>ENA-ORXD01000060-ORXD01000060.1-sediment-metagenome-genome-assembly--contig:-NODE-60-length-193624-cov-8.176722_pt1 | contig 193624 bp, 173 predicted proteins | sample MGYA00237862_ERZ511471 | MGnify/ENA metagenome assembly ERZ511471
CGGCGCATCGCCGGAGACCGGATCGGCAGAAAAGTCGGCAGAAAGCGCATCATGGCTGTAGATGCTGATTTCGGAGATATACTTGCCCGAAATACCGGTCGTGGTGGGGTACATTTCACTCCCCTGGTAGTAATAGTACCAGTACTTCTCATCAGCCGCCTCGTGCCAGTCCCAGTTGCCGAATGCATGCACCCCCCACGGGTTGGTAGAGTTGTCGGCGAACCAGACCATCCGCATGCCATCGGAGTACCCGGTGTCCGGGTAGTTCCCGTTCTGATACCATGTAATCACGACGGGCCCCTCGCGGGACGAGTACTCGTAGATGTTCTTGTAGGCGAGGTAGTCGTTCCAGCCGTCGGAGGAGCGGAATTTCACCTCGTCCCCTTCATCCATGCCGCCGACGAGGTCGCAGAGGTCTCTTACGTTCGTGCCTTTGACGGCGCCCATATCCTTGTAGAGGACGTTTACATCCTCTTCCGGATTCCAGCGAAGCGCCATCTCCACGTCAGGATCGGCATCATCAACAAAGACCGGCCCCTGGTGATAGTAGTGCGTCACCCCGTCACCGTAGACCGGAAGATACTCCTCCATCCAGAGATAGTCGACGGTTGTCTCGGCAAGGACGGTTGTCCCGTCCGTGTCGTACTTTACGATGTGCACCGCGGTCGTCGCCGCCGCTGCCGGCGCGGCGAGGAGCACGATACACAGCAGGAATGCCAATGAAATAGCAGATCTGTTCTTCAATGCAAACACCTTTCGTACGCTGAAAAGGGAGTCCCCCCTCTCTTCATTCGATGACAGAGCGGTCTGAAAGATGCCGGATAAATCTTGCTATTATTTTAGTAATTGTATTAACTGAATTAATTTTATATCTGACAAATACACAGGGGCCTTGAATTTAAGTTTTGTGTCCCTGCAGCAGCCAAAATGGAAAATCTAATAAGATGCAGGCTCCTGCAAAATAATAATTCATCTCTGCCTACCAATTGAAGAACCGGCTGAAATAATGCCATAACGCCATCATCAACAGGAAAAATGAGAGGGCCAAAAAACGGCAATCGGCAAGCGCGCCATGCATCCCTTCTGCCATCCTCGACCGGAGTTCCCCATCCTCCATGGGCATTCCTGCCCAAGAGCGCTTCGGCCGGGACTGTTGAATGCATTGAGATGAGATGCTCCGGGGCTTCACTAAGTGCTCTTCTCTCATCCCGTTTTCCCGGGCACTCCTCCCGCCACATCAAAGAACCATCCTTCACGCGGCACGCCGGCCATCCCAACAGCGGGTCAGACCACTATTCCACCACATCCATTGGGGCCATGGATTACTCCAGTCCCAGACCATGCAGGGACATCCCTCCGCTTCAGGTATTCGCGGTGAAGATCTCTTTCCGGTGGAACAGGTAGATCGCCATGATGATGATCCCGCCGACGAACGTTGCCGCACCCCAGGTGAGCGGCCGCCAGGCGACGATATCCCCGAAGAGCGTCTCCTTCTCGTACAACTCCCCGGCATGAATGGCCTGTGCGTCGCAGTACACCGCAACGGCACTGATGGCCATGAAGAGGAAGAGGAACTCACGCTCGTAGACGACGGGGAAGAGCCACGCCACCGCAATGAGGATGAGGAGCATGTTCTCCCCGTATTCGCGGCTGACAGCCGCCGGAGCATCGGGTTCCGGGACGGGTGCGGCTTTGGGCCCATTCGCCCTCCATGCGTTCTCGAACCCCGGTTTTGTTTTTCTGCACCCGGAGGACCGGATGGCATCCGCATTGGGGCACCACCCGAGTTTCTTTCGGATATACTCCATGGAAATCGCCATCAGGACACCTCCAGCGCTTCCGCAAGAGAGGAGGGATCATCAACATACATCGCGATCATTTTTCGTGTGGTCGTCGTGATGGCAATCACCTGCGCATAGCGCGACCTGACGTACGAACGGTGGAAACTGCAGAGGAAGAGCAGAATGATGCAGAGGAAGAGGACGACCGGGACAAGGGAGCCGGAAGCCCCGCCCATCCCCTGACCGGACGGGGCCAGTTCGTAGAAGCCGAGAGCGGCACATCCGATGAAGACGGCAACCCCTGCCGCGAGAACGGGGAGGGGAACCGGGAGTTTGTTCTTTCGGACCTCGATGTCTGCTATGGTGTCCTTTGTGATGACGAGTGGCCGCAAAAGGTGCCGGTGAATGACGACGGCAGTGGAGGTAACGCTGATCGTTGTGCCGGTGCGGGAGTGGTATAGTTCGACCGCCGCAACTGCGAAGACAAACACACTCAACAGGATGCCGGCGAGGATGGGCCGTACGAGACGAAGAAGGGTAAATGCGACGACCACCCCCACAATCGCCACGATGAAGAAGGGAACGGAGATGGCGGTCTGCCCGTAATCAACGATCCCTTTCTCCTGCAGGTACGTGGTGGTGCCGGAAGCCGGGGCCGCCACAGCCGTTTCATAGATCTTTGCCTGTCCCCGGCCCGCCGCCGCATCCATCTTCGGGCACCAGCCGAGCCAGGCTTCCAGTTGTTTCACGAAATTCATTCCTTCACCTTCTCCTGGCATTTTCCCGCCATATCCCTCATCGAAAGTGAGTGATACGGCATAACCGACCGGATGTTCCCGCCCGAACCGGAGATTCGGGTCATGCGTATCCTCCCACCCTCGCCGCGAGTTCGCCGGGGTTCTCCGCATAGAGATGGACGGTCTCGCCGCTCGCAAGCGTTACCTTCACAAAGCCGGGATAGTGCAGCCTCGCAAAGGAGCGATAGCAGAGCTCCATCAAAAATGCCGCAAAACCGAGCACAAAGAGAAAACGGAAGACGGCATCGGGGCCGGGGGCCTGCCCGCTCACGAACCGGAACAGATCATTATGGATCATACTGAGAACCACCGCCGCATCCAGCAGGAGACAGAGCACGGCAAGCACCCGTGGCGATACGGGAACGTTCGTCTTTTGCACCGTGATCGACCTGACGAACCCCTTTTTGATGACGAGCGGCCCGAAGATCGGTCGCCGGATGACGATCGAATCCTCCAGAAACTCCATCACCGCCAGTTTCCTGTCGAGATACGCGTGCACCGCGGCATACGCGACGAACGCGAGGCCCATGAGAAGATAGAAGCCGGAGCGCCATTCCGGCAGGAAGAAGCTGATCGCGAAGAGGAGGAAGAACGCGGCGAAGGCGAGGAGGGTCGCGAGGAGCACCCGCGGGCTGACGAAGTGGCAGTCCACGGCCACAGTCCGCCCGGCGGAGGGAGGAAGGTCCCCGGCACCCGGAAGATAGGGGAACCCGGTGTCCGTCGCCGGTCTCCTCTCCACCGGCATGGTCGCACACGGGCACCAGCCCATCCACCGGCGTATCGTCTCGGAGAACTTCAGCATATGCGTTCACCCTCCGTTGCCGTATCCAGGGTATATACCGACCCCCACTCAGCGATCATGATCGTCCGGTGCCGGCGCTCCCAGAGGATCGTGAGGCCGTACCAGGTCCAGCAGATGAGGCTCGAGGCCAGCATGAGCCCGAGAATCCGGTCGAACATCCCCCCCGAGACAAAATACGCGACACCGACGACGAAGAGAACGGAGGTCACCGGCAACCTCAGATACTGAACAATGCGCTGTCTTCGGGTCATGTTGTCCCTGAAGAACTCGCCGGCGGCAACCCGCGCATACCGGGAGCGGTAACTGAGCAGAGAGCCGAGGAGCGCTGCTCCTGCCACTAAGGCAAGACTCGGCCACATGGCGAGGCGCCCTAAAACATCCTCGAACAGGACAAAGAGCGCCGGTGTCACGGCCGAGAAGGCTATTGCCGCGACCAGCAGCTGGTTGTGGTAGCGGTGCCACCAGCCGGGAGGGATCGTCATTTCATCCGGTCCATCCGTCCCACCCGGTGCGCCCGCCGTCTCGAACCCGGGGTGCACGGGAGGGTTCGCATGCATCATCCCGGCCACCGGGCACCAGCCGAGGTATGCCCGTATGCTCTGGAGAAGCGACATCTCACACCATCTCCCGGAGGTGTGCAAACAGTTCATCCGCCATCCGTGTCGGATCGTCGGTTGTCTTCAATTCAACCTTCATCTCATCCGCGAAATCCCAGAGGAGTTCGATGCACTGCCGGTACCGGGGGCACGACCCGCAGTCCCCCTCGTGTTCGTACCAGACCTGCACGCCATGGCGTGCCGAGACGAAGACGATGGCATTCGCGTTGAACGGGACGCAGCGCCCGAAGAGGACGCCCTTCTCCGCATTCAGTTTCTCCACCTCGATCTGGTTCGCATGGGCCATCGCAAGAAGCGTCGCTTCCACCTTCCCGTCCATCGTGAGAAGCGCCCTCGAGACGGCCTGCCGGGATATCCGGAACCGCTCTGCGATGCGTACGTTGGGGGTGCCGTCCCGGCGGAGTCGCCAGAACTCGAACTGCCGGTCGGCCATGGGAAGAGACATACGTCAACATACGGACGTTGACTATTTATACCTTATCCATCCCCGTCCCCTGGACCCTGTGACATGCCGGGTTCCACAAAGAGAGGGCATAATGCTCATCGTCCCTGCGCCCCAACGTTGTTCAGGAGTCCTGACCTCTGCATCCCGCCCCTCCATCCGCCACCGGATACCACGAGCTCATCAACCTCGCCGTCTACCCCTGGGACCGGGCCCGCTTCGGCGGCACGTGGGCGGACGTCGCCCGCTTCTGCCACCGCCACGGCTGTGCGGGGATCGAGATGTACACCGGCTACGAACCCGTGCCCTGCGACCTCCCGCCCGGCCTCGTCGGGGGCGTCCACCTGCCGTTTCACTCCGCATGGCCGGAGATGATGGCGGCGGCAGGGGAGGAGAAGGAGGAAGGGACGGCCCCGGCCGGAGATCCCGAGAATTCCATTGATGCCAATAATCCCAACAATTCCTCCAATTCCTCCAATTCCTCCAATTCCTTCAATTCCTCCAATTCCTCCAATTCCTCCAATTCCTCCAATCCCACCAATCCCACCAATCCCACCACTATCTCCACCGCCGACCCCCTCGACCCCTCCTTCTTCCCGCACACCACCCACGCCTCGCTGCAGGCGGCCCTCCGCCGCCAGCTGGAGCGTGCCGCCGATCTCGGGGCCGCGTACGCCGTCTACCACGTCGGGTACTACCGGCCGGTCGAGATGTTCACGCAGACCTACGCGATGGGGGACAAAGCTGTCCTCGAGCGGGCCGCAGACTTCCTGAACGAGCTCGTGAGCACATTCCCGCATGGCGAGCCGCCTGTCCCCCTGATGTTCGAGAACCTCTGGTACCCGGGCCTCACCTACACCGACCCGGACGCACTACTTTCCTTCATGGACCGTCTCGTGTTCGAACGCTACGGGTTCGTGCTCGACACCGGCCACCTGATGAACCGGATCAGCACCTCCGACGACGAGGAGGAGTGCATCGACGCGGTCTGCGAAACCATCAGCGCTCTGCCGGCAGCAGTCCTCGAACGGATCCGCGTCGTCCACCTCCACTGGAGCGGCTCCCACTCCCTCCGGCAGGAACGCCTTCGCCGGGGCGTCCCGAACGGATTTTTCGGGATGGCCCGCCACGACCAGGAGGCGCTCGCCTTCCAGCTTGCGGTCCTCACGGACCAGCACCGGCCCTTCACCTCGAAGCGGTGCCGGGAGATCGTGGCGGCGGTTGCCCCGGCGTGGGTCGTCCACGAGTTCATCGCGGGGACGGCGGAGGAGCACGGGGAGGCGCTTCGCGTACAGCGGGGGGCGCTGGGGGGAAGGAAAAAAGTGTAGGATTGTAGGTATTGGCCAAATATCGCCCGAAAGCATCCGGGATAGCTAATCGTTATCTGACAGATAAATGCCAGAAATAATCTGTATTTAAGATTTATTTCCCGATGTTTCTTCCTTTGGCTTAAACTCGAAGTTCTTCACAGCATATTTCATATTTTCAATCTTGAGCTGACACTCACCGGATTCAGAAGTATTCATGAGAGCATGCATCTGGGCTTTATGGACAATTCCCAAAATCTCGGCAGGGGTTACCTCTGTTAACTCCGTTCCCTCTGTTACCTTCTTCTGCTCAGCAAATATCATTGCAGCCACGCTTATGCATTCGGATTCACCTATGGTATGATGATCCTTACCAACTCCGTGTTCCAGAGTCATCTCAATAATTTTTGAGATTTCTTCAGGGGAAGTCGCAGATTTGAATTCAAACTCCAAACCAAACCTTCCGGGACGCCTTAGGGCGGGATCAATTTTTGAAAGCCGGTTGGTTGAACCAATAACGATCACATGGCCCTCGTCGTAATTTTTAGATTTGTGATTGAAGCCGTCCATCCTTGTGAGAAGTTCCCCTACGATACGCGGTTCAAGGTCGCCTTTGGTTTCTGCCCTGTTTGGTGCAAGTGAGTCCAGTTCATCGATATAGATGAGAGCAAGTCGCCCATCTTCCGCTTCGGCTGCCTTTGTTGCCATTCGTTCCGCCTGCATAAAGGCAAACCTGAGGTTCTCTTCACTCTTCCCGTAGTACTGGGAGTAGATTGCCGGGCCATGAATGACCACCATACGCTTGTTCACTGCAGCAGCAATGCGCTTTTTCAACTTTTCAGCACAGTCTTTGTCCAACTCTGCAGCAGCTTTCTCTTCATCGGTTATCTTGGCAAACATCTCCCGGGCTATGAGATTCATCAGGTGGGTCTTTCCTGTGCCTGGTTCGCCATAGAGAATGATGCCTTTCGGGGGTTTCTTTCCCGGATACTTGCCGTTATTGATGGCATCAAAAAGGTGTACCATCTGGTGTACAATATTCTCTTCCTTCGGTGACGTCGGCTGCCAGAACTCCTTCTCAATATTATTAATGTTAGTCAGCCTCTCTGAATTCCCCTCATTCGTATTCGCAATTGGTGATTCTTCCATCAGTTTGCCCCCGTCTTATTTGTGTCATTATTATTCTGCCCATTCTTTTCAGGAATCGGTTCGATGGTCCACCGGTAGAGCCCTTTTTTGGGCGGATTGAGTGTACAGAACTGGATTTCCTTGAATATCTCGTTCTCCAACTTATTTTTCCAGTATTTCTCGTGGCGGCGCAGTTGATCACTGAATAAAATTCCGGCCTCTGAGGAAACGACGAGACGCAGAATTGAATTTTCCAGACCTGAATCCGAACCTATATCCAGATATTTCTTCAGTGTGCCATCGATTGTCTTCATAGGATATACCGAATGAGTGAGAGACTCAAATTCGATGATACCCCACAACTTCTCATTTTCTGACGCTAATTTGCGGAATATGCTAATGTCAGGAGTGATCTCAAATTTGTCTAATTTCTTCTCTGTTCTTACCGAAAATATCTCACCGGTCAATTTTGATTCTACAATTTTCAATAGATTCTTGAATAGTAGATCAGATTCGTCAGAATTCTCCTCCAATATCTTCTCCATCCACTTTTGCAGGGATTCAGTTGTCTCCCGAGTAAGTTTTTCAAAATTTTTGTCGGTAACGATGAATCGATCGGTACACTTAAACAAAGCCGCAGCATAGCACGCCACCTTATAGGGGTACTGGTATGGGTCCTGGTCACCCGGCCCCGGTTCAACAAAAGTGTCAAAGAGCCGGTTCGTCGCAGACAGGGCATCCTGGCTACGGTTCTGCATCGCATGAAATGTCTTGGCGGTAATGGCATCATACCCTGTCAGTCGGCTGCACAAGGTGTTCAGGTCTTTCTCGTCAACCCCGTTGCACGTAATGATTCTGCAGACGTCGGAATACCCTGCATTGACCCAGCATTCCTTGATCAACTTCTTTACCTCGCCGGGTTCCTCAGTTGCAAAGATGCCAAATCCGAACTCCTGCAACGATGCACCCGCAAGCCGGTTCTGGATGGTGCCGAAGAGAATTTCCGCCTCCGCCGGCACTTTCCTGAGGTCTGCAAACTCGATCTTTTTCCCGAGGGTGTAGCTGTCGAGGCTCTTCTCGCTGAATGAATCCAGCTGATCGGTCGACCCGGACCACGACGAGCCCACATCAAACCTGAATTCGGATTTCCGGAAGGTGGTATCGAACCGTTCCTTCGAAAGAACGGTCATAAGATACTTCACGGCAAAGAGCACCGGCACATGGTTGCAGGAATCCTCAGAATCCTCCTTGACGATCACTAAGAGCGGACCGCGAAGCATATCACTGTATGAGCGGGGAAAGGCCCCGTCGGCACCGAGAAGTTCTTCAAATTCCAGGAACGGTTCCTTTGGGCTTGAACCCAGGAGCTTGTTTTCATTATTCAGTTTATTCTCAGGTTTTCCCATAGAATCCTCCTCTGAATGGTCAATATTCGATAATTCTTCATGTTTTTCGTAATCATACGCTATCCCCAGCGGGACGGAACACACCACTTTCAGCTCCGAAATGCCGGTCACACTCACCTCTTTGAACAGGGAAGACGCATCGAGACGCAGGGTCTTTTCACCGAGAGCGAAAAAATCAACATCCGGAATCTGTGAAGGGATCAAAATGTCGGATAGACCTGTCTCTTCCGGCGGATAAAAGGTAAGAGAAACGTCCGCCATCGAGAGAGCACCACCGCACATTGCGAAGAAGTCACATTTCGGAATGTTGGTGCGTATGGAAAGAGTGGCAAGGCCAGTATTTTTCGGAGGGGGAAAGGAGAGATTTACCCCCATAATTGGCTCATTACGGCCTATTGCGAAGAACGCGAAATTTGGCACTTCTGTTAACATTTTAAGTTTGGAGAACCCTGTTTCTTTGGGTTCTCCGAAGATGAAAGTAATACGAGGGGAAGGTTCGATATAGGGTTCGGTTTCACTATCGTTGCCTTGAACCTCTGAAGAGGTCTGTGACTCCTTCGCTTTTGCCCGGTACCTTTGTTTATCGTACAGCAAAATCAACTCCATTGCGACTAATAAAAAGCAAAAATATCAGTTTCACGCGGAGATTCATATATTTCCAGCGCCCCGGAAATTATTGCAGGAAATAGCTTCTCTAAGACTTCTTCAATATCCGCCTTTAACCGATAAATTTCCGACGCGTATTGCGTTCCAGAATTATAGTAACGAAACCCAGCAACCGACATCAAACCGGATGATGGACTAATCTTTAGATATTTTGAGGGTTTTTTTGGTTTACTCCGATCATAGAGAGGCATCTCAAAATATTTTTTAAATTCCTCAAAAGACGCATCAAAGCCACCCTTTTTTAGCGCATCAAGATAGGAGTCTCTGGACGGAAGATCATTTATCCGGAACGGGAATTTTTTTTTTAATTCTGCGAGAATTTCCCAGATCTGCCAGTTCATCCTTGCAACAGATGCAGCAAATCCATCTTCTTGATGAAGATAAAGAGTATAAACATCTTTTTCTTCTCCTTCAGCGCGGTAAGGCAGTTCCCAAGGTTCAATCCCAATAAATGAGAACAATTGGTCCCGTGTCGTTTCATTTCCCAACCGCGGGTAATACTTCTTCAATCCCTTCAGATAGGCATAATTCAACCCTTTAATCAAGAATATCCTTGAATTATGATTGATCGTCGCATTCTGGAGGTGAAAAAGGAACTTGTCAAGGAATTCCTGCAAATTTTCAGGATGTTCCATTAAATTATATTTACCCGGACGGGGGGGAACTTCACACATTTTCATTATCGTGATGCAATTGTCTAATAATTTTGGAAGACTTTCTGAAAAATTTTCATTCCATAGAATATATTTCCCAGAACCCCATTTTTCAAATGAAATAGCCGCAGAATTACTGCCTATCGCATCTTTAGGGTATAATTGTAATTCAAGAATATCCCGGTATATCCTGCAAACAGCATATTTACCATCGTGAGGTTCTTCCAAATTATCATCCAGCCCGCCGAAGAGTATTGTCTTGAGCGATACATTCGTGTCCAGATCCTTTTTGGTGATTCGCCCCTCCTCACCGGCAACCTCCTGCATCCATTCCCTCAACTCACAAAGAACCCGAACATCCTGGTACACCGGCACCACGGTCTCCTCGACAAATGTTCTCCATTCCTTTTCGTCTGTGTAATCAAATCCGACAAGTTCGTCAAAGTTTGCAACGGCAGCCTCGTTCATTGTTCCCATCCTTTGTAATTTCAATGTTCATCAGGGCCCTTGTGGCCCTGTTCGATTCGGACACTTCACCTCACCTCGCAGGAGGTGTGCTCAGTCCGAACTGGCACGGATGGCCAGATCCATGGTGCACTATTGGCAAATGCATCCAGATAATTTAAATATTTTTTGAATTATTAATTCAACTTTCTAATTTTGAATTTTGTCTATAATTTTAATTCAAATTTTTATGCGGCTTCTCCCCCATTTTCATCTGTATTTATCAACCAATTCCTGAAATAAAGGATTTATTCCGGCCCCTTTCGGGCAGAACATCCCGGGAACCGTCCCCCCTACTCATCATCGCGGTCCATCGCAAGGCGACAAGCCGTGTTCCCGATATCTTTTACATACATGCTGGATCTCTTCATAAGAAAAACAACATATTCATCGATATCAATTCCATCCGGTATCTTTCCACCATGCAAAAAATAATCCATCCCTTCCCTGCGTCTGGCCAGGTCCGGTGAGAACAACATGGCAATGATCGAGTCAAAGATGCAATTGTTCAGGTTTGTGACAAATTCCACATCATTCAGAGTGAATTCGCCCTCGTCCATCCGGGGCAGTGTGATGAATTTTTGCATGATTTGCTTAATGTCTCCCTCGAAAAGGCAGTTTGTTGCCTTCTTACGGATATCCTCGTTCTCCGACTCCAGTGCTATCTGCAGGAGTGAGGACACTCCCTCCTCCTCCTCGCTCAGCCCCATCGAAACAATGAGGAGTGAGGGCATCTGGGTATCATGGAGCAGTTCATACGCACATACCCGCCCCCTCGGGCCAAGAGAGGAGAGCATCCGAACCCCTGCATATGCCGGAAAATCGCTGATATGGGTGAATGGATGATCCCTTAACGAGAGAAACGCATCTGCTTCCTTCAGGTACTGACGCACCAAAATGGAGAGCCGATCGGCATATGAATCCCCGCATTCCTGCGCGATCCTGATGAGGCGTCGGTGAACCGCAAAATAGTCATTCCGAAACGAACGACGGCCCATTTGTGGATATTTCTCAACGATCAAAGGGTCGGGATGGAGCATCTGGCATAATTCATCATAGTAGGCAGGTGCCATACAGGCCTCAATGGCTTTGAAGAGGGGTTTGAAATCCTTATCATAGAAGGGATATTCATAATCTTCGTCCCTGCATGCATCTTGATTATCCCTGCATTTTTCTAACTTCTCCCGTATAATGGCAAGAAGGTACGGCGTTACCTCGGGGTTCTTTAGTATGCTCACATCATCGAAAATCTGCACCCGGTGAAAAGATGATGCAATACCCGCAGCACACTGGACCATGGGAATTGCCGCATCCGAATGGCACAGCAATGCAAATGCATGTGAGGCAGCGCATTTGACGTCATCGACCTCATCCTCCAGGAGCCCATAGAGGTGCAGTATCACAGCAACTTTCGGCTGGCCGAGAAGGCCGAGCGCCTCTGCAGCGGCACTGCGGATACCTGCATCCTCGTGGCCCGCCATCTCCAGAATCAGGTCGGTATCAAATTCCCGCCGCATCATGGCCAGTGCGATAAGTGCCACGGGGGCCGATTCCGGCGATTGCTCATTTATGAGGGTGATGAGATGTTCGGTGGCACTCTCACCATAGACAAGGAGCGCCTTGCCTGCCTCGAGGCGAACGGCATCGTCGCCTTTCTGGATAATTTCCATGATCAGCGGAATATCATCAGGGTTCTTCTCTGCAGCCACCGCCCAGATTGTCTGTATCAGAAAATCTCCGTAAAAATATTCTTTTCCTTGATTTATGGCTTCAAGAATGATGTTTCGCCGCCATTCATCCACCTCTTTGCGTACTTTTTTCTCATCCATTCACATCATCTTCCTGCACCCTGAAGAGAGGCCTTCACCACGGCATGATCGCATTTATGGCGGATGAGGACTATGATCACCCATAGCCACCGCATCCGGCTGGCCACCGCCGCCTGGAAAATCCCCGGACTGCAAGGAAGGTCCCTGCATACCGGACCATCCCTGCCCACCCCACCATGCGAAGCCGGAAGGTGCACTCAGATACCTATGCAACAAGTGATAATAAAAAAATGGTAATGTAATATTTCCAAATAATGTTTTTTTATTACATTACTATAGTAATATTATTGCATATGAAGAACCAATTCTCCATTACCACACTGATCGGTGATTGAATGCCCGACAACGAGGTATGCGGATGGGTGAATGGATAAAAAGGCGGTCTGACATTCTCAGCAAACACTTCGGCACAAGACAATTTACCGTTGATGAGGCCCTGAAAACCCTTCAGGAGTATGCCGGACCAAATGGAGAAACATTCAACATAAATAAAAATCAGGTGATTGGGGTCATTTCAGCCCTGGTCAAGAACAATAAGGTCACAAAGTCCCAAAATCCCCAAGACAGAAGGAAAAAATTCTACCGTTTCGTCCCTGCTGAAGGCCAGAAACATTGTCTGGATCACGCAGGGGATGAATGTTCCTTAACGGATCCGATGGATATCGTGAAACTCACATTCCTTTCCACATTCCTCAGGAACGCAAAGGAACAACAGTACTATCCCGATATCAGATTCAAAGATCTCTTTGGTACGAAGACCATCGACTTTTCACCGTATCCTGAAGTACTATTCAACGGCAATGCGGTCACCGTCACCGATACGGAGACACGGAAGAAGATCCTGAAGACCCTCGGTTCGACAGATTACTTTACCATCAGTCGCCATTTGGAGAAAGAGTTCGAACAGGATTGTGACTTGCTCTCTTTGGAAAATCCCGCTCCAGAAATTATCGCCGAGTTAATCAATTTGGAATTTTTCTCCCAGAATGAAGACCAGGAACTCAGCCAGCGTCCACTCGGTACCCGCCCCTACCTTGCACTCTCCCTGGCCGGTGACCTGGAAGAAAATAGCCGTGTCTCGGTTCATTTTGATGACGAGAAGGAATTTCTCTCACTCCTCCCCTGCTTCAAGCAGGTATATCCTGAAAGCTATGATCTCACCTTTGATCTCTCCGTTGAAAAGGATGACATCAGGACGACGGAACTGTTTATGGCCCTCTATTCGATGGATTTGGGCAATATCAGCCTTTCGTTTAAAAGTTTACTACAATCCGATGCTCAATCAAAAAATTACGATTTTATCTATGTCGCCCCGGAATCGACCAAACGGACGGACCTTTCTGCAATTAAAAAAGAGCAGTTCAGGTTCCAGGATGCAATGCCGAAATTCACCGGATGGCTCTGGGTCCAGAAAGTCTACGACTCACTTGCAGAGAGCGGGTGTGGTGCAGTGGTTCTCGATCGAAGTGCCCTCTCCCGCGGCGGTGAAGAACAGAAGATACGAGAGCGTATCATCGAAAGAGGAATCCTGGAGAGCATAATTCTCTTTCCAAAGGCTAGGGGGAAGAATGTCATCAAGCAGGACTGTATGTTGGTCCTCCGTCCTGAAAGGCCGAAAGCAGAGCAGGATTCTGTGCTGATCATCAATGCTGAAGATATTCCGGAGGATTGGGAATATTTTGTGGAATATATCAACTCACTTGATGGAGATAGTGTTGGTATAGCACGTGTGGTTCCTGTTGATGAGATTCGGGACAAAGAATATGACGTGGACCCATGGTTGTATGTCGTTCCCTCCGTCGGTGCTCAGAGAAAAGGATTTGACCCGAAACAGGTCAGCAAAAAATTTGTTCAGCAAGCCAAGGATATTGAAGATTGGATCAAAGGACTCTGCGCTAATTATGACGAATTACCCCCTGAAGAGGGAAAATTGACAGAAATTGGGTACATATCTGAAAATGAGGCCAGAGTCCGAAATGTATGTCTAAAGGAAATCAGCGTAATCAACTCCGGCTCACATATACTCTCTGGCTCGGAGAGAAAGCCCAATATGATTAACGCACAGGATTTCAATGAAAGTGGACAGTTTACCGGAGCATCCGGAATTGCAACTCAAGATTCGAAGCAAAGAATCCGGAAAGGCGATATTCTGTTCAGGATTCCACAACCGGAGGATTGCCTGAGACCGACGGATATGCCCCTGTGGATTTTCTGTTATGAACTGATGATAGACCGATATTACTCAAAGGAGTTCCTCCTCATCCGTGCTAATTCCAAAAAAGTGGTGCCTGAATATCTACATCGCTACCTGTGCGATTCCCCCGCAGGAAAAAGGATTGGGCAGGATCTTGCCCTTCTTCCCTGTGTCGACAGCATCAGCCGATCAACCCGCAGGTTTAAAAAATACATTGGCAACATCACAGTCCCATTGATGTCGTCCCTTGAAGATCAGCAAATGGTTCTGGAAAAAATGAAAGAATTTAAGGAATTCCTCAATCTCTGGAAGAAAGGGCAGGCAGAAGCCCAGGAATTTTTTGATGACATGATGATCGGCATGTTCATGGGCGATTTTACGGCACATAACAAAAATGATTGACCTGCTGAAATTCCCGCATGAGAGGAGAGGATATCAAACTGGCAAATTGCTCCAGATTGAAGGAATCGGCCAACATTAATGAAATGCAAGTCTCCGATATCCTTCATTTTCCGAACCCTACAGAACGCACATCCTGCAGTCCTGGTTCCCGCAGGCGATGTTGTCGATCTTCCACTTCAGCGCCCACCGTTTGATGTCTTTTATTACGTCGATGATCTCGACGCCCGATTCCGTCAGCCGGTACTCCGCCTTCACGGGAAAGCTCGACGCATCGACGGTCTTCGTGATCAGCCCCTCGTCCTCGAGCTCGTGGAGCCGGGCCGAGAGGACCTTCGGCGTGATATCCCCGAGGGCGTCTCTCAGCTCCGAGAACCGGCGGCAGTAGTCCTCGCCCTTGTAGAGCTCCAACAGGATGAGGAGCGTCCATTTCTTCGCCAGATACTTCACGGTGAGGTTGACCGTGCACCCTTCCTGCATGGTATACTCATGGAAACTCTTCCCTACTTATAGATTAGTATACATTTACTATTTTGTATCAAAAGTATACAAAGGAGCACGAACCATGTTCTGTTACCAGTGCGAAGAAGCAGCAAACAACACCGGATGCACCAAACGGGGCGTCTGCGGCAAGGACGAGAAGACGGCGGCCTACCAGGACGTCCTCATCTACCTCTGCAAGGGGCTTTCCGTCAGAAACCTCGCGGCAATGAACCAGGGAACAGACACCAGCGACGCGGGCCTCTTCATCGCAGAGGCGCTCTTTGCAACGCTCACGAACGTGAACTTCGACACCCGCCGCCTCGGCGCGATGATCGATGCGGCCGTCGCCATCCGTGACGCCCTCCCCCCCGCAGGCGAGAGTGAGCCGGACGCCTGCACCTGGACCCCCGCGGGCGAGGCCTCCATCCTTGCAAAGGCGGCGACGGTCGGTGTCCTTTCGACCGCAAACGAGGACGTCCGCTCGCTCCGTGAGCTCCTCGTCTACGGCCTCAAGGGGCTCGGCGCCTACTACACCCACGCCGAGGTGCTCGGCTCGACCGACCCCGAAATCCTCGCCTTCATGCAGCGGGCGCTCGCCTCCACCCTCGAGGACCTCCCCGTCGACGCGATGGTGGGCCTCGTCCTGGAGTGCGGGAAGGTGGGCGTCGACATGCTCGCTCTCCTCGATGCGGCGAACACCGGCGCCTACGGAACGCCCGCGATCACCGCGGTTTCCACCGTCCCCGGCACCCGGCCCGGTATCCTCATCACCGGCCACGACCTGAAAGACCTCGCAGAACTCCTCGACCAGTCGAAGGACGCAGGCGTGGACGTCTACACCCACGGCGAGATGCTCCCGGCCCACGCCTACCCCGGCCTGAAGCAGTACCCCCACCTCGTGGGGAACTACGGCGGCTCGTGGCCCCGCCAGAGAGAGGAGTTCGAGCGCTTCAACGGCCCGGTCGTCGTCACCACGAACTGCCTCGTCCCCCCGAAGGAGACCTACGCGGGCCGCGTCTTCACGACCGGCGTCACCGGGTTCCCCGGCCTTGCCTATATCCCCGCAGGCCCCGACGGGACGAAGGACTTTTCCACGGTCATCGCGATGGCGAAGACCTGCCCGGCACCGGAGGCCCTCCCTGCCGCCGGCCGCGACCTCCTCACCGGCGCAGCCCATGAAGCGGTCCTCTCCCTTGCGGACACGGTGATAGGCGCGGTGAAGGCCGGCGACATCCGCCGCTTCGTCGTGATGGCCGGGTGCGACGGCCGCCACAGCGAGCGGGACTACTACACCCGGTTTGCCGAGGCCCTCCCCCACGACACCGTCATCCTCACGGCGGGGTGTGCGAAGTACCGCTACAACAGCCTCGACCTCGGGGAGATCGGCGGCATCCCCCGCGTCCTCGACGCCGGCCAGTGCAACGACTGCTACTCCCTCGTCGTCATCGCCCTCGCGCTCGCCGACGCTTTCGGGGTTTCGGTGAACGATCTGCCCATCTCGTACAACATCGCGTGGTATGAACAGAAGGCGGTCCTCGTCCTCCTTGCCCTCCTCCACCTCGGGATCACCGACATCACGCTGGGCCCCCGCCTCCCCGCCTTCGTCTCCCCCGGCGTACTGAACGTGCTTGTCGAGACCTTCGGCATCCGGGGTATCACCACCGTCGAAAAGGACATGGCCCTCCTCGTCCCGGAGGCCTGAAACCACCCCACCCACCTTCTTTTATTTGGAAGGTGCGACAATCTCAGGATATACAGAGCGGTGATCCCATGGTCGTTGAACAGATTCCCAAAGTAGTCGGATTTCTCTACGCACTCGCCCTCTTCGTCGCGGGTGCATGGCTCCTGTACAGCGGGCGATGGACGAAGCGTATCGGCTCCCTCCTCCTTGCCGTCACCATCGCGTTCGGATTTCTCATCCTTTCGCCGATCATGCCGTATATGATCGAAATACTCCTCACCGGGAACACCGCGGCCCTCGGCGTCCCGCCCCTTGTCCCCGTCGCGGGGATCACTCTGATGCTGCTCCTCTCGCTCCTCTTCGGCCGCTTCTACTGCGGCTACCTCTGCCCGGCAGGCGCCGTCCAGGAGGTGGCGTACCTCGCCCCGGTCCCGAAGATGGTCATCAAACAAAAGGCCCTCCAGACCGCCGTCCGCCTTCTTGTCCTTGCGGCCGTCCTCGTCGCCGCGTTCGCCTTCTCGTTCTCCCTCCTCTCCCTCTTCGGGATTGCGGACTTCTTCCTCCTGACGGTGAGCGCCGCCTCGGCTATCTTCGCGGGCATCGTGCTCCTCTCCCTCGTCCTCTACCGGCCGTTCTGCCGCTTCGCCTGCCCCTTCGGGGCGATAGTGCAGGGCCCGGCGGCAGCGAGCGCCCTGAAAATCCGGCGGACGGACGCCTGCATCGACTGCGGAAGGTGCGAGAAGGCGTGCCCCACGGACGAGGCGAAACGGGACGATGCGAAGGGCGAATGCTACCTCTGCGGCCGCTGCCTCGATGTCTGCCCGGTGGCGGGTGCCCTCAGGTACGGCAGGAAGTAGGGGCCGGACCACCACCCTGCCCCGCACAAACTTTTATACCCTTCCCCTCCGAGGAAGGCTCATTATGCCAGACACGCCTCCCGCACCCGCCCACCGTCCCGGCCCGCCCGAACGCATCGACATCCCCGTCCGCCACGTCGTCCTCGTCCTCTCCGGCAAGGGCGGCGTGGGCAAGACCACGGTCGCGGCAAACCTCGCCTTCGCGTTCGCCAACCACGGCTTTGCGACCGGCCTCCTCGACCTCGACATCCACGGGCCCGACATCCCCGAGATCCTGGGGCTGGAGGGGGCCCACATGGCCTCGTACGACCAGAAGCACATCAAACCCGTGGAGGTGACCGGGAACCTTTCGGTCGTCTCGATGGCCTTTCTCCTCCCCGAGACCAGTTCACCCGTCATCTGGCGGGGCCCGATGAAGGCGGGGGTGATCCGGCAGTTTCTCGAGGACGTCGAGTGGGGTGAGCTCGACTACCTTGTGGTCGACCTCCCGCCGGGCACCGGCGACGAGGCGCTCACCATCGCCCAGCTCGCCCCGAACATTGCAGGAGCCGTCATCGTCACCACCCCGCAGGACGTCGCCATCCTCGACATCTCAAAGGCGGTCAGGTTTGCCCAGACGATCGGGCTGCCCGTCATCGGCATCATCGAGAACATGAGCGGCATGGTCTGCCCCCACTGCGGAGGAGCCATCGACCTCTTCGGGTCAGGCGGCGGCGAGCGGGCCGCACGGGACCTCGGCGTCCCCTTCCTCGGCGCCATCCCCCTCGACCCCGCCATCAGAAAGGCGGCCGACGAGGGGCGGCCCTACCTCATCCGCGGCCCCGGCACCGACCCGGACGACCCCACCCGAAAACGGGTCGACGCGGTGATGGAGGAGATCATCCGGGTGATCGAGGCGAAGGAGCCCCACAGGGAGGAGCCAACCCCGGCGGAGTAGTCTTCGCTTTCCGGTTTTACGATACATACAAAAGAAAAACGGTCGCTCTGCCTACCAGAAGTTCTGGGTCCCGATATAGGACCCCCCGTCGTAGGCGACGCCGGCCCCGATGCGGTCGTAGCCGGGCGAAAGAATGTTCTCGCGGTGACCCTCGCTTGCCATCCACATCGCGACCATCGCCTCCGCGATGGCCGCCGCATCCTCCTCCACGTAGCCATAGTCCGCGACGTTTCCCGTCGGCATCATCCCGATGTTCTCGCCGATGCCGGCCGATAACCGCCCTCCCCCGAGGTGTTTTATCACCGGGTACCCCTGCCGCTTCGCCCGGTCGGTCGGGTCCTCCCCCTGCAGGTTGACGTGGCTGAAGTACCCGAACGCCGCCATATCCTCGCTGTGCGCCCGTGCCACCGCGGCGAGCGCCGCGTCCCACTGGAGGGGGGCGAGACCGTGATCGGCCCGCTCCCCGTTCGTTGCGGCCACGATAGACTGTTCGATGGCGGCGGCCGCCACCGGCGGCGGTGCCGGTGCTGCGGCGATCGCAGGCGTCACAACGGGCGAGGGCGACGAATCCGTGGTGGAAGGGCCGCCGACTGGCAGGTCCAGGTACCCCGCACCTACAAGAACGCCGGCGGCGATGCAGAGGAGCACGACGAGCAGGACGGCGCCCGCCCACCCGTGCAGGCGGTTCCCCGCCTCCGTTCGCCTCCGTCCTTTCATCTCCTTCATATTCCCCCCCGCCATGCAGGCCGATGCGCACGGGCCACGATGGTGCCCCGCTCTGTCTTCATGATACTCGGATGTCCGGCTGCTAATACTTTTGGAGACGCCGCCTCTCACCGGTTGCCGAACGCGATCAGCGGCCGCAGGCGTTCGGCGCACGCCGCAATCTGCTCCGCGAGCGTCTCCCTGTCCATGCGGATGACGTTTCCAAGCGGGATCACATAATAGAACCGCAGGGCAAGAAACGCGTCCGGGTCCGGGGCCATCTGCGCCGCCGGGCCGTCGTAGAAAGACCGGTAATAGGCGGTCCCTTCCGTCCCGTACCGGGGGTCCACCTCCATCGTCTGAAGACCTTTTCGGATTGCCTTTCCAAACCCCGACCGGAACCGGTCGATCTGCCCCGTGAGCGCCGCGGCCGACGTCTGCTGCTGCGAATACTTCACCACCAGCTGGAAGAAGTATTCGTCCCACCCATACGGGTGGAGCGGGATTTTTGTGTAGAGCCGGGAGGTGAACCGGGTGTCCGGGAGAAGGCCGGCGATGGCGGCGTCGAACCCCGCCGGGTCGCCGGCCATGTTCCTGGAGAACCGTGCCACCGCGTCCGGGTATTCGGTGTTTGCGAGAACCTGGATGCCGTGCCTGCCGATGAAGATGTTTAAAAAGGTGCATAGCTCTTCCGCGGGGTGGTCGAAGAAGGCGAGGTGGATATACTCGAAGTCCCGGCGGTCGTACCCGACGCGGGAGGTGCGGTACCCGAGGGCGTCTTTGAGCGTCCGGTGGAGGGGCTGCACCTTCTCCCCGGTGAACGCGTCAAAGCGCTGTTGGTACTGCTCGCGTTCACGGGGGTGCCTGACCACGAAGTGGGTGAACATGTCAAAGTCGTCGAGTGGCAGGTATCCCCCCTGGCGTGCGGTCATACTCCCCAAACATCGGCATGATGCATGATGTAGATATCCCCCAGGGTATCCCCGAGGGTATTCTCCTTCACCATCCTTAGTTGCCGTACCCCTCGCGCCGGGCCCTGTCCCGCCGGAGCCCGGAACGCTCCGAAAGAAGGACGCGGTACCTATCATTTTTCTGCCTGTGTGCCAATGGATATCCACTACTCTGAGGCGGCAATGACAACCATCGGCATCATCGGGACCGGGAGCATGGGGAGCATGCTCGCACGCACGTTCATCGGGTACGGCGCCTGCCGTGCAGAGGATATCATCGCGTCGAGCCGGAGCGGGGGGCCCCTTTCCGCCCTTGCGGCGGAGACCGGCATCCGGACGGCGGCGGACAACCGGGAGGCGGCAAGGGAGGCCGATATCCTCTTCCTCTGTGTAAAACCCCTCCAGGTCCGGGACGTGATGGCAGAGTGCGCCCCGGTCTGCACCCCGGCCCAGCTCGTCGTCTCGGTCGCCTCCGACGTCCGTCTCGCCTGCCTCTCTGCATGGACGCCGGCCCGGGTCGCCCGGGCGATTCCCACGATCACCTCGCAGTGCGGCCGCGGCATCACCCTCCTTGCCTTCGGGGAGCGGGCGACCGCGGCCGACGTCTCGGCGCTCACCGCCCTCTTCGGGGCCATCAGCCGGCCCTACGTGACGACGGAGGATGCCGTCCCCCTCCTCACCGACCTGACGAGCTGCGGCCCGGCCTTCGTCGCCGCCGTGGCGGACGAATGGGCGGCGGCCGCGTCCCGGCGGGGGGGCATCGACCCCCGGGAAGCGGAGGCGCTCGTGCGTGAGACCCTCATCGCCACCGCCCTCGTCCTCGACCGGGATGAAATGACCTGCGACGACCTGATACGGGAGGTAGCAACCCCCGCCGGCATCACCCGGCAGGGCGTGGACGTCCTGCAGGAACAGATGCCGGGGGTCTGGGACGGCGTCCTTGCCGCCACCGGCGCCCGTCACCGCAGCCTCCACCAGGAGGTCGAACGGCGGCATCCTCCCTGACCCTCTTTCTTTGCCACCGCCGAATCTCTTTTCATCCCGCGCACCCACCTGAGATACAGCATGATCGAAGCGCCCCCTCTTGCCATGATCATTGGCGTCGCCGCCTTTGCCATCACCGGTGTTATCGCCGGCGCCCGCCAGGACGCAAACATCTTCACCGTCGTCATCCTCGGTGTGGTGACGGCAGTGGGCGGCGGGACGGTCCGCGACCTCATCCTCGATGTGCCGGTCTTCTGGACCGTGGAGTTCTTCCTGATATGGGTCGCCATCCTCGCCTCGTGCATCGCATTTCTCTTCGCAAAGTATGTGATAACCAAGCTCTCGCGGACATTTCTCTATGCGGATGCGATCGGCGTCGCCTTTTTTACCATCGCCGCCATCGACAAGACGCTCGCCCTCGGTCAGGCGGCGACGGTCGCGGTGGTCATGGGATTTATCACCGCCTCGATGGGGGGCGTCATCCGGGACCTTCTCACCGGCACCCCGCCCCTGATGATCGCCTCCGAGGACATGTTCGTCACTCCTGCCGTCGTCGGCGGCATGCTCTATGCCGTCCTCCTGAAAGCGGCCCCCATCTACACGGACATCTGGGCGGTCGTCGCCATCGTCTTTATCATCCTCTTCCGGGTCTACGCCATCCGAAAGAACCTCCAGTACCCGAAGAAGCTGCGGATGCATTTCTGAAGGGGCGGTATGGTCGTGAAGCGGCATGAGGGATGTTGCCCCTGAGCGGCGGACCTGCAGGAACGGCGTCTCGGGAACGTAATCGACCCCCTCAACCGGGAATGCGCCCCCCCCGGCCTGAAGCGACAGTTCGAACCCCCCTCTGACATTCCACAGAACTTCTTCACACTCGCGGCCCCCAACGCCATCGACGAGATTTTTGAGTTCGGGATTCATGTGCTCCGCGCCCGAATCGAGCTGGAGTGAACGCACAGCATTGTACCCCCTGTCCAAGGCATACAACGGTCGATTGCAGATTTTTTTGGCACGGAGGCACGATGGCAGGCATCCGGAGAAAGACATATATCCGCACGCCCTCTATGATAAACTATTTCAAATCAAATCGTAATAGCCGGCCACGTGTTGGAGGTGCCCCGATGAAACCAGAACAGTCATGCCTACATGAAGCCCCACGCATGCGCCGGGGGCCTGCCTGCATCACACCCGGACGAACGATCCTGCCGTTCATTGCGCTGTCGGTTCTTTTGGCGTGCGCTGCTGTCTTTGCCGGATGTCTCGCGGCACCCGGCGGGCAGGATGCCGCAGCGGCCACCGGCACCGTCTCCAAAGTCGAGGTCATCCACTTCACCACACCGAACCAGTGCTACTCCTGCGTGGTGCTCGGTACCTACGCCGAAGAGACCGTCAGGACACACTTCGCGGACGAAATTGCCTCAGGAAAGATGAGCTTCGACCACGTCGGCATCGCCGATCCGGCACAGCGGGATATCGTCGAGCGCTACGGCGCGACCGGGTCGTCCCTCTGGATCGGCGTCTACGACGACCAGGGCAGGTTCTTCCCCGAGGAGGATATCCGGGTCTGGTACAAACTGAACGACAAACCCGGATTCTCGGCCTACCTGAAGACGCTTCTTGAGATGCGCCTCCGGGGTGATCTGACGCGATGAGCCTGATGGGATTCATGGAGACGATGGGGACGAGCAGCATCCCCCTCGTCGCCGCGTTCTTCATCGGCCTGATGATGGCGCTCTCCCCCTGCCCTCTCGCAACGAACATTGCCGCGATCGGCTACCTCTCCCGCCGGCTCGGAAACCCCGTCCAGACGCTCATCGCCGGGTCGCTCTATTGCGCAGGAAGGATGGTCGTCTACGTCGGGCTTGCAGCCATGATCGTCGTGTTCGGGCTGAACGTTCAGGTGATCTCGGTCTTCCTGCAGACATGGGGCGAGGTGCTGGTAGGTCCGCTCCTGATCGTGGTCGGCATCGTGATGGCCGATCTCGTCCCGCTGAACGTTGGATTTGGCGGCAGCAGCAGGCTTTCGGCCATCAAGGAACGGCTTGCCGAACAGGGCGTGGCGGGGAGTTTTTTCCTCGGCGTGCTCTTCGCGCTGAGCTTCTGCCCGTTCTCGGCAGTCCTCTTCTTTGCGATGCTCGTCCCGCTGGCGCTCCGGAGCGGAGATCCACTGGGTGTCCCGACGGTCTTTGCCATGGCAACAGCCCTGCCGGTGATCGCGTTCTCGCTGATCATGGTGACGGGGGTGGCAAAGGTGGGCACCGCGATGAAGTCGGTGGAGACGTTCGAGTACTGGATCCGCCGGATCGTCGGCGCGCTCTTCATCGGGATAGGGATCCAGCTCCTTGTTGCGATGGCGATCTGATATGGTTCACCCGAAAACGCTGCCCCCATTGGGACGCCGCTTCTTCCACCCCTCTTTTTTTCTCCGCCTCGTCCTCCGCTTCGGGGCTCCCGCTCATGGCACTGCACGCGCACCGTGCAGCGGCGCATCCGACCCCCTCCTTCAGGTGCGGGGCGGCACCCACCGCCCGCCCTCATCGGTGAGATGGTAGATGATCCAGTTCCCCTGCTGCTCGCCACGGATGAGCCCGGCCCTCTTCAGCACCGACAGGTGGTAGGAGAGTTTTGAGTCGGCGATCCCGAGCACATCCTTGATCACGCAGACACAGAGCGGCTGGATGGCGAGCATGGAAAGGGTCTTCATCCGGAGGGGGTCTGCGAGCGCCCGGTGGACAGTGCACTCCGCCTCAATCCCGGCATCGCCGGGCAGCCGGGCAGTCAGTCCCCTGATCCCGCCGCACCGGGAAAGCGATGCCTCGATCTCCTCGGGGAGTGCCATGCATTCATCCCCGCAACTATTCTTCTCTTCCATCGGGACTCGCCCTCTTCTGGTTCAACATAGTATGAAATACTCATCTATAAATATGGACTGGACCACGGTCCCGAACGGTCAGGCCCGACTGGCCACACAGGTACGATCGCGGGGATGTGAACAGTGTCGGTTCCACCTCCGGCAGGGATGCGATCACCCGCCAGTACCGCGGGAATCGGCGCAGCCTGCACCTGAAACTAAAAAACGGCTGTATGGCGCGACGTATGGCTCCGGCGTATTTTTTGGCTTCCTCCCGATCTATTTCAAATATAAATGAAATAGAAACCTATATCAGACAGCACCGCCAACAAGAGATTCAATAATATTTGAAACACTAACTGGGTGACAAAATTGACTGAAAAAGAGACAGACAAGAAAGAGGGCGGCTTCCTGTCGAGGCTGCGCTCGATGGGCAAACAGGACTGCGGATGCGGCTGCTGCGGCGGCATGAAGATCGTCCCGAAAGAGAAGAACCCGGACAACGAAGGGGAGGAGAGGAACGGCAGTCGCTGAAGCACTCCTTACCGCCGGCCAGTTCTTCGCCATCATCGCCGGTGAACTGATACTGCTGTTCATCGGCATTTCATTTCTTGTGGGCTTGCTCCAGGCCTACATCCCGGAGGAGCGGATCAGGCGGACCCTCGTGGGCCGCGGCGAGGGAACATCCACCGTTCTCGGCGGTGTCTTCGGGGCCCTCACCCCCTTCTGCTCCTGCTCCACGATCCCGATCCTGGTCGGGCTTCTCAACGCCGGAATCCCTTTTTCCGCCTGTATGGCCTTCCTGCTTGCCTCCCCCCTCCTCAACCCGGTGATCCTCTCCCTCCTCGCCGCCCTCATCGGCCCGGTGTCGACGGCGGTGTACGCCGTCATCACCTTCTGCGCCGCCCTCGTCCTCGCCACCCTCCTGGGGCGGTCCGGGTTTGCCCGATACGTGAAGGAGGTGACCGTCGAGGGAATGGCGGCTCCGGCGTGCGGGTGCGAGGGGGGCACTTTTGGAGAGCGTCACGGCCCGCGGTTCTCTGCCGCCCTGCACTTCGCCGTCTCGCTCTTCCGCCAGGTCTTCCCGTACCTCGTCCTCGGCGCCGCCATCGGGGCCTTCATCTACGGGTTCGTCCCGGCCGACCTCATCGTATCGCTGGCAGGGCCGGAGAACCCCCTCGCCATACCGGTGGCGGCGTTGATAGGTGTGCCGATGTATATCAGGGCGGAGACGATTATCCCGATCAGCGCCGTCCTGCTCCAGAAAGGGATGGGCGCCGGGGCGGTGATGGCTCTTATCATCGGCGGCGCCGGGGCGAGCATCCCGGAGATCACCCTGCTTTCGGCGATATTTGAGCGGCGCCTTGTGGCAGCCTTCGTCGTCACCGTCCTCGGGATCGCCGTCCTTGCCGGGGTCGCCTTCCAGCTCCTCGCGGCGGTGTGACAGAAAATGCCGGATGGTTTCACCTACCTGCGAGCCACACAACACCTGTAGGACATAATCCCGCACCGGAACAGCCCTTCCGCACTACCGCGCCGGGGAGCTTTGGTGCAGGACCACGTCGCACGACCACCATCTTCGTGATCTCCGGTATTATCTTCTTGGCGATCGCAGGAGTACTGGTAAGGAAAACCTGTTCGGGTGAAGAAGTGAAGTGCACCATTCCATACTCTGCAGCAGAGGCGCTGCGATGGCTGCGTCATCTCGGGGACGGCGACCGGGAGGGCGGCCGTATCATGGCCGACTCCGTCTTTGCGGACGTCACCGATGAGACGATCACGGATGAGAAGACCCTGCGGGCGGCGCTCGCCGTGCAGGCACGCATATACAACCACACCCCGGACGCAGCAGCAGAGCGGTATGCCGATGTGCCGGCCGTGAAGTACCCGGGAAGAGACGAAGAAAAATGGTGACCCGCTGAAGTCTCGGGAACCGGTTGCATGAAATACATCCGTCACCCGAAACACGTGGAGCTTTAGTGGGACAGGCGGGCACCGGTGCCGGGGTCGCCGGTGTGCACGGGATCCTTCTTGCTGCTGAAAGCAGAGCCCTGACGCAGGAACCAACCACCCCCTCTTCTCCTGCGGCCTCACTTCCGCGGGGACCGTTTACCGCGGGACGGCGCACCATTCACCCGTCTGTTTCAGGTCCGGTTCACCCGGCCCCGCCGCAGGGCCCTCATGAACGACGCCCATGATGCCGGTGACATCCCCCGGATCATCCTCGCAGGCCACCTGCGTGAAGGTGACATGGCGGATGATGCCCCCGGCGGCGATCACCTGCCCCTCAAACTGCTGGACGCCACCCGTTACCAGGAGCTGGTCATCCATCTCCCGCAGGACAGGCGCAAAGGATGCAGGCACAACATCCGCTGCGTCCGTCCCGGGAAGGTCTTCCGGGCGTTTCCCCAACATTCTCCCGAACGCCGCATTGGCCCATATCAGCCGCCCCGCCCGGTCCTTCGAATAGACCGGCAGGGGGAGGACGTGGGCAAGGTGGTGCAGGCATGATGCCGTCACGTTGCCTGCCTCCGGTCCTCCGCTCTCCGGGAGGACGGGTATAAATATCCCCCGCACACCGGCGGGACGCCCGTCCCGGACGGCACAGAGGGTGGTGCCCCGCACCCTGACCCGTTCGCCCCGCCGGGTCAGGAATACCGTCTCCACCTCCTGCGTACCGCAGCCGGGGACCGGCTCGCCGAAGAGCGACCGGCACGTCCCCTCGCAGGCGGGGTCGACGATGTCGGCCGTGGTCAGACGCCGGGCCTCATCGGTGCTGTACCCGAGCGTGGCCCGCCAGGCGCGGTTGACATACGTGATATGCCCGTCGGGGCCGACGCTCTGGAACATAACGGGGGCATATTTCATGAGGGCATACCAGTCGTCGTCCTCACCGGCGGGGGAGTGCTCGTCTTCGTCCGGCATCGCGATTCATGCATTGATTGCCGCCCTGCTATAAGTACCCAGCGGTGGGAGCGGTGATGCGATCGCCGGAAAAAGAGCAGGCCGGCAGGAGAGGGATGTGTTCGGTCACGGCTCTTCGTTCGATTTTTTGAGACGATTTTTTGAAAAAAAAGGTGTTCAGAGAATCCGGTCTCCGGCACCGGGGCCGGCGACACAGCTGAAGACGTCCGTGACCGTGATCCTGAGCATCCCCAATGCGGGCACATGGGGCATGCGTGCCTTCACATCGGCCCTGAATGCCTCGAACTGCTCCCCGGAGTCGACATACTCGACGTCGCCCTTTATCTGGTAGCAGCCCTTGACGCCTTCGCCCCAGATATAGACGGCGGCCTTCGGGTTCTCCTTCACATTCGCAAGGGTCTTCTGCATGAAATTGTTCATGATGAGGATCGTCTCCGGACCCGCCACCGCCTTCGCACCCATCGGTGCGACGTTGGGGACCCCGTTTTTGTCGGCGGTCGCAAGGGGAACAATCCTCAGTGCATTGAACGCCTCGATCAGCTCTTCTGTCAGTTGAACCATGGTATCACCTGAAAACTATGGGAGGAAGAGAAGAAAAAGATGGCGCGTCCTTTTGTTTCTGCTTCTCCCCGGTATGCGGGAAAGAACCCCGCCAGAACGGAAAAAATACATAAAATACCTGCAAAACATTATTTCAGGCACTTTCCCCCCTGATTTTTCTTTCGAAAAGATTCATGCACCGGGATGAAGCGACGGTCCCGGCACCCGTATCACCCATGCGGTTCCGCCGTCCCGGACCAGCTCAATCGTCCCGCCCAGCTGGTACATCACCACGTTTCTTACGATATTCATCCCGAGCGAGGTCGAGGCCCCCGGCCGGTAGTCCTCCGGGACGCCTATGCCGTCATCCGTGACGGTCAGCACCTTCCCCGTCTCCCCGCATTCCATCTGCACGGAGATCATGCCACGGTCCCTTCCCTCAAAGGCATACTTGATGGCATTGGTCACGAGCTCGTTTACAATCAGGGAGTAGAGGATCGCCTCCTCCAAATTGAGCTGGCAGTCGCTGCCGTTTACGCGTGCCGTGATCATCGCGTAGGGGGCGAAGGTGCCAATAAGCTCCGTCACGAGGGAAGAGAAGTGATCCCCTGCATTGATGGAGGCAATCGTATCCGACCGGTAGATGGACTCGTGGACGAGGGCCATGGAGAGAATCCGGTTCGACGTCTCCCGCAGGATGGCCTTTGCCTCCTCGTCCTCCATCGACCGCATCTGCATCTGGAGCATCGAGGTGATGAGGGCGAGGTTGTTTTTGACCCGGTGATGCACCTCGTTTAACAGGGTCGTCTTCTCCGCAAGGGATGCCTGCAGCATCGCCTCCGCGGCCTTGCGCTCGGAGATGTCAAGGACCGTCCCTATGATCAGCGGCCGGTCGTCACCGAGCCCCGCCGCCGAGCCGAAGATCTCGACCTCGACCGTGCTGCCGTCCTTGCGGAGGGCGACCGTCTCGAAATGGGTGGTGCCAATCCTCCCCGTGATCATTTGCCGTATCTTCTCCGCCACCATATCGGCATCACCGGGCAGTATCAGCTCACCCATTGACGTCTTGCGAAACTCATCGACCGTATATCCCAGCATCGCCGCCAACGTCTCGTTCGTATAGATGAACCGGTCCCCGCTGAAGATGTAGATGCCGACGATGGCGTTCTCCGCAAGGAGACGGAACTTCTGTTCGCTCTCCGAGAGTGCCGTCTCCGCCCGCTTGAGATCGGTGATGTCAATGAGCGTGCCGAGCGAGGAGAGATAGGCCCCGTCGCTGCCATAGAGATGGTGGCACCGTTCGTGCACATGCCGGATCTCCCCCGACGGCCAGATGATCCGGTACGTGTGCTCGTAATCCTCCCGTGCCCGGATGGAATCAAAAAACTTACGCACCACCGTTTCCCGCTCGGCGGGATGGAGGGTCCCCAAAAACCGCTCCTGCGAGATGAGCCGGTCCTCCGTCTGTGGGATGCCGAAGATCTCGAACATCCGGTCGGACCAGTACTGGGACGTCCCGTGGCGCCCGTACTCCCAGTACCCGAGGCCGGCAATCGTCTGGGCCTCACGGAGCTCCGCCTCACTCTGTTCGAGGCGCAGCGACTCCTCCTTGATGGGGGTGATATCCAGGTTGGTGCCGATGATCCGTTCCGGTTTTCCGTCCGGCCGGCGCTCCAGAATGACGGCGTGGGACCGGATCCATCGCATCCTCCCGTCCTTCCCCTGCATCCGGTACTCGATGGTGCCGGCGTCATCCGCGGTCTCGAGGCTCCGGCGCATCTCCAAGATCAAATGCCGGTCCGCAGGATCGAAGAGCTGGCGTATCCCGTCGATGGTCCCCGGCATGTTCTCCGGGCGGTACCCGAGGATCTCAGCGCACTGCTGATCATAGAGGACCGCACCGGTGGATATCCTCCAGTCCCATACCCCGAGCCGGGCTCCCCCTACGGCAAGGGAGAAGCGCTTCTCGCTCTCACGCAGGGCCTCTTCCACCCGCCGGCGTGCAGTGATATCACGGACGAATACACAGCCGAACTCCTGGCTGGCCGAACTGATATACACCCAGGTGCTCTCCACCGGATGGTCCGTGCCGTCGCGGTGGCGGTGGATCGTCTCGAAGGTGCTCACCTCCTGCCCCTTAAGGAGTCGCCAGTGCTCCTCCCAGATTTCCGGGTCCATCTCCACATTGATATCGTAGATCGAGAGCCCCGAGATCCTCCCGCGCCGGCCATACGAACGTGTTGCCATCTCATTGCCGTAGAATATGGTCCCGTCGCTTTGTACAAAGAGGATCACCTCGGGGGAATTGTCCACCACATGCTGGGTGCGGACAAGACGGTCGCGGGCCTCATGGATCTCGTTAATATCCTGTATGGTTCCGATGAGGCGCAGCACCCTGCCACGGTCATCCCGAAGCGTTTCGCCGATGATATGCACCCACCGTATCTCCCCGGACGGGGCCCTGATGCGGCAGGAATGATCGAAGGACGTCCCGTTTTCGAGTATCCTGGATAAGCCGTTCTCCACCTGAATGCGGTCGTCCGGATGAACGATGCCGAGGAAATCGGCAATTCCGGCCGAATCCCCCCACTCTGGCTCCCAGAAGAGGCGCCGGGTCATGTCGTCGGCATCAATCCTGTCATCCGCCGGATCGTACTCAAAATATCCGATACGGGAAATGCTCTGGGCCTTTTTGAGGCGAAGCGCCGATTCTCTCTCCTTATCCTGCGAGAGTTTCCACTGGGTGATGTCCGTGTGAATACCGACCATCCGCAGGGGAGTGCCGTCGGCGCCCCATTCGATCACCCAGCCATTGGACCTGATCCAGACCCATGACCCGTCTTTTCCCCGCATCCGGTACTCGTTGAAGTAGACATCGCCCGTCTCAATGGTATGCTCGAGGGTTTCAATGACCGACGTGCGCTCGTCCGGGTGCAGAAGGGCGACCCACGTTTCGTAGGACTCGGGCATCTCATACGGTTCAAACCCAAGGATCTGGTACCACTCCGCAGAGAATTTGAAGGATTTTTGCCGGACGTCATAATCAAAGAGCCCAAAATGGATTGACTCCACGACCAGCCGGTAGAGGCCTTCCGCCTCGGCACGGGCGACCTGCTCCTCCCGGATTGCCGTTACGTCATGGGAGAGGAGGCCGATCGCATAGACGCCCCCCCCATCGTCCAGCACCGGATAATAGATGTGATCGAATGCCTTCCCTCGATGTGTATCACTGAACGCGACCGCTTCGCCACTCGAAACGACCTGCCGCATCTTATCCCTCCGGAGGCCGCACACCTCCGGGTCGTCCGCGAAGAGGCCAAAGATCGAGGTCCCGGTGAGCGCCTCTTTGGTCGTCCCGTACATCCGGGCAAGGGCCGCATTTACCTGGATGATCGTCCCGTCGGTCCCGAGAAGGACCAGCACCTCATCCATCGAGTCCGCAAGCGCCCGGAGCGATTCAACGCTCCTCCACCTTGCCTCCTCGGCCTGCAGCCGCCCAATGGCTACCCCGGCCTGGGCGGCGATGGACTCGATATGGGGCCGGATGAAGGGAGTTATTGCATCCTCGTCCATCGACGCGAGGGTAATCACCCCGATCAGCCCCCCGGAAGCCATCACCGGCAGGATCGCAATCCCCCTGAACGGCAGGGAGGAAGGAGTCGCTGCACCGGGAGGAGAGAGGTCGGCAAAGGCGCAATAGAGTGCCTTTCCCCGGAACAGATCGTGAATTTCCGGGTTATCCGGCGAAATAACGACGGTCTCCCCCCCGAATCCGGCGGGGACTCCTTCCAGATACCGGGGCTGCAGTTCCCCGGTCGCGGCGTCGATCAGGTAGAACCCCGATGCGGGGACCTGCGCCAGCTTCCTGGCGCCTGCGGATGATTCCCAGGCGACCTCGTCCACGGAGACGGCCCGGTTCAGGGCAAAGGCGACGTCGCGCTGCACCCTCAATGCCAGGTCACGGCGCCGCCGTTCGGTCAGGTCCGAGGCAACCGAGAGTATGACCTTCCCCCGCCCGGGAGCGTGATAGACGTGGAGCTTGACTTCCACCGGAATACGTGACCCGTCCTTGCAGATATGGGCGGATTCGAACGTCACGTACGTATTGTCGGGTGCCGTGCCCAGGTTCTCCCGTACCGCACCCTGGTATTCGGGGACGATGATGGTGGAAAGGTCCATGCCAATGAGCTCCTCACGCGTATACCCGAGCCGCTGGCACATCATGTCATTTGCCTCAAAAATTCTGCCGGGGGTGCCATCCTGCCTGAACTGTGAGAGATATGCGGACTCTGCCAGGTTATCAAAGAGGCTGAAATACTCCTTTCGCGATGATTCGAACCGCCGGGCATAATACGAGACCGCAATGGCGACGAGGAAGAAGACAAAACACCGGGCTGCGGCATAATACCATGAAGGGAAGAGCGGCACGATAAAGAGCGCAAAGAGAGCGAGATAGACGACGCTGGTACCAAGGGCAAAGCGAATCGCCCGTTTCGGGTACTTCCCGGCGACGAGAACGATGGGGAGGTCCAGCGCATGGGGAAAGACACTCGTCAACCCCTCGGAGAGCGACCACACCAGAAGGGTCAGGGCGCCTGCGATGGAGATGATGATGTACCCGTCATCATTCTCCGGTATCAGGTCCCTCGCGAACCGTTTCAGATCGGCAATATCCCCTCTCCCCATGCAATTCCTGCCCGGCCGGCCGGCAACGCTGGCTCACTGGATCAAGGAAGCGTAACGCCCCTTCCGGCTTTGAAAGACCATTGGTGAACCGGACTAATATAGGTGCCGCAGGATAGTCCCGCAAGGTCGGATGCGGGGATATCTCAGATATCGAGCGGCTCAAACTGCTGTTTTCGCACCTCGCCATAAAACCCGGTGATCTTCGGGTCGCCCAGGCAGACGGGGCAGCGGTAATCCTCCGGAAGGTCCTCGAATCGCGTACCTGCGGGGATCCCGTTATGAGGTTCGCCGCGGGCGTCTTCGTAAATATACCCGCATATCCGGCAGCGCCATTTCGTCGGCACCACGGGGACAAAGCCCCATTTCCCTATCTTTCCCTTCCCCGTCGCCCCGCAGACCGGGCAGGTATAATCCTCGGGGAGGTCCTCGAATTTCGTTCCTTCGGAGATGCCGTTTCGCGGTTCCCCGCGAAGCGGCGAGTAGATATAACCACATACTTTACACCGGTATCGCTGTACTTCCATCTTCAAACCCCGGCAACAATGCCCATGAACGGGCACTTACACAGATAGTGTCAGAAGGTCGACCTACTATTAATATCCTTTGGACCGACGCGCAACCTTCATACCATTTCGCCTGAATATCGCCAATTCGTCGCGCTATTTTGCCATTAGAGCCAGATATAAAGATATTTCGCCAATTAGCAAGAAAGCAGAATTATTGTGCCCCCCTTCGGGCAGAGACACGAAGGGATCGGACCGGGGATAGAATTCCGCGGTCTATTCCATCACCATCACCGGTGCCGATGGGTCAAAGGGGTTCGTCCGCATCGCAAGGGAGAAGAGATACGGGTAGTTCGTCTTCAGGTACTGCATGTAGCGGATCCACACGGTGACGAGCATGCCGTAGACCCGGTTGATATCCCCCTCGAGGTGGGTCATGTCCGGGGGCGGGCAGACCCCGAAGTCCTCGCGGTGCGCGAGCTCCTCGGTCATGTGAAAGGTCGCCTGGAGGAGGGCGGTGAACTCCTGGTGTTCGAGGAGGATGGGATTTTCCAGGAGACGGACCAAAAAGTCCTCCTGCCCGGAGAGGAACGCCCGGAGGCGTTCGAGATCGATGTCACAGATTTTCACCCGGCACTCATAGCGCCCGAGGTCCTTGAGAGCCTCGTCGAACCGCGCGTCCGTCCAGGCATCCGAGAGCAGGACGTCATTTCGCACCGCCACGATGTTCGGGTCGGCACGGGAAAAACACCGGATGAGCTGCCGGCCGACACGGGAGTAGAAGGTCCCGATGACCAGGTTCATCTTCTCGAGCCGGTTTTTGCGTTCCCGGTGCTCAAGCAGACGGTGCAGGATGAGGGTGACGAGCAGCACCTCGAGGGGCAGAAACGCGAGTTCGTGCAGGAAGAACACCCCGATATGGTGGGGGTCGTGAAAGATCCCGAGGTGCAGGGCGTAGAGGAGCCCCGAGGCGATGATGAGGGCAAGGGCAAAAGCGGCGATCCATGATCGATCTTTCATGGTAGTTACTTTTTTGGCATCCTCTACTTCATGATGCCGGTCACTCCCGTCTCCGGCGATCGGTCGGCATCGTGTCCGGCCGCATCCTTTCCGTGGCATATCCCACCAATTCGGTGGTTTTTATATGCGGGAACTCCAGACGTAATGCAGGTACATCCGATCACCGCGATGGACGACCATTTTTTCAACCAGGGGGAGCTCAATGACATGGCCGGCATATGAAGCTGCGGTCCCGCTTATCATCGCCCTATTCCTGAATACCGGCATCGCCCTCATCCTCGCACGGGAAGGGTGGCGGCACCGTGGCGCCCTCCTTGCCAGGATCTTCGTCGTCATGATGGCGGGGGTGGCCATCTGGTCGTTGTTGTACGCCATCCAGCTGGGCATCGAAGGCGCCGCCCTCCAGTTCTCTTTGGTGCCCTTTGAGTATATCGGCATCCAGCTCGTCATCCTGAGCGCCTTCTTCTTTGCCGTCAAGTACACAGGCAACGAGCTTTGGCTCTCCCGGAGGGCCGCCATCCTGATAAGCGCCGTTCCCGCCGCAATTCTCCTTGCCGTATTCACCAACGGCTTCCACCACCTCTACTACCTCGGCATGACCATGGCACAGACGAGGTCATTTCCCCATCTCAGCCTCTCCTACGGCCCCCTCTTTACCCTCCAGATCGCCTACGCGTACGTGCTTACCATCACTGCTCTTTTGATGATGGTCCGCCATTACCAACGCTCGAATACCAAGTACCGCAGCCAGACCGTACTTCTCATGCTCGCGTACTTCATCCCCCTTGCCGGAAACATGGCAGGTGTCGCAGGGATCGGCTCCTTCAGGCTCCCCTTTGACCCGACGCCGTTCTGCTTTCTCATCTCGGGCATCATCCTCTTCTACATCGTCGTGATGCACGAATTTCTTGCCATTCTCCCGATCGCCCGCGAGCACGCGGTCGAGGCCCTCCGGGAAGGCTACCTCGTCCTTGACGAGAACCGCAGGGTGATCGACATCAACCGGGCGGCCCTTGCCATCTTCGATGGGTCGGGGGAGCGTATGCTCGGGGCTCCTGCACGGCTTCTCTGGAAGGGATTCGACGACGCCAGTCTGCACGAGGGATCGGCGGAGGTCACCGGCGACGCCATCAGGAAGGGACTCTCCGGGCGGTTCTATGAACTCTCCTTTACCCCCGTCACCGGGAGGGTCGCCGACCAGGAGGGCTTCATCGTCTTTATCCACGATATCACGGAGAAACGGCGGTACAGGGACAAACTCTCCGAGGCGAACAGGAAGATCAACCTGATGGCCGACATCACCCGCCATGACATCCTCAACCAGGTCCAGGGCATCACCATGATCCTCGAACTGATCAGGATGGAGAGCCCCGCGGCGCCCGATAGCCCGATTTCGCACTATCTCGGCCTGATCGAGCGGGGGGCCGTCAACATCGAACACCAGATCTCCTTTACCCGCGATTACCAGGACGTCGGGGTGGACTCCCCCACATGGCAGAACGTCGGTGCCGTCGTCGGGGAGGCCGCAGGGCTTCTCTCCAGCAGAAATCTCACCGTATCGGCGGATACGGGTGCAGCGGACTACGAAGTCTACGCCGACCCCCTGCTGGGAAAGGTGTTCTACAACCTCTTTGAGAATGCGGCACGCCACGGCGGGGAGAACATATCGACGGTGACGGTGCGTGCGGCACCTGTCGAGGGGGACGAGGGTGCCCTGCTCATCACGGTACAGGACGATGGCGAGGGGATACCTGAAGGCGTGAAGGAGCGGATCTTCGATCCTTCGTTCGGGAAAAATACCGGCTTCGGCCTCTTTCTGACGAGGGAGATCCTCTCGATAACCGGCATTGCCATACACGAGACCGGAACGGAGGGGGAGGGGGCATGCTTCGCGGTCACCGTCCCGCCAGGGGGGTGGCGCATGCAGGAATCCCAGCCCTCACCGGGTTCTCCTCCCAAGGAATCCGCCACTTCCTGAAAGGGTAAGGAACCGATGCCGGCCGGCACCTCCGTACCGGGGAGGCGGCATCCGGCGTCCCATGAGGTGCATCGAACAAACATGCTCCAAAAAGAGCCGGGCCCTGGAGCGGCAGGCCCACGCGGGCCCGGGGGCATCTTCCGGCTTCCGGCACCCGTCAGGAGGCAAACCGGTAACCGTTCTTCGGGAAGGCGACCTCGAATACCGCCCCTGCCCCTTCGATGCCGGTCTCGGTGATGCGGATGCCCGTCACCCCGGCGATCTCCTGGGCAAGGAAGAGGGAGTGGCCCGGCTTCGCGGGATTATGGATGAATATCTTCTCTTTTTTGCCGGCAGGGATGCCGCAGCCGTCGTCGGCGATGACAAGGACACCGGAACCGTCCCGCTCCTCGAAGGAGACGGCGACCTTCGTCGCACCCGTGGCATGGGCAGCGATATTGTCACAGATGCCCCGTATCACCTCCACAAAGAGGTTGTCCGCATAGACCTCGACCGGCGGGACGTCCGTTATGCAGGGGATGGCCAGGGGGACATGATCCTTCGCCTCGGTGATAAGCGCCCCCAGATCCTGCCATTCCGCGGGCTCTGCCCCGAGTTTTTCGTACATCCGGGTGAAGCTGATCTGGCGGTTGATCGTCTCGGATGCCGCAAGGATCTTCTCCGCCATCATCCTCTGCTCCGCCGGAGTGTAGTCCCCGTGAATGATCTCCTCTGAGTAAAAGAGGAGCCCCTGAATCTGATTCAGGATGTCGTGCCGGGTGATGCCGGAGAGGATGCCGAGCTTCCGGTTGGCCTCCCTGAGCGCCTGCTGCGCCTGTTTTTCCATTGTGGCATCGCGGAGGATGCCGACCACGCGGCAGGCGCTGCCGTCGTCATTGAACTCTGCGATGGACCCGATGCCCGCGAACCACACGAGGTGCCCGTCGGCCGCTTTCATCCTGAACTCCGTGGGTTCCTTCACCGGGTTGCCACCGGCGAGTGTCCCCATGCTCCGTTCCCACCGGGCGCGGTCGTCCGGGTGGATATAGCCGCCGATGATCCCGAACGGGACCGGTTCGGAGGGGCAGGGAAGGCCGAGGATATCGAACATGCGTCTGCTCATCGCGACCGTGCCTTCACCAGGGCGCCAGTCCCAGGTGCAGAGGTTGGCACTGTCGATGACGAGGCGCAGGTACTCCTCGTTGCGGGCCAGGGCGTCGAGCATCGCCTTTTGCCGGGAGACATCACGCAGGATACACAGGATATTCGTCCCGTTCTCCCGCCGCACGAAAGAGACCGCCATCTCAACGTCCTTCTCCTCCCCCCTCCGGGTGAGGATGCGCAGGTCGGTGCGGGTCCGGCGGCTTTCCCCGGCATCATCGCCGGAGACAAGACACTCCCTGAGGGCATCCCCTGAGAGACGGCGGTTTTTCCCAAAGAGCGGGCTTGTCTCCAGCAGCGTGCCCATCATCTCGCCGCTTCCATATCCGGTGATCCGTTCCGCCCCCCTGTTCCATATCATCACCCGCCGCTGTTCGTCCAGGAGGATGAACCCGTCGTGGGCACTCCGGAATATCTCGTCGAGGAGCTGCTGCTGCCCCTGGAGGGAGGCGACCATGGCGCGGTTCTCCCTCAGGTCCTGGAGGGTGACGATGTAACGGTCTGCACCGGGTATGGAGGAGACCGAGAGGAGACAGGGCACCCGTTCCCCCGAACCGGTAAGGCATTCGGTCTCATGGCTGCGGATACGGAAGTGCTCGAACCCGCCGGGCACCTCATCCACCTCGGCAAACCGGAGCAGATACGGGTCGTCGACGAACTCCGTCCAGAGCCTGCCCGCAAGCCCGCAGGGTCCGGATGCGAGGAGCGCTTCCGCCTCGCTGTTGCCGAGCAGAATTTTGTCCGAGCGGTCAAGGATGATAATCGCAATCCCGGAGTTGGTAAATATCCCCCTGTACATCTCCTCCGAGAGACGGAGCTGGTCCTCGAGGGCTTTTCGTCCGGAGATGTCCCGGGAGACGGACATGACGGCAGGGCGTCCGCGGTAGGTGATCACCCGCGAACTTACCTCCACGGGGATCACCCGGCCGCTGCGGGTGATGTGATCGTTTTCAAAGAAATGGGTCTTCCGGGCAAAGAGCTGGTCATGGATTTCACCGGGGGGCTGCCCGGATGCGGGGGAGACGATGGCATCGACGGTGAGCCCGGAGAACTCCTCCGCACGGTAGCCGTATCGCCGGCACGCCGCCTCGTTTGCATACAGGATGCGGCGGTCTGCATCGGCGATGATGACGGCCTCGTTGATGGCATGGAGAAGGGGATCTGCGAGTTCGCCCCCGGCATCACCGGTGTCCCCGCCGGTGGCCTCACCGGCGTCCATCGCCATGATGATGATGAAGAGACGGACGCCGTCCGGGGAGGCGACCCATGCTCCACGGGCACCGGCACGTAGCTGCTCCCCGTCCGCACGCCGGAGAAGGACGAGGGGGGAAGGGAGGTCGGCACCGGCATCCTCCGCTGCCATCCACGAGATGAGGGCATGGCTGCCAATATGGCTGCCTCCATTATGACTGCCGATATCCGGGCCGACATCCGGGCCCTTATCCGGAATCGTGAGAAATACGTCGGCATTCAGGGGAGCGTCCGGCGGTTGCCCGAGAACCGAGAGCAGTGCCGGATTGGCAAAGGCGCACCTCCCGTCTTCGAACAGCCCGACGACCGGGGAACGGTGCGCCTCAAAGAGGCGTGCGATCTTCTCCACACTCATATTCTGAAATATCCCTGAACAGGCCCCTTATGCAAAATCCTGAAAAATAATGAGAAAAAAGAGCACATATACTTTCTCATGCGCCCACTTGCCCGTCCGGCGGACGGGGGGAGGGCAGGGCGATGCGCACGAACCCGGGGGAGCCCCGGGGAAAAATGAGGCTGTCCCTGCCCCTTCCGGGGCAGGAACCGGGGCGGGAAACCGGGATACCTCAGCGGATCTCGACGCGTTCCCCTTCGGCCATGAAGAATATCTTCTCGGCCATCAGGCAGGCGTGGTCACCGCAGCGTTCAAGATGGCGGGTAATGGAGATTGCCTCGATCCCCGAACGGATGTTCTTCGGGTCCTCGAGCATGTAGGTGAGATACTCGCGGGAGAGGCCCGCACGCATCGCGTCCACCCGGTCGTCCTGCAGGCCGAGGCCCTCCAGGTTGACGGCGGACCCCGTCCGGAAGGCCGCAAGGACCTCCCGGTGCATTGCATAGACGATATCCGCCATCACGTAGAGGCTTTCGAAGGGGACGGTGTACGTCTCGCCCTGCATACCGAGCACCGCCTTTGCGATGTCCTTTCCGATCCTGCCCACCCGGTAGTACGAGTAGTTCATCACATTGATGCAGGTGATCGTCCGCAGGTCCTCGGCGACCGGCTGGTAGAGCAGAAGGAGGCGGATTGTCCGGTCCTCAAGGTCCGAATGCAGCTCGGAGAGGTGCGCCTTTCTGTCCATCACATCATCTGCAAGGGCCCTGTCCAGGCCCCTGAGCGATCCCATGCCGTCCGTGAGCATGCCCACGGCATACTCCCCATAGGCGGCGAGTTCGACTTGTATCTGTTCCAGTTCCTCGTGAAATCTTTTCAGGCCCATCGCTTTCTCACCCGAACCGTCCGGTTATGTAGTTGCTCGTCAGCTCCTTATCAGGAGTCTCAAATATCTTCTCGGTTTTGCCGAACTCGATGAGCTCCCCCAGGTACATAAACCCGGTATAGTCGCTCACCCGCGCCGCCTGCTGCATGGAATGGGTCACGATGATCACCGTATACTGTTCCCTGAGCTCTTCTATCAGGGTCTCGATCTTCGCGGTCGCGATGGGGTCGAGCGCCGAGCAGGGCTCGTCCATCAGGATCACCTCCGGCCCGACCGCAAGCGTCCGAGCGATGCAGAGGCGCTGCTGCTGCCCGCCGGAGAGCCCCATTGCCGGGGTGTGCAGCCGGTCTTTGACCTCGTCCCAGAGGGCGGCCTTTCGCAGGCTCTCCTCCACGATCGTATCGAGGGCCTCCTTGTCGCGCACCCCGTGAACCTTCGGGCCGTAGGCCACATTGTCGTAGATGGACTTCGGGAAAGGGTTCGGGCGCTGGAATACCATGCCGATGAGTTTTCGCAGGTGCACCACGTCGATAGCGGGGGCATAGATGTTCTGCCCGCGGTAGCTGGCGCTGCCCGTCACCCGGCAGGAGGGTATGAGGTCGTTCATCCGGTTGAAGCACCGGAGCAGTGTCGACTTCCCGCACCCCGAGGGGCCGATGAGCGCCGTCACCCGGTGCCTGAGGATATCGATGTCGATCTGTTTCAGGGCGGGCGTTTCGCCGTAGAAGAGGTCGAGGCCCCTGGTGGTAATGATTGGTACAGTCTGTTCCACGGGTATCACCATGTGATCTTGTTCTGGTAGTGTGTTCGGATGGCGATCGCGACGAGGTAGATGCCGACAACGAGGGCGACGAGGACCAGCGCCGTCCCGTACTGGTTCGTCTGCGCCCCCGGCACGTTCGTCGAGAGGATGAAGAGGTGGTAGGGGAGCGCCATCACCGGCTCAAAGACGGAGTCCGGGAGGAAGCGGCTCGAGAAGATCGCGGCGGTGAAGAGGATCGGCGCCGTCTCGCCGGCGGCCCGTCCTATGGAGAGGATGGCGCCGGTGATGATGCCGGGTACGGCAGGCGGGAGGATGACCCGTGCGATCGTCTGCCACCGGGTCGCCCCAAGGGCAAGGCTTCCCTCCCGCAGGCTGTCGGGAACGCTTCTGAGCGCCTCTTCCGTCGTCCGGATGATCGTGGGCAGGATCATGAGCGACAGAGTGACCTGCCCCGCGAGGAGGGAGACCCCGAACCCGAGGTACAGGACCAGAAACGAGAACCCGAAGAGGCCGAAGACGATGGACGGCGTGCCGTTCAAAAGATCGACGCCGCTCCTTATGATCTTCGTTGCCAGCCCCTCACGGGTGTACTCGGTCAGGTAGATGGCAGCCCCCATCCCGACGGGCAGCGCCACCGCAATCGCGCCCGCGACGAGGGAGAGCGTGCCGACGATGGCCGGGAAGATGCCGCCCTCGCGCCCGAGATTTCTCGGGGATCCGGTGAGAAATTCCCATGAGATCGCCGGGAGGCCGTGTATCAGGATATCGCCGAGGATGACCGCCACCGCGAGGACGACGAGACCGATGGCGGCATACATGAGCGAAAAGGCGGCCCGCTGGGCATGGGCGGGGGGTATGCGGGCGGCGGCGTACCACCCGGCAGGAACGATAACGGCAAGGAGGACGGCAGGGAGCGGCCCGAAGATGAGCCCCGCAAGAAGCACCATGGCGAGGAGCCCCGCTATCCTGATCTCCCTGCCACGGGACTGCATGAGAGAAGAAAGCCTTCCCGGACCGTTGCCGCCCGCCTGCGACCGGCGGATGTGGCCCATGATGCCCATCGCCGCAAGATTGACGGAGAGCGTAATCAGGAGGAGGAGCAGTGCCACGCCGAAGAGGGCATGATACTGCGTCGAGCCGATGGCGACCTCCCCCATCTCGATGCCGAGCGTGCCGGTGAGCGTCCTCACCGGGGAGAGGACGTCATAGAGGGGGTCAGGGATGACGGCGGCGTTGCCGGTCACCATGAGGACCGCCATCGTCTCGCCGACGGCCCGGCCCATCCCGAGGATGAGGGCCGAGGTAATGCCGGAGAGGGCCGAGGGGACGATGACCCGCGAGATCGTCTGCCAGGGGTTGGCGCCGAGCCCCATCGACCCCTCCCGGTACTCACGGGGGACGGCAGAGATGGCATCCTCCGCGACGGTGATGATCGTGGGAAGCGCCATTATCGCAAGGAGAATGGACCCCGCAAGCCACGTCTCGCCCGAAGGGATGGCGAACCGGAGGCGCAGGAGATTCGTGAGGACGACAAGCCCGAAGAACCCGTAGACGACCGACGGGATGCCTGCCAGCAGTTCGACGACCGGCTTGACGATGGAACGGACCCGCGGGCTCGCGAGTTCAGAGATGAAGACGGCACTGGCGATACCCAGCGGGGTGGCGATTGCCATCGCCCCGATGGTAACAAGGATGGTGCCGGTCCAGAGGGGCATCGTCCCGTAGGAGGGGGTGGCACCGGCCGGGTTCCACGTCTCCCCGAAGAGGAACTCCGCGGGGCCGACGCTGCTGAAGAGCGGGAGGCCGTCTTTCAGGAGAAAGGCGAGGATGAAGAAGACGGAGAGGACCCCGCATATCGCGGTGAGAAACCAGATACTCCGGATGACCCGTTCGTATACGCCACCCCGGTGCCCTGCGGTCAGGAGGGCAAGGTCACCTTCCGGTGAAGCAGTGCGGTTCGTGGCATTGGTGTGCAAGGGATTCATACTCATCACAAAGGAACGTCAGTGTCCGGATTGTCGGTCTGAATCTCTCCACACCGCCCCTCATTCAGGGGATAGCAACGGATCCGGAAGGGTGTGGAAAGAGGGAACGGGGAAAGGGAAAGGACCGGCGAGGCCGGTTCCCTTTGCAGGGGGGATGCCTGTCCGGGACGCTGATGGTTCCGGGTCTGTTCAGGCGACCGGGACGAAGCCCTCGTCCGCCGCGAGCTGCTGGCCCGCGGGGCTCATCACGAAGGCGAGGTAGTCGGCGGCAAGGCCGGCCGGTTCGCCGTCCGTGAACATGTTCAGGTCACGGGCGACCGGGTAGGTGCCGGCAAGCACGTTTGCGACGGAAGGTGCGACGGCGGCTCCGTCGGGGCCGAGGGCGACCGCACCGACGGTCTCATCGAGGTAGCCGAGGCCCACGTAGCCGATGGCGCCGGGGGTCTGCTGCACGGTCTGCTTCACCGCACCGTTCGAGTTCTTCTCGAGCTGGCCAGGGTAGAAGTCCTGCTTGCCCATCACTTCTTCGTAGAAGTATTCACGGGTGCCGGAGGCGCTGTCACGGCCGATGACGACGATCTCCATGTCGTCGCCGCCCACTTCATTCCAGTTGCGGACGTCGCCCGCGTAGATCGCCCTTACCTCATCGAGGGTGAGCGTTTCGACCTGGTTGTCCTTGTGGACGATGACCGCTATACCGTCCTTTGCAACGACGTGCTGGACGAGGCCGGGGTAGGCGGCGACTTCCGCGTCCTTGAGGCCGCGGGATGCCATGCCGATGGCATGCGTGCCTTCGCCTACGGCCTTCACCCCGACGGACGAGCCGCCGCCGGAGACCTGGATGTCGGCGTTCCCATGGGCGTCCATGTATGCTTCTGCGGTCAGCTGGGCAAGCGGAAGGACGGTTGTTGAACCGGTGATGGTGAGCGTTTCAACCGGGCCGGTGGCCGGGGTCACGTCCCCGCCGTTCCCGGCGTCGGTACAGCCGCAGACCATCGCCGTGATAAGGAGGATGCCTGCGAGTCCGACGAGTGCTGGAGATTTTGAGAACCACTTCATGACGGAATTCACTGCTCAATACGTAGAGGAAATGCACATATAGAGATGTTCGACGTACATACCATCAAAACTATTCATGAATATACCTGAATATTCAGAATAGAGAATATTGGCGAAAGAAGGGATTGTTTCTATATATTCCGAAATACAATAGTGGATCAAATGGCAGATATGGAGATCCGTAAGGTGCAGCGGAGCGGGGGGTCGTCCTTCATCGTCTCCCTGCCGAAGAAGTGGGTCGATGCGACCAGGATAGGGAAGAACGATCCGGTGGGCCTGATCATCCAGCCGGACGGGACGCTTCTGATCACCCCGAACACGACCGGCATGCAGCTCCAGAAGAGAAAGGAGTTCGCGGTCGACATGGCGACCGACCGCACCCTCCTCCTCCGCGAGCTCATCGGCGCCTATATCGCAGGGTATACGGAGATCAAGGTGAAGTCGAAGGCGCGGCTTCCGGCGGACATCATTGAACAGGTGCGCCATTTTACGGCGATGTCCATAGGTCAGGAGGTCGTCGAGGAGACGGAGAAGGAGATCCTGGTCAAAGACCTGTTGAACCCGTCTGAGATGCCGCTCGACAATACGATCCGCCGGATGGGGGTGATCGTGACCAAGATGACCGAGGACGCGGTCGCCTCCCTGCGGGCAAAAGACACCGGGCTTGCCCAGAACGTCATCGACCGCGACGGGGACGTCGACCGCCTCCACTGGCTCATCGCCCGCCAGGTGAACCTGATCTTCTCGGATGTGAACCTCTCCCGGAAGATGGACATCCCGGTCGCCACCGCCTCCGGCTATGTCCAGATTGCAAAGGTGATTGAACGGATTGCCGATCATGCGACCAAGATCGCCCGCAATGCAACGTACCTCGCCGACGTGCCCATCGATGACGAGTACCTCGGGGATATTGAACGTGCGGGCGGTGACGCGCTTGCCATCTTTCAGTCGGCCCTTGCGGCCTTCTTCTCCTCCGATATCGAACGGGCAAACGATACCATCGGCCAGCGCACCGCCCTGGAACGGCGCTGCAGGGAGATCAGCAGCCGGGCACTCTCGTTCGACGCGGCCTGTGCCATTCACCTCGTCTACATCTCGGATTCCCTGCGGCGCATCGGGGACTACTCCACCGACATCTGCGAACACGTGATCAACCACATCGTCGGCGCTGACGGCGATACGAAGGGCGCGAAGAGATAGGATACCGGCGATCATATACCGGAAGAACCGGAGCAAGACGGGGGGGACACCGAACAGAGAAACGAAAGAACAACTGAGAGGGAAATGAGGGAGGAGACGGGAAAAAATGAGGATCAGAGCAGCGCAGGCAGGCCGCATCCCGGCCGCACCCTCCACGGCAGATGCGCCTCTGGCAGGCGCCGTCTCCGTCCGGTCCGCCCCCCTGCAAAAATCCGCCCATATGATACTTTTTTTACGGGTTCGTGCCATAATGAGTATGCACATTTCCCGTGCACCCACATCTGCGGGCCTGTAGCTTAGTGGTGGAGCGTCCGGCTCATAACCGGACGGTCATGCGTTCGAATCGCATCAGGCCCATTGGTTTTCTTTTTTTATTGATTGACACACATCGGATCATTCTGATTTTTCATCGTCCCCTGCAGGCGGACAACGATCCCCTCCCCCCCGCCCCATGAGCAGGCTCTTTTCTCCCCCTGCAGGGGAGGGCAGTCTGTGGGACAGACCCCGTAGGCCCTGCCCTGAACCCCCCATCACCACCGCACAGAACCGGAACCATCACCGACGACCGGGCAGAGGCGCCATCTCAGGAAGCAAACCACCACCCGTGCCCCCCGGTAAAGGGCGTTTATCTAACCCGCCCCCAACTGGACCCCAATTCACCTTCCCTGACACATACAATTTAATAGTTGTACGCCAATCTTCCGTTTGACTGGGGATGAGGCATACGGGAATGGACGACGGGATCCGGTGCCCGCCCCGGTCCGGGAAATGTGCTTTGAAGGCCGGGGCTACGGTTCCGGCCTTCGGGATGAGGCGGCCCTTCTGACGACGGGCCCGCTGCTGCCGGCACGGAAAAATGGCACCTGGATACAGGGTGCAACCTAAATACCGTGCCGGCGGCTGACCGGGAACACCCGGATGAGATGACGAACGACGAAGTGGATGAAGTGATGGACAAGGCGGGAGCGGGCCTTCCGTATGAAGCCGCAGAACCCCGCCGCCTCAATGAACCGGGTGATCTCACCCGCAAGGGATTTGAGGAAAAATGAACCAGCTGACGGGCCCGTGGTACCCCGGAAGGGAACCGGGCGACGGAGCCCGTCACCAGATGGGGGAGCAGGAAGATTCAATGTCCTTATCCCCCATGAACGATTTATTCGGCCTTTGGGCCGGTGATATCCTCTTTTCTGTGCTGTCTGAAGTAGAAGACGCCCATTAACGCAACGATGGCCGACCCGGCAAGGACGAACATCATGTCCAGCATCGTGTCGTTCAGGCTGTTCTGCATCGGCCCTGCAAGCGATCCGCCGAAGAAGGTGTCGACGAGGAACTCATAGATCTCCCATACCGCGCCGAGCGCCATCCCGAATATGATCGTAAAGCCCACGATGAAGGGAGTGGTCAGATTCATCTTCCAGTACTTGTCGAGGAATATGACGCCCAAAAACCCGAGGAGGGCGACGGCGGTCCCCGAGACGAGGTGGGCGATCTTGTCGTAGTAGGGATAAAACATCTCATAGTATCCCCGGATATAGCCTGCCGTATGGAACCAGAGCGCAAGGGCGATCAAAAAGAAGACGAACCACGGCAGGTGGATCTTCATTCTCCGGGCAATCACGTAGGGGACCAGCGTGAAGATGAACATGATGAGCCCGGAGAAGAATCCCGCCATATTTCCGATGAGGAATGCATACACGGAATTCAGGCCGATCAGCGCCTGAAAGAAGTATGCAAGATACATGCCGTACTGCTTTTCCATGCCCCAACCTGCACGTTCCGTTATTTATTTTTATTCACATATCCGGCTGATACCCCCGTGACACTCCCAAACGCCGCAATGGCCTGCTCAATTCGCAAATAATGCCTAAACCGGCATTATTATGAGAAATCCTGCCAATGCCTTTACAGATGCTTCCGGATGTGGGCCTGACACTGCCGCTTGAGATCTCGATCTATCTCTTTCTGGTGCTCACGATGTTTTCCATGGGCCTTGCACTGACGACCCGCCGGATAGCAGAGCCCCTTCGCCAGCGCCGTCTGGTGGGCACCGCCTTTTTCATCAACCTTCTTCTCATCCCCGTCGCGGCGATCCTCGTCGTCCGCCTTCTTCCCATGGACCCGGCGGTGGCGGCAGGCATCCTCATCGTCGCCTGCGCACCGGGTTCGACGATCGGCCCGAAGCTCGCGGAGTTTTCAAAGGGCAACATCTCGCTTGCGATCAGCATCATGTTCTTTTTGAGCGTCCTTGCCATCTTCACGACGCCAGCGACCCTCACCCTCATCCTGCCGGGGGCAATCACCGAGCGGATAGACTTCGTGGACGTGATGACCACCCTCACCATCTTCATCCTGGTCCCGATGACGGCGGGACTTGCCATCAACACCTGGGGAGAATCGTTCGCCGACCGGATCCGCGACGGGGCCTTTCTCCTCTCGAACCTCTCCATCGTCCTCTTCGGCATCATCTTCATCACCGTCCAGATCACCGGCGAGGTCCGGTTCGTGGACATGTTCTTCAGGGTCGGCATCCTCCCGGTCCTCGCCGTAATCCTCGTCGTCGCCCTCTCGATGCTCCTCGGCTACTTCCTCGGCGGCCCCGAACGCCAGAACCGCCAGGTCCTTGCAACGAGTTCTGCCAACAGAAATCTCGGCGTCTCCCTCCTCGTCGGGGCCTCGGCCCTCGCCGCCTACGGCGAGGCCTTCGTCATCATCATCGTCTACGCGATCGTCCAGACGCTCGTCTCGGGGCTGATCGCGGTGAAGTGGGGGCAGATTGAGCGGAGAAGAAGGAGGGAGGAGGCAGGGGGGAACGTGGTGAAGAAAGAAAAGGGAGAGATGGGAGAGAAGGAGGAGATGCCAGAAATGGCAGGAATGGCGGGAGACGCGGAGTAATACCCCCTCCCCCGCCCGCCTGCGGCGGGCTCCTCCTCCCCCTGAAGGGGGAGGCAGTCATTGTGATAGCCCCTTTTCAAATTTTTTCTGAAAGATAAATCCCGAAATACAAGATGCACCTTCCCAATAAGCCCTATCGCAAAAGCAGGGGGGCTGCCGGGGGGACCGCAGGTCCCCCATGGCTTACCAATCCCCCCTCCCCCGCCCGCCCTTCGGCCGGACTCCTCCTCCCCCTGAAGGGGTAGGCAGTCATTGCGATAGGCCCTTTTCAAATTTTTTTCTGAAAGATAAATCCCGAAATACGAGATGCATCTCCCCAATAAGCCTTATCGCAAAAAGCCAGGGGGGCTGCCGGGGGGACCGCAGGCCCCCATGGCTTACCAATCACCCCCTCCCCCGCCCGCCTGCGGCGGGCTCCTCCTCCCCATGAAGGGGGAGGCAGTCATTGTGATAGCCCCTTTTCAAATTTTTTTCTGAAAGATAAATCCCGAAATACAAGATGCACCTCCCCAATAAGCCCTATCGCAAAAAGCAGGGGGGCTGCCGGGGGGGCCGCAGGTCCCCCATGGCTTACAAGTCTCCCCCTCCCCCGCCCGCCCTTCGGCCGGGCTCCTCCTCCCCATGAAGGGGGAGGCAGTCATTGAGATAGCCCCTTTTCAAAATATTCTCAGAAAGATAATGCCCGAAATACGAGATGCACCTCCCCCAATAGGTCCTATCACAAAAGCAGGGGGGCTGCCGGGGGGGCCGCAGGTCCCCATGGCTTCCATATTACAACAATAATTGGATTTCTAAATTGGAATTGCCGCTATGACCGGCTCACTCCGGGAGACGGTAACAGACGGCCGGGTGAAACGCAGAGGAGGAACGCGGCATCTCCGCGACAGGACGGCCGGAATCTTCCCGCTCGTCGATCAGCCGCCCGATCACCTCATTGTACGGCTCTCTCGGGTGCACCTTGAGGCCGTCGAGGCGTTCCTTCAGCTCGCGGGTTACTTTGATCGTCGTTGCGGGGGGCGTCATTATACCGTGGTATACCACGGTATACCATATAGCCTTTCTGCCAGACCGTAGTTCCCACCCGCATGAACCGCAACTATCATATGACCCCCGCCCCGAAACACCACCAATGAAGACCGCATGGGCGTCCTCCCGCCTCGTCTACTCCTTCTGCACCCATGCAGACCTTCCGGCAATAGCGGCGATGCTTGCCAAACCATTGGTCTGCGAGTGGCTCTTCTTCGGCCCGAACCCGCCGGAGGTGACCTACGCCTACTTCGAACCGCTCATCGACGGCATGGCAGAGGCACGGGCGAAGGGGGCCGCTCCCGACAGCTACGTCTTTACGGTCAGGACCCGCCCCGGGCCCGGCAGCACCGGTACCGCCCCCGCCGGCCGCGAGGGGGCCTTTGTCGGCCAGTGCGCGCTGGTCGCAGACGACTTCTCCGAAGGGGCGTACCTCATCGGCTACCAGATCGACGATACGCAGTGGCAAAAGGGGTACGGGACGGAGATGTGCCGGTTTCTCGTCTGGTTCGCCTTCGCCATCGCAGGGGCCTACCGCCTCAACGGCGACTGTGCGGCCGGCAACCTCGCCTCGGTGCGGATCATGGAGGGGTGCGGGTTCGTCCCGGAGGGACGCCAGCGGAAGTACTGGCATGTCCGTGGGCAGTATCATGACCGACTCCTCTACGGGCTCCTCGAGAGCGATCTGCCGGCGGGGCAACCACTGTGGCAGGAGCTCTTCTGCTGAACCGGTGTCCGGAAAAAGAGAAAAGAGAATGAACAATCAGAGAACCGACCGGAGGTACTCCTCCCACCGGTCGAGTTCCGCCTCCACCTGGAACTCCTCCATCTCGCCCGCGTTGAAGACGTAAAACGAGGGAACCACCTCCATCCCGCAGAACTCAAAGGTGTTGTGCCAGAGGTTCTTCAGGTGCAGGTTCAGGTCACCGTGCGGGCCGTCCTCGGTGTAGAGCTCCATGGAAGATCCCATCGTGGCAGATATCATCGCCTTCTTACCCTTCAGGAGGCCGTCCGCATAGACCCGCCCGTTCGGGAGGTCCACCACGAACCCCTGCACGAAGACCCGGTCGATCCAGCCCTTGATCATCGCGGGCATCGAACTCCACCAGATGGGGAACTGGAAGATGAGCAGATCCGCCCACTTCACCTTTGCCATCTCGGCGAGGATATCGGGAGCGAGTTTGCCCCGGGCATATCCCGCCATCATCTCGTTTGGTACCGAGAAAAAACTCCGGTTGCAGGGGTCGGGAAAGTCGTCCAGGTCCAGCGTCGCCTTGAACTTCATCGCATAGAGATCGGAAACCTTCACCTCGTGGCCGGCCTGTGCCAGGACATCGACCGCCCGGTCCTTCATCGCCGCATTGAAGGAGGCAGGATAGGGATGTGCATAGATCATAAGAACGTTCACGCCTCGTCACCTCGCTAAATGAACGGGAATGGGGATGCAGGCATATCAATCTTTCCCGCACCCTCTTTGCGCCCGGTTATCCGCCCTTCCGCTCGCAAAACCGGGAGGAGCACGGCATAAATACCATCCCCGCACACCCATGATGCATGGAAATATCCTCTATCGACAAGATCAAGGGGTTCCTCTTCAACCCCGTCGAAACCCTCATCGCCCACCGGGACGAGCCGCTCGAGGACGCGTTCAAATACCTCATCGTCCTCATCGCCATCTTTGCCGTCCTCGAAGCGATAATCATCTCGCTCTTCGCTCCAATGACGCCTGCCTTCCCCGGCCTGAGTGCGATCATGCTTTTCCTCGTATCCATCGTCTTCGGCATCATCGGCGGGCTCGTGATGGTGGTCATCGGCGGCGTCATCCTCCATCTCTTCGTCGTGATCGTCGGCGGGCGGCGGGGCCTCTCCGCAACCATCAAGGGGGTCATCTACGCCGCGACACCGGCCATCCTCTTCGGGTGGATACCGGTGGTGGGCTTTGTCACTCTCATCTGGTCACTTGTCCTCGGGGTACTCGCCATCCGGGAACTCCACGAGATCTCCACCGCCCGGGCGGCATTTGCGGTCGCCATCCCGTTCGCAGTCCTTGTCATCCTCGCGATCCTCGCAGTTGCTTTCTTCATGATTGCGAGCTTTACCACCGCGCCGACGTTCGTCGGCCCCTATTAACAATATTTTTGTGGGGGGGCACCATGCTCCCTGCTCACTTCACCGCATGAGCCCGGAAAAACGTATAATAGAACGTGCCGTCCTCCTCCTTCGTCCGCCGGAGTGCGGCGATTCCGCGATTCCAGCGGGCGTTGTCCGAGAGGCCGGCATACAGTGCCGCCTCCCGTGAGGCCTCCACCATCGCAACGAATATCTTCTCGATGAACCCGTCCACCAGGTCCGGGTGGCCCGCATCGACGTAGACAGGGGCGGGCGCAACACTCACTGCTGAAAAGCCGGCGTCCACCAGGAGGGGATAGAGCCGCCGTCCGATATTCCCGTCGCCCCCGTTTCTTCGCTGGAGTTCAATGAGGCAGTCCACCACATGCCGGGCGTCGGGGTTTTCGGGAGCGTAGATGGCCGAGCCGTGGTCTCCTTCGATGACGGTGATCGACCCGCCCGGCCTAAGGGCACGGTAGAGGTTTGCCAGCGCCGCTTCTGGCTGCGGGAGATGCTCCAGGACAAAACTCACATAGATATGGTCGGCACTCCCGGGAGGCAGGTCACACGTGACCAGGTTGACACGCCGGAACGTCACATTCGTGCATCCCGAGGACTGTACGCGCTCCTCCGCCTGTTCCAGATAGTCCTCCGAGATATCGACGGAGACAATCTCCGCCTCCGGGAACCGGCGGGCCAGGATCACGGTCTGGGCCCCGACGCCGCACCCCGCCTCCAGTATCCGGGTGCCGGCCGGAAACTCCATCTCTTCATGGAGGATATCCTCCAGTACTTCCGCCTGTTCAACCAGCCGGGCGGAGTCCTCGACGCTGTACCCATGGACATACCGGTGCTCTGCCATAGCGGGTATTCTCCTGATAGTACTACTCACCGTTCTCGTTTCAACCTTTCCGGGGGCAGAAGCATTATGCCGTTTCCCCCGCCACATGCGCTGCATGGAGATCGCCGTCATCGGGGCCGAATCGCTCGGCGTCCGCTCCCTCTCCTGCGTGGTTTCGGCCGCCGGCAGGCGCATCCTCATCGATCCCGGCGTCGCGCTCGGCTACCTGCGAAACGGCCGCCTCCCCCATCCCCGGCAGGTGGCGGTCGGCGCCGCCGTCCGGGAGCGCATCCTTGCAGAGATCCCCCGTGCAACCGACATCGTCATCAGCCACTACCACGGCGACCACGTCCCTCTGAAGGACGCAAACCCCTACCAGATCCCGCTCTCCCGCGTCCCGCCCCTCACGGGCGGCGTCCGCCTCTGGGCGAAGGGCCCGGACGGCCTCTCCGCCCTCTCGCTCAGGCGGCACGGGGATCTTGCGGACCATCTCCGGCGGGAGCTTCCCCCGGCAGAGGAGAGCGGGGACGGCGTCCTTCAGTTCTCCCGGCCGGTGCTCCACGGGACCCGGCAGTCTCATACGGGGACGGTGATGATGACCTGTGTGCGGGACGGAGGCGGGAGCTTCGTCCACGCCTCCGACATCCAGATGCTGAACAGGGAGGCCATCGAGATCATCATCGCCTGGCAGCCCGACACCGTGCTCGCCGCAGGCCCGCCCCTCTACCTCCACCGCCTCTCTCCCGATGACTGCGCTATGACACGGGAGAACGCCCTCACCCTCGCGGCGTCGGTTCCCACCCTCATCCTCGACCACCACCTGCTGCGCTCGCGGGAAGGGTGCCGCTGGCTGGAGGAGCTCGCGGGCGAGGCGAAGGGGCGGGTGTGCCCGGCCGCCGCATTCATGGGCCGGCCCCCGCTCTTCATGGAGGCCGACCGGGAAGACCTCTACGAACAATTCCCCGTCCCGCCCCGCTGGCACGACGACTATGTGAGGGGGGAGGCGGACGTGGAAGGGTATGTGGATGCGGAACTCGGACGGGCGATCGATCTGATACAGAACGGGTGAGAGGAACAGCAGGTTCGGGATAACAGGTGAAAAAGGAGGACTGCCTGCCGAAAATCCGGCAGGCCTTTCAAGATATTCCCGGGATCACGCCGTCAGCACCGTCGCCCCTCCAATCGGGACGGACGGGTTGATCACGACGATCTCCGGCGGGGCGCTGGAGCGGATGTCCACGCCGATCAGGCTGGAGGTGCCGATGCCGCGGGTGATGTAGGTGAGCGTCCCCGGTTTGGCGGAGAACCCGGAGATGTCGATGATCCCCGAATTATCGAGGAGGTTTATTCCGGGGGAACTGAACTGGCCGCCGTGCAGGTGGCCCGCGAGGATGAGGTCCGCATCCCAGTCGGCCCGTGCACCGGGTTCGTGGATCATGTAGATAGTGTAGGCGTCCGTTGCCGGCACTTCCGGCGGGTCGGCAAGGCCCGCCCAGGCGTCGTCGACGCCGACGAGGAGGAGGGGCGTGCCGTTCACGTCGATGAGCCGGTACTCGTTTCGCAGCACGTCCACACCATTGGACGCAAGCTCTGCTGCCACCGCATCGCCGAACGCGAAGTCGATAAGCGGGTCATCAGCGAGCATCGAGACGTCATACCCATCGACCGTAAGGTTCGCCTCCTGCATCGCAAGCATCTTTGCAGGGCCGTTGAGCCCGTGCACTCCTGCCACATAGTCGTGGTTTCCCAGGACGGCATAGACCGGGGCGTCCAGTTCCCCCCAGATATACTGGGTGGAGAAGTCGAGCTCCCCTTCGTCGGAGGTCACAAAATCCCCGCCGATGAGGACCATCGAGGCATTGAGCCCGTTTATCTGCTCAATCACTCCTTCCAGGTAGGCCACATTCCCCTCCTTGACATGGGGGTCGGCGATGAAGACGATATCATTCGGTGCTCCAGGGAGTTCGAGCACGGTAATCTCGGGCGAACTGCCTTCAATGATCATCGCCCCGCCCGCCGCAGCGACAAGGATCAGGCCGAAGGTGAAGACAAAAAAATGCTGTTTAAAGATACGGGGCCCTCGGTCATTCATAGGATATGGAAAGATCATTTAGGAAGGAATATATATATTGGATGGGTTCGCGGCAACCATGCGGCCCCCCCGGCACCTATTATTAAATCCGCATACCGCCTACCAAGAGTCAATGGAGTGTCCCGTATGCGGCGGACGGTGTATCCTGCCCGCAGAAGAGCTGATAGAGGGGCTTGAGGAGCGGTTCGCCCCCTGCCCCGACTGCAGGGACACCGTGCTTCCGAAGACCGCCCCCCCCGCGTTCAGGCCGCAACCCCCCTGCACCTGCGGGCGCCGACCCCTCGACGAGATCGTCGCCGATATCTGGACGATCATGGCAGAGACAGGGGACCTCGCCCCCGAAGAGCCCCTGATGAACGCAGGTGTGCCCCTCATCCACCCCGGATGCGTCCTTAAGGCCCCCCCGCATATCGGCCCGGACGGCCTCGTCCTCCTCTCGAAGAAGGTGACGAAGGCCTCGGCCGACCGGATCGTCGCGGAAGTCGTCGAGGTCAAGGGGGTCGTGCGGGACTTCGGCGGGGTGCCGGGCATAACGGACGTGGGCGGCACGTGGCAGACGCATGAGCTGCTCGCCGGGTGCGACGTCCGGGCAAATATCTTCGAGACCGAGAACAAACCGGTCGTCACCTACCTGCAGCAGTCCGTCTTTCATATCGAATTCCCGCGGGCTTTTGACCCGAAGATCATCAACACCTCCATGCAGACCCTGATGCACGGCCCGGACGTCTTCTTCGACGCCTGCTGCGGTGCGGGGCGCCTCACCCTTGCCGCGGCCCAGTACGGCATCCCGCAGGTCGTGATGAACGATGCATGGTTCGGCGCGGCCTACTGGGCCGCGGTCAACCTCGAGGTGAACAAAACGACGCTCGGCCTGACGAACGTGGATTACTTCTTTTCCTACGACGAATGCCGCACGACCCCGGTACGAAGCGACCCGGTGAAGATCGCAGGGGCGGGAGGGCCTGCCGCCACCTATGCGGTCTGGCAGGGCGATTTCCGCCTCCTCGGACCGTATCTGCCAGCGGGCCACCTCCTCACCGTCCTCGACCTCTTCGGCAAGGAAGAACACGAACGAATGGAACGGGAAGAGGAGGCACTCAGGCAGCGCATAGGCGGCATTGTTTTTATCCCGTAGAATGTACATTATACGGGGACTAGTCCGGGTGGTTAGGCGTCACCTGTAACCTGAAACCGCCGATATGCGGGGGACGAACACCGGGGGCGGCTCTGGCGACCTGCCCGAATCCTTCGTTCCTGACTGAGAAGCCTTGTCCTATGAGGTCGATGGCGAAGATCCCTTCGTTCCGGAGGGAACGAACATCTTTTCGCTGCGGAGACCGGCCGAGGCCCGGAAGGGAGCAGGCTCACCGCGGACATCCGGCGCCCATGGGGGTGCGGGGTGGAGGATGGGACGGGGGAGGACTGCAGGCACGTGGTGTCAACTCCGGAAGGTCCCCATAGTACCATCATTATTAACGGACTGATTATTCATGGCAAAAGTGACCATCATCGGCGCATCCGGCCATGTCGGCAGATACACTGCTCTTGCGATATCAAATATTCCCTACGTAGATGAGATCCTCCTCTTCGGCAGGGAGGGAAGCGAGGAAGTGCTGCACGGCCTTGCCTGTGACCTGCATGACTCTTTTGCCGCCCGTGGAACAACCCTCGAGGTGACGTTTTCCACCACCCCAAAGGACATCGGACACTCTGACATCGTCATCCTCACCTCGGGGACGCCGAGAACGGAGGGACAGGACCGGATGGACCTCGCCCATGCCAACGCCCGGCTGGTGGCGCGGATGGCGGCGATGGTCGGCTGGTATGCCCCCACCAGCATCTTTCTCATCGTCACGAACCCGGTGGACGTGATGACGTCGGTCGCACTGAAGTACTCGGGGATGAAGACCAGCCAGGTATTCGGCCTCGGCACCCACCTGGACTCCATGCGCCTGAAGTGGAATATCGCCCACTTCTTCGGGGTGCATGTCAGCGAAGTGCACACCCGCATCATCGGGGAACACGGCGACTCGATGGTCCCCCTCTGGTCCGCAACGACCATCGGCGGCATCTCCATCCAGAACCTCCCCCGCTTTGAACAACTCCCCGAGGAGCAGATCATGAAGAACGTGAAGACGGCCGGTACCCACATCATCCGCCGCATCGGTGCGACCGTCTATGGCCCGGGCGATGCCATATCCACCATCGTTAGGACGATTCTGGGCAACGAGAACCGGATCCTCACGGTATCCGCCTTCGTGGTCTCCGAGATCAAGGGCAGCAGCGACATCTGCATTGGTGTGCCGGCCAAGCTGAACAGGGACGGGGTCTTCCCCGTCGCGATTACCATCGACGACCACGAGGTCGAGGAGTTCAGCAGATCGGCGGAGAAGGTACGGGCGGTCACGAAGGACGTGCTCGAAAAACTGGAAGCCGACGGGTGCTAAAGGAACAATCGGGGGAACTACCGGCCACGGGTGGCCGCTTCACCTCCCCCCTGCCCCGAACTTTTTTTATTTGAATTCGTAGTATTTGCGCAGCCAGTCACGGATCTGTTCGGACTCGATCCAGCCACGGTCGAGCTGGTCCACGTAGCTGTCGATGAGGTCTGCCTGCGAGAGGATCTTGTTGACTACGTCCTCGTCCTCGATATTGAGGAGGGCAAGGCCCACGATCGCCTGGAGCGGGTTTCTCAGGTGGTCGTTGAGGATAGCGAACTGGACCATGTTCTGTTCAATCTGGGCGAAAGCCTCGCCCTTCAGCCGTTCGATCGAGCGGCGTTCGGTGATGTCACGGGCGATGGATAGGACCGCCGGTTCGCCCTCGTTCTGGAAGATATGCGCACTGACCTCATAGGGGGTCTTCGTGCCGTCCGCAGCAACCAACTCCGTCACGTAGAGGAGGGTCCCTGCAGCCTGCAGCTGAGAAATCCGCGCACCCATACTACTTTTCTCGGTCGGAACCATGATCTCCGAGGGGCGCATCGTCAGGAACTCTTCCCTGCTGTACCCGAGGGAGGAGATCGCGGCGTCATTCACCTCGATGAATGTGCCGAGAAATGCATTCGCCTTCCCCTTCCCGTCATCCTCTCTCCCGAGGCGGTTTGCAAGGACGACATCCTTTCCCGAGTTGAAGAAGAGCCGGTACCGCTCCTCAGTCTCGGTCAGGCGCCCTTTGAGCTGGTTCTGCGAGTTCTCCAGTTCCTTGAGCATCGTGTTGCATGCACGCGAGAGGGAGGTGATCTCATCATCACCGTCCTCCGGGACACGAGCGGAGAAATCCCTTTCATCACCGATCTCCTCCATACGCCATGAGAACGAGGAGAGCCGGGAGAATACGAATATATGCAGCAGGCCCAGGATGATGACACCGAATACCAGTCCGGTAATAATAATCCATCCCATGAAGTAGGTGGTGGTCTTCTCCCCCTGCAGCGAGATGTCCCGCGGCATCTCCACCTTCAGGATGACCGCGGGTTCACCGTAGAGGTCGTTGACAAAGACATACCCTTCCATCATCTCCTTCGTCGGCGCGGTCAGCACCACCGGGGAATTGACGCCCAGGAGGTCGCTCCCGTGCCAGTTCAAAAACGGCATCTCCCCATACCCGGCGGCAAGGTCCGGGCTCGCGATCGCAGCAAGCTCCTGGTAGGTAAGGATGGTGATGGGAAAGAGGGAGAGCGATTCCAGCCGGGCAACCTCCTGTTCGTCAAAGACCCGCCCCATCGATATGGTCCCCAAAAGCTTCCCGTCATTAGAGAGGACCTGCTGGGATGAGACCATATACGGGGTGCCCGAGAGCATCAGGATGCCCAGCACCTGTTCATCAGTGATGGCAAAATGGGGAAACGAGTAGATCGAATCCAGATGGCTGCGCAGGGCCACGGACATGGGACCGGCGGTCTGCTTAGCGGCATCGAACGAACGCCCCTCGATGATCGAACCCCTACTGTTGGTCAGGACGATGAAGTTGACCCCGACCTGCTCGAAGGAAGCATCGTTAATGAATGGCGGCCCATCGCCGGGGCCGCTGGCCATATAGGTGACAAGATCAGTGCGGTGCGCCCATTCGCTGGTGATCGAGTGGAGCATGTTCATGTCCGATGCAAGGATATAGGCAACCTTGTCGGTATCCTGCATCGCCTTCATATCCTCGACTGCATTGAACCCCTCCTTGACAAAGAGCTCCGAAGCTGCGAAGATAACGATGACAAGAGCAACAACAACGCATACCACCATCAGGGTAGTCTTCGAGGTTATTTTCAAATGCCGCACCCCCACAGACCGGCCCGGCCGCACCCAACCAGGCGTTTCCTGTTATACAATACTCTCGGCTGTTTTGTATTAAATACTCCTGAATCCAGGGAAAGGAGTCTACCGGAAGGAGATGGGCGAAACGGAATAAAAATAATGGATCTGATGACCGGTTCAGGTCAGGGTTACGGAGATGATCTCGGCGGATTCTACACCCTCAAGGTTGCGAAGGGTCTCTTCTGCCTCCTCGGTCGTACCTTCGCCATCCGGGACGACGATGGCCAGCTTGAGGCTTGAAAGACCGAAACCGATGGGCTCTTCCACCATGTCCATGGTGCCGGGGAGCTTCTCCTTGATTCGCACCTTGAGGTCCTCGAGGTCGACGTCGGGAGATTCGGGCATGACCTTGATGATAACGGCAACGTCACCCATGTCTAAGGCCCCACAAATCCGCATTTCTTGCATTCATACGGGATACTCTGGTGCCTGCAGCTGTGGCACCGGTTGATTTTCTGCCTGCATACCGGACATTCGAAGGTAGTCCAGCCGGGCTCAGCCAGGGGGACATTGCAGGATGTGCATTTTTCTATTGCCATGTATTGTTCCTCATGTAAGTGTCAACTGAAAGTAACGAATAATTTCGTCTTCTCAAGTCTTAAAATATTGGTTTGATATACGTTGCCTCAACTGCCGTCCCATCAAGGAATGCCCGCACCCGTTCCAGGCGTCTCCCGTTGAGGATGCAGGCGGGTATCCGGTGGCCGAAGAGGTAGGGGAGGACGCACGGGTCCAGGATCTCGGTTGCCACCGGGGCGGTGATCTCTCCCAGCACGCCTCCTGCACGAGCAGAAATGCCGTCCACCGATTTGAGCAGGAGGAGCGGCGCCCCGCACCGGTCCGCCACCCAGGCCGCAATCGTGTCCGAGGTCACCTCCCAGGTGTGGGGAAGAGGGTCGTTGCTGCGCACCGCTTCGTAGGGGAGGAGGACGCAGGCACCCCGGACCGGGTCACCAAGGCCCACCGGAACGGCCCCCGCATCTGCCCAGCACCATGCCATCTGCTCCATGGCACAGACGGCCATCCAGTGCGACGCCTCATCCGGGAGGCCTGCCTTTCGGACGGCGTCGGCAAAGGGCCCCCCGCCGGGGACGATGAGGAGGTCCCGGCCGCTCGCCGTGAAGGTGCGCAGAAGCCCGGGGATGCAGTCCATGAGGCTTCCCCCCGCCTTTACGACCAGAAGACCCGTGCGAAATGGCGCCATCCGAGATCCGGGTGACGAATCCGCCTGCTGCGGCGAGGGGGGCGTGGTCATGCTGTACCTGTTTTTCGTGATGTAGCATAACCCAGACGGATGCTCCGGTCATGCACCTGCCAGCCGAACCCCTCCGGCCCTTCCCCGCCACCACTCCGGGCCACCCCGGAAAACGTATGCGCAAAAGAGTTAATGATCCTCCCCCAACCGGATAGTATGCGTACGTCCGCTGTTCCCATCGCACTCTGCGCCATTATCTTCATCTGCTGCCTTCAGGCGTCGGCAACGGTGATGATAACGGAAATTTGCCCGGATACCTGGCTCAAAGGGGAGGCGGACGAATACTTTGTCATTACCGGCGGGAGCCTCGACCGGGTGATCATCACCGACGGTGAGGGGTCGGTCCGGTTCCCCGCGGGCGTACGAGCGATAAACCCCCTCACCAGCGCCTCCCATGGTGAGGCCTACCGGGCCGTCCACGGGGTCTTCCCCGACTATGAGTGGTACGACTCCTCCCCCGCCGTCCCGGACCTCATCCGGACCGGACAGTTCGCCCTCGGCAACAGCGGTGACGCCGTGACGGTCCTCGTCGGCGGAGCGGAGGTCCAGTCCGTCGGATGGCCGGACGATGTCACCTGCCGGGAGGGGCAGGTCCACGTGCTCGAGGACGGCGCCTGGGACCGGCGCCCCTACTTCATCGGCCAGTCCCGCTTTTCGCCCGCGACCTATACCGGAGCGACGGTCACCGCCTTTGCCTCTCCCGACTGTTCACGCGAGGTCCTGGCAGAGACGCTCTCCTCCGCCGGCACCTCGCTGCTCATCAATGTCTACGAGTTTACGGACGCAGGGATTGCCCGGTATGCGGCGGATGCGGCAGCAGACGGGGCTACGGTCCGCGTCCTCCTTGAGGGCGGGCCGGTCGGCGGCCTCCCGGACGGTGAGGATGGCATCGCCAGGATGCTCACCGGCACCGGGGCGGATGTCCGGATGATGACGACGACGGATGACGCCCATGCCCGGTACCGCTACGACCACGCGAAGTACGTGGTCGCCGATGACGATACGGTGCTGGTGACGACCGAGAACTTCGGGGCGAGCGGATTTCCCGAGCCCGGCACCGCCGGCAACCGCGGGTGGGGGGTCGTGATCACCCACCCCGGCGTTGCGAAGTACTTCACGATGGTCTTTGAGGAGGATGCGGCCGGCGGGGACATCATCCGGTATACCGGCAGTCCGGAAGACCCGGAAGAGCCGCGCGACGCCCCCCGCACGGCGGCATTCTCCCCGCAGACTTTTACCGGTGCCACGGTCACCCCCGTCCTTGCCCCGGACACCGCCGACCTCATCCCCGCGATGATTGAGGAGGCGAAGGTCTCGGTAGATATCCAGCAGGCCTACATCAGCGACTGGACCGGGGGACAGGAGAACCCGTACCTTGCCGCAGCGGTGAGAGCGGCAGAGCGGGGGGTCCGCGTGCGGGTCATCCTCGACAGCTACTGGTTCAACATCGAGGGGGAGCATGACAACGACGAGATGGCCGCATCCATCAACGCCCGGGCAGCAAAGGACGATCTTCCGATGGTGGCACGCCTCGCCCGCACGGGGAACGAAGATATTGTCAAGGTCCACACGAAAGGCGTGATCGTCGACGGTGAGACGGTCCTCGTCTCCTCCGTCAACTGGAACGAGCACTCCCCCTCCTTCAACCGTGAAGCGGGCGTCATCATCCGCCATCCGGGGCTCGGCGCCTACTTCACCGCCGTCTTCGAGGCGGACTGGGAGGATGCGGGCCCCGCCACCCCCCCGGCCGCCGCGGCGTTCGCAAGTAACGACCGTCTGCTGCGCATCCTCGCAGCCGCCGGCATGGCATCCCTCCTTGCCGTCTACTACGCCTGGCGGCAGCGGCGATGAAAAAAAGAACGGGGATTTCCTCCCGCAAACATGCGGCCGTCACCACCCGGAACAGCCCGGAACCATGCTCCAGATAGAACCGAACTGAAAGGACGGAACTGAAAAGAACGGAACACAACTGAACAGAATCGAATAAAATAGAGCCGAATAAAAAGGCCTTATCACAAAAAGCAGGGGGGCTGCCGGGGGGACCGCAGGTCCCCCCTGGCTTAGAACTTCCGGTTCACCAAGGCTGGGTAATGAACACTGCCATGGACAGTGCCGAATACCACCACGTATCCAACCATCGTCAGTACACTCCGGGCCACCCATCCCTGCCTTCATGGAACATTGCGATCATCATATCGGCAAAGGCCTTTGCAAGCCCGGGATTTTTGGCACCTGAGGGAACCGCAACGCCGTACACCACCGGCACCCCGGTCCGGGTGCTCCCTATGCTGCTGAAGCGCTGGAAGCCGAGCACGACCTCTGCTGCCGCGTAGTTCTTTGCAAAGGCAGGGGTGCTCAAGTCGATCTCCGCCGGGAGGGAGAGATACGAAAGACCATGCTCCTCTGCGACACTCCGGTACTCGAAGGCATAGTCGATGCCGCCCGCCTCCAGGTGCGAGAGAAGGTAGATACTTCCGTCGCGGATCACGAGCTTCTTCCCGTCGGGCCGGAGAATCTCAGGAAGGGTGACGCTCCGGACGTCCCCTCTTTTAGTGATGTTCAGGGGTGGGGTGAAGGAACCCCCGGCAACATCGGCAAAGAGCTCCTCCTCCCCGTAATACTCCTCTGCAAGGAGGAGCACCATCAGGGCACGGTACCCGGCGGCATCGAGCATCGGGTTGGAAAAGCCCACCCGGACATCCGGCCGGGCAAGGATCTCATACCAGTTCTCCGCGGTGATCTCCTCATGGTACCTGCTCTGCGGGGTGTAGGCGACCACCACCGCATTGCGGGCAAAGGGAGTATACGAATCGACATATGATTGCCCGGTCCGTTCATCGGGGCGGTACATCAGGTCCGGAATAAGGGTCTCGTCTGCCACGATGACGACGTCAAAGTCCCGGTGCAGGTCGGTCACCTGCCGGATGCACTGGATGGACCCGTGCCCCTCCACCCGGACGTCGACCCCCGGGTGGTCCGCCTCGAACGCCGCCTCGACCGCCCCTATGGGGCCGAGGATGCTTCCCGCCGCAACCACATTCAGGACGACGGGCGTCTCCTCCCCATCCCCGGTGCAGCCGCTGGCGATGACCGCAGCACCGATGCAGAGGAGAAGCAGGGCACCTGCAGCCATCGTCCGGACATTCACTTACTTCACCTCGATTGTCGAGACCCACTTCACCCAGGAGCTGCCCTCGGTGATGACGCCCTCCTGATCAGATGCGATGACAACACGGAACGGTCCGCCCTCGTCATAGGTGAGCGGTCGTCCGTCCTGTTCGTACATCAGGATGACGGTGAGCGGCGGTGGCGGGATCTCCTTCAGGCCCTCGTCAAACGTGATGAAGCCCTCACCCATCACCTGGTCATAATCAATGACCCACATATACCCGTCATCCGCCGATATCCACGCCTGGTTCTCCGGACCGAAGGGGCCGGAGAGGGCGATGAGATCAGCGACGGGGACGCCCTTCACCCGGTACGGCCCGTACTTGATGCCGACGGTCGATACCGCATAGGCGGTTCCTTCCCAGGCGGGCATCGCGGCGATTGCGTCGTAGTCGTAGTCGTAGGTGAGAGAGGTTCCACCGTGCACCACCGTAACCGAACCCTCCAGGGGTTCGGGGGCGGGGGTTGTCTGGCCCGTATCCGTGCAGCCGCAGGCGGCGGCGATGACCAGAAGGGAGAGGAGCGCAAGAAGGGAAGCGTATCGCATCAGAATCTCCTCCTCATCATGGCAACTGCGGCAATGAGCCCCACAAGGCCCGCTATGGGAACAGGGGACTCCGTCGGCACCGGGCCGTTTGCCACTCCCTCCTCACCGGCAAGCGACTTGACGGGCGCGGTCCGGTCACCGGTGTATCCGCCCTTATAGACCCGGACCTCATCGACCCATTTGACGGTAAACCCGTTCGTGGAAGGACTCAGGTCGTAGAAGTGCTGGGCGGACCCCGGCATCGTCTCGTGCATGTCCCAGTTGCCGTAGACGTGCAGCCCCTCCGCATTGGTGGAGGTGTCGGCAAAGAAGAGCAGGTGAATGCCGTTGTAGTAGTCGTCCGGCACATACCCGACCCCCTGCCGGGCGCCGTAGGCGGACTCTTCGCCGTTGTACCAGCAGAGCACCATCGGCCCCTGTCGCGGGTCAGGCGTGTAAATATTCTCGTACGGGAAGACCACGTTGTAGCCGTCGCCCGCCTTGATCATCACCTCGTCACCGGGTGCCGCACCGCCGACGAGATCGCAGAGATCGGCCACGTTCGTCCCCTTCGGGGCCCCATGGTCCTTATAATTTGTCGTCTCATTGGGGTCCCATGCCGCCTCGGGGTCTTCTGAGAAGACCGGACCCTGGTGGTAGTAATGGGTCGTTCCGTCGCCGTATATTGGGAGATTTGCCTCCATCCAGCGATAGTCGACATACTGTTCTTCAAGCACGGTGTCGTTTGCCCCGTCCATGAGTGAGACGGTGACCCCTGATGTCGGGGTCGCGCTTACCTGCCCCACACCCACACCGAGGAGTGCGAGGGAAAAAACCAGGATACAGGTGATGTATCGAATAGTCATTTTTTTCATCATTGGAAATCCTCTGTCATTTCTATCTGCCCGCTGCGATCATTCCCCGCCAGATCGTGGAAAATGCAGGTGCCTTCTGCCACATCGTCGGGGATGACGGTCACATCCACCACCTTCGATTCATCCTCCAGGGTAAACCCGACCGCATAGGTCCCTATCGCCATCCCGGAAACCGTGCAGGGTGTCCGACAGCCGATATACCTGCCATAGAGGAAGACCTTGGCCCCCGGGGGATCCGATATGAGGCACAGGTCGCCCGATGCGTAGGGGGCGAGCGTTATACTGACCGACTCATCGACGGCTTCCGGCTTGTCCACGAGACGTATCTCCCGTGACTCGGGGAGATGTCCGGCCATATTGACGGTCACCGTGTGAACCCCCGCCGAGAGATTTCTGACAAGTGCCGGCGTCCGGAGGTCAGTTACATAGCCATCGACGAGGAGGGCCGCCCCTTCCGGGTCCGAACGGACGGCAACGGAACAGGTCGATGCAACCGTCCCTGGTGCGGGGAGCAGCACCTCACCATCGCGGGGCGAGAACGGCACGCGGGTGGAGATGAACGCATCGCCGCTGCGGGTTGCCACCCACGACGTGGCGGTGGTCAGCGTCAGTTCTTTTGGGGTCTCGTAAAGGGGATAGGCGCCGTTGAGCGTAAATGCGACCGGTTCCCCGTCCGCCGAGCGGATGGTGACCTCCGATGCGAGGGGGTCAGCAACGAGAGTGAAGCTCACCGGCACAAGGATCCCCTCATGCACCCATACCGCGGATGTGGCGGTCCTGCCGGTGGCACTTTGCTTCACGCTTACCCGGTGCAGGCCCTCCTTCAGGCCGCTGTAGAGGGCGGGCGTCGTATCCCCGGTTGCCTTGCCGTCGAGCGTAATGGCCGCACCACCGGGAATTGATGTGATATAGAGCCCCTGTGGGGAGATGGTGACAGGAGTCGCATCTGCACCGGCATCCGGAGCCGCCGGTTCCCCCTCACCCTCAGCCACCGGTACCTCCTGCGAAGGTGCCGGAGTGGCCGCCTGCGAAGGGACGGGTGTGGCCACCGCTGTCACAGGAGACGAAATGGTCCCCTCAGATGTACCGACATACCCAAAGAGCTTCGCCAGCCACGCAATGAATGCACTGAGCCATCCCCTGTCATTGCCGGATTCTGCAGGGATCTTTTCAGGGGATGCAGCCATCGTGGCAGCCCCGCCGGCGCCAGCGGCATCTCCGGTCACCACGATCAGACGCAGGAGTGCATTGCCGTCTCCTTCTGCGCTAAACACCGCTCCCTTCGCAGGTACGGGCACCGGAGCAAACTGCACGAGCACCGCTTCCGACGTTCCGGTCACGTTCAACGGTTCCAGTGGGACGCCCCCGAGTGCAAAGCCGGGCAGGGGCATATCCGGTTCCGTGGTGAGGAGCGCCTGTAGAGAGATGTTCCCGTTCCCAGCATAGGCGGCGGGAGGGAGGGTGATTTCGCCCATCACCCCGGAGGCAGGGACGACACCTTCGAAGGTGGCGTACCAGCCGGTCTGCGGGTTTTCCCCGGGGGTCAGAAGAGCAAGTGCCTGTAAGGACGCCACCTCATCGGCACCGCCGGTCCCGGTCACCGTGACGATCCCGGCCGGGGCGTCATAGACGGCCGTCACTGCCACCGTATCCCCGGCCTGGCCGGCAACCATACCTCCCCATACCCGGTCGGGAAGGAGGACCGTGCCATTGGACTGCACCTCGAAACGGGGTCCTTCCGCCTCACCGCTGGTGCTGTTGGCGCCGTGGGAGAGGCAGACATACAGGCGCCCGGCAGGGGAGAATGCTTTGATAGGCCCTTCCTTCGGGAGAAGTCCTCCGGCCGCATCGATGAGAGAGAGGGAGGGGACGGAACCATTCTCACCCGCAGGGCCGGGGCCAAAGGACCGGCCCGCATCGGTGGTCGTATTTCCCGTGGCCGGGTCAATGAGGGGGGATAAGGCCACGCTTAGCACGGTCTCCCCCCCTTCCTCCACCCGGAAGATCCGCGTCTCGGGACGGTACCCGTCCGCCGTCACCGTCACCGAATGGGTGCCGACGGTGACGGCTTCGAGTGTGGTCCCTGCCGGCCGCATGATAAGCTCCCCGTCGAGGGAGAATCTGGCGTCCTTTGGCCATGTCGTGACGATCAGAGGGGCATACAGCTCTTCGAGATCAAAATGGCACAGGCCCGTGCCGCCGGCAGGGACGGTCACCCAGACCTCGGCGGGCGAACGGTAGTCATCCCGCACGACCGTCACCCCGTATTCGCCCACCGGCAGATCGGCCATGCTCGCGTTGGTAATCACCTCCGTCTGCTCCCCGTCAAGCCAGACCGTGGCACCGTCGGGAAGGGAGGTGATATTCAGGGTGCCGGTCTCCGGCTTCCAGAGAAAAGAGTCGTCACCGCCGCTCCCTCCCGCGCTGGGCCCCGCACCGGAGGAGCCGGGGTAGATCTCAATACGTGATATGTACTGCACCGACAACCCGGTTGTTGTCGGATACTTCTGGCTGGGATTTGCCCAGTAGTAATGCCAGTATGCCTCAGACAGCGTCTCCTTCATGTCATAATTGCCGAAGACATGCCACCCGTCCGGATTTGTGGAGGTGTCCGCAAAAAAGACGAGGCGCATGCCGTCGAAGTAATTCGGGACATAGCCCCGGTCGGGCCGGTACCAGGTCACCACGGCAGTGCCCATCCGTGGCGGTGGCCGGTAGACTGCATCATAGGGGAAGTATTTGTAAAATCCGTCTGATGCAATGATTTTGACGGTATCCCCATCCGACATGCCCCCCACAAGGTCACAGAGATCGCGGACCGCCGTGCCCTTCACCGCACCATAGTCCTTTGTCTGGTAGTTTACGGTCTCGGCAGGGTCCCAGTAGTTGTATGGCTCCCCCGGGTGGACCATCTCCCACCCCTCCTCGAAGACCGGGCCCTGGTGGTAGTAGTGCGTCTTCGCGTCCCCCTGCACCGGCAGGTTCGCCTCCAGCCACTCGTAGCCGACGGTCTCCTCGGCAGCAACGCTTCCGTCCGCGTTGTACCGGGCCACCGTCAGTTCCGTTGTAGCGGCGGCTGCGGGAAGAACCATGAGGGCACAGAGCATGAGCAGGCAGAGAATGCTGCAAAAACCACGACCGCCGCCCATATCACTCACGTCTGCGCTGCCGCATCACGAACCAGCCGGCACCGAGCAGGGCGCCTGCTGCCGCGATCACGGGGGCGGGGGTCGTGGTCTCTTCCGGGGCCGGCGATGCGGGGCGTGGGTCGCCGCTTTCTACGATCCGGAGTTCACTCACGTATTTCACGGAAAGGCCGCTCGATGAGGGCCATTTCCCGCTGAAGAAGTGCTGGTATTCCGGCGCTAGCACCGCCTGCATGTCACTGTTCCCGAAGATGTGCTTTTCTTCGGTGTTCACCGAGGTGTCTGCGAAGAAGGCGAGGCGCATCCCGGTATAGTAGTCGGGAGGATAGCCGACGCCCTGGGGATCGGCTGCGGCGGGCTCCGCGCCGTTGTACCAGGCAAGGACCATCGGCCCCTGCCGGGATGGCGGATCATACACCGCTGACCGGGGAAACGTCTTGGAAAATCCGTCCTCGGCGATGACCCGGAGCACGTCCCCCTCCTGCATGCCGCCCGCGAGATCGCAGAGGTCCGCGACATCGGTTCCCTTCAGTGCGCCTAAGTCCCTGCTCTCGGTATTGACCGATTCGGAGGGGTCCCAGAGGTTCGCCTCGTCAAAGGTCGGCCCCTGATGATAGTAGTGCGTCATCCCGTCGCCCTGCACCGGCAGGTGCGACTCCATCCATTCGATGGTATAGGGCCCTTTTTCGAGGAGAAGCTCACCACCGGAGCTGTACCTGGTTATCGTCACTTCCGTCGTCGCCGCGCCCGCCTGCAGGACCAGTCCCGCACAGCACAGGACAATAAGAAGCGCCACTGCCGGCGTTTCTCTCTTCACGTGCCTTCACCTCCTGACATAAAAAGTATCCTCAGCAGGCGATGTAAAAAAGATTCCTCTTTTTATCTAAAACATTAACTTTATTACATTAACAATTTCTGTTCTTCTCTCTCCACCGGTGGCAAACCCCGGACAGAATCCCGGCGGCCATGGCAAGACCGAAGAAAACCGGACTCTTCAACGGCGGGGTCTGCCCCTCTTCTCCGGAAGGCGAGGGCGCTGCAGCGGGCAGGGTGAACGTATCCATGACCTGCGGAACATCCAAGCGGTGCACACCGTCAGCGGTGATCATGCCGGCGGCGATGTACATCCCCGACCATCCCCCCGTGCTCTCGCCGCTGATCCGGAGATACCCGAGCGTGCGTTCGAAGGCCGCCATGCAGCCCTCCCCCCTCTCTACGGTGAGGACGGAGGGGGGCCCGCCTCCGGTGCCCGCAACGACCCAGACCCGGCCGTCCCGGTCATACCGCTCGTAGGCATGGACATGGCCGGAGAGGATGAGCGGGACGTCGTAGGCCGCAAAGAGCGGCTCCCACCGGTCGGCAAACTGCCGCCATCCCGCCGGGTGCCGGGCATCATCGGCATAGGGCGGGTGATGAAACGCGACGACGGTGGTCCCCTCTGCCGCCTCCAGGGCCTCCTGCAGCCAGGCATCCTGCTCCTCTGCCCGCGGGGCCGCCCAGTCGTTGCTGTCAAGCACGATCACCGAGACGTCGCCGCAGGAGAAGGTGTACCATGCCGGGTACCCGAATGCCGCGTACCAGACGGTGAGGTTTCGCTCATGGTTCCCCATTACCGGAAATATCGGAACGCGAGTCATCACCGGCCCCATCTCCGCAAAGAACCGGGCCCATTCGGCTTCATTGTGCGGGTCGCCCACCGTATCGCCGAGGTGGAGGAGGAACAGGCACTCCTCCTCACCGGCGAGCGCCTCTGCGACAAGAGAGGTCCTCCCGTCGGGAGCGGGAAGCGTCGGGTCGTCCTGGGTGTCGCCGGTAACGGCAAACGTGACGGGGCCTTCCGCCGGGAAGGTGGTGAAGCGGTACGGGCCGCCGCCCTCCCCTGCAAGACGATACTCGTACGATGACGAGGGGGCAAGGTCCGTGACAGGGGCGTACCAGAATCCCTCACCCGCCGGAAGGGCAGCCACCTCTGTCCAGGTATCGCCTCCTGCCGGGCGGCTGAGGACGCCCGCCACTCCGTCCCCGTGCCAGCGAACCTGGACGCTCGTTGCATCCATCGCCGTGAGGTACGGCCCCCATATGGCTGCCGTCCCGTTTCCTCCGTCCTCCGCACCCGCACCCGCTGACGCGATGCCTGGCGAAAGAACGGCACAGAGGAGGAGAACGGCACCCATGATCAGGAACCTGCGACCGGCACGCACCCCGGTCTTCGTTTTCATATACACCACAAGGCATGCCCCGTTTTAGTGCGTTGTGGTTCTTTTTGCTGTATAATAGTATACGTTGACATCTGCGCTGCCGCCTCGCCGTGATACGGGAAAAACCGCCGGTTTTACGTCATCAACGCCCAGAATAGTTACTATGCTCCACCCGCAGGAGAAGACCGCCATCGCCCTCCTGGCAGGAGTGCTGGTCGTGCTCAGCGCCGCCCACCTCGTCCTGGGCGGCCTCGGGACCGCCCCCTTTGCAGAACCCTATTCAGCGGATGCCGTGCCGGGGGATCTCGTCATCCTCAACGGGACTGTCGATGACGCACGGACCACCGCACAGGGCGGCCACGTGATTCTCTCCATCAACGGCACCACGACCTTCATCCCCCGGCAGGCGGCGGACGGGCGTGCCTTTGACAAAGGGGACATTCTCATGGTCACCGGAACGCTGGAGCTCTATGAGGGAACACGGGAAGTGGTCCCGGCACGACCGGACGACATCATCGTCCTTGCCAGCGCTCCCGGACCCGGCTAATCAGAAAAAATATCGTAGTCGCTCTTTTTGTCAAACGAAATCCGGCCAAACCCGTTTTTCCCGGATTTCCCCTTCTTTCCAGACGTTCGCGGCTGTTGCGGCCCTTCAGGTTCATCCTGGAATTCCACGGTGACCCGCTCCCCGGGATGAACAGGGCTGCCCGGTGCTTCGCCGCCAGCGGGCCGCCGCTCCGACGGCTTTCGCCCGCTGACCCCGCTCCCCTCCTCAAGATCACTCTCGATGATCTTCTCGGTGCCCATGGTAGTTCATCGGTTACCCGATGTGATAATACTGCCTCCTGCCCTGTTTCAGGGGTGATAAAAAATGAGAATTCATGAGGATATCGCTTTCAGCGCGATTTCACAGGAGGTAAGGGCAGACGGGATCACGGTCACGGACCGCGAACCTGCCGCGGTGCCGTTGTACGAACATCCCACCTCATAGGTCCCGATGGGGAGATCCAAGAATGTTGCAGGGGTCGACAGGCCCGTATAGCGCCCGTTCAAAAAGATGCTGGCTCCTGGTTGGTCACTGGTGACACCGAGCGATCCTGCCGTATACTGCGCAAGCAGGAACGGGACGGTAAGGTCGCACTCCTGGACAGTATCGGCGACAGTGATCTCCCGCCCCTCGGGCTCGTACCCCTCCTTTGCAACCACCACATAGTGCCGCCCCTCGGAGATGGTGGCAATGGTGCAGGGCGTCCGTTCGGCCATCGGGTAGCCGTCGACGAAGACCATCGCCCCCGCCGGATCACTCACCACCTCGATAGTGGCAAGCGACCGGCGTTTCCATTCCACCTCATGCGACATATCGCCCAGAGTGCTGACGATGCAGGAGTAGAGGTTCTCCCCCTCGCGGAACGTGACAAATGATCCGGACTGTTTCACCGTCACCGCCGTCGAGGTGGAGAGTTCGGGATACGCGCCGTCGACAGTCATCGGCAGTCCTTCATACCCCCGGTCGGGGTCTCCCGCCATTGTCGCGGTGTACACCGTGGAGACGAAGTCAAAGTCTGCCGGCGTTACGGCGCCCGGGTATACCCACACGGTCCTGGAGACCATCGTCCGTGTCCCTGCCCCGCCGATCACGACCACCTGGTGGGGACCGGGTTTGAGGCCGGCAATAATGCAGGGAGTATCCGCCTTCTCTTCGAGGCCGTCCACCCGGACCGTTGCCCCGCCCGGCAGGGAGGAGACAAAGACGCCGCCGGGGAGGAGGGAGACCTCTGCTCCCGTCTCCGGCAGTACCGTGGCAGGATCCTGGTCCCCCGTCATCGGTGCCATGGATTCAGAAGCCGGTGCAGGTTCAGGCGCAGCCGCAGCCAGCCCGGCACCCCGTCCGTCCCCCTCCTGTGCACCTGCTTCGGCAGGGGAGGCGGCATCGCCAAAGAGGCGGTGCAGCCATGACCACAGCCAGTCCAGGGGACCGGTCCCGTGTCCACCGGTAGTTCCTTCTCCGGCCATGTCCTGTGCCGCAATGCCGTCTTCGTACGGGACGGGATTCGTACCTGCGGAGGTGGTGGTGACAGGCAATGCATTCCCGGACATCCCACCGGTGGCATCATCGCCGGAAATAAAGGAGATGTAGACGGTTGCCGGCTCCGCATCGGAGACGGTCACGTTCCGTTCCACCGGGAGGGCGTCGCCGTACGCCATCCTGACTGTATGGTTCCCGCCAGGAATGCCGCGGACGACCCCGTTCGTCCTGACCGGCGTCTTTACCCCGTCCACCCAGACCACGGCCCCCACCGGCTCGGAGTAGACATAGATGATCCCTTCTTTCGGCGTGAGCGTGAAATGGAGGTTCTTTGTCGCATTGTTGCGGATGGTCACCACGGCATCGTCCGGGGCCTCATAGCCCTCCTGTTCGATCCGTACGATGTACATTCCCGAAGGAAGGGTGTCGATGGTCGTATTCGTCGTCGCACCCGTGGGGGCACCGTCGATAAAGATGGCGGCCCCGCCGGGGGAGGAGGTGATATTCAGGGTGCCAAACGACGATTCCCAGTTGGCAGGTGCGGCGGGAGGGATGTAGGATGCCCCGCCGGGCACCGCATCGGACGAGTCGCCCGAACCCGTGCTGCCGCCTCCGGCAGGGGAGTCGCCCCCTGCGCCGCCGCCGGAACTGCCGGCGACGACGTACCCGCTACTTCCCGTTCCTGAGAGCCGGTTGGTCCAGGAGATGCCCTCGCCCTGGTTGGATTGGTTGCACCAGCCATAGACGCTGAACGAAACCATGGAGTCACACCCTTCAATACTGTATCGTACCCGTACCATACCCTCGTCGGTGAGGTCTGGCAGAAAAGAATTCAGACCGATTGCCCCGGCATTGAGATCGACGAAGAGTATGGAGAAGTCTTCTCCGGCGGCAACATTCTGGCCGTAATAGATGGGATAATTGAAGGGCAGGTTATTCCCTGCGGGTTTCCAGGACTGCGGACCATACAGGAAATCAGATGCGGTCAGGGTAGCCGAGGCGCTTTCCGGCACGTGATTGATAACGTCCATAGTCGGGGGCTGGTTGAGCTCGGGCATTGGTTCCCACTGGTACCCCCCGGCACTGACCGTGATCCGCAGGTCGTCGGGAAGCGTCCCGTCATCACGGTTCTTCACCGCGACCATCAGGATGGTGTCGTCAAAAAAACCTCTGCCGCCGGTATCCGAAATGAAAAATGTCCCGGAGTCGGTTTCGGTCGTCGTCACCTGCCCGTAGGGTTCAGCGGTGCTTGTCGTCATATGGAGGGCATTGACTCCTCCTCCGTCGAACTTGAGATACTTCATGCCGCCATCCAGCATGGTAAGCCAGATATGTTTCGTATCGGTGAGCGGATTTTGCGGGACATCCGCCGCGAACACCGGGGCTACAACAACGGCACAGAGGAGGAGCCCTGTGATGAGGACTGCTGTTCGAAGGGCGGTTCTTCCGGGATTGGGTTCGTTCTTCATCATATCATCCATCCGTTCCTACGAGGAAATGAGAAATACCCCCGCCGCAAGAGCGGCAAGAGCGGCAACAAAGGCGGCATCAAGCCGCCGGAAATGGTATTCTTTAATGCTGGTCGTCTCCTCCTCCCGCCCGAACCCCCGGCACTGCATCGCATCGGCGACCTCATCCGACCGCCGCAGGACGGCGACCGTCAAAGGGATGAAGATGGAGAGCATGCCGGTCGTGTTTCGCATCAGTCCCCGGTCGATGCCGAGCCCGCGGGACCGCTGGGCATCGAGGATGGACGAGGCGTCCCGGGAGAGATGTTCTACCGATTTGAGGGCGAACCCGAGGGAGAAGGAGAAGGTATCCGGGACGTGCATCGCCCGCAGCGATCCCACGAAGTCATCAAACGAGGTCGTCATCACAAAGAGGAACGAGACGCCTCCGATGGCGAAGAGACGAAGGGCCATCGCAATCGTAAAGGCAGTCCCTCCACTCGTCAGCGACGGGGCAAGGAGCCACCACTCGGCCGACCACCAGACGGCCCCCGACGCATGGGACGAGAAGAAAAGGTCGAGGACGATGATGACGAGCATGAACGGGATGAGCATGCGCAGGGCATGCAGCCATGCCCGCAGGAGTCCCGACAGTACAGCCGCGGCAGCGACCGCAATGAGAAGAAGGAGCATCACCACAGGGCTCTCCGTGAGAAGCGTGAGCAGGCTTGTCCCGAGGAGGAGGGCGAGCTTCGTCCGGGGATCGAGCCGGTGCACTACCGAATCCCCCGCTATAAAGGGGATGAGATGGCCCCTGCGTCCCGTCTTCCCGGTGATGCGGCCTATCATACGCCCTCACTCCCCGGGGCCGGTGCAGTCATCCTTCCCCCGGCCATCTCCATTACGTCCCCGCCGCACTGGTCTGCAAAGACGCGGTCATGGGTGGCGACCAACACGCAGACGCCCCCGTCAGCGAGGGTTCTCAGCACCCGTGCCAGGTCCTCCTTGCGGCGCCCGTCCAGCCCGAGGGTCGGTTCGTCCAGGGCGAGGACGGAGGCATCCATCATCAGGACCGCCGCAAGGGCCACCCGCTGCCGTTCTCCCGCCGAGAGGGAGAGAGGCGGTGTCCCCCGGTGCAGGTGGGCGATACCCATGAGGGTGCACACCTCGTCGATGCGCCGATCCGTCGTCCGGGAATCGATGCCCATGTTCTCCGGGCCGAACCGCAGTTCCCGCTCAATCGTCTCCTCGAAGAGGAGGGAGTCGGCATGCTGGCCGAGGACGGCGACCTTTCGGGCGATCTCCGCAACCTGACGGCCCGTGATGTCCTCCCCGAATACCTCGACCACTCCCTCGTCCGGCCGCAGGAGCCCGTTGAAGAGGCGGAAAAGCGTGCTCTTGCCCGAGCCGTTCGGACCCCGGATGATCGTGATCGTCCCAGGCCGAAGCGCCATATCAATCTCCTGGAGGGCAGGGGCCGTTGCGCCCGGATAGGTATAGGTCACCCCGGCAAGCCGGATGGCCGGAGTGCCTGTTCTCCGGCCCGCATCCATCCCAGGTGCCACATTCCGCCTGGTTTCGGCCACCTTCGCTCCTGCCGTCCCGGTAGCGGCTCCCGGAGGCGTGAGGGCGTCCACCACCCGCTGCGAACCGTCATAGATCACCTGCCCCGCCTCCATGACAATCTGCCGGGTGAAGAACCCGGGGAAGAGCGAGAGCCGGTGCTCGACGAGGATGATGGTGACGCCCTCCCTGTTGAGGGCGGCAAGCATGGAGATGAGGAGCTTCGCACCATCTGCATCGAGCCCGGAGAACGGTTCATCGAGGATCAGCACTGAAGGGTGCATCACCATTACCGATGCGACGGCCACCCGCTGGCGCTCACCCCAGGAAAGCGCAGTGGTCTCCCGTCCGAGGAGATGGGAGATCCCGAGACGGTCTGCGGTCCCTGCCACGGCATCCCGGATGGCGGCCGGGGCATTCCCCGCCTGCTCAAGGGCAAAGGCGCATTCCGCATCGACGTTCGTGCAGAGGATCTGGCTGTCGGGATTCTGGAAGACGTAACCAACGTTGCATGCAATCTCGTGGACCTTCGTTCTCCTGGTATCCTGCCCGCAGACGGTGACCCTTCCGGTCATCTTCCCCCGGCGTTTGGCGGGGATGAGGCCGGTGAGCGCCCGGCATAGGGTTGATTTTCCCGAACCGCTCTCTCCCGATAGGAGGATCAGCTCACCGGGTCCGATGGAAAGGGTCACATGATCGAGCGCCGTTCCCTGCCGGCGCACCCCCGCCCGGGGATAGGTATACGAGAGATCGTCGACGGTGATGAGCGGATCAGTCGCCGTCACCATGGATCACCCCCGCGCGCATGAGGCGCCTGGCGATGTAGGCGGCGATCATGCCGCCGAGGCCGCCGAAGATCAGGTGGGTAACCGACGAGAGACCAATGCCGAGGAGGATGAAACTCGCGTTGATGCCGAAGAAAACCTGCACTGCGTAATTGACGACCATCTTGACGATGTTGCCCGTCGCACCAACGATGAACCCGACGGCCGGATTATCCAGCCGGTAGCCGAAGGCAAAGGAGGTCAGGTCGATGGCGAGGCCGATGGCGCAGTACTTGAAGATCGAGAAGATATGCACCGGATCTACGCCGAAAAAGGAGGCCAGGATGCCTGATATGAGCCCTATATAGGTGCCGGAGCCGAACTTCCGGACCGCTGCGACCCCGATGATGATAGGGATTACCCAGAACGCTCCTGAATGGCCGGGAAGAGCGAGCGGTATCTTCAGGACGATCTTCAGGACGAAGACGAGCGCCCCGCAGAGCGAGAGGAGCGCGATCTCATTGAGGGTGAAAAAACCGCCCGCCGTCCGGCTCCTTCCCTCCCCGTCCTGCACGGTGGTGTCTACCTCTACCATATCTCCTCCTTCACAAATCCCGAGTCTATTGCAAGCGAAAACCCGCCATCCTGCATTCCACGGCAGGCGACGAGGAGGGCTGCCGCCCCGATCGTCGAACCGCCGGTATGGGTGATATAGATAGCCCCCTCCGTGGGTCCGTCACGGGTGATCTGGCCCTTCTTCACTTTGGTGTTGGTCGTAATGTGCAGAGCATCGATCCCCCCGCCTTCTTTGAAATTGACCGGGTATCCCACGACAACCTCCTCATCCGCATCCACCGGGACGCCTGCCCCGGAGATCTGCATGATGAACATGTTGGCCTGCGGCATCGGTGCCGTCAACGGCATGGAAGTCCCGGGAGCCGCATCGCCTAAGACCGCATACCAGGACGCTCCCCAGCCCTCATGACGGTTTGTCCGGGTCTTCACCTCGCTGTCCTGGAACCCTATCACATGAAAGACCGCCATATCTGAAAGTCCGGAAAACGAATAGTTCACTTTAATATACCCCCGCTGCCCAAGCAGTGGATTGCCCCCGTAGGGTACCCCGTGTAGGGGGATGACCAGGAAATACCAGTCGTCCCCGGCCGGGACGGATTCCCCGACTGCCGGCGTGTAGACCGGGAGGGGGGGGGAACATGGCCGGAATGCCTGTGGACCATAGACAAAATCCTCCTTGGTATAGACTTCTTTTATCTCCACTACAGGGAGGGAGGTATCCTGCTCAAAGAAGAATTCTCCCCCCATCTGTGCCAGGATCATTGCCACCGCAAAGCCGGCGAGCAGAACGCCCGCAATGAGGATGCGCCGCTTGAAGTCCATATACCATCGGTCTCAGTGGCGTTTCAGGGCGTTCCAGCCGCCGTCACAGGCCTCGACCATCAGGACCACACGCCCGCCGACCATATTTGCCTTGACGGACTTCCCTTCCTGGGTATTGACGATCCCTGTAGTGACCCGCTCCCCGTGGGTGCTCCAGATCTCATCGATGCCGGCCTCGAGAAGAACAGAAGCCTCCTGCGGACCGGTATGGTCACGGATGGTTCCCCGCATCAGGAGGCGGCCGTCGTTTCCCGTCGAGGCGAGGCCGATCCCTGCAAGTGAGCCGATAACACCGTCCTCGGTCCCCCCGAGACCCTTGAGGGCAATCCCGTGGTTCCGTGCAAGGGTGCGGGCACGCTCCTGCGTGAGGACCGTCGTCTTTGCATCCCACCCATAGGCCTGCAGCGCCGGGCTTATGGCTGATGCGTGAGCCGCACAGAGGCCGGGGTCGCTCCCCTCGATGAAGTCGTCCAGCATCATCTCCTCGGCGATGTCGAAGACCTCGGGAACAACGGAGAGATCATCCGACTCAATGTGCAGCACGGCGCAGCTGTTGTGCGACGTAAAGGGAATATCCTCATGCACATAGAGCTGGTGACGGGTCACGCTGCTGACCGGATAGTGTTCGTTGATGGCCGTTGCAACCGCTCTCGCAAGCCTTCCGGTCCCCCGTGACTCGAGGTTATCGGTGTCATCCATCCCCAGAAATATTGCCATATTCGTCTCCTCAAAATATATCAGGGTATACAGTAATAATGGCTGCCATTCTGGGCGAGTTAATTATATTCAGTTTATTTAACTGGCTTTGATTCTTTTTCCTCCCCCCATAGTTCACGGATTTCTGAGCAGATTCTGCCAAATTCGGCTGCATCCGGCCGGCCTTTTGCAAATCCGACCCTGCTGCACCGTGCAAGAATCGCCGCTATCCGTTCCTGCCGGTGCGGGTCCGCCACGAGTGCCAGGTACTCCGAGTCCGTGGTGCCGGAGGGGGGAGTACCATCGCTTCCTTTTCCACCGGGAGGGGTGGCCCGGAGGCACTGTCCTGCCGCAAGGTACGCGGTTTTGTACTCCCCCCGCACAAAGGCCTCCTCCGCTGCGGCGAGACGAACCGGCAGGGTGGGTTCGCCGGGGTGAACGGCTACAGCATGAATCGAGGGCGAGGGCTCTTCCGGCCGCCCCCTCATTCTCCACCCGATAACCACCGCCATGCCGATCACCATCAAGGTCAGGAGGAGAGGCAGCAGGAGATCGTCTTCTGTGGCTGTCTCCTCGAACACGACACCCCTGACCGTCCCGTCCGGGGAAAGGCTTGCCCACAGCACGGCTTCCATGCCGTCCCCGGAGGTGAATTTCTCGCGGACCTCCATCCCCGCGGCGGTCAGCTGCAGTACGGAGGAGACCCGCGAATATCCCGATGCCGCAATCACCTGTTCGGCGGAGCGGTAGGTCGCATTGGCGGCGAGGGAGGGGAGACGGGGGAGCGGCCCCGGCGAAGAGAGTTCAAGGAGGGAGACCGACCCCCCGGTAACCGTCCCGTTCATCAGCACCTTCTGGGTGCCGAGGGAATCGGTCCGCCCGAACGTCCCGTCCTGCGGCGATGTTGCCGCGACGGAAAGCCTCCCCACCGCATACCCTGCGTTGGAAAGCATCGTTTCCCCCCTGCCATAGAGAGGATCACCGATGATCGTATCCCTGAGTGCCGTCTCCATCGCATCCTGTACCACTGCCGCCTCCTCCATGCGTTCAAGGCGCACCCCCATATCCTCCGGAAGAACGGCAGAGGACGATGGAGTCTCTTCGGCCGCGAACGACAGGAGCTCTTCGATCGTTGACGAAGAAGGGGAAGTGCCGGAGGAGGCGGACGCCTGGGGCGAAGTGCTCCCAGGTGGGGCCAGCAACCCTTCTGCAGGCATGCTCACCAGGGGTTCGCCGGGATCCCCTCCCTCTTCGCCCTCGGCAAGAATGTGAATCCGGATCCCCTCCAGGGAGGTGGTCCATACCCGCCCTCCGCTCTCAAAGGTGAACGTCAGGGTAAGATCCGTCTCCTGTGGCATCTGCGCCTCCCCCGCGGGATAGACGAAACGGTCCATATCCGCAAAGACCATGAAGGAGCGTGTGGTGCTGCTTCGCCTGACCTCCGTCCCTCCGGGAGTGGTCACCGCAGCAGCACCCGTCAGGGTCCCTAAAACGTCATCCCCGAGGGTGGTGGTCACGGCAACCGGGATGCGGGCGCTCTCTCCGACAGCGAAATAGTAGTCGGACCGGTCGGTCGCAAAGGCGATATCCCCGGCACTGCAGGATGCAGTGCAGAGGAACGAGAGGAGGAGGGCAGCGAGGAGCAGCGCCCCGGCCAGCCTCACGGAAGAATCCTCCCCCGGCCGTACCGCAGGTAAAATTCCACGAGGATCGCGACAAGGGCGCCGATGAAGAAAATAACGCCGATGTCCGTCTCCTGTGGTTCGCGGGGGATTTCCCCGGCAATACTTTCGTAGATCGAACGGAGAGTGGTTTCATTCACCGACCGGTAATAGGTCCCGCCGGTTTCCGCGGCAATCCGCTGCAGGGTCTTTTCATCCAGCTCGGCATATTCCGGGGTGCCGAAGGCATCATATCCGGTGATGACCGGTGCATCGGAGCCGATGCCGACGGTAAATACCTGTATCCCCCGTTCCTGTGCAAAGGATGCCGCCTCGTCGGGCGTGACGGTGCCGGCATTTGCCACCCCGTCGGAGAGGAGGACGACCACCTTGCGCCGGCCGGGAATGGCGTCGGCCATATCAATTCCCAGGAGGAGACCGTCACCGAGCGCCGTGGAGCCCGTTCGTGGTTCGATGGCGCGGAGACTTCCGATGACCCGGTCCCGGTCAGGGGAGAGGTAGGCGGTACTCCGGGCCCCCGACTCGAAGGTGATGATGCCCGCGTAGTCGTCCTCCCGCAGACTCTTCAGAAGCACCTCCGCGGCACTCTTCGCTGCATCGAGGCGGGTCGGGGCATAGTCCGTCGCCTGCATGCTCCCGGAGACGTCCATCACGAGCACCACGCTCACCCCCTCGGCGGCCTGCTCCAGCGGAATGTGCGGACCTGCAAGCCCGATAAAGACGAACGAAACCGCCAGAAGGGGTAGGGCAAGGAGCACCACCGGGCGCAGGGGAGTCCGGGCCCCGGCCGCGGCCTCCCTGAGCGCAGCCACCCGCGAGAAGGCAAGCGCCGCCCGCCGGCGCTGCCGCACCGCCCGACGATACCAGAGGAGCAGCACCGGGACGAGGAGAAGGCCCGCAAGCCAGAGCGGGTGGAAGAACCCTCCCATCTATTTCCTCCCTCCAGGGACAGCGCCGTACAGGAGGCGCAGGGGAAGTTCCCATGTCCCCCCCGCTTCCACCCGGACCTGCGGGATGCGGCACCGGCCGAGGCTGTCGCCGGTCGCCCGGTCGGCCTCTTCGATGATGTGGAGATAGGCCGCACGCAGGGCAGGGTCTGAGGTATCGGCAAGGACGCATTCACCGTTCTCCGGGTCCTCGAGCCATACGAGCCCCATCTCCGGGAGCTCTTCTTCATGCGCATCCCCCACCTGCACCGCCCGTACATCATGCCGCCGGGAAAAGACGGCGATCTCCGCTCCCGGAAGGGGAGAGAGAAAGTCCGAAACGATCGCTACCGCACTGCTCCGGGGAACACAGGCGGCAAAGTGGCGAAGCGCCGGGCGGATATCACTCCCTCCTGAGACCGGGCGGATGGCGATGAGTGCCCTGATGAGAAGGAGGGCGTATCTGCGACCTTTTCGTGCAGGAAAAAATGCCTCCACCCGATCGCTGAAGAGGAGGAGGCCGGCACGGTCCCCCGCACGGACGGAGCCGAGAATGAGGGATGCGGCAATGCGCACGATGGTATGCCACCGGGAAACCTCCCCTCCCGTCGTCACTGAGGCCGAACAGTCCACCATCAGGTAGAGGCAGTGCTCACGCTCCTCGGTGCAAACACGAACAAACGGGCGGCCGTGCCGGGCGGTGACGTTCCAGTCGATGGCCCGGACATCATCGCCGGGGACATAGTCGCGGATCTCGGCAAATTCGATGCCCTGCCCACGAAGCCGGGTGGCGTGCGTCCCGGCATACGGGCTCCCGTTCCGGTCCGACCGTGCAAGGGCGGCCCGTGCATCGCGGAGTACCGCTGCAAGGGTATCGTCATCGGGCCAGTCGTGCATCCATGCCTCCTCTTCACGGGGCCGGGACCCGTGCCAGCACCTCACCGATAATGGTGTCCGCAGCAATCCCCACGGCCTCCCCTTCGTAGGTGAGGATGAGCCGGTGGCGGAGCGCGTCATGCGCGATGGCTTTCACATCTCCGGGGACAACATATCCGCGGCCCGAACGGATGGCGGTCGCCTTGGCCCCGAGGAGCAGCGAAAGCGAGGCCCGGGGCGATGCGCCGAAGGCGAGGTACGACCCGCTCTCCACCCCGTACTCGCCGGGGTGCCGGGTGGCATCGACAAGTGCGGCGACGTAGTGCATCACCTCAGCGTCGGCATAGACCTCCCGGCAGAAGGCCTGTACGGCGCCCACATCGGCGGCGTTCATGACCGGTGAGGGGACGTGCACATCTCCTCCGGTGAACCGCTCGAGAATGGCGACCTCGTCGGCGACCGAGGGGTAGGTCATCAGCGTCTTGAACATGAACCGGTCAACCTGGGCCTCGGGAAGAGGGTAGGTTCCCTCCGATTCGATGGGGTTCTGGGTCGCGAGCACAAAGAAGGGGTCCGGCAGGGGGTAGGTCTCCCCCTGGATGGTCACCTGCCGTTCCTGCATCGCCTCGAGGAGTGCGGACTGCACCTTCGGAGGTGCCCGGTTGATCTCATCGGCGAGGATGCAGTGGTGAAAGACCGGGCCCTTCACCGTCGAGAAGGAGCAGGTGTCCTGCCGGAAGACCGTGGTCCCCGTGATATCGGCCGGGAGGAGGTCGGGCGTGAACTGGATGCGGCCAAACGAGCAGTCGATCGTCTGCGCAAGGGTGCGCACGAGAAGGGTCTTCGCAATCCCCGGGACGCCCTCGAGAAGGACGTGCCCTCCCGCGACCAGCGCTGTTAGCAGGCGGTCTGCCGCCTCCTGCTGCCCCACCATCACCCGGGCAATCTCCGCTGCCGCCGCTTCCAGGGAGCGGCGGTACGGTTCGGCCCGACGGTTTAACACCTCAATATGTTCATCGCTATCCATCATACCTCTCCGGACGGTCCTGACGGACCAGGGCAGGAAGAATCAATGTTGTAAACTTATATTAATTAACATTAAAGGGGAAACGCCAATTTATTAACAACTTTTTCCTCTATATATTTCTAGATATGGTTTTTCACATGGGTACGTTATCCCGTGCCGGACGGTGACGCCGGACCGTATCCCGTATGTTCAGACAGAAGAATGGAACAACTAAGGAGATCATGATGATGAAACGAAATATTGACCTGACGCACGGCGGCAAAAGGGCCCTACTCTGCGCCCTCTGCCTGCTCCTCTGCGTGGCACTAATGAGCGGGGCGGCATCTGCCTTCCCCGGACCGATCGACCCCTACAACAACACCTATGTGATGGTGGCAAACGATGACGGGGCGAAGTACGATGACCATGGCAACAACACCTACCTGATACAGTTCAAGGGGGCAACAAAGGGACTCAAATCCCTGCATATCAGTGATGCCTATGACAATCCCTCAGGGGAGTCGATGGTGACGGAGGCAAAGAGCGGGACCTTCTTTGTCACCTCGACCGACGGCACCGGCTATTACCAGGACAACCTTCTTCTCGTTGCCGTTAACGGGACCATTGCCGATGATTTCTCCCTTACGCTCAATGTATCCGGGTACAACTGGACCGTCGAAGGAGCGCCGCTCTTTGAGAACCTGACCTACGAGACGAATGCCCTCAACGAAACCTTCACGAGGGGCGACCTCTTCTACGGACCTCAAACATGGAAACCTGCCGGTGCCGAGAACTATCCCCTGGTGGTGGGACAGGACATGTCCGATACGGCGAACACCTTCCACCTCGCTCTCATCGATCTCAATGTCGGGGCGCTCAACGGGGCAAAAGCGGAATATGAGAACTGCACCGACCTCGGCGCCATCCGTGTCGATTATACGATCACCGGCCTTGACACCTCCTGTGCCTTCAATGCCTACGCCTACACCGATGGCCTTGTCCAATGGACCAACGACGTCACCGGTGGACAAACAAGTCCGAGCGGCCTCCTCGTCATGCGGGAGCTGCCTGGCCCTGTTCCGATCTCCGACACCTATGTCTGGGTCGCAAACGACGCCGGTGCCAGGTACGACATCTTCGACAACGGCACCTACCGCATCAAGTTCAAGGGAGAGGACAAGGGCCTCAACTCGCTTCATCTCGCCCAGTCCGCGGATTCGGTGACCGGCGAACCCTCGGTCACCGATGCCCAGTCCGGGACGTTCTACGTGACCTCGTCTACTGAGAAGGACTTCTGGGACGAGATGGTTCTCATGGTCGCGGTGGGCGGCGAGGTCCCGGCCGACTTCGCACTTGCCCTCAATGCCTCCGGATATGTCTGGGACGCCACCACGGACGGAACACAGCCCGACCACGGTTCTGCTGTATATACCGCGGGTGCCCTCGACGAGACCTTCACCAAAGTTGATCTCTTCTACGGCCCCCAGTACTGGAAACCGACCGGCAACGCGGACCCCTACCCTATCTACCATGGGCAGGACATGACGGATACCACGGACAACTTCTCGGTGATGTTTGTGGACCTGAACTGTGGTCTCCTGCATAACAGCAGCCTTGAAACCAACGGGTTCGTGCAGATCGACTATGCATTCACGAACCTGCCGGACACCGCATCGTTCAACCTCTATGGATACTCGAACCAGACCGGCGTCACCTGCTTCCAGTGGACGAACCGTCTCGACGACGAATCCTCCACCGCCCCCAGCGGGTACATCGTGCAGACGACCCCCCCCATGCCGGCGGGGATGGACATTCTTCCGGAATCGCGGGAAATGGGAGTCGGTGAGAGCGTCCAGTTCATCGCCCACCTTCTCGACAGCGGCGCGAACGCCATCATTGGCGCCATCATCGACTGGGAGTCCTCCGTCCCGAGTGTCGGGTCCATCACCGCGGGCGGACTCCTGAACGCCCTCTCGGCAGGTACGACCGTGGTGACAGCCTCATCCGATGGATTTTCCGCAGAAGCCCCCGTCGCCGTCTCCCTGCATCCGATTGCTTACAACACCATTTACGTGGAGGTCGCAAACGACGACGGCCCCTACTATGACGACTATGGCAACGGCACCTACTTCATCGGCGAGGACATCGGCTACAAGTCTATGCATGTCACGACCAACCTCTCCGAACCCAACGGCCAGGTGACGACGACCGAGGCAACCTCCGGCACCTTCTACCTGACCGACACCGGCGGCAAGGGCTACAAGGACGACGCCATCCTGATGATCGCAGTCAACGGGACCGTTCCTGCGGACTTTGCCCTGACACTCGAGGCCTCGGGCTACCAGTGGACGCCGAATACGACATTAAACGCAGCCCCTGCAGAGGGCGATGTGACCTACAACGCCTCCGCCCTCTCGGAGACCTTCACGGTAGGAGACTTCCTGTACGGCCCCCAGTACTGGAAACCGGCGGATAACGACAGTGCACCCTACCCGGTCTTCTACGGGCAGGATATGACCGATCTCACCAACACCTTCTCCGTGATGTTCGTGGACCTGAACTGCGGTATCCTCAGCGCATACCCCGACCTCGAATATAACGGCGGGGCAGTACAGGTGGACTACACCGTCAGCGGCCTTGAGACGATGATGAGCTTCAACGTCTACGGCTACTGTAAGAACCCGAAGGCAGAGGACGGGAGCGATATCGTTCTCTGGACGAACAGTCTCATTGAGGGTTCGGCATCCGGCTTTTCCATCGTCGCTCCAGAACCGACACCCACCCCCACACCAACACCAACACCAACCCCTACGCCAATAGCGCCTTCCGGCGGTGGCGGCAGTTCCTCGACCTCGGCAGCATCTTCCTATGATATGACGGCGGGTGTTCCCGTCCTCCTGCAGATGAGCGGGTCGTCCCCCATCGCCACGATTGAGGTAACCCCCTCGGAGAATGTCGAAAAGTTCCTCATCACCGCAAAGACCACCGGCCTTCCCTCGTCCATCACATCCCCGGATGCCGATGTCTGGAAGTACGTGGAAATTACGCTTTATTACGGCACGAATGAACAGATCGGGGGTGCCATCATCAAATTCTCCGTGCCCGTCTCATGGTTCAGGGACCTCGGATACACGGTGGCGGATATCCGCCTGATGCGCTACGTCGAAGGCGTTTGGGTGGAGCTTCCGACTACCTGGACCGGCACATCGGGAGACACCGCCACCTTTACGGCGGAGACCCCTGGCTTCTCGTACTTTGCCATCGCCGCGATGAAGGCCGAAGTACCGCCGCCGTACCCCACCGGTGAGGCCACCCCTGCACCCACTACGAGCCCGACAGCAACCGCCACCGTGCCAACCGCTACCGGGACCGTACCCGAACCCGAACCCACCGAAACCCCGGGACCGGCGCTTGCCGTCCTCGCAGGACTGGGAACGGCAGGACTTCTCCTCACCCGGAGACCTCGCGGATAATCCCCAGAACCAATTTTTTTACCCAACTCCCTGTCTTTCTCCCGCAATTTTCCGCTCCGATACAGTATCACGATAGTTTCAGGAGCTATCGCACAGAGCTGCCTGCCTGATCATCTGGGGAGGGCCCATGACATTGCCTCTCCTCGGATCAACGGGATGCCCACGAGGGGCACGGCCTATTATGTCGTGCCTGCCCTGCAGGCAGCCCCCTGATGCACCTCCACTACCGAGTTCCCCAACCTCTCCCTATGATCCGAAATCCCCAACCAACAACGTCTGCCAAGCCGGATCCGACCTCAAATTGCGCCAGGATAAGAGGAGTTACAGGCCAACAACATTCGAGCCCTCCATCGTGGCATGGGCTCCTCAATCTGGAACCGTTCTGCCAACAAGGGCAAGATTTAAAAAAAAGAGAAAGAGTCCTATACCCCGAGATTGGGGGTGAGTGCCCAGTCGGGAATTTCCACCCCGAAGCCGAGGACCCACATGAACACCGTAAACATCATGACGATCAGGATGCCGATGGCGATGAAGTTCAGGACCCAGCCGCTTTTGATCATATCGTGCATGCTGATGTACCCGCTGCCGTAGGCGACGGCGTTCGGGGGGGTCGCCACCGGGAGCATGAACGCAAGCGAACAGGCGAAGGTGGCGGTCAGCATGAGAATCCACGGGTGAATCCCCATCGAGATGGAGGTGACGGCCATGATCGGGATCATGACGGACGCCATCGCGGTATTCGAGGTCACTTCGGTTAAAAGCGAGATGATGATGCCGACAATCAGCACCGCCGCGACGACCGACAGGGCGCTGAACACGGTGAAGTTGTCGATGATCACCTGCGCAAGGCCGGACGCGATGAACGCCTTGGAGAGCGCAATACCACCGCCGAAGAGGATGAGAATTCCCCACGGGATCTTCTTTGCCCATTCCCAGTTCATCGTGTAGATGCCGTTTTCCCGGTCAACCGGAAGGAGGAAGAGGAGGAGGGCGCCGGCAATCGCGATCGTCGAATCATCGACCATCGGGAGGTAGGTGTTGATCCCCGGGATGATGAGATCCCCGATCGCTTTCTCTGCCCGCATGATCCAGGCAATCGCGGTCATGGCGAAGACGATGAGGGTCCACTGTTCCCCCTTCCCCATGGGGCCGAGCTCCTTCATCCGCTGTTCGATGATCTCCTTTCCGTGCGAGATCTTCTTCGGCATGTGGCGGTAGGGGCCGTATACGAGCCAGAGCCAGGCAATCGGGAGGAATACCACGACGAGGGGCAGGCCGATCTTCAGCCAGGTAAAAAAGTCAATCGGGGGCACACCGGGGAAGAGCGTCTGCATCTGGGCCAGGAAGATACCGTTCGGCGGTGTGCCGATGATTGTTGCAAGACCACCGATGGATGCTGCATACGCAATCGAGATGACGATGCACTCTGCAAATTCTCGTTGTGTCTGGTCCATCTCCTCCAGACGGACGTCCGAGCGGGGGAGAATGGTCGCGATGATCGCAATTGCAATCGGGATCATCATCATCGCGCAGGCGGTGTTCGAGATCCACATCGACAGAAACGCCGTCGCCAGCATGAACCCGAAGACGAGCATCCGTGAACTCGAGCCCATCCTGCTCAGGATGACGAGTGCGATACGTTCATGCAGTCCCCAGCGCTGCATGGACATGGCAATGATGAAACCGCCCATGAAGAGGAAGATGACCTTATCCGCATAGGGGGCCGCTGCGTTACCCGCGGAGAGCACGCCGAGGGACGGGAAGAGGACAAGCGGCAGGAGGGCCGTTGCCTGAATCGGAATCGCCTCGGTGATCCACCAGATAACCATCAGTGCAGTCGACGCGGCAGTCGCCTGTACCGGGAAGAACGACGGGTCCGCCGGCCACAAGAGAATGGCAAGAAATACAGCGATCCCGAGAATTCTTCCGATCGTTTTCTTCATATCTGAATATTTTAGATGGCATTGATATAATAGGCTATCTTTTCGAAAATAAAGCGAAAATCAAGGCTTTTTCCGTTTTCTTCAAGAGTTTGAGAACCTATTACCCGATGACGACAATTCGGGGTCGAAACATGATTTCATGAGCTATATAATTATAATTTCTGAAAAAAAGAGCGAAATGTGCAAATTCTTATGAACATTATCCCTCCCGCTATTCCGGCTGCGCACTGATGATGGCGTACACTTTTCCTGCCCCTGCGCGCCACCCCGCAGCGGGTGCCCGGGTGACGACCGCCCCATGGCCGTAGTGCTGTGTCATTTATGATGGACCATTTCCATAGGTACATCCAGAGATACGATACTGACCCGGAGATGAAGACCTATCGACTATGAAGCAGACCTTGTCTCAATCTCGCAGGGCCCCCTCCTGCATATGAACCCCGTCACCGATGCGGCCCTTGTTGCCGCAGGAGAAGCTGCCGGCCTTGATGAGGCAGCAACGGTGATCGACTTCGGGTGCGGCAACGCCACTGCCCTGACACTCTTTGCCGGCGTCTTCGGGGCATCCGGAACCGGCATCGAGGCGCGACCTGACGCCTGCGACACCGCCCGGGCGGTCGCCGCGGCCGCCGGATGCGGCGATGCGGTTGCGATCATCTGCACCGATGCCAGGGAATACTGCCCGCCGACACCGGCGGACCTTGTGGTGGCACTGGGCGCGTCCCATATCTGGGGAGATGTCCCCGAGGCGATTGCGGCTCTTGCAGCGGCCACCGGGGGTACTGGCCGGGTTCTCTTCGGCGAGCGCTACTGGAAGACGACGGTGGTTCCCCCGGAATTTGCCCGTGAATGGCCGGAGATTCTGAGCGAATACGAGATCCTCGCCGCTGCACGAAACGAAGGATACGACCTGCTCTGGGCCTGGCATGCACCGGTGGAGGAATGGGACCGGTACGAGTCGGGCATCTGGCACAACTGCCTGACCTGGGTGCAGGACCACCCGGATGACCCCCGGACGGCAGACATTCTCGACTACCTGCGTACCATCCAGGAGGAATACCTCGCCTTCGGGCGCGAACACATCGGGTGGGGGCTCTACCTCCTCACCCCCACCGTCGGATAACCATCGGCCAGGGAACCAGACCATGAACCGGTATTCATTCATTTCACAGGTACCAACGAGCCCCGGCTCGCTGCAGCGGGGGGTCTCGATCATCACCGACCATCACGGCAATATCAACCGCATCCACTATGACCGCAAGATCGACCCGCACACCGTCTTCTTTGAGGTGACGGCAACCGTCGACGGATTTGCCCGCATCCGTGAGGAGCTGGCCGCCATCGGCTACCTGCAGACCTCCATCACCCCCCTGTCGACCCTCACGTTTCATGTCTTTCTGCCCCACGAACCGGGGGCGCTCGACACATTTCTCACCTATATCGCCGGCGCCGGGGCGGTGATAGGAAAGATCGCCTTCGATGACACCGGCAGCCACCCGGACCGCGTCACGGTCACCATCATCGTCGAGGAGAGCGGCCCGGCAGACGAACTCCTCGGCATACTGACGGCACGCTACCCCATGGAGGTCATAGAATACGACAGGACCGGCGAACACCTCGACGATACCGTCTTCTACCTGCGCTTTGCCCAGAAGATGCGGACCCTCATCGGCCGTGACGACGACGAGTTTCTCCTCGCCTTCATGGCAGACATCAACCATACCGCCCATGAACTGACGAACCTCGGCGAAGACCCGAAGGCGGTCTTCAGAAACGTGCTCGAGGCCGGCGAATATATCCGTGAGACCTGTGGGGACGGGTTCTACGCGGACGTCCAGCAGTTCGAGGCATCCGAAGAGGTCACCATCTACGCCTTCCAGTTACCGGGTGGCGGCAACATCTATCTCTTCCGGACCCTCGACGAGCTGGTGATGCTCGATACGGGATATGCCGTCTACCACCCGGACGTGATGCGGATGCTGCCGGCCTACGGCCTCAACCTCCATGAGGGGCTCTCCAGGATCATCATCAGCCACGGCGATGCGGACCACTGCGGGGCGGGCGGCTTTTTTAATGTGCCCGCTCTGATGCACCCCGCCACCCTTGCGATCATCCGGTCCGGCAACCGCGCCTGGGGATCGGTGAACGAGGATCTCATCCTCGAAGAGGTCTACACGACGATGATCGCCCTCTACTCCCGCTGGAACCCATCCGCAGAGGAGAATATCAGCCTGCTCCCCGAAGGGAGCGGGACGATGCGATCCGTGTTCCCGGTGCTGGGGACAACGACCATCGGCGACCTCACCTTCGAGATCCTCCTCTCCCTGGGAGGCCACCAGGTCGGCCAGACGATCCTCTGGTGCCCGGAGGAGGGGTATCTTTTCCCTGCCGACAGCCTGATGAACTTTTCTAGCCTCACCCCCGAGCGGCGCCGCTACAACTCGTATGCCGACTACCTGGTCACCTCGGTGAATGTGGACTCGGATCTTGCACGCACGGAGAGAAAGGCGCTCTTTGCGATGGCCGAGGAGTATGAACGCGACCATGGCGAGCCGTGCACGATCTTCGGCGGGCACGGGGCAGTCTCCTTCTACGCGACCGGGACCATGGAGATTGCAGGAGAAGTGGAGCACTACACGCACCGGGACGGCAGGGGTGCACCGGCATCCCCCGGCGGTGAGAAGCAGTGAGAACCGGTGAAGAGACCGTCCGGGGATGTGCCTGTGTCCCCGCTTTCTAAAGGGGAGACTACAAAAAGATGAGAGGATGTGGAGCAGCTGAGGAGGAGATCCCCCGCATTGCGGCAAAGATGGCCAGCCTGCGCACGAAAGGCGAGCTCGGCACCTTTCTTGCCGATCTGGCGGGCCGCTACCCGATGTTCGACCTCCAGGTAATTTCGGGAAGGACGCGGCATGACGTCGATCTACTCCCTATGCCATACCGGGAAGCATTCCGGCCTTATGCCGAGGAGTGGTTCTGGGGAAGATACCACCGTCTCCTTTCGATGGCACGGGACGGCTCGTTTACCGCACCGCCGATGCAGCAGGAGATCACCGACCCCAAGACGTTTCACGCCTACTGTGCCATGCTCCCGGATGGCTGCCTCAGGGACGACGACGAGGCGGAGATCTCCTGGGGAGAGCATCCCACCGCCTCACCCTGGTACCAGCTCTTCTACTATCTCCTCTGCGCATTTGCGATGTATGTCCTCGACGAGCCCGGCCATCCCGTCGGCACCCCCTTCCCCGGCGGATTTGCCGTCTTCTACAGGGACGGCAGTTACTACTGCGCCATCCGGGACAAGGAGGAGGAGATCCTGCACTCCATCTGCAACTTCTGCCCCGCCCTCCAGGACCCGGCGAACCGTTGAAGGACGGAATCAACCCCCACGGCACGCCCAGGACAGGGGAGGGGGTCTTTGTCGGGAGAACCTTTATCCCCCTTCATGCCGATTTCGGGAGAGTGAGGTCCATGGAAGGAGACGAACTATTCAAATACACGGTCGATGAACTCGACCATCTCATCAATGCCAATACCGTGATGGGCGACCCCATCGAGACGGAGGACAAACTGATCATTCCCGTCGCCTCGTTCGGCTTCGGCTTCGGTGGTGGCACCGGTGCGGACGACAAGGGTGCCGGCGGGTCGGGGGCCGGCGCCGGGGGCGGGATCACCCCGGTCGCGCTGGTCGTCATCCAGAAAGGCGCAACCGGCTTCGAGAGTGTCCGGGTCCTCTCGCTCAAGCGGGGCGGGGTCGTCTCTGAGGTCATCGCGACCATCGGAGAGAGCATCCTCCCGCAGGTCACCGAAGCAATCTCGGCGATGAGGGAGAAGAAGGGCAAAGAGAGCACCTCGGCAGCAGGCGAAGAAGGGACGAAGGAAGCATAAGCCCTCCCATTCTTTTTGCCATGGCCAGCGGTATTCATATCGTACTGGTGCTCCTGTGTGCAGCCGCAGCCTTAGCCCTCCTGCTCCTGTGGGCAGTACCGGTGCGGGCCGGGTGCAGGTGGTCATGCCATGAGGGGCAGGGGCTTTCGGCGGGTGTCTACGGGGGGTGGGGAGCGCTCGCGTTCAGTGTTGAATTTGTCAGGGAGCGAACGGCGAGGGTGACCCTCTTTGGAAAAATGGTGAAGGTGTTCACCCTGCCGGAGAAGAAAAAGGAAGAAACCGGTACCGTACCTCCCGCACCCCCTTCGTCAGGGGAGGAAGAGGAGAAGACGGAGGCGGCCGGGGAAGAAAAGTCAGGTATTCTCCCGGACGAGGCCGCAGCGCTCGCCGGACGTACCCTCCACCTCTGGCCACGGGTGAGCCCCCACCTCTTTGCCATGCTCCGCCAGGTCTCCTTCGGGCACCTGGCGGTGGCATGCCGCTTCGGGCTCGGGGATGCGGCGGCAACCGGCCAGGCCTTCGGGGCGATTGCCGCCATCCGGGGGGTGCTTGCCGCATCCGCCAGGGTCGACCTCCGGGCAGAACCGGTCTTTACCGGCCGCCTGATCGAAGGGGAGGGGGAAGGGGAACTCATCATCCGCCACCCGGCAGCTCTCATCCCGCCGGCCATACGCCTGCTCATGATCAAAGACGTCAGGGAGATGATGAAGCGGTGAGACGTCGGCGTAATGACACGGAGGGCATCTTCGCCCCTGAAACCACCCTCTTTGCAGGACCCGTCCACCGCCATGGCACCCTTGTGATAATCCCGGTCGTCCGCAGGGTCCGCTGGGTAGCCTCTCCCGGATATGCCGTTGCCGGTGAGCCCCTCGGGCTCCTGCTGTACGAGGAGGGAGGGGCAAAAATGCGGGTCATCCCCTTCTGTGACACCAGTTTGTGGTGGGCGGAGTTCTGTGCCGCCTGTCCCGCCTTTGCCGGTGTGATCCTGCACACCTCCGCCGGGAAGGAGGGTGAGGGTACGGGGCAGGGTGCCGGGAGCGCCGGTTCTGCTAAAGAACATCCCTGAAAAAATGAATTTTTGGGCTACTCGTACCTGAGCGCCTCGATCGGGTTGAGGTTGGCGGCCTTCCAGGCGGGGTAGAGCCCCGAGAGGAGGGTGACGATCAGCCCTATCGCAATCCCGTACGGAATGTAGACGAGAGATGAGGGGTAGAAGAGGTACTCCGTCGTCTGGAGCATGATGATCGAGACCGCATACCCGCCGGCAAAGGAGAGGATGCCGCCGATGCCCGCCCCAACGCCTCCGAGGATGAGCGACTCGTAGATGAACATGCGCAGCACCTCGCCGCGTTTCGTCCCGATGGAGCGGATGATGCCGATCTCCTTTATTCGTTCGGTAACCGACATCATCTGTACGTTGAAGATGGAGACGCCCGCCACGAGGAGCGAAATGCCGCCGATTGCAGTCGTAAAGAGCGCAATCTGGCCGAATGCCTCGGTGATCACCTCAAGAATCGCACGGGAGTCATAGACCGTCACCACATCCTCGCCGCGCCGGTTCAGGGCCCGGTCGATACCGTCTTTGACCTCTTCGATGTCGTTGATGTCAGCAACCTTGACGATGACCATGTCGTAATCCTCCTGCCCGTATACCTGCGAATAGAAGCGGTCGGAGACGAGAAGCGCGAAGTCGGGGTTGATGTCAAAACCCATCCCCTGTTCCTCGAGGATGCCGACGACGCGGATGGTCTCACTCCCGAGCGTGACCCTGCTGCCGGGTTTCAGGTCATTCTCCTCGGCGAAGATGGCACCCGCCAGAGCCCCGCCCGTCGTCCGCGGGAACACTCCGTCCGCAAGGTCGACGAGGATGGGCATCCTGTCAGGCTCGATGCCATAGACGGTCACCACGCCCTTCTCACCGCCTATCTCATAGCGATCGACCCCGGAATAGAGGGGGACCATATCGTTCGGGGCGGCGACCCGCTGGATCTGCTGGACCTGCCGCTCGGTGATCAGCTCATTTGCCGTAGTCACGCCACCCATGCCACCCTGCTGCCCCATGGAGGGTATGACGATCACCGAGTCGCCGACCGACGAGAGTGATGCGGTGACCGAGAGGGTGAGCGAGTTGCCGAGGATGCCCATCGAGGCGATGGCCATCACGCCGATGACGATGCCCAGAACCGCGAGGAGCGAACGGAGCCAGTTGAGGCGGATATTTCTCTGAGAGAGCTCGAAGAATATCATACGATCCTCCCGTCGACGAGGGTGATTTTCCTGCTCGCATACGTGGCCACATCAGGGTCGTGAGTGACCATGATGACCGTCTTTCCCGACGCGTTCACTTCCTTTAACAGGTCCATGATCACCTCGCCGGTCTTCGTGTCGAGGTTGCCCGTGGGCTCATCGCAGAGGAGGATGGCAGGATCGTTGATCAGCGCACGGGCAATCGCAACCCGCTGCTGCTGGCCCCCGGAGAGCTCCTTGGGCTTATGGGCAAGCATCGAGTCCGTCAGCCCGATTCTCATGAGGATTTCGTGTGCCTTCCTGCTCTTTCTGATGCTTTTTCTTGTCTTCAGGATCATCGGGTATTCCACGTTCTCGAAGACGTTTAAGAGCGGTATGAGGTTGAACTGCTGGAAGATAAAGCCGATGCGGTCCCGTCTGAGTTCAGTCAGTTCATCGTCGGAGAGCTCGCTCGTGTCCTGTCCGTCTATATAAAGGCGACCTTCGGTCGGGACGTCCAGTGACCCGATGAGGTTGAGGAGGGTTGACTTTCCGGAGCCGGACGGCCCCATGATCGCGATGAACTCCCCGGGCATAATCGTGAGGCTCACCTTATCGAGGGCGATCACGTCGCCGAAGGGAAGGGAGTAGACTTTGCTCACCCCCTCGAGCCGGATGACCGGTTGTGTCCCGTTGCCGGGACCTGCCGGGCCTAGGTCTTCTTCCATGAGTAGAATATGACGCCGCCCACCACGGCAATGACCACAATGACGAGGCCAATCCAGAGAAGCGGCATTGCCGAGCCGCTGTCAGGACGGGAACCCGTAGCCGTGTCCGCCAGGGTCAGGATGATCTCATCTTCGTAGATATTGCCGTCCACATCCTTGTAGAAGGCGATGAGGGGAACCTCTTCACCGGGCTCTGCATCGAACGTCACCTCGAACCCGGCAAAATCATCCGGCTCGAGGGCTCCCACCACGTAGGAGCGGTACGGATCGACGGGAATGCCGGGTTCGCCGACTGTTACGATGACCGACTTCGCATCCTTGAGGCCTGCATTCGTCACATCACCGATGACCATGTACGATGGTCCATCGGACTCCACGACGATGTTGTTCAGGACGATCGCCGCCCGTTTCTTGTCCTCGCCGAAGGTGACCGGCACCTCCACCAGCGTCTCGTGGACGTTGATGCCGTTCCGGTAGCGGACCGCAAATGCCATCACCGTCTCCTCCAGGGGAGTTACCTCGAAGGTCACCTCAGCCGACTGGTCAGGGACGAGGGTGCCGATGAACGAGGCAGTCTGCACGGTGGTATACCCATTTTTGAGGGGAATTACTTCGACGGCATTCATCGTGCTCTCGCGGGGGTTGCCGACGAGGATGGTGATCTGTTCCTTCTTGCCGGGGGAGAAGGCATCGGGTTTGTCGGTCACCGATGCGGTAAGGCTGGTGGAGTCGACCGTAACGGGGATGCGGTACCTGACACTGCCGGCGTCACGGAGATCCACATAAAAGAACGGGTAATAGATGCCGTCGGGAGTATCCGCGACGACCGTGAAGGTGAACGCGAGGCTGTTGCCCGCCCCGATGGTCCCCACGGAGTCGTAGTTCCCGTCATCATAGACCGAGAGGTCGTTGGAGTAGAGCTTCACCCGTGATATCGCGATCGGTATCTCACCGGTATTGGTCACGGCCACCCTGATGGTGCCGGTGTCTTTGTACATGAAGACCTCCGGTTCGACATCGTAGGAGGCCACGGCAAGCTGTGCGGCCGCCTCGGCCGGGGTGAGCTGCGCCGCCGTCGGCACGGTGCAGAGAATGAGCAGGAGCGCTGCACAGATAACGAAGACATATCCTTTCATTTCATCACCCGATATACTGCCATAGGGTAAAGAGCACGGAGACCGCGACCGGGATCAACACGGCAACCGCCGCGTCCTTTGCACCGATACGCCGTGCCTCCATGAGCCCGAAGATCCAAATATTCGCGCTCCAGAGGAGGAAGACGATGCCAATTGCCGAGAGTGCCATCAGTTCGGGGGCGGCCATCATCTCCGCAGCGACCTCCTGGATCTCCAGTGGGTCGGTGACCACCGGCAGGGTGACACCGGAGAAGTACCACCAGGAGAAGACGGCGCTGATGATGCCGGAGATGATCTGCGGGGCGAACCCGTAGCCGGTTACCGCGAGGGTGTTGTTGAAGCTCCCCTTCCCGCCCCTGAGGGCCGAGATGCCGTGAAAGAGCCCCGCCCAGATAACCCACATCAAAAATGCCATGATGAAGGCCGCAAGAAATCCGAAGGCGCCCATGATCGTCCCCATGCCGGCAAGTTCCGCCGGCATGAGCTGGGCGGTGACGGATGATACCGTCATCGCGGTCACGCCGCTGAGCAGCGCAATGACAAGGACGATTACAACCGGAATTTTAAGATCAGGTTTCTCCCCGGTAAACATTCCGTCAAAAAATGCACGGGGGTTCACCAGAAGATCACGATACGTTCCCATAGTAGCAAAATATGTCGCATGACTTGTTGATAAGGGTTCACCAGGGTTTTCGCATCCACGACTGATTGCGGAGGGCAACCGCGGGTGGCTCCCGGCATCTTGCGAATTCTGCGGCTGGTTCCGGCGGGGCGACGGCGAAAGTCTCATCAACCCAGGGAGAGAATCTCCGGTCAGGCACGGGGCGCATCATCCGGGTATCACCCTATGCCTCCTCCACGCAACCATGGTACGACTGTTTCCCGAAACCAAAGAAGAAGAAGAAGACTGGCTTCTCAGATTGCTCTATCCGGTCCTCATCGCGGTAGTCTTTCTCATCACCTTTGCCGTCCTCATGTGCACCCGGACGCTTTCGGTATAGAACCGGCAGATGCCGCAGGCGGGGGGATGCGATAAGAAGATGGGACCCACAAAAGGTCCTCGAAGGTCTTCCATGATCGCCGGATTCGAGGGTGCTCTTCCTGCCGCGGACGCACTGCTACCGGGAATCCCGGAAAAACAACAACCCGGCCGCACGCCGGGCCGCAAGGCGGAGGACGGATTCGGGGATGCCCTCATAGCGACGCTGCCCCGTGCATGCCGCATTGGACCCCTCGCATGAACCGCATAGGCTGCAGGTCTTAGGGACATACAAAGGAACGATCTCCTCAAAGGGCCTTCCGTTGAAGAGGATGGCCATCGCCCCCTCCTCCTCCTCTATCCTTATGGCGATGTCCTGCGCCTCAAGCATCCCCGCGATGCCGGAAAAGGCCTCCTGCAAAGTCCGCCCGGTATCGGAGCAGAGCACCACGGGAGGGGCGGGCAGGCCCTGCCGACGCCAGGTGATGACGAGGGCGGCATCCTTATCCATCCGCATCACCGAACGTCTCGTCCACCCATGCAAAGATCAGGTCCCGGACCTCACGAAATCCCCGGAGTATCTCCTCCTCAGAGCCGTAGAACTCCGACGGGTCGGGGAAGAGCCGGTCAATGACCCGGTCTGCCGGAGGGAGCCGGAACGACGGGTCCGCACAGGTGCAGAGCCGGGCGGCAACGGCGAAGTGGTCTGCCATGAACCCGTCCAGCGGTTTGGGGGCATGCCCGTCCATCGGGATGCCCGCCTCCGCCATCACCCGCAGGGTGACCGCGTTCATTCTGCTGCTCGGGAAGTTCCCGGCGGAGTATGCCTCGTACCGGCCGCCGTACCGGGCGTTGAGGTATGCCTCGGCCATCTGCGAGCGGCCGGCGTTATGGTTGCAGACAAACAGGACCTTTGGTTTCGTCATTGCGTCTCGTAATCAGGGGTTTCGCCGGAGACGGCATTATGCTTTGTTTCGGTGCCGCGGGCCGGGTCGATATGCACCACGACGTCGACCATTCCCCTGACACCTTCTTTTATGCCGTCTCTCACTGCACTACCTATCCGGTCAGCTTCGAGGACGGTGATCTGGGGGTCGACAACGATGTGCAGGTCGCAGAAGAGCTCATTCGGTTTGCCCCTGCACCGGAAGTTGTGGTATCCGAGGACGCCGGGGATGGTGAGGACGACCCCCGCAACCTCCTTTTCCACGCGGACGTCAGAGGTGTCGATGAGGACCAGCACCGCGTCTCTCAGGACCTCGATGCCCATCTTTGCAATCAGGAGACCGATGAGGACTGCCACCGCCGCATCACCATATTGAAACCCGGAGATGACGAGGGAAAACCCGGCAAGGACCGAGAAGGATACAAAGACATCAGAGAGGGTGTGCTTCGCATCGGCAAGGAGAAACTCGCTGTTCTCCTCGGTTCCCACCTTCCGTTCGTACCGGTTGACACAGATGTTGATGATGATCGTCGCCACCATCACCCCGACCATCACGGGAGTGATCTCAAGGACCGCCCCCTCCTGTGCCCGGCTCAGCGCCTCGCGGACGACCTCAACCGAGGTGAAGAGGAGAATCACCCCGACGGCCATTGCCCCCACGGTCTCCACCTTGCCATGGCCGTACGGGTGCTGTGGGTCAGGGGGAAGAGAGGCAAAATGGATGGAGATAAGACCGATGATATTTGATACCGAGTCAAAGAGCGAGTGGAAGGCGTCGGCAATCATCCCCACGGACCCGGTCAGAAACCCGGTTGCGCCTTTGAGAACGGCGACGGAAATATTGAGAATCAGTGTGATGATGAGTGTCCTGGTAACCCTGCTGTTGCCCATACCTGCCCCTGTTTTGTTAGGTAGGCATCCGGCATCCCATAACATTTTCTAAAATTGCAGCCTGTGCGGAGAGCCCGCAGGACAGCCTGGAAAAATACCCTGCAGGATCCGGCCCATGGCACCGCAAAAGCGACGTATTCGCCCTGAAATTCGGTCCCTGCACATCCCGGGACTGATACGGAGAGCGCCCACGATGAGTTTCATGCAGTTTTCCCTGATGGGAGGCACCCCCATGGTCTTCTGCGTGCGCCCGGCCGATTGGCGGGGAGGAGCAAGTATTTTATATGAAAAATTGGATCTGGGTATGCCCTCAGGGGAGAATCCCGCCCCCGAGAGGCCTCTACGGAAGTGGCTACCATGATGGAGAAGGATGAAATCAAGGGAAAAGGCAAGCAGATAAAAGGCAAGGTTCGTGAAGAAGCAGGCAAACTGACCGGTGACAGAACGGAACAGGTCAAAGGGAAGGTTGAACAGGTGGAAGGCAAGGTTCAGGAGGAAATGGGAAAGCTGAAGAGAAAGGCGAAAGATTGAGCTGATCAAACCTGCGCAGGGGGTGTCTTACCTGCGCCCTGCCAGGGCATGCGGGCCGGCGCACCAATGAAAGCCTCAGCATGCCTTCACCGGGGGATACCGGGACATATTGCATACACGATTAATTTATCTCAATATCCTTTTTCCCCCTGGACACTTTCCTGACGAATGATGCATTACTATAAATACGGGGTCATCTTCTACGGGTAGTTATCACGACAGGAGGTGAAGTATGGCGGATTTAATTGGTTTGGCGATATTATTTCTTATTTTGGCACTGGTTGCCTTCGTCCTGGGTGCAAAGGGGCTTGCCGGGTTCTCGATGACCATTGCAAAGTGGCTTGTCATCATCTTCATCATACTCGCGATCATCAGCTTCCTCTTGTAGTGGCACCCACCGTTCTTTTTTAACCGAGGATTCATTTACACAGAAGGCCTTCGATTCTCCCGTAAATGAACGATTCCACCGATGTACGCTCCCTCTCTTGTTACGAAGGGATATGCGCATCAATCCAGTCCCTGATCGCATCACGGCTTCTGCGGTACCCGTCAAGCCCGTCTTTTCCGGAAAAGGCGGGGACGGGAATATCTGCCGTGATGTACTCCGCCGCATCAGGAAGGTCGTAGCACGCCTCGCGGACCGAGGGGGACATGAAGACGACGAGATCGTAGCGGCCCCGGCACGAGCCGACGGAGCGTGACCGGTGGCCCGCGATGTCGATGCCCGCCTCCGCCAGCACGGCAACGGCACCGGGATCGACCCCGGAGGGGTAGATGCCCGCACTCTCGGCGACCCACTTCCTATCATCGCGGGCGTTGAGGAGCCCCTCCGCCATGGGGGAGCGAATCGAGTTGTAGGTGCAGACGAAAAGGACCTTTTTCGGGGGCGAACGGGGGCGTGACATTGCATGGCCTCCTTTAAAAAAAGTATGGGATCTCAGCCGTCCAGCGCCCGGATGCGCCCGAGGGCCTCGTCGAGGCGCTCCATCGATGCGGCATAAGAGAGGCGGACCCATCCCGGTGTCCCGAAGGCGGTGCCGGGGGTGACAGCCACATGGGCCACATCGAGCCAGCGTGAGGCGACGGCCATGTCGTCGCCGTCGACCTTCACGTAGGCGTAGAAGGCGCCGTCCGCGGGGGCCATGCGAAGGTCCATGCCCGCAAGCGTCTCCGTCATGAAGCGCCGGCGGCGGTCGAACTCGCGGCGCATCTCCTCAACGGGCGACTGGTCGCCGGTGAGTGCCGCGAGGGCGCCGAACATCGCAAAGGTCGCCGTGTGGCTCATCGTGTGCTGCTGGACTTTTATCATCTGTTTGATGATTGCATCGGGCCCTGCGGCGTACCCGACCCGCCACCCGGTCATCGCGTAGGCCTTGGAGAACCCGTTGATGGTGACGGTCCGCTCGTGCATGTCGCCCATCGCTGCAATGGAGAGGTGCTCGCGGTCGTAGATGAGCTTCTCGTATATTTCATCCGACATCACGATGAGATCGTGATCCTCGGCGATGTCTTTGACGAGCCCGAGCGATGCCTTCGTCATCACGGCCCCGGAGGGGTTGGAGGGGCTGTTGAGGATGAGCATCTTCGATTTGTCCGTGACGGCCTCCAGCAGGCGGTCGTCGGGCTGGAAGTCCTCCTCGCGGACCATGTAGTGGACGGCCGAGCCGCCCGCAAGCTGGACGCAGGGCTCGTAGCTCACCCACGAGGGGTCCATGAGGATCACTTCATCGCCGGGGTTGAGAACGGCCTCGCAGGTCTCGTACACGGAGGACTTCGCCCCGCAGCCGACGACGACCTGGGACGCGGTGCAGGGGACGGCGTTCTCCGTCGAGAGCTTCTCCGCGATGGCCTGCCGGAGCGCCGGGATGCCGGGGGAGGGGGCGTAGTGCGTCTCCCCCCGCCGGAGGGCGCCGATGCAGGCCTCCGTGATGTGGGCCGGCGTGTCGAAGTCCGGTTCGCCGATGGAGAGCGCGATCACGTCGATGCCCCCCTCCCGCATGCGGGCGGCCCGGTCCGATATCTCGATCGTTGCCGAGGGGGCGATGGCCCCCACCTTTGCCGAGAGCTTCTTCATGCCAATCGCTGGACGAGTTTGACGGCGGATTCGACGGCGCGGCGGGCGTAATCGATACGCTGGTGGGCCTCGAGCCGGGTCATGCCGGGGCCGGAGATGCCGAGGGTGACCGGCTTGTTGTACTCGAGGGAGAGGTCGATGATCTTCCGGGAGGCATGCTGGACGACGATCTCGTCATGCTGGGTCGCCCCCTCGATCACGCAGCCGATGGTGACGACCGCATCAACCTTGCCCTCCATGAGCATCTTCTTGATCGCAAGCGGCATGTCGTAGGCGCCGGGGACGTAGATCTTCTCCGCCACCTCTGCTCCGAGGAACTTTGCGTGCTCCTCGCCTTCGATCTCCATCATGTAGGTCAGGTCACGGTTGAACTCCGCGACGACGAATCCAAGTTGTATTGCCATATCTGGGAATCTCCTCAAATTTGTTATCTCTTGTTTTTGGCGTTTGGTAATGATAAATCAACCGTCATCCTCCTTCGCACAGGAGTATTTATCATTCTCCCTCCCCTGATCACCCCCATGGAAAACATCACCACATCACAGGGGCCGACCTTCGGTGGCTGCGTGCTCTTCGTCACCGATATCGCCCGCTCACGGGAAATATACGAGGGGTGCTTCGGACTCGTCCCGGAGGTGGAGACCGCCCTGATGGTTGCCTACAACGGGGGACTTGCCATCTGGGACGCGGAGTACGCCCACACCGTCCTCTACGGCGACCCGATGTCCGGGATGGGGACCGCGACCCGTCACGGGGCGGAGGTCTGGTTCGAATGCGACGACCTTGCACCCTGCCTCCATGCGGTTGCCGGTGCGGGGCTCACCTTCCTTCACCCCGTCCGCGAGGAGCCGTGGGGGCAGATGACCTTCCGCTGCTTCGACCCCGACGGCCACCTCATCGAGGTCGGCGAGACGGTCGCAGGCTTCATCGGGCGGATGCACAGGGAAGGAATGAATGTCGCCGCGATTGCGGAGAAGACCGGGATGACAGCTGTTGCGATAGAAAAGGTGCTGGGCGGGGAGTAGGCCCCCGCTGCCCCCTACGATGGGGATGGGACGAAGTATTCGCTTGAAATCGTCTTCTCACCGGATTTATCGCGCCGGCCCCGCGTCCTCGAAGCCTTGGCGCTGGCCGGTGCCCGCCTCTTTTATGAGGGCCTCGGGGTGGAGGATGAGCCGCACGGTATTGACGGCGTGCTCGCGGGAGCGCTGCTCCGCGAGCCACGCAAGCTCCTTGTCATCCTTTGCCTCGTCTTCGTGGACGAAGACCTCGATGATGTGGGTGTTCGTCATCAGCTGGCACTGGATGAGCCCCTGAGAGGCCTCGTGGGCGCAGAGGCGGTCCTTCTCCTTCCCGCCCGGCATCCCGAGCGCCATCACGATGTCACAGCCCTCCTCCTCGATGAGCTTCTTGCAGGCTACGGGAAGATCTTTGATGCCCGGCACGGTCACCCGCAGTATTGCGACCGCCGCATGCCGTTTGAGCTCGTCCACGGCCGCAGCGCCCATATTGAAACGGGCGAAGGTGGTGTCCGCGACGCCGACTTTCATTCGAAGAGCACCTCGCAGGCAGCCGATACCCCGTCACCCTTGGGAGTACAGCCGGCCGCGGAAAGTGCGCCCTGTATCATCGCAAGCGTTCCCAGAAGTTCGGGTGCATTCGTTGCGCCCATCGTCCCGATGCGGAAGATCTTGCCCTTCAGGTGGTCCTGCCCGCCGGAGAACTCGACACCCATGCTCTTGACCCTGCCGCGGACATCGGCATCGGTGATCCCCTCCGGGTACTTCACGGCGGTGGCCGTGTTCGAGTAGGAATGCAGGTCGTCGAGCGTCGGGTACATCTCGAGCCCCCACTCGGCGACCGCCGCACGGCAGGCGGCCGCCAGCATGCGGTGCCGGATGATACGGGCCTCCATCCCCTCTTCGAGCGCAATCTTGCACGCCTCGTGGAGCGCAAGGAAGAGCGGGACTGCCGGTGTAAACGGCGTCTGGGACTTGTCTGCGTTCTTCTTGTAGGAGGGGAGGTCGAAGTAGAAGGGCGGATTTTCGCACTGCATCTCCCACGCCTTTGCGGACACCGAAATTCCGGCGAGACCCGCAGGGGCCGCGAGGCACTTCTGTGACCCCATCACCGCGACATCGACGCCCCATTTGTCGGGCAGCACGATGTCCGCGCCGATGGAGGTGATCCCGTCCATGATGAAGAGGGCGCCGTGCTTTCTTGCCAGCTTTCCCACCTCTTCCGCCGGATTCATGATGCCGGCCGAGGTCTCGTTGTGGACCATCGTGACCACATCCACCCCCTCCTCGAGCGCCGTCTCAAGTGCCGTAAGGGGAAGAGGCCTGCCGTAGTCCTCCGCCGCAAGGAGGGTCGCCCTGCCGGTGTAGCGCTGGGCGATACGGTAGAGGCGGTCGCCGAACTTGCCGTTTGCAAGCGAGACGACGGTGCGGTCCCGGCAGAAGTTGCTGATGGCCGCCTCCATTCCTGCCGTTCCCGAGCCCGTGATCACGAGGACGTCGTTTTCGGTGCAGAAGATCTCCTTCAGCATGACGGAGAGCCCGTCCATGATCTCGCCGAATTCAGCGCCACGGTGGTTGATGGCCTGCCGTGCCATCGCAAGGCGTACGCGTTCGGGCATCGGGACCGGCCCGGGCATCATAAGAAGTGATTCGTTTTCCATACTGACATCAGTGCCATAGGGGTTGACGAGGGAAGGCAAAATGATTATCCTTCACCGCATGCCGCCGGAGACGGCATGAAGACCACCCGCGTGTGACCGCCACCCCCCTGCCCCCATAAAAAAACCATAATACCGGAAAGAGCATGATAGTAGTATACCATGGCTGATGTTGCAGTGATAGCGGGCTCGGCCTCCGATGAGGCAGTCATCCGCAAGGCGACCGCGGTCCTCGACGAGGCGGGCATCTCCTACGACGAACAGATCCTCTCCGCCCACCGGAACCCCGACCAACTCGCTGAGTATGTCCGGTCCTGCGGGGCACGCGTCTTCATATGTATCGCGGGCCTCTCGGCGGCGCTTCCCGGCATGGTCGCCTCCATGACCGACCGTCCGGTTATCGGGGTCCCGGTCTCGGGCACCCTCGGGGGGCTCGACGCCCTCCTCTCCATTGTCCAGATGCCGCGGGGCGTCCCGGTTGCCTGCGTGGGGATCGACAACGGATCCAACGCCGCCCACCTCGCCATCCGTATCCTTTCTCTTTAGAGAGCCCCTTCCCACACTGGCGAAGGCGGACTGGGGACCAGGGTACCCGGGTGTCTCATGCCGTACCGGGCAAATCCCTTTTTTGAGAAACGGGCAGTGCATACCCTGCACCGGATGGCAGATAAGGTTCCCGTGTGGACGGTAACCTGCCGGGTTCTGGAACACCTCAGGAACCGTGGAGAGCGAAGCGTTACCAGGGTGAACGGTTACGATCGCCGGGGAGGGGCGATAACGGCGGTGCTTGTAAGAAAGATGCCCGAAAAAGGATATCTGATCGCATGTCAGGCCGAAACGGCAGACAAGTCGTTCGCATGCGTGCCGATGGAACACCCTTAATTCTGGTGGACGGCAACCCCGGGAAGGAGAAGGACGGCATCGATGCGGCGCCAGAGGGTCGTGATTTTCCCGGTGCGTCCGTCATCTTCGTCACCCTCCATTCCGGCGAAGGCACGATGTTAAGAGCCGGACCGGTCGGTTCCAAGGCGTCTCTGGCACAACCCATCTGACGGACACAACTTCCCGAACTCCTGAAAGACGGGCTTGCCTGACGGGCCCGGCCCTCAGGCACCGTGAGAAATGCTAGCCCTCTTCTGCCTGGCAGATGGCATACATAAGCGAAGGGCGGCCATTGATGGAGAGCTCTTTTTCGAGCTCCATGCCGACCCGACGGGCAAGCGCCGCCGACCGCGTGTTGTCGGTGGCCGTGTAGGCAAGCACCCGGCGGGCACCGACATCATCGAGCAGAAACGCGATGAGCCGCTCCAGGGCCTCGGCCGCGTAGCCGTTTCCCCGGCAGTCCGGCAACAGTGCATAATAGATCTGGACATCCCCATAGTCCCCCACCGTCTCGTACCCACAGGAACCGACGACCCTTCCCGTCCCCTTCTCCTCAAGGGCGAACGCATAGACGGGATAACGGGTGCCATACGAATTGAGGATGACCTGAAAAAAAGCGGCGACCTCCTGTTCGGTCTGGTTCTCCTTCAGGCCCGTCTGGCGGATGACCTCTTCATCCGCCAGGAGGAGGGTGAGACTCCCACGATCGTCCGGCCGGTACGGCCTGATGCAAAGGCGGTCCGTATCCAGCGCCTTCGGGATGCCCGTCTGCATAATCCAATATATTTACCATATTCCTATATAGGCTCGCGGAACCGGGTCAGCGATAGCGCAGCACGGTCCCGACCCCGGTCTCCTTCAGGGGCGTTTCCATTGAGAGGGCGTGGAGGGCGTCAAATCCTGTGCAGTGGCATGCATGCAGCTCCTTCAGGTTCTCATTTCTCAGGAACCGGGCCGTCTCCTGTATCCGCTCGCCATCGGCATGCATCAGGTGCAGCCCGCCTACGATATCGATGATCTTTCGTTCGCCGGTCACCTCCTTTGCGTACTGTACCATGTTGCATATCCCGGAATGCGAACATCCGGTCAGGATGACGAGCCCCTCCTCCGTCCGGCAGGCGATGGCGGAATCGTCGATGAGCGAATCGGGGACCGGGCCGTCCTCACCCTCGATGATCGCATACGGGGCCCACTCCTCAAAGGAGAGCGTCCGGGGGATCTCCCCCAAAAAGACGATGTCATCGGTGATCCAGAAGGGATCGCGGGTCGTCCGGACCGTCGCGGAGGACTGGCAGACGTCCGGGTGGATGAGGGGACCGACATCCCCCGATTTCTTCGTCCGGCGGCGACGCCACGCCCATGGGTGGGAGAGAACCGTCAGGTCGGACATAGGGTGCCCCGCCGTTTGCCGTTCCGACCGGGCGGTCAGATACGGGCCGAGACCCCATGTATGGTCGTTGTGGCCGTGCGAGAGCACTATATACTCCGCCTCCATTGGATCGATATTCAACTTTTGGGCATTATGCAGGAAAATGTCGGAATACCCGATATCGAAGAGAATCGGGGTCTCGCCGTCATCAAGCCATGCACAAAATCCAGGTTCACCGAGCAGGTAATGATCGGTGATGGTCATATTGTCCACCAGAATGGTAATCTCCATCAGATTGCCTCTCTCTACAGATCTGATCCCTTCAAACAATGAAGGTACCACTCGCGACAATATGCAAAATAAAATGATCGTCCCTTATCCTTACTGCCCGAAGAGCAGACCGGTCAGGAACCGCCAGGACTCACCGGCAAACCAGAGAATACCTGCCACGGCCAGGATGATCAGCGCGAAATAGACGACGTACCCACCCTGCACCGGGTTCTCCCATGGGATTTCATTGCGGTTCATCCGGTAAGATGTCCGGTACGCATCATACATCGCGTAGGCAATGATCATGAGGCCGGGGATGACATAATACATCAGTCCCACAACGGCGGCGACGAGAAAGAGCAGCGCCTTTGCCATGTCGCCGTTGTAGATCTGTCCGAGACCGGGTATCATCGAAAGCACTGCCGCCTTGAACGGACTCTTGTATCCCTGCTCCTCGCAGCTCATCACATTCTCGGCAGAAGGGCCTCGGTCGGCCGCTTCCTCGGCGAGGGGTGCCGCCACCTCCGGGGGAACCCGGTCCGGTTGCGGCTCCGGCTCTTCCGGCATCTCCGGGTACCCAAGGTCCGCCGCCGCCAGCGGTGCCTCGGGGTCCGGGCCACGGTCGGCTGCCTCCCCGGCAAGCTCTTCGGCCATCACTCCGGCGGGCATCTCCGCTTGTTCATCATAACCCAGATCCTCCTCGTCCATTCCCTTCTCGGATTCCGGCCCCCGGTCGGCAGCTTCCTCTGCCAGGTCCCCGACCACTTCGCCCGGCATTTCCTCCGGTTTGCCCCCGTCTTTTTCCCGCAATGCATCCTCAGGCATAGTAATACCATGCCGTAATATCCTGACCCACTATATAACCATTTGGAGAAAATAAGCTCATTCCGGGAGAACAATGGAGACAGCCCGGCACCATCCAGGAAGCGTTCACCGGTAAATTACCGGGACACCGGACGGGCCGTATCCCTTATGCGGAGAAGAAAAAGAACATCTGCGCGACCGAGACGGCGGCAAGCACGGCAAGCATCCAGAGGACTGCATAGAGAACGGCCTGGATTGCGACCATCTCCCTGAACTCCACCTCTCCGGTGTTCATCATCGTCGCCGTCTTCCACGCATCCCAGATCCCCGCCACATGGATGATCAGGCCGGGAATCACATACAGTACGGCACCAAAAACCACTCCCAGGAGGAAGAGGACGCCCTTTTTGTACTGCCCGTTGTAGACCTGCCCGAATCCCGGGAAGACGAGCGAGAGCAGCACCGCCGCCTTCACGTTCTTCTGGGGCGGGGGGAGGGGGGTTCCACCGGCTGCCTCTGCACACGCCACACAGGGTGCCCCCTCAAAAGGCAGCGGCTCCCCGCAGACGCGGCAGCGGGCCGGCCCCAGTAGCGGCGGCCGTTGATTATCCCTGTTCATATCAATGGTTGTTGTGGGGGGAGAAATTGAATACTTTGTGATTCATCCGGGAACGATCGCCCATCCTTCGCCGTCACAGGGGAGCGGGTCAGGCCTCCCGTACCCGGAACATCCCCTCCGGCACCGTCATCTCGAACCGTGCACCCTCACCTGGCACACCCGTCTCCCTGACGGCAATCCCCGTGAGATCAAGGATTTCCCGTGTCAGGAAAAGGCCAAATCCTGTGTTCTCACCGAATCCCCGTTCAAATATTCGGGTCTTCTTGTCCGCAGGGATCCCTCTCCCGTCATCTGCGATGGCCAGGAGCAGCCCGTCACCTGACCGCTCGCCGGTGATCGTGACGGCCGTCACCCCCCCGCCATGCCTGAGGGCGTTGTCCAGAAGGTTGTAGATGACCTTTGTAAACATCGGGTCGGCGTATACCTCGACACCAGGACAGGAACAGGTGACGGCAATGTCCCGGTAGGCAGGGTCAGAGGCGACCGAGGCAACCACCCGGCAGACATCCTGCCATTCTGGTGAGGTCACGCCGAGGTTCTGGTAATCGCCGGTGAACCGGATCTGCTGTTCAATGGATGTCGTCGCGTTGAAGATCCGCCGGAGGGAGATCCCGAGGGGACTGGCCTCATCCACCTCCCCGTCCATCGCGATCAGCTCCCCGGTCATCCGGATCGCCGTCACCTGGTTGAGGATGTCATGCCGGGTCACCGAGGAGAGGAGGTTGAGCTTCCGGTTCGCCCGGAGGATCGCCTCCTGGTAGGTCTGGAGATCGGTGACGTCCATATTCGCGCCTGCGATGACGCACGGCCGTCCGCCGTCCCCCGGCTCGATCACCCTCCAGATGGTCCGCATCCATCGCCATTCATCACCATCTGCCGTCGAACGGTATTTGATCTCGCCCGATGCAGTCTCTCCGCGTACCATGGAACCGAGCAGCTCCTCCACCTCGACCCGGTCCTCGGGATGCACATCGCCGGAGATGAAGGCGGCCAGTGCCGTCCCTGAGGGGTCCCCTGCCGCCGCCATCACCATGCCGGTGGGGTCATCCATTACCATCTCCCCGTCTGCGAGGTTGACATACCATGTCGCCAGATGCGCTCCCTCCATCGCAAGGGAGAGACGCTCCCGGTTTTGGCGTAGTTTGCGCTCGAGTTCCCGCTGCGGCGTGATGTTGACCGCCGATTCGAGGATCCCGATCACGGCTCCCGAGGCCCCTTCGACCGGATGGCACCGGACCTCGAAGACCTTCCCCGCAGCCGTGGTCACTTCTGCGGCCTGTACCCCGGCGCCACGTGCCTCGCCCGCTGCGACCGGGCATCCCCGGCACGGCTCCTGCACTCCGTGGAGAAGTTCATAGCAGAAGGGAGACTCTCCCCCGGCCCCTGCCGCCGATGCGGGGTGATTTGCCCAGATGACCCGCATGTCCGGTTCAAGGAACATCAGGGTTCCTGATATGCCGGCGATGTCCTTCAGGATCCGGTTCATTTCACTTGCGAAAGAGAGCAGGGATCGGGCGGTGACGATGCCTGCCACCCCGCCGTTCCCGGTCACCGGCAGGCGCCGGATATGGTGGCGGGCCATGATATCAGCGGCCTCCCCTGCGGTCGCCGTTGCATCGACCGTGATCAGGGGTGACGCCATCACCTCCCGGACCGGCACTGTCGCCGGCGGATGGTCGGCCGCGACCACCTTTCTGGAGATGTCCTGTTCGGTGATGATCCCGACGGGCTCGTCTCCTTCGCAGACGATGCAGCTGCCGATACCGTGGTCTGCCATCAGTAGTGCGGCGAAGGCAACCGTATCATCCGGGCTGACGGTGATCAACTGCTCCTCCATCAGGCCCCGGACCCGGACCTTTGCCTCGATATCTATGAATCCCTGTCCCTCATGCTCCATACCGGAAACTTCCCCCTCCGGCGGACCCCGCGGGTCCGCATGTGAAGATGCTATGCAGAAATGGTATGTTAAGCGAAAAAAAGGTGTGTATCCTGTGTTGCCGGGGTGCTATGCCTAAACGTGCCGGATCCGGGTATACCCGGATATCTCCGAATGAGTGGTGCAAAGGTCGTCCACCGAAAGGGCATGGATATCGCTGTGGCCGCAGAGACGGCAGAACATCTCCAGTTCCTCGGCGGTTGCATGGAAGAAGTTCTCGACGCCGCGGGCGCCTGTGGTGATGTCGAGCCGTTTACGCAGGTCAGGGTCCTGGGTCGTGACTCCCGTCGGACACTGACCGGTATGGCATATGCGGTACTGGTCACAGCCTGCGGCGATCATCGCGGCCGTCCCGAGGGCGACGGCATCGGCCCCGAGGGCAAGCGCCTTTGCGATATCCGATGAGATACGGTACCCCCCGGTTACCACCAGGGAGATCCCCTCCACCCCGTGCTCGTCGAAGTAGCGGCATGCCCGGTCGACGGCATAGACCGAGGGAACCGAGGTTGCATCCTTGACCGACTTGGGGGAGGCCGCCGTCCCTCCCGGGCGGCCGTCGATCGTGATGAAGTCCGGGTCTGCCGCAACCGCCACCTCCATGTCCCCCTCAATATCCCCGGCGGCGAACTTGACCCCCACCGGCCGGCCGCCGCTGCGGTCCCGCAGCTCACCAACCGTTGCCCGGAGATCGTCTGCTGTGCTGATTCCTGCAAACCGTGCAGGGCTGTGGATGTCATGCCCCACGGGGAACCCGCGAATACGGGCAATCTCGGGGGTCACCTTGCTCCCGGGCAGCATCCCTCCCATCCCCGGTTTGGCCGACTGGGAAAACTTCATCTCAATGGCGTCCGAAGTGCGCAGATACTCGTCGGTGAGGCTGTACCGGTTCGGCACATACTCAAAGATGTAGCGGTAGGCATGCTCCTTCTCCTCATCAAGGACCCCGCCTTCCCCCGACCCGATGGCGGTACCCGCTGCGGCCGACCCCATTGCAAGGGCGACCTTCGCTTCACGGGAGAGCGCCCCGAAGGACATGTGGGTGACGAAGAACGGCAGCTGGAGTTCCATGGGCTGCTTCGCCTTCGGCCCGATGACGGTCTGCAGGGAGACCGGTTCGTCGGGGTTGAGGGGGAGGCGGGCAAGACCCGCCGCGATGATGAGAATCTCGTCCCACGAGACCCGGAGATTGGCGCTTCGCATCGGCTCGATGAGAGGGCGCCCCGTCCCTGCCATCGTCTTGATCTCAACAAAATGCGGTTCTATGAAGACGGGTTCACGACAGAGGCGAGCACCCGGGTCCTCCTCGATGAATTCACGGACCTCCTCCTGGACGCTCTCGTGCATCACCCCCGGCTCTTTCTGCAGGTGGGTCCTGTCCGACCGGCAGACCGGACACCGCCAGTCGTCATCCAGCTCGTCGGGGGTCGTCCCCGCGGGAATATTTCCTTCGGCTGAACCCAGGTCCGAATCGTACCCAAATGAATTGCAGACATTACACCTGTACATCCCCATAACGGTCTCCTCCGGCATCCTGTGCCGGGTGTGCTGATGCCCGGATATTCCTGCCGATCACAGTTAAACCTTCGTGCCGGGCGGCGCATGCCTCACCCGAGAGGTCTTGATGATCGCATCTGGTACTTCAAAAAAAAGTTAATTTTAGGGCTTTTTCAGGATATCACGGACAAGTTTAACGGCACAGAGGTCTCCGCACATGGAACAGGTGTCTACCTCGCCGTCCCGTTCGTGAATCCTGCGGGCGTGCTCAGGGAAGAGGGCATGGGCAAACTGTTCGTCCCAGTCGAGACGGCGGCGGGCATCGGCCATCTGCCGTTCCCCCTCGCCAAACCATGCCTCCCCGCGGCGGGTGGTATCCCCGACATGCGCGGCAAGCTTTGCCACCCGCGTCCCCTCGATGATATCGTCGATGTCGGGGAGGGCGAGGTGTTCAGCAGGAGAGACCATGCAGAGGAAATCCGCCCCTGCCATCGCGGCGATCGCACCCCCGATCGCCCCGGAGACGTGGTCATACCCCGGTACGATATCCGTCACGAGTGGCCCCAGGAGGTACAGCGGTGCATAGTCGCTGAGTTCTTTTATCATCTTCACGTTGTACGTGATCTGGTCGACCGGGATGTGCCCCGGCCCCTCGATCATTCGCTGGACACCCTCTTCCTGGCAACGGGCCGCGAGGCGGCCGAGGTTCAGGTACTCCACCGTCTTTGCCTTTCGCGTTGCGTCGACGACCGCACCGGGACGCATGCCGTCGCCAAGCGAGACACATACATCTTCTTCCACCAGGATCTCAAGGAGATAGTCAAATTCCGCATAGAGCGGGTTCTCCTCCCCCGTCGCTGCCATATTTACGGTATGAAACGCCCCCCCGCGCGAGACGACGCCCATCACGCGGGGATCCTCCCGCAGGGAGGACAGGGTGTCAAGATTGACCCCGCAGTGGAGCGTCAGGAAGTCGACGCCCTGCCGGCAGTGATCGCGTATGGTCGTAAAGAGAAGGTCGGCGTCAACGTCCACCGCACTTCCCGCCCGGCGGACGGCATCGTAGATGGGGACGGTCCCCACCGGCACATCGAATGCCAGGATACGCTCACGCATCGCCGCAAGATCCCCTCCAGTCGAAAGGTCCATGAGAGCATCGGCGCCGTTCTCCACCGCCGCCCGGGCCTTGGCCACCTCCATCCCAGGATCACAGCGGATACCGGAGGTGCCGACATTGACGTTCACCTTGACCCGGCATCCCTCTCCGATGGCGCAGAGGCGGTGTTCCCGCCGCGGATTTGCCGGCACGACGATCCGACCCCGCGCAATCTGTTTGGCCATTTTTCGGGAATCCATGCCCGCACCGTGCGCCAGTTTCTCGATCTCCGGCGGCACCGTGTTCAGGCACTCCCGTATCAGGGTCTGCATAACTGACATTTGGTGGTACAACCTTATTATCCTGCATGCAGGTCATATGGATTCCGGGGGACGGTTCCTTAGCAAATGCCTATCTCCGGGGAAATGTGCTCGTCGATGCCGGGGTGACACCGATGCAGGTGGCAAAATACCGCGATCAGATCGAGTGGATTGTACTGACCCACTGCCACTTTGATCACATTGCCCATGCTCATGAGATCGCCCACATGTGCGATGCACGGCTCTGCATGCACAAAGACGATGCCGAAGGGCTCGGGGCCGATGAACGGACACTTGCAATGATATTCGGCGAGCGTGCTCCGCCGCTCAGGATTGCCCGGACCCTGCGGGACGGGGACGAGGTCGAAGGGCTCAGGGTGATCCATACGCCGGGCCATACGCCCGGAGGGATCTGTCTCTGGGACGGCGATGAGCGCAACCTCTTCTCCGGAGACACGGTCTTTGCCGACGGCGGAGTGGGGAGGACCGACTTTCCCGGCGGGAGTATCGCCGAACTGAAGGCGTCTCTCGGGCGGCTCTCCGCCCTGGATGTGAAGGGACTCTATCCTGGCCACGGGCCTGCGGTGGAATCGAACGGGGCGTTGCATATCAACGCGGCCCTCAGGATGCTGGCGTTCTGCTGAGAACGAACCATGGCACCGCCCGGCATCTACTGTCTGGTACTCGCAAACCCGGCATGCACGGTCCGGGTGGGACAACTGGGGGAATGCAGGTTTCCCGCCGGGCGGCTCTGCTATATCGGGTCCGCCCTCGGGCCGGGCGGCCTTGTCCGCGTCCGCCGCCACCTGCGCCTTGCCGGGGAACAGGACCGTCCGCCCCGGTGGCATATCGATTACCTGCTCACCGACCCCCGCTTCACACCGGAGGCGGTGGTGTGGGCGGTAACGACGGAACGGCTCGAATGCGCCGTCGCCCGGGCGCTGGGGGAGCCCGGTATCAAAGGGTTCGGGTGCAGTGACTGCCGGTGCCCGACTCATCTTTTCTCCCGTGAGGAAAATCCCGTTGCAGAGGTCTGCCGGGCTTTCACGTCCGCCGGATGTGCACCGTTATTCGTAGAGGCACCGGATATGATGCCGGATTTTTTGGTACAGGCAAAAGACTGATATAGTCAGCCTTACGACTTTGCACGTATGAAAGTCCTCGGTATATCCGGGAGTATGCGCAGGAAGGGAAATACCGCCATTCTTGTTCAGAAGGTGTTGGAAGAGGTCGTAAAAAAGAACGACGCCATCGACACCGAATACATCTCCCTCGCCGATTATGAAATAGGGCCCTGTATCGCCTGCATGAAATGCAAAGAGGAAAAGAAGTGCGTGCTCACCAACGATGAGTGGGAAGGGGCCGCCGAACGAATGCTCGACTGCGACGTACTTATCATCGGGACGCCGGTCTATTACTATGACGTCTGCGGCCAGATGAAGAACTTCATCGACCGCACCTACAGCATGTACCATGACCGGAAACTGACCGGCAAATATGTGGTAACCATCGCAATCCAGGCCGAAAAGGGTGCCGACCGGGCGCTCGAGACCCTGGAAGGGTTTGCAAATACCCACGAATTTTCATTCATCGGAGAGATAGAGGGGCAGGCAGCCGATGAAGGTGAGATCCTCAGGGACGAAAAGGCACTCAAAAAGGTCGAGAAGATCGCGGCAAAGATTGCGGATCTCGGATGACCCCGGATTGTGGGGGGCAGACTACCCGAATGCCTGACTCCCACCATTTTTACCGTCCGGGGAAAGCGTCAGCCTAATAGGAGAGGCACGACGAGGTACTGGTACTTGAGTTTATGGCCCGTACCACCATCTTTACCATTCTTCCCGGCCAGGGACGGCACTTCTGCACGGGAAGGTTTTGCGAAGCCGCCACGAGGGATCCCTTCCACAGCGCACTCATCCTGCCGACCAAACGCCTTGCAGGTGAGATCCGGGACGAAATGAGAGAGAGGGGCGTGCCCTTTCTTCCGGACCTTGTCGGGACGCCGGAAGAGGTGGCCCGGACTATTCTGCACCGCTACCGGCCTGCCATCCGGGTGATAGAGAGGGACGAGGCCCGCTCCGTCTTTCTCGCGGTCCTGAAGGAGCGGCCGGCGGGTTCGCCGCTCGTCACGCCGGACCGCCAGCCCGGCATCCGGCAGGCGGATGACCTGGGCATCCTGAGAAAGGTCATCGAAGCGCGGATGATTGACTATCCCGCCTGCCTCGCCGAACTGCAGGGGCCGAGGAGCACCGAAGTGGGGGCGGTGCTTGATGCCTACCGGACCCTGCTGGAGCACCGGCGCCTCGCCGATAGTGATTCAGTACTCGCGGGCGCTGCAGCGGCCGTCCGCGAGGCGGCGGACCAGTGGCAGGTCTTTGTCTACGGGCTGTACGAACCCCCTGCCTCGTTACGGGGGTTCCTGGGCGCCCTTCGTGCAGGAGAGGGTGAGTGTACCGCCTTCGTTCCGTATGCACAGAATCCGGCAGTCTTCGCCGACCGCTGGGAATGGATGGATGCGGATGAATACCATACCATCGCAGGGGAGGGCTCAGGATGGGTGCCAATCTTTGGCGGGGAGGAGGCGTCCGGCGTCTGTCCGGTCAGGACGATGCGGCCCGCCACGCGTGAGACCGAGGTCCGCGCCATCGCAGCAGAGGTCTCCCGCCTCCTGGAAGAGGGCATCCCTCCCGGCGCGATCACGGTGGCCTTCCCCGATGTACGGGCTGCCGCCCCGCTGCTGGAGGAGGCCTTTGCCGATGCCGCCATTCCCTATGCAACGGCCACACGCCCATCCCTTGCCACCATCCCCCTCGCACAGACGGTCCTGCTCGCGGCAGGCATTCCCGCGGGAAGGTACCGTCGTGAGGATGTTGCAGCACTCTTCTCCTCTCCGTACTTCCGTTTCAACGCCGGCAACCGGCCGCTGACCGGAGGTGACGTGGAACGGCTGGCGCGGGAGGCAGGCATCAGCGAGGGTCTGCGTTCCTGGGAGCGGGGCCTCGAACGGCTCTGCGCACGGTATGCCGCAGAGGCCGAAGACGGCGGCAAGGCGGCGGCAGCCCGGACCGCCACCGCCCGGGTACAGGCGGCGGCCATCATGGATGTCCTTGCCCGCCTCAGAACACTGGAAGGCGTACAGCCGGCCTCCGGGCATATCCGGGCCCTGGGAGAGCTGCTCGCCGCGTGGGACGCACCCGTCATTCCCCCGGCACCCGACGAGGCCGTCGGTGCGGCCGAAGAAGAGGCCTGGTCCCTCCTGAACGGGATCCTCCGGCGGCTGGAGAGCAGTCCCTCATCAGACCAGCGGGTCTCACAGGGAGAATTTCTCGGGCTCTTGACCACGATGGTCCGCGAGACCCGCCTCTCCCCGGTGACGGACAGGGAGAGGGTGCAGGTGACGGGTATCCGTGAACTGGCCCATATGCGGGCCCCATATCTCTTCCTTGCGGACCTCACCGACGGGCGGATGCCCGATATCCCTCCCCTTCTGCCGTACACCACCGAACGCGAGGAGGGGAGGATGGGGACCCAGAGCCGCCGGGAGAAGCTCAGGGAAGAGCGCTACTATTTCCTGGCAGCACTCTCGGCAGCAGAGCAGGAGATCTGCCTCAGTGCAGCCCTCGCCGCAGGCACCACCCCGCTCGTGGAGTCCCCGTTTCTGCGGGTGGTGGAGGAGGCGACCGGTGCCGTGCCCTGCGATGTGGAAACGGAGACCATCTGGTCGGCCAGGTCACGGGCAGAGGGGGCGGGAAGAGCGATCGCAGGCGGGTGGATGCCGGGGGCGCGATGGCTCCCGGAAGGACAGGGCACGGAGGGGGTCCTCTCCCGCATCACGGCGGAGGCCGTCTGCCGCAGGGGGGAATACACCACTGCCTGGGACGGAATACTGACCGGCGAGGAGGATATCACCGCAGACCTTGCCGCCCGGTTCGGTCCTGAGCGTGCATGGTCCCCGACATCGCTGGAGATGTATGTGGGATGCCCGTTCCGCTTCTACTGTGCACATGTACTCGGCCTTGCCAGCCTGCCGGAGGCAGAACGGACCATATCCGCCGCCGACCGGGGGGCGCTGGTGCACGAGATACTCCGCGGGTTTTACGAGCGGTGGCAGGCAGCAGGCCATCCCGGCAGACCCGCCCCCGGCGATCACGCAGCCGCGTCTGCCGTCGTGCGGGACGTCGCCCGTACGGAGACGGACCGGTACCACTGGGAAGGACCGGTCTGGGAAGTGGTGAAGGAGCAGTTGCAGGGAACGGCAGACGGGGAGGGGCTCTTCGGAGAATTTCTTGCAGAGGAGGAGAAGGCCGCCGACAGTGCCCTCGACCCCTCCCTCTTCGAGGTTTCCTTCGGCATCGCGGGAAAGGTACCTTCTCTCTCGGGTGCTCCGGTCCCGCTTGCGGTCCCGGGCGGGGACGGGGTGCTGAGGGTGCGGGGCACCATCGACCGCGTGGACGCAGGGGACGATGGGGCCTGCATGGTCACCGACTACAAAACCGGCACTGCCCCCACCCAGAAGGATATCCGTGAGGGACGGGCGCTCCAGCTCCCCCTCTACCTCCGTGCCCTCGAGACCGCGACAGGCATGAACGGCGTCGCCTGCGGGTACTATACCATCAGACAGGGGAAGACGCAGAACAGCATCGTCACCCATGACCCGGCGGCCGCTCCTCTCCTTGGCAGCATCTCGAAAAAACCAATGCCCGCAAACGAGGACTTTACCGGGATGATCGACGGGGCGGTCACGGCGGCTGCCCGGGCGGTCGCCGGCATCCGGGCGGGACGGTTCCCTCCCTCCGACGGCACACGGAAATGCCCGTCCTACTGCGATTATTCGTCGATATGCCGGTTCTCAAGCCTCCGGACCCTCAACAGCGGGGATGCAGCCGGGGACGATGAGGACGCCGGACGGTTCCCCGGTGGATCTCAGGGAGGAGACGACGCATGAGCGCACCGAAGGGACGCCAGAAGGAGGCGGTCGAAACCGGGGGGAGCCTCTGTGTCACGGCCGGGGCCGGGACAGGAAAGACCTTCGTCCTGGTGAACCGCTACCTCAAAATGATCACCCCTGCGGGCGGCGGCAGCGGCGGCAGTGCCGCGACCGGCGGAGTGGGAGGCATCCTCGCCCTCACCTACACGGAGAAGGCGGCCGCTGAGATGAAGTCCCGCATACGAAGCGCCGTTGCAGAACAGGAGGGGCCGGAATGGGACCATGTGGCAGAGGACCTGCTCTTTGCCCATATCTCCACCATCCATTCGTTCTGTTCGGGTATCCTGCGTGAATTTGCCCTTGAAGCCGGAGTCGACCCGGGGTTCGTCCCTCTCGAGGAGTACGAGCTCGAACGGATGCTCGGGCAGGCGGTCACCGACCTCTTCCATACCGACCCGCCGCCGGGCGTGAGAGAACCGCTCATGTCCCTGCTGCGGACGATGGGGGACTGGCACCTCGAGGAGGCACTCAGGGAGCTCTATGCCAGGCGCCACCTTGCCGAACCGTTCTTCGAACGCCTCGCCCGTGACCGGGACGGCGTCATCGGGGACTGGGCGGCTGAGCTTGCAACCGAACAGGGGCGCATCCGGGATGCGGCCTGTGCCGCCGGTGCCGTCGCGGCGGCGGAGGTGCTGCGCGAGCTTGCCGTCCGCTATGCGGGTGAGGGCGACAGCGGGGCGCGGTACCTGAAGAACGCCGCCCCCTTCCTTGAGGAGATCCGGGAAGATGCCTCCCCGGAGGCGTTCTGTCTGGCCCTCGCGGGGCTCGCCGGGGCGGGCGGAACACCAAAGATGGGATCAAAGAAGATCTTCGGGGACGAGAAGCCACGCCTCACGGCCGCCTTCGCCACCCTGAATGCGGCGGTACGGGCGTGCCCGCCGGAGCTCTGTACGGCATTCATCGGTCCGGACGATCCGGCAACGGAGGCGACCTGCAGAGCCCTTGCGGACCTTGCCATGGTGTACGGCCGGTTTGCCACCCTTGTCGGGAGCGCCAAACGGGCGAGAGGTGCCATCGACTTTACCGACATGATCGTGCTTACGGCACGGCTCCTGGAAGAGCGCCCCGAGATCGCCCGCGACCACCTCAGGGGCCGGTACCGCTTCATCATGGTCGACGAGTACCAGGATACCGATCCCCTCCAGGCCGCGATCATACGGACGATCCTCGGGGAGGAGGGCACCGCCGGGTCGCTCTTCGTCGTCGGCGACCCGAAACAATCGATTTACCTCTTCAGGAACGCCGATGTGACCCAGTTCAAACGGACGATGGAGGAGATCGGATCGGCGGGAGGGACGACCGTTCCCCTCGATATCAACTTCCGCAGCACCCCGGCGGTGATCGGTCTGGTCAATACCCTCTTCTCCCGTCTCTTTGCCTCCGACCGGCTGCCGTGGGAGTTCGCCTACGACCCGATCGACGTCTCGGAAGGCCGGGCTGACCACCACGGCACGGTGGATCTCCTCCTCGCTCCGGCGGCGAAGGGTCCCGCAGGCATCCGGGAGGAGGCGGAGATGATCGCCCGCTACCTCCAGGAGATGGTCACCCGGCAGACAAAGCTGGTCTACCGGAAGAGACGAGACCTGGAGGACTATGACCCGGCAACGGAGGACGGCGATTGCCGCGTCCCCGTCCCTGCACGGTGGCGGGACTGTGCAGTCCTCATTGAGTCCCGTACGAACCTTGAGTACCTCGAGGACGCCTTCGGGCGGTACGCCGTCCCCTTCCATGTCCACCGCGGAACAGGGTTCTACCGCCGCCAGGAGGTCCGCGACATCACCTCGCTCCTCACCTTCCTCACCCGTCCGGACGACGACCTGGCACTCTACGGCGTCCTCCGCTCGCCGTGGTTTGGCTTCTCCGATGCCGCCCTCTACCGGACAACCGGTGGGGAAGGACGCCATCTCCTGGACCGCATACGCAGGGCAGAGGATGGAAACGCCGCCCGCGCCGCCGCCCTCCTGGACCGGTGGCTCACCTATGCCCGCCGGGAACCACTGGACCGCCTGGTCTCCCGTATCATGGCAGATTCGGGGATTTTTGCGGTCTATGCGGCACTGGAAGGCGGGGACCAGATGGCGGCCAACCTGGGGAAGGTCGCCGCCATGATACGCGAACGCGGCCAGTCCGGCATCTACACCCTCGACGAGTGTGCCGCCGACTTCACCGCCGCAACGGCATCCGGCAGGGACGAGGAGGAGGCTCCGGTCGAGGGGTCGGTGCGGGATGCGGTCACCGTCATGACGGTGCACGCTTCAAAGGGGCTGCAGTTTCCCGTCGTCATCCTGCCATGGATGGCCCGGTCACGGGCCGCATCCCACCCGGGTATCCTCATCGATGAGGAGTGCGGCGTTGGGATGAAGGTGCCGGACCAGGACGGCGTACCTGCAGACACCCCGGTCCGGCGGCTGATTGATCACCGGCTCGGGCAGAAGGAGCAGGCGGAGAGGAAGCGGCTCTTCTATGTGGCGGTGACGAGAGCCGAGGACCACCTTGTCATGAGCGGGATGCGCCCGGCACCCGACCGCATCCCCGCTACCCCTGAGGCGGGTTCATCGCGGCTGGACTGGCTGCTCGGCGCCTTCGGTGCCGGCGAAGACGCGATTGCCGCAGGGGAGATCCCCTACACGGACGCCGGCGGCCACCCCTGTTCGATGCGGGTGATCACCGATCCGGCGGGCATCACCGCCCACGAGCGGTTGACCGGACCAAAGCCCCCTGCAGCAGAAGCCCTTGAGGCAGCCCGGGAAATTCCCTATAGCCGCCCCCCGTGGAGCACCGCCACTCCCACGGGTACCCGGCGGGCGATCACCGTAAGCCTTCTCGAAGAGGAGGCAGCGGGGAAGAGGCCTCGTCCAGGGCTCGTTCCCCCCCCGGCGGATGCCGGGGGGCCGGCACTGGCAGGCATCCTCCTCCATGAGGTCATGGCGGGCGTTCCCGCCGAAACGGCCCTTGCCAGGGCAGGTTGGAGCGGGGATGCAGAACGTGCACGCCGGCTGGAGCAGACACGGGAGGCGTTCCTTTCCCTCCCCCTCCTCCGTTATGCAGCAGGGCAGTGGTGCGAGGTGCCGTTCTCGGTGATGATCGCGGGCAGGCACTGCACCGGACGCATCGACCGGATCGTCCGGACCGCCGAAGGGCGGTGGGTGGTGATCGACTACAAGTCAGGGAGCCGGGACGGCAAAGCAGAAGAGGCATACGCCTGCCAGATGGCGATGTACCACGAAGCGGTGCGGCATCTCACCGGCGCGGAGGCGGAGTGCTACCTGTGGTTTGCCGGCGATCACCGGCTGGTACAGGTTATGCCGGACAAGGAGAGATTATACTCCGCAATAGCTCGCCATTCAGAGGTATAACCCCTGTATCCCTTTTTGTAGGGCATAGGATATATCGGACCTCTGAGGGAATGCCCCGGGAGATGCAGGAAGTCCGCAGAACGTTCCCCGAACCCTAATCCGCTCCTTTTTTCGCCGGTTCGCTTCATCCGTTCCTCCCCTGTCCCTCCTGCCCGTTCAGTGACATCTAATGCAGGAACAGCAGAACAAAAAAGTGCCTCCGTTTCCGCCGGCAGGAGCGGCACCGTGCGGACCCGCCTGTATGCAACCGGTACCATTTCCCACATTTATTACCGGTGAACACCAATCTCCTGTCAATACGAGTCGGGCAGATGAGACGAAACGAAGGAAACAGCGAACGGTTCGAGTGCAGCGCCATCTCCATTGCCGGTGTACGGCCGGTGAATGAGGATGCATGGTGCGCCGCCCCGGTGGGAGGGGGACTGGTCTGTGCCGTCGCCGACGGGATTGGCGGCCACGCGGCAGGCGACGTGGCATCCTCGCTTGCCATCCGTATCCTCGGTGAGACCATCAGGAAGACGGAGATTCCAGGAGGCGATCACAAAGCTGCGGCACAGGCGCTCAGGAGAGGTCATTCCCTTGCTCACGAGGCCGTCGTTGAACAGGCCACCGGTACACAGGCAGGCATGGGAACGACCCTCGTCTCCGCCTATTTCGGGGGCGGGACAGTCACTCTCTGCAATACCGGGGATTCCCGCTGCACCCTCATACGCAATGGAACCGTCGTGCCGCTCACCAGGGACCACTCATTCGTTCAGGGACTTGTGGACCGGGGGGTTCTTACGCAGGAAGAGGCGGCCCGGCATCCGATGGCAAACATCATCACCCACTCGCTGGGGGCGGACTTCATCGCCGACTGCGCCGCCCACTCACTCTGCGACGGCGATACCCTGGTGCTCTCCTCCGACGGCCTGCACGACTACGTGTCCCGGCAGACGATGGCGGGGGCGGGGGAGGCGGCGAGCGCACAGGAAGCCGCACGCATTCTTTTGGAGGATGCCGCACGCACCTCGACCGACAATATCACTCTCATCGTCGTCAGGGTGCATGCCGGCCCGGGATGGAAGGAAGGGGGTGAGGAGGATGGCGGACGAGAAGGACGACGGCAATGCTGAGACCGTGGTGATGACCGAGGACCCGGAGTATTATGAAGACCTCTCCGACTACCTCAACGTGCTCTCCAACCCCGTCCGCCTGCGTATCCTCAAGATCATCGAGCACACCCCCCGGGAGGCCCGCGAGATCGCCGCCGGGATTGGCACCTCCTATGTGAATACGAAGAAGCACCTGGAAAAGATGCTCAACGCTGGCATCATCACCAAAGAAGCGGGATTCGGACGGGCCACCTCCCGCGGGTCCCTCCCCGTCTGGAAATACACCACCCGCCCCGGCGGCATCGAGGAGATCATCCGCAACCTGGGCGTCTTCTCGAACCTGGACATCCATATCGAAGGCAGCGAACTTGCCGAACAGGTGGAGGAGGCCCGCCGGATGGTCTCCCGCGAATATGCAGGGGAAACGCCGGTCCTCTTCGTCCTCGGCGGACCCGCGGACGGCCAGACCTTCCCCCTCTCCGAGGAGATGACCCGGTTAGGGCGTGAAGAACGGCGCATGGGACCGCTTCCCTTGGAGGAGAACGGTGCATCTCCCATCCAGTACGCCCCTCCGGGAAGGCTCACCGGCGATGCCGTCATCGTCGTCTCCCATGTCTTTGACCTCGTCACCCGCATATCCCGGCCGCATGCCGAAATACGAAGGCAGGAGGGGGGCTGGTATCTCACCGACCGGGGAAGTACCGGGGGGAGCTACGTAAACAACAACCAGTGTGAGGCAAACAAGAAGGTGCGGCTGATGGCCGGCGATATCATCGATCTCGCCCGGGGCCCCCGCGGCGTCCGGTTCCTCTTCACCGTTGCCGAGGAACAGGGCGCATCAGACGAATAGAGGGATTAGGTATCCATGAACAACAGAAGGGGTCCCAGTCAGTGTGGAGGATACCGGACGGGCGGATGCAATTCCCCCGCACGGCTGCTCTGTGGCGTCCTGCTCCTTCTTGCCGCAGTGTGCTGCATCACCGGCAGCGCCGCATCCCTGCATGTCGGGGAAGGCGGCTATGCGACGATCAGCGGAGCGCTCGGCGATGCAGTGCCCGGGGACACGATCATCGTGGAGAGCGGCACCTATACCGAATCACTCATCATCAGCGTTCCGGTGACGATCAAGGGCGTTGACACCGGGGGAGGGCTCCCCGTGATCATTGCAACGGAAGGCGAGGCCGCCATCATACTGGAGGGCGGGGCTACCACCATTCAGGGGCTTACCATCACCGGGACCGTCCCCTGCGGCATCTTTGTGCATTCTGACCGGAACGTGATCACCGGCACCACCATAACGACCACCTTTCCCGGCACCAGCGTCGGTATCTGCATCTATGACGCGGACCGGACCCTGGTGACGGGCAACCTTGTAACAGGGCAGCGTATCGGCATCCAGATCAGCGAATCTGACGGGACTGCAGTCTATTACAACGAATTAGCCGTTATAACGGGCGCGGTCTCCACATCTCCGGAAACGACCTGGACCTCGCCTGTGATCACCTACCAGTATAACGGCACCACGTTCGAGGGGGAGGTGGGCAACAGGTGGAGCGGGTATGCGGGAACCGACACCGGCGGCGACGGCATCGGGGATGAGCCCTATGTTGTCTCGTCACCCTCCGCAGCCCAGTTCCGGGCATGGGAGAACGAAGGGGGAGAATCCCCCTTCGACCGAAGGCCCTTCGACCTAATGGGTGAGCTTACCGGCGACGTCACGATCGAGGATACCGCCCCCCTCGTCGCAGGTATTGATATATACACGGTCTCCTCTCTCCCGGCAGAGGCTGAGACAGAGGGACCGGGACTCCGACCGGGACCGGACAGGACGAACGGCCCCTTCACCTTCCCGGGGGAACCGGAAAGCCTGCTCTGGCCTGCCGTCGGTTTTCTTGCATCCCTGATTATTGCCGGAGGGCTTACGATTGCCGACCGGCGCACCCGGCACCACAGTGTCCTCGACCGCAGGGGATCCGCCGCGCTTGTCCTGACGGTAGGGTATACCATCCTCGCGGTCCTTTGCAGTTCCGCGATCTTTGTGACGGGGTTCCAGGCTTTGATGGTGCTCGGATTAATGCCGGGCGCAAATCCCCTCGTCGCCGGACTGGCCTTTCTCTCGATAGTGTCGGTCTTCCTTGCCGCATCCACGGCGACGGAGCGGACGCCCCGGTATCTCCTCTCTGCGTTCCTCCTTGCAGCGTTCATCATGGCAGCGGCCTCGGCGTCCCTCCTCCTCGCCGGCAGGACCGGCACCGGTCCGGGCGTCCCCCTCTCCATGATCCTCGGGATCGCTGCCCTCGGCCTCGGCCTGTACCACCGCTCCCGCATCATCACTCCCGGCGTTTCGGGGGACACGGACGAGAGGACCCGAATCGCCCATACGGGCGACCCGTTCGACGAGACGCGGATCATGGACACGCAGCTGCGTGACGTGTACTTCCCTGCCACCCTTGCGGACCGGTACCGTGACGTGACATTCATCGGCAAGGGAGGAATCGCACGGGTCTTCCGGGCGGTCAGGCGGTCCGACGGGGCGGTGGTCGCCGTCAAGGTCCCCATCAGCTTCGACGAGACTACCGGGCGCATCTTCCTGAAAGAGATGAAACTCTGGGAAGGTCTCGTCCACCCGAATATCGTCCGCCTCTGCTCGGTCAATATCCTCCCCGTGCCCTTTGTCGAGATGGAGTATGTAGCGCGGTCTCTTGCAGGCGTTACCCTGCCGCTTCCTCCGGATGAGGCTGCGGCAATCGTAACCGATATCGTCCATGGCCTTGACTATGCCCACGGGCACGGCATCATCCACCGTGACATCAAGCCACCGAACATCCTCCTTGCTGAGGACGGGTCAGCCAGGATCACCGACTGGGGCCTGGGGACCGTGATGGGCGACGGGCACGAGTCCTCCATCGTGGGTTTCTCGGTCCATTACGCGGCACCCGAACAGATTGCCCCGCGGCGGTTCGGGGACGCCGACACACGGACGGACATCTACCAGACGGGAGTCGTCTTCTACGAACTTCTTACGGGCCGGCGGCCCTTCGCGGACGGGGGACTGGGGGAGATGACGGACGCGATCCTTGCCGAGACACCGCCGCTCCCCTCCTCCCTGGTGCCGGCAGCGGCACCATATGATGACATTGTGATGCGCTGCCTTGCAAAGGAGAAGGAGGGGCGCTATCCCTCCGCTGCGGCGCTCGAAGAGGCGCTGGCGGGCGTTGCCGAACACCGGTGAAACCTCCCGGTTGCATGATACCACCCCCCCTATTTTCTGCATATATACCTGTTCATGCGAGACGGTCTGCTGCACCTTTACAGAGGCAGAGATATGAACCATCGAATATGTATTGCACTCATCGTCCTTGCGGCGCTCTGCGGCATCGCAGCCGCGGCGACCGACGGCGATTCGGACGCTGCATCCCAGATTGCAGTGACCGGTATTACCAAAGACCCCGAGACATTGATGCCCGGTGACCAGGGATTTATCACCATTGAGATTACGAACACGGGGGACGAGAGCGTCTCCATCGACCGGGCGAAGCTCTACACGAACGACCTTGCCATCGTCAATGACAACGCCTACGACACCGTCGGCGACATCGGAGCGGGCAACGCCATGGAGTTTACCTTCACGGTGAAGGCGAAGGCGGCCGGGGGGATCTTCTACCCGTCCTTCTACCTCGACTACACCTCGGCGGGGTCCATGCGTACCTCCATCCCGGTGATCGTGGACGACACCTGCCCGCAGGTCTCCCTTCTGGGGGTCCCCGAGACCTTCGCCGGGGGAAAGACCGAGGATATCACCGTCCTCGTGGGCAACCCCCGCGACGGTGAACTGGGTGCGATCACCATCACACCCGTGACGGACAACGTCAAGAGCGACCGCACCAGCTCCTTTGTCGGCAACCTCGGGCAGGACGAATCCGCAGAGGTCGTCTTTGCGATCACGCCCCTTGAGGAAGGCGACCTCACCTTTGAAATCAACTACCGCAACGGCGTCAACGAGCACAGCACCACCGTCTCTATTCCCATGACCTTCGGGACGGACAAGACGAGCGCCGACCTTGTGGTAAACGAGGTCTCGGTGAGCACCTCCGGCACGACCGCCACGGTCTCCGGTGATGTCACGAACGCCGGTCTCGAGGAGGCCTACTCCGTGATGGTCACGGTGGGGAGCCCTGCCGTTGCGACGAACCCGAACCCCGTCGCCGTGATCGGCGCCCTCGAACCGGACGACTTCTCCGGGTTCGAGGTGACCTATTCGATGCAGGGTGCAGGATCGGTGCCGGTGCTGGTCACGTACAAGGACGAGGACGGCAACATCTACGAGGAGACGTTCTATGTCAGCGGCGGGAATGCCATGGGAAGCACCGGGACGGATAGTGCCGCCGGCGCCGCTGCACAGCAGATGCCCGCAGGCGGCCCAGGCGGCAACCGGAACCCGCTCGGGTCCATGGGAAGCGGCTTTGCCCGGATACCCATCATCCCCATCATCCTCGGGATCGTGATCATCGCGGGCGGCCTCATCGCTTGGAGAACGGGACATCTCACACGGGCACGAAACGCCATCCAGGCCCGCCTGCACAAAGAGAAGTGAGAGGGGCCGGAAATGTCCTTAACACCGGTTATTGCGCTCGAGGATGTGCATAAGATCTATCCCCTCCCTTCCGGGGACGTCCACGCCCTCGACGGAGTCTCGCTAACGATAGAGAAGGGGGAGTTCGTCGCCATCATGGGCCCGTCCGGGTCCGGCAAGTCGACCCTCATGAACCAGATCGGCTGCCTGGACGTCCCGACCGAAGGTACAGTCCGCATTGAAGGACAGGATATCGCGACGCTGAGTGACCATGACCTGACCGCCCTCCGCAGGGACTCAATCGGCTACATCTTCCAGAAATTCAATCTCATCCCCCTGCTGACCGCCTACGAGAATGTCGAATACCCCCTCGTCCTCAGGCACCGGAAGTATGACGATACCGGACGGGTCCAGCACCTCATGGACCTGGTGGGCATCGATGCGGCGCTTGCCGCCCACCGCCCGTCGGAACTCTCCGGCGGCCAGCAGCAGCGGGTGGCGGTCGCCCGGGCGCTCGTGAATGAACCGGCGATCCTCCTCTGCGACGAACCAACGGGAAACCTTGACTCGAAGACAAGCAGGCAGATCATGGAGATGCTCGCCGGCCTCAACCGGGAGGGGAGGACCGTGATCATGGTCACCCACGACCAGGCGACCGCCGAGTACGCCCACCGCACCATCCTGATCCAGGACGGGAGGATTGCATGAAAAAACCGGATATTATCTTCCAGCTTTCGATGCGGAGCGTGCGCCTGAACCTCCTGCGCTCCGTTCTTGCGGCGCTTGGCATCGTGATCGGCGTCGTCGCCATCGCATCCATCGGGATGATCTCCGCGAATATGACCCTCTCCGTCACCGAGGAGCTCTCGGCAACGGCGAACGTCCTTGTCGTCAGCCCCGATGCGGGCGGCGGAGGAGGGTTCGGACCTCCGGGCGGAACAAGCGGAGGAGGAGATGACGAGGACGAGGAGGATTACCTGACCGACGACCAGTTCGACGATATCAGAAAGGCCGCCGGGTCCTCGTATGTCTACTACCTCTATTCGGAGAGCGACCGTATCGGGTCGGGGTCGGCAGGCGGCCGCACCACGATCTACGCGATGGACGATGATGCCATGAAGGAGATCCTCACCCTCACCGAGGGCAGTTTCCCCACGACGACATCGCAGGTCGTCATCGGTCCCGACCTTGTGGAGCGCTACGGCCTCGAGGTGGGGAGCAAGGTCACCATCGGCGATGAGGACGACGATAACGGCCAGACGACCGTCCGGGTCACCGGCATCCTGGAGGAACGCGGCATGTCGATGGACATCAGTTCGGACAATGCGATCATCGTAACGGAGAAGTTCTTCACCGGCCGGTACGGCGGCGAGGATGATTATGCCCAGGTGAACGTCGTCGTGGATGATATCAACGAGATCGACGCCGTCGCAGATAGCATCGATGAGACCCTCAATAAGAAGGAGAACGAGGTCAGGGTGGAGGATTCCAGCAGAATGCTCGATACCATATCCTCGACCCTCGGGACGATCACCAGCTTTGCGCTTGCCATCGCGGGCATCTCGCTGCTCGTGGCGGCGGTCTCCATCTTCAACGTAATGATGATGTCCGTTACCGAGCGGGTCAGGGAGATCGGCATCCTCCGCAGTATCGGAACGCAGAAGGGCGAGGTCCTGCGGATGTTCGTCTATGAGGCGGCGATCATCGGCATCGTTGGCGCCGGCATCGGTGCGGTCCTCTCCCTGGTAATTGGGTATGTGGTCGTCTTCGGGATGGTCGGGACAACGGAGTATTTCTTTGCACTCGACAGTCTCGCAAACGTCCCCGAAGGGATGATCGTGGGTGCTGTCATCTGCATCATCTCCGGCGTGTATCCTGCCTGGCGGGCGTCGAACCTCGACCCGATAGAGGCGCTCAGGGCCGAATAATCTCCCGGCGGTGCCACTGTGCAACCTCACGGTTGCACCGTGACATCCCCCCTATTTTACGCATTTATCCCCCGCCGGGTGCACCTGATAACCAGAGGTCCGGAAAGTCGGCACACCGCCGACGGCCCCGGACCCGACCCAACAGGAGATGAAGAATGACGACCAGCAGAAAATTCGGGCTTGCACTGACCGGTCTTGCCGTGCTCTGTGTCTGCGCCGCCATGGCGGCACCGCTTGCCACGGGCGAAGGAGCAGGACGAGGAAGTATGGCAAAGGGCGGCAGCTGCCCGGATGGGGCGTGTGACGGCGAGAGCATGCAGTTCGCCCTTCAGAAGATGGCGGAGAACGGCATCGACACCACCGAACTCGAGATCGCTCTCGAAAACGGCGACAGGGAAGCCATCCGCACATTCATGCAGGAGAACAGGCCCGCGAATGCCCCTGAAGGCGCCCACGTGATGAATGGGGAGCGTGCACAGCGGATGATGCAGAGTATGCAAAAGAACGGCATCGACACCACCGAACTCGAAACCGCTCTGGAGAACGATGACATGGATGCCGTCCGCGCATTCATGCAGGAGAACAGACCTGACGATGCCGGTACAGGATTCCGGCATGGCGGCCCTCTAACGAGTAAGAACACCAGCACCATATCATGAACATCAGTTATCAAAAAGAAGACCGTTCGCCAGTACTGGGGACGGTGTTCATCCACACCTTTTTTCACCTCATTTCCGGAAACTGACTTTTGAGGCCTATCACCGGGAGCCTGCCGCCCTTCACCTCGCACCATCGTGACCGGTGACAGGGACAACCGGGAACCGTCCGGCACCATCATGCAACCGGGCGGTTGCATGGTGGTATGCCCTCCATTTTATGCATTTATCCCCCTTCATGCAGACGTAGTGATCAGAGGCCCGGGAGGGCGGCCCCCTCCACCCGAACGGGTTTCGACACAAAAGAAGCACAGTTCCCAGCGAGAGGCCCGGCAGGACGGGCCTTTCCGGGCACCGGCCGGATCCCGGCTTCGAGGGTTTTCGGCAGGAAAGCAAAAACCACCCGACGGACTTCACCTCTCCGCTCATACTATCCGGTAATGATCAGACACCCCCCCTCATCCGGAGCGGACGGCCCCTGCGCTCCTCTCCGGCGAACGGACCGGGATCACACCAACCTCACAGGAAACAGCGGTTCCCATCAACCACCCCTCTGAGCAAAAGAAGAGCGGGCCTCACCACCGGGATACAACCGGCCCTCTCCTCTTAGCTTTCCGTTCCCTTTTTTCCACATTCCTCCACCCGGGCACTTTCCGCCTCCTTCTCCATGGGGTGAAGAAGGCATCACCGGGTAATGTTTCCCGAAGGCGGGGCCTCCTTTCTGTTAGCGCTTCCCGGAGAGGGAGACAGGTCTTCCCAACCCCGCAAACCTTTTTTGGTCACACGGACAGTATTGCCTCAGGAGATGCTGTGTATATGGAAGGCAACGGAGTCATCGAAGCAAACGATCGTACATGGGAAGAGACGGTGGAGAAGAGCCCCATTCCGGTCATCGTCATGTTCTACACCCCGGCATGTCCGCACTGCCGGATCATGGAGCCGTATTTTGAGGAATTTGCCGGAGAATTTGCTGGGAAGGTTCGCTTTGCCCGCCTCAACATTGTCAAGAGCACCTGGATAGGGGAGCGCTACGGGGTGATGTCAACGCCGACGTTCAAGTTCTTCTGCAGCGGAAAACCGGTTCAGGCCCTTGTGGGCGCCATCTATCCGGCCATCCTCAAAAAACATATAGAAGAAGTCCTCATCCATGGCAGGGAGTGCGAAGAGAAGTCGACCGAGGTCGATTATGAGATCACGGGATACGCGTGAACCCTCCTGACCGGAGATCCGGGTAAGGCGGACCAGGCCCCCATGAGACTCAGGAAAATCCATTCCATTTCATCCATTCCCTGGCAACGGTTTTCCTGCGAACATTGCAGGAATGCTCCCCCGCTGTTCTGAAAACGCTCCTGGGAGGAAAAAGGATGAAAAGAATCACATTTATCTAAAATCAGGGAAAAGAGAGAACCATGCCGCTCTTTGAGACCATCGTCCTTGCAACCGACTTTTCCGAGACCTCGGTCCGGGCCCAGGACTACGTCCGCCGTCTGCGTCAGGCCGGGTGCAAAAAGGTCATCGCCCTCTTCGTCCTCGACACCATCGAGACCGGCGTCGTGATCAGCGAACCCACCGGCATCATCTACGACGAAGGGCGCTATGAGGGCGACCTGAACGCCCGGATCATCCGCCATGCCCGCGAGAAGATGCAGGAGCTGACGGCCATGCTCGAGGAGGTGGGGCTTGAGGTGGAACCGCTCATCATCAGCGGGGTTCCGGCAAAGGAGATCGTCAAGATCGCCGATTCACGGGACGCCTCCCTCATCGTCGTCGGCTCCCACGGCCGCTCGAACCTCGCAAGCGCCCTCCTGGGCTCGGTCTCCGACAAGGTGATCAGGACGGCAAAGCAGCCGGTCCTGGTGGTCAGAAGGGAGGAATGAACAATCTTATGCCGGGTGGCGGGGAGCGGTTGCATTTTCGCTTAAGGCCCGGCGATACTGACCAATAGTATCTTTTCACCGGTCCGGATACCGGTAAAAAGGCTGTGTTATTTTACAATCATCACCGGGCATGCCGCATGATGCGTTACTTTCTGGCTGACACTTCCCAGAACCACCCCTTTTATTGCGCCAAGGCCCCGGCTCCCGATGATGATCAGGTCGGCCTTTTCTTTATCGGCAATCTCGATTATCTCGGCTGCGGGGTCGCCTATTGCAACCTTCAGCCATCGGGACATTCGAGTGGCAGTCGGTCCGGGATATCGCAAAGATCCCGAAGAGCGATGCCCTCGTGATGCTCGCAACGATCGCCGTCGTCGTCTATACCCATGACCTTGCAAGGGGGGTGCTCGTGGGCGTGGTGCTTGCCGCCCTTGCCATGGCATACAAGATGTCGGTGATATCGGTCTCCGCCGAGACGAGGGAGGACGGGGTTAAGGTGTATACGGTCCACGGGCAGCTCTTCTTCGGCACCATGACCGCCTTCATCGACCTCTTCGACTGTGCCGGCGACCCCGGCAGGATCGAGATCGACTTCCGGGCCTCCCATATCTGGGACCAGTCGGCCGTCGAAGCAATTGCACGTGTCATCGACAAATTCCAGCAGGAAGGTAAGTCGGTCTATGTCACGGGACTGGACATTGAGAGCCAGAAGACGCTGGATAAGGGGTTTTCGTGAGATGAGGGGAAGAGGTACGATTTGGTCGTGAGCGCCCTCTCAAGAAGAGCCGGATCCTTAAATTTTTATCCAATAGCCCTCTCTAATTCCGAAAAATCAGGTTTGGAGGTCATTCCCCCTCACTCTCCCTTCGCCGACACATACGCATCGTACATGCTGTATACCCATACAACAAGGTAGAGCGGAATTCCAATCCAGATGATCGAGAGTGCGCCGAATATGACGGCGAGGACGAAGAGGACAAGCGCCTTCATCAGCTGCCCGGTATAGAACTGCCCGAGCCCGGGGATGAAAAACGAGAGAATACCAGCGATGATCGGAGATGCCATAGTAATTTCTGGGACGTTGCCCGCCATAAATTAGGTGATGGACCGTCTTGACGGGAGTGACCATGCATATATTCACCCACCCTTCCCTCCATTTCCCTCCTCCCTTACCACACAACCACAACCACAACCCCTAATCCCCCCCGCACCCATCTCTATAGTAGTATACCCATGCCGTCCCCCGCCGCGTACGACACCCTGAAGACCTACTTCGGGTACGACGCCTTCTACCCCTACCAGGAGGAGGTGATCGACGCCCTCGCGGACGGGAGCGACGTGCTCGCGGTTATTGCGACCGGGGCGGGGAAATCGCTCTGCTACCAGGTGCCGGCGATGCTCTCGGGGGGGCTTACCCTCGTCATCTCCCCCCTGATTGCCCTCATGAAGGACCAGGTCGACGGCCTGCGGGAGTGCGGGGTGCCCGCCGCCTGCATCAACTCGACGCAGGAGTGGGACGAGCGAAAGGCCGTCGAGCGGGCGGTCGCGGACGGCAGCGTCCGCATCCTCTACGTCTCCCCCGAACGGGCGGTGCAGCAGGGCTTCGTCAGGTTCCTGCAGGGGGCGGGCGGCGTCACCCTCATCGCCGTCGACGAGGCGCACTGCATCTCCCAGTGGGGCCACGAATTCCGGCCCGAATATCGGCAGCTTGCGGCCCTCATCCGGGAGTTTCCCGCCGCACCGGTCGTGGCGCTCACCGCGACCGCGACCCCCGCGGTCAGAACAGACATCATGGCCCAGCTGCGGCTACGATTACCCGTCCAGGTGGTGGGAAGCTTCTACCGCCCGAACCTGCGCTACGAGGTGCGGCCCCGGGAGGACGCCTTCGGCCAGCTCCTCAACTACCTGAAGGGCCACCGCGGCCAGTCGGGCATCATCTACACGATGTCGAGGAGCGGCGCAGAAGAACTCGCCGAACGGCTGCGGGGCTTCGGCATCCGGGCATTCCCCTACCACGCGGGCCTCTCGAAGCTCCAGCGGGAGCGGACCCAGGAGAAGTTCATCCGCGACGATGCCGAGGTGGTGGTGGCAACGGTCGCCTTCGGGATGGGCATCGACAAGCCCGACGTCCGCTACGTCATCCACGTCGATATGCCCCGCTCGCTTGAATACTACTACCAGGAGACCGGCCGGGCGGGGCGTGACGGCGACCCGGCCGACTGCATCCTCTTCTACAGCCCCGGCGACCGGGGGCGCTGCTCCTTTTTCATCGAGCAGGAGCCTTCCCAGGCACTGAAACAGGCGGGGTACCGCAAGCTCGACGGGATGGTGGCGTATGCGGAAGCGACCGACTGCCGGGCGGCGGCGATCGTCCGCTACTTCGGCGAGACCCTCCCGGCAGGAGGCTGCGGCCAGTGCGACAACTGCAGAAATCCCCGGGAACGCTTCGAGGGAACCGCTATCGCCCGGACGGCGCTTGCCTGCGTCAATGCCCTCGATGTCCCCTACGGTGCGGGCCATGTCATCGAGATCCTCCGGGGGCAAAAGACCAAAAAGATCCGCGAGACGGCGGGTGACAACAACCCTGCCTACGGGAAGGGAAAGGCGCAGAGCAGGGAGGAGTGGCGGGGCTACCTCCGCGACCTGATCCGGCAGGGCTACCTCGAGGTCGGCGGCGACCGCTATCCGGTCCTGACCGTCACCGCCGCCGGCCATGAGGTGCTCGCCTCGGATGAGGCGGTGGTCTACCTCACCCGCCCGGCACGGGGCAGGCGCAAAAAGGCGGAGAAGATGCCCGCCCTCACCGGCGACGACGGCGAACTCTTCGCGCACCTGCGAACGCTCCGGAAGGAGATCGCCGACAGGGAGGGAGTGCCCCCCTACTGCATCTTCCACGATGCAACCCTCCGGGAGATCGCCTGCGCCCGCCCGCAGTCGGACCAGGAACTCCTCGCCATCCGCGGCATCGGCGAGACGAAACTGGCCAGGTTCGGAACAGCGTTCCTCGAGGCCTGCAGGACAGGGGACGGCAACCGGGAAGGCCCTTCGGCATCGGCGATGGCAACACTCGCCCTCTTCCGGCAGGGGAAGACGTTACGGGGCATCGGAAAGGAGCGGGACCTCACCGACGAGATGGTTGCAGCACACCTCGAGGAGTGCATCGGCGCCGGCATAGGCGTCCCCCTCGACGACCTCGTCCCCGCCTACCGACAGGAGGCGATCCGGGATGCGGCACGGAGGGAGGGGACGGACGACCTCCGGTTCCTGAAGGCCGTCCTCGGCGACCGGTATTCGTATGCGGAGATCCGGCTGGTCATGGCGGCGATGAAGGCCAACGAACGGCAGGATTCGTGAGCGCCTCCTCTTCTTCATACCTCAGTGGAGGCTCCTGCCGAAATTCCGCCACCGGACCGTTGCCTCCAGGAACCACCCATTCTTTGCATCGTGCCAAAGAGCCTGCACCGCGCGCACCACCCCTTTCGAAAACACGCCACCCTTCAGACCTGCATTGGTTAAAACTTAATATCAAGACCCTTTTTGCTATTTAATAGCTATCGATAACACCGATGGCATCAGAAAGCTTAAAATAAAGAAATGCCGACAATCCTCTTTAATATTAAGGGGGGTATTACGACGATTGCCATCTGGAGTAGGCTACATGCCATTCCGCTCGGGACCATACTCATATTCATAGGTTTGATCATTTCATGCCCGGCGGCATCAGGACCAATAAATGAGAATTATACGGCGGCATTGCTGCCATATGGGGTTCAGACAAACGATTTCATCACGGCGCCGGAGGCGATCACCATCTATTATCTGCCTGCGACGGCAGGGGACGCCCTCTTCGTCAGAACGGCGTCAACAGAGGATCTCACCGGCGGCCCTGCATTTAACCCCCACATTATCCTCTATGCACCCGACGGCATCACCATACTTGCACAGGACGTGCAGCAGGGGAACGGGCCGGCCGAGATCCAGTACATCGTGAATGAAACCGGGGATTTCTACCTGACGGTAGAGAGCAGCGACCCATCATGGTCGGGCGCCTATGGCATCGCCGCCCAGAAGACCAACGCCCCGGAAAATACGACCACCCTTATCCCCGAAGTCCCCACAGGGGGAACCATTGATGTTCCGGGAGGGGTGGTGACCTATACCATCACATCCGCTTTCCAGGACACTATCACCATCAGCCTCGTGACCGGGACCTATGAAGGAGAGCTTATCCTCTTCGACCCGGATGGCCGGGAGTGTGCCAGGAATATATCCCTGTCATCCGCAGTCCCGGCAAAGATCACCATGACGACGGCGATGGAAGGTGATTATTCGGTCATTGCCGGAGGGGCAAACGGGGCGACCGGAGCCTATGCTGTCGCCTATACCGCAGAGACCATCTATGTGCCCTTCGCGGACTTTACCGCCACGCCAACCTCCGGCCTTCTTCCGCTCACCGTACAGTTCTATGACACCTCCGGTGACGATACAACGGACTGGTCCTGGAACTTCGGGGACGGAACACCGGATGCAACGGTACAACACCCGGAGCATACCTACAATTCCTCTGGCGTGTTTGACGTTACCCTGACGGTTACCCATCCTACAGGAACTGACGTCATCACCAAACCCGGGTACATCACCGTCACCGGGCCTGAAGACCCGCTCGTCCAGGTAACCATCTCCGCGAGGGATATTGCCAATGGAGATCCCGTCGTGATCGAAGGTAGTGCAGAGGAAGGTCCGGCTTCTGTTGCCGTATGGATCATCGGGCCCGATTTCTTCACCTGTACAACGGAGGTGGTCAACCAGGACGGCACCTTCTCAGCAGTCATCAGCGGCCAGATTACCATAGAAATGCCACCGGGGGAGTATTACTGCGTGGTTCAGCACCCGATGGCAAACGACATGTTTGATGTCTACCTGGCGAGTGAAGGATCCTGGATTGGCATATATGACACCCTCGACAATGGCACTATCATCACGGAAGACGGGACCATTGATGCATACGCCGCCTTCACCGCACTGACCGGGATGCTTGACAGCCCGTCCCTCGACGATACCTATGCGGCATCCTCCTTTGTCCTTGGCCCTCCCTATATACTGGTGGACGAGGTAACAGGCGTCCCCATGGGAAAGCAGCTGATCATTACCGGCCAGTCCAACCTTGCAGCAGGAAATGCCCTCGCAGTCACCATCGCCAACAGCTCCGAAGTGACGGTGGCATCGGGTGAGACCGCCATCCAGCCCTCCGGTGCCTGGTCCTATGAGATGGGGACGGCCGGCTTCGACCCGGGAGAATATCTCCTCTGGGTCGGTTGTTCCGTCTATGAGACCGGATATTCAACGAGCTTTTTCATCTTGGAACCCACCGAACTGACGGCCAACTTCACCGCCGACGTGACAAAGGGGATCGCACCCCTCAACGTCACCTTTACGGATGAGTCCTCCCGTGCCCCGGATGAGTGGACATGGGACTTCGGTGACGGGATTGCCATCACCTCGATGGAGGCATCCACGCATGTCCATACCTATGAAGAACCGGGCTGGTATTCCGTCTCCCTGACTGTCACAGAGGGAGGGGAAGTGGCGGGCGTCACACGGGAGAATTACCTTGCCGTGTACCTCACCGGCACCGAGATCGGATTTGCCGTTCCTGGCATCAGCACCGGGGAGGGGGCAGGCGGCCAGACCCTCTCGATCAACCAGGCGACCGTCACAGGAACCATCACCGTGAACGGGACAACCGTCACCATCTCCAACCCGGGCAGCGGGATCGCCGCAATGGTGATCACCTTCGGTGAAGACTTCCGGCAAGGCGACGGCATCATCACCGGCACGGTGACAAATGTCATGGTCACCACCACCCCCATCCTGATGCCCTTTTCCGGTGCCGATGCTTCGGCAGAGGTCCGGTTCACCATGGGCACCTACCCAGAGAGTGGTTCTCTCGGCCTCTTCCTCGCACCCGGCGCTCCGAAGGTCCTTGAACGTGATGCAGCAGCCCTCCTGACAGATGACCGGCTGGTGCTCGATCAATTCGGGTTCACCCTCGATGTCATTAAAACCTCGATGCCAAATGTCACATCGGCGGGGATCAGCATCACCGTGCCCGACACCTGGAGCACGGCGAAGGGAGGCTGCATCTTTACTATCATCCGCCGAGATGACGGGGGGACAACGACCGTCCTCGAGACGAACGCCACCGGAGGTGAGGGGTTCACTACCTACAGTGCACTGGCCCCAGGGTTCTCATCGTTTGCCATAGCGGCACTTTCCCCGGCATCGGACGTCCTCGATGACGACGATGGTGACGGCTTCGACTTCATTCCGGATGAGGAGGATCAAAACCCCGATGAGGATGATCAGGAGGACGATTCCGGCGGTGATGATGAAGAAGGGCCGGGCCTCGAAGCTCAGCCCGACATGGCGGCACCCCCTGGGCCCGCCGCGATGGTGGATATCGGCGAACAGGGCAGTAGTGACAACGATTACATCGAGAACAAACCGTCGTTCAGGGATCTGGCAACGGCGGTCCAGGACGGCGGAGCAAGCACCCTCGGCCTCATTAATAAGAACGCCACACCCCCGCCCGCGGCATCAGTGCTGAGCCCACCGGCACTCCCGGTGGCAACCGTCGCGGCGAGTGTTGCCCTGGTCGGCTTCGGCCTTATCAACGTGGGAGCCTCGGCCGGAACAGCAGGTGCGGCAACAGGAGGGACGAGCGCTTCGACTCTTACGGCCCATCTGGCCCAGTACCTGGACCGGGCACTGGGGCTTTCCACCCAGGTGTTCGGGGAATTCGGAGTCGACCTTGGATCGGAAAAAATCTCCGGACAGAAGGGGGTGGCAGCCGTGTTTGCGTATACCCCGAAGGAATGGATTGTCCTCATAGTGGGATCCCTCCTCCTCGGGATCGCCTTCCTCTATTCCGAGCGGGCGATCTTCGTCCCACTGACCATCTTCACCTATTTCCTCGCGAGCGGCATCGCAATTGCCGCCCATGAACTCGCCCATGTCTTCCTGGCAAGGAAATACCTTGTGACCGAAAGCAGGGTGAGCTTCAACTACTTCGGCATTCTCTCGTCGTTCTTCACGGCCTGGATCTTCGGCAATGTCTTCTCCCAGCCGCTGATGACCCGTATCAATGAGCCATCGGACGACTCCGGAAAGAGCCTAGGCATTGTCCTCTTCGTCGGCCCGGTGGCAAGCGTCTGCCTTGCCCTCGTCTTCCTCCTCCTTATTCCGGTGGGAGGGTTCTGGACGATGCTCGGCACCGTCGGGTTTGCCATCAACCTGCTGGAAGCCGCCTACTCGCTCATCCCCCTCTACCCACTCGACGGGAAGGAGGTCTACCACTGGAACAAAGGAGTATGGGCGGCAGTCTTCTTCCCCCTCATAGCCCTCTATCTCGCTCTCTACATTATCTGAAGTTTCCCCCATCCCTCTTTTTTCAGGCACACCTCGCATCATGTCGATCCCGGATGTCCTTTCCTCATCCCGTCCCATGACCACAGGGACCACCGGCATTATTTCCCTTCCACGAAGATACTCATTCATGATCCACACACACCTCAGCACCCCCGGGATCAGGGCAGAATGCTACGCTGTCCCCGCAGGGCCGGTGACGATCGTCTTTGCCGTCGCAGAGAAGGGCGTCCTTGCCTGCGGTGCCATCGACCCCGCCGCATTGCAGACCTTCGGCCTTGCCACCGCCCGCGTCCGCCCGCCGGAGAACAAGAGCTCGATTGCCAGCGCCAAAGATCTCCTCGATGGAACGGTAAAGGAGGCAAACGCTGCCGCAGAGGCGCTCGGGATACGCGCCGGCATGAACGGCACGGAGGCGCTTGCGCTCCTCTCCCATCCATAATTCTCCTTGATTTCTCGGGAGCACGGACGCACTGTGAGACGATTTCCGTCTCCTCACGCAGAAGGCAATAATGCCGATAAAAAAGCAGGGGGGAACCCCTGAACTCCAATTATTCAGTCCAGTATCTCGTACACCGTCGACCGGCGCTTCAGGACGCGCCCGATATCGTCGGTGATCTCCTTCATCGCCGCCGGGTCGAAGAAGTCGGCCGCCTCGGCGCCGGCATCGGTGGAGACCTCGTCGACGTACATCGTCCCGCCGAAGTCGTTGCCGCCCGCCAGCATCCCCAGAGATGCCATCCGCGCCCCGATCTTGCCCCAGGAGATCTGGATATTGTCGAAGTTGTCGAGAAAGAGTCTCGCGACCGCAAAGAGGAGGATGTCCTCGCGCCCCGTCGCCCCCCGGGTCACGAGACCCCGGCGGTGGAGGGCCGTCCCCTCGTGGAGATAGGAGAGCGGGACGAGTTCCGTAAACCCGCCGGTCTCATCCTGAATACTCCGCAGGACCCCCAGGTGTTCGGCACGGTCCCGCTCGGTCTCCACCGAACCGTACATGATCGTCGAGGTGGACCGGATACCCATCCGGTGCGCTTCTTTAATAATGCGCACCCACTCGGCGGTCGGCACCTTCGCCGGGCAGATGATCTTTCGCACATCGTCGACGAGGATCTCGGCCGCGGTCCCCTGCAGGGTCCCAAGGCCTGCCGCGACCATCCGCTCAAGGACCTCCGCCGTGGTAATCCCGCTCTGTTTTGCTGCCCATGCGACCTCGTCCGGGCTCATTGTATGGAGGTCCGCCTCGGGCATGAGACCATGCACAAGGGAGAGAAGCTCCACGTACCGGTCCGTAGTAAAGTCAGGGTGTACACCGGAGAGGAAGCAGAGTTCGGTCACCTGCCGTTCCCGCGCCTTTCTCACCTCGGCCTCGATCTCCTCCTTCGTGAAGAGATAGGCCTCCTTTGCCGAGGGGGGAACCCCGAATCCGCAGAACCCGCAGAGATTTTTGCAGATATTGGTCAGGTGCAGGTTCTGGTTGCGGACATAGGTGACGATATCCCCTACTTTCTCTTCCCGGACCATATCCGCGGCACGGGTAATCTCCCATACCTCGGGGCCGCGAGCCCGGAGGAGCATCGTCGCCTCCTCCTCGGTCATCCTGGCGCCGCCGATGACATCATCAAGCAGCTGTCGTACTGGCTGACTCATCCTGTTCCTATGAGGGTGGACGGGGGGGATGAAAAGACTTCTTTTTACGGAAAAATCCCTTCCAAGGCACCGGTCAGGGAAACCAGCAAAAAAGAGAGAGGGTTATTTTTTTGCACCGGAATTTTTCTTCCCTGAACCGGCCTTGTTCTTCCCCGAAGACGAAGAACCCTCCTTCTCCTCCGTAAGCGACGCTCTGCCCTCCTTCCCGTCCGCCCTTTCGGCCTCACGCCTGCGCGAATACCATTCCCAGATGACCATCAGGATGATGATCACTATGGCAAACTCGACGATGTGCAGTGGGAAATACCCGACGAGCGGTATCCTGAAGATTGCCTTGCCGACGATCCATTCCTTCTGCACGGGCTGGATCTGTCCGATGCCGGGGTAGTAGGCGGCCTGATCGATACTCGGGTTGTTGTCACCTTTGGTGATATAGCCGGGTGTGGAGGAGTTCGCGTCATACCACTCGATGGCCCGGTGGATGATCGGGTGCACAGAGTCGTCCCCGTTCGGGAGGAAGATGATCACGTCGCCATAGACCTGGTTGCCCTGACGATCCGGCGAATCGCCGAATTTCACATACCCGGTCACTTCACCCTCCTCCCAGCTGGTCAGCTCGCCGTACCGGTCGGCTGCAGCAACGAAGACAAGGTCACCCACGTTCAAGTTCGGGACCATCGACTCGGACTCGACCGCGACGACCGCTGGCCACGTGCCGGAAGCAAGGAAGAGCAGCAGCGCGATGCCCGCGACCACGCCGATGACCCAGAGGGCGTCCTTTACCCATCCCGCCTTCGGATCGTCACTCTCGAGAAACCGTTTTACCCGTGTATGTATGCCGATGGGGCGTCTCTGTGTCTTCATGGGGTTCTCCTGAATAGATACATACTCCCTTGGACATTATCATTATTTGTGGCTCTGCGACCACGGACCGGGACGCCTAAAGACGGCCGTTTCACCACTTTGAGTGGTATTTTATCCCGCTGCAACCAACCTTTCTGTAACAATGCGGACTGAGCAGGAGATCGTGCTGAAATTTCTCGACCTGGGCCTTCAGGTCCACCCTGATGTGGTTGCCTATATAGCGCAGCAACAGGATCTCAGTCTCGTAGACCGGACCGCAGAAGGCATTCCTGAAGGAGCCGTGGTAGTCATGCCCCGTCATATCCCCGGATTTGCCTCTGAACGTGACGGAATGCGCATCCTAACCGAAAGCGAGGTCGACATCGTCCAGGGGAACCGGACCCCATCGGGGAGCGGGGTGGACTTTCGCGACTTCGTGCACTACTTCCGCAACCGCTATGACCGGCTCGCGACCTTCCTCAGGAAACGCAAGGCACTCGCCGACATCTACCCGATCGAAGCCCTGACCCGTACCACCCGGTACTATAACTCCGATGTCGCAGTCATCGGCATGGTCAGTGATGTCCGCAATACGACCAAAGGGCACCGCATGGTCCACCTGGAAGACCCGACGGGGGTGATCAACATCCTCTTCAACAAGGACCGGGAGCCCTTCGCGGAGGCCGAACGGATCATCCCCGACGAGGTGATTGGGGTGCGCGGCAAACTCTCCTCCGACGGCAACCTTCTTTTCGCGGACACGTTTCACCGCCCTGACATCCCCATGCACAACGCCCCCACCCCCTCTGAGACTCCAGGGAAGGTCGCCCTCATCTCCGATGTCCACGTCGGCTCCGACACCTTCCTGGAAGAGGCGTGGCAGCGGTTCTCCGACTGGCTCACCGCCCATCCCGAGGTGGGATATCTCCTCATCGCAGGCGATCTGGTAGACGGCATCGGCATCTACCCCGGCCAGGACAAGGAGCTGACCATCCCCAATATCTATGGCCAGTACGAGGTCTTTGCCGGGATGATGCAAAAGCTCCCCTCCCACCTGCAGATCGTCATCTCCCCCGGCAACCACGATGTGGTCAGGGGTTCCGAGCCCCAGCCTGCGCTCCCCGAACACTTCTGCGAACACTTCCCGGAGAACGCCGTCGTGGTGGAGAACCCCGCACTCGTCAACCTCCAGGGAGTCAATATCCTGATGTATCACGGCCGCTCGTACGACGACATGATCGGGATGATCCCCGGCGCCTCGTACACCCGGCCGGAGGAGATGATGGTCGAGATGCTCAAGCGGCGTCACCTCGCCTGCACCTACGGCCAGCGCACGCCCATACTCGCGGCAAAGGAGGACCGTCTGGTCATCGACCCGGTGCCGGAGATCCTCCACACCGGCCACGTGCATATCTGCGGCATCGCCACCTATCGCGGGGTCCTCTGCGTCAATTCCGGGACCTGGCAGTCCCAGACATCGTTCCAGAAACAGATGAACATCCAGCCCACTCCGGCACGTGCCGTCATCGTGGACCTGCAGACCCTCAAACCAGAGGTCATCGACTTTTCAGGCGATATCATCGAAGCCTGAGAGCTCCGGGGCCGCCTCACCCTCTTCGGGATAACGGAACCTTCCGGGGGGAATCACCATCTCAAAACAGGCCCCCTCTCCCGGAATACCGCATTCGGTAATCGTTATGCCGGTGAGAGAGAGAATTTCCCGGGACAGGAAGAGGCCGTATCCGGTGTTCTCCCCGTATCCCCGTTCAAATATCCGTGCCTTCTCCGCCTGCGCGACGCCGCGTCCGTTGTCGCGGACAATGAGGACGCCGGCCCCGTCACGTTCAGTAAACGATACCATGATCTCACTCACCCCCTTTCCGTGACGGAGGGCATTTTCAAATATGCTGTGCAGAACCTTCACGAACATCGGGTCCGCATAGACCTCCACGTTCCCCGTCTGCACGTGGATGGTAACACCCTCGGGGCGCAGCAGCCGGACCGCCCGCCCGGAAATGGTGCGGACGGGGTTCCACGCGGGTTCGCTCATTCCCATCTCCTCATAATCACGGGTGAAGAGGATCTGGCGCTCGATCGTCTTTGTCGCACGGAAGATCAGCTCCAGATAATCATTGTATTTTGAGCCCTCCTCCGGGAGGCCGTCCATCGCCATCAGGTCTTCGCACATGAGAATAACGGACAGTTCATTCATGATATCATGCCGGGTTATGGACGAGAGGATGGAGAGCTTCCGGTTCGCCTCAAAGAGGGCGTCACGGGAGGCATGCTCCCGGGTTATATCGATGTGCACACCGGCAATCCTCCCTTGAGCTTCGTCCTCTCCGGATAGAATGGTATGGCCCATGGAGTGTATCCAGACGTCCTGCCCGTTGCGGTGCACCATCCGGAATTCGATGTCCAGGGGGTCCGGGTTCCCCCGACCCAGGCGTTGGACATAGTCTGTCATCCGTTTTCTGTCCGCCGGATGTACGTGGGAGAGAAACGCCTCCCGTATATCGGTACCCAGTTCCCGCGCATCGTACCCGATCATCGCCGCCCACTGGTCATCGACGGAGATCGAATGGTCAGTTAGAGAAGCCATCCATGTCCCGACCCGGGCTCCACGGAGTGCCAGATAAAGCCGGGTCTCCTGCTGCTTCAGGCTCCTGCGAAGATCCCAGAGCTCAGTCTGGTCATGGAAGATGAGAAGTGTCGCCTCATTCCCGTTCCAGATCAGGGGCATTCGTTCGATTTTAAACCGGATGGTGTCACCTTCATCACCTATCCATGCACTCCTCAGGAGGTGTTCCCGGAGATGCTCCCCTCCTGCAGAATCCTCCGCCCCGGTAGAGCACTGAACTCTTCCGTCGGCCAAAAGGACGCGCCTTGCGGCCTCATTACTCTCCAGAACCCTGCAATCCCGGTCAATAACGGCCATAGGGACGGGATTTGAACAGAATGCAGAAACATATCCTTCTGCTTCCAGCGGGAGAAGCCTGCCGGTCATCCGGTCCCCATCCTCATTCGCGCCCTTGTTCACCTCACAGACCCCCCCGTCCATGATGGTCCTGTTCCCTCGCAGTCCCTCTGCCAGGGATATGATACTTCATTCCAGTCCACCCAATATTCCACCGGAATGATGCATATACAATACCAGAACGTTATCTTACATAAAGGAGAAGGGTGCTTCAGACCTTTTATTCGGCAGGAATGGGAACTTAGAGCCCATCGGTGTCCAGAAATGAGAAGAAGCCCGATTCCCTCTCGTCGATTTCGCGGGTGAAGATCTGCGGGCTCCTGAACACCTCGGCCGCTGCGAACTTCCAAAAACCGCCTGCCGATGACCTTCGCCTCCTGGTGCCGGTTCCACCTTGGCGGCGGAGATGGCCTTTGTCATCCTCCGGCTGCATTGCGGTATTGAAAGGCGGGGTTCACGTCAGCGTGCAGACCAATGCCTCATACAGGACAGTCAGACCTTTTGCGGTGCCGAATACCCAATACCGCCGCCGCACCTGCTGTGCCGTTTGAAGGGAAACGACAGGTCCACCTGGATGACAGGTAACCCCCGGACGGAGGCATCTTCCCTCCCCCTGCCCCTTACACCGGTGAAGACCACGGATGCCCTCCCGCCACCAGAGCATTCCTCTCCCCATCCCCGAAACAATTCCCTCCTCATCATGCCGGTATGAGACAGCTCAAGGTCGGGCACAGTGTCGGACATAGGCCCGCATCCAACGGAAATTCCAAACCGAGGGGACCGGTGTTCTCCCTCACCTGCCCCTTTCGCGGGAATTTCAGCTGAGTAACCGCCTCCCCCCTCAATCCCGGAGAGATCCCTTTTTTACTTTTAAATGAAACAGAATAGGGAAAATCGAAAACTCGCATTGGTTTCGTCCCTGAGAAACCGGTGATGAGGGGGTAAAGCAGTATCATGGATACTATGATTTATATAGCACCAGTATGTGCCCTTCTGGCCCTGATCTTTGCAGGATATGCCTACATGAATGTCCGCAAAGAGGGTCTTGGCACCGAGCTCATTGAAAAGCTCACTACTGTGATACACGATAGTGCAATGGTGTACCTCAACACCCAGTACAAGTTTATCGCAGTCTTTGTCATCGTCCTCGCGATCATCCTCGCAGTGCTCATCAGCCCGCTGACAGCAGCCTGTTTCGTTCTCGGCGCACTCCTGTCCGCAACCGCCGGCTACATCGGCATGTTCACGGCAACAAGCGCGAATGGACGCACCACAAATGCCGCGACCCGCGGCATCGCCGCGGCATTCAAGGTCTCGTTTGCATCCGGAACCGTCATGGGCATGTCCGTCGTCGGACTGGGCCTCCTTGGCCTCTCCATCGCGTTCATCGGTATCAGCACCGTCATGGACGGGTCCAGCATCATCGATATCGTCAATGTCGTTGCCGGGTTCAGTCTTGGAGCATCCTCCATCGCACTCTTTGCCCGTGTGGGCGGCGGTATCTTCACGAAGGCAGCAGACGTCGGTGCCGACCTTGTCGGCAAGGTCGAGGCAGGCATCCCCGAGGATGACCCCCGCAACCCCGCCGTCATCGCCGACAATGTGGGTGACAACGTCGGTGACATCGCCGGCATGGGTGCTGACCTCTACGAATCCTACGTCGGTTCCATCGTCTCTGCGATGCTTCTCGGCGCAGCAGCCATTCTCGCAATCAACAACGGAACGGACATCTCGCTTCTCCTTGGTGTGAAGGATGTCGCGGCACTCGGTGCAGGCTTTGTCGACATGAACCTTGTTCTCCTCCCGCTGGTCATCTCAGCCGTCGGTATCATCTGTTCGATCATCGGCAGTTTCTTCGTGCGGACGAACAAGACCGAGTCCTCCGCCATTCATATGGCATTCAACATGGGGCTCCTCGTCGCACTCATCCTTGTCGTGATTGCCACCTACTTCATTGCCACCATGTTCCTCGGCAGCTTCGGGTTCGGTGTCTTCGTCGCCTCGGTGGCAGGTCTTGTAGCAGGCTTTTTGATCGGTCAGGTCACGGAGTACTACACCTCCTACGAAAGAAAGCCCACCCAGACCATCGCCGCATCCTGTGAAACCGGTGCAGCAACAAACATCATCACCGGCTTTGCAAAGGGCATGGAGTCCACGCTCGTGCCGACCATCCTGATTGGTCTTGCCATCTACATCGCCTTCACCTTCGCAGGGCTCTACGGCATTGCCATCGCCGCAGTTGGTATGCTTGCAACACTCGGCATCTCCCTTGCGGTCGATGCATACGGGCCGGTCGCAGACAATGCGGGCGGTATCGCCGAGATGAGCCACCAGAAGAAGGAAGTCCGTGAGATCACCGACACGCTCGATGCGGTCGGCAACACCACCGCAGCTATCGGCAAGGGCTTTGCCATCGGCTCAGCGGCACTCACCGCCCTTGCCCTCTTCGCATCCTACGGCATCGCCGTCAACCTCACGTCCATCGATATGATGCAGCCCCCCGTCTTCGTAGGGCTCCTCATCGGTGCAATGCTTCCATTCCTCTTCTCCTCGCTGACCATGATGGCCGTCGGGCGTGCAGCCTACGCGATCGTCATCGAGGTCCGCCGTCAGTTCAAGGAGATGACCGGTCTCATGGAAGGAACAACCGACCCCGACTACACCGCATGTATCGCCATCTCCACGAGCTCTGCACTCAGGGAGATGATCCTGCCGGGCCTCATCGCCATCATCGCCCCGATCCTGGTCGGTCTGATCCTCGGCAAGGAAGCGCTCGGCGGTCTTCTCGTCGGTTCACTGGGTGCCGGCTTCATGCTTGCCATCACCATGGCAAACGCAGGCGGTGCCTGGGATAACGCAAAGAAGTACATCGAGCTTGGCAACCTCGGCGGCAAGGGCTCCGAAGCCCACAAGGCTGCTGTGACCGGTGACACCGTCGGTGACCCCTTCAAGGACACCTCCGGACCCGCCATCAACATCCTGCTCAAGCTCATGACCATTGTAGCGGTCGTATTTGCACCGCTCTTCCTTCTCTAATTTTTTCCCTTTTCTCTCCTCCGCGGAGATCCACGGTGCACGAAGGGTTCATCTATCCGGGCGACTAACACTCTGCGATGAGTCCCGGGCATCTCTATTCCATTGAGGTGGAAAACATTACGGTCCATCGCTGCTCCCTTACCGAGATCGCCTGTGACGTCAAGATATACATCACCAATAAGACACCTGTCCGGGTGACGATCAATCGTATCCCGTTCGCCCTCACCTTCATGGAACCGGGCAACGGTGCCACCCACTGCCTGGGCACGGGCGAAGCCCGTCCGGTGACGATCGCCCCCGGCGGAGTCGCGGGGATCTCGGTGCCGGTCGCCATCCGCAACCACGCTGCAATTTTTCTGGTGACTGCCACCCCCGGCAACCGGCAGCCGGTGAAGATTCAGGGGCGTGCCCTTGTCGACGCAAAGATCACTGAACTGGAGATCCCTTTCGAGCAGATGATCACCATCCCCCCGCTACTCAGAAAATAGCCCCGCTCCGGGGGGGTATCGCTTCTTTTCCGCAGGATCCCCTTCCCAATGCTGAATACCGCTAAAACAACAATCTACCTGGGATCAACTGCTCTTTTCATTCCTTTCGGAGAGGCTGACCCCGCCGTCAGTGGTATGACCGGAGTCGCGCCCCGCCATCAGGGACATGAAGGGTACTTTCATACGGCTGCAACGATGCCGCGATAAGGGATCTCCGGATAAAGGCCCGGGATTCTGATATATCCATCCATCTGCTGGCATATTACCACCTTCATAAAACAGAGAGATTTAATTACATGCACCGGTATCCTTTCATTATATACCTTTCAGGAGGTTACAATGAAGGAGGTTGCGTATGTATGTCCAAAATGCGGAAAACACGGATTGCTGACAGAAAAACCGGACGAATACGAAGTCTGGCTCAAATGTCCCTCCTGCGACTTTTTTATGGGAATGAGCACTGAGGACTGGCTCCGGATTGCGAATGGTCCCGGCACCGACCAGAAGATCAAGAAGCTCGCCGACGGGTACTCCTGACCCTGGCGGCAGACCTCTGCTTTTTCCCGCAGCAGATGCTTTAATAGCCGTTGGGTCATAGGTATCGTGATTGTCTATGAGCGGTACACGCGGATATTTCAAAGACGGCATATGGATAGAAGAACCGGTCGACCGGGAAGAGACCGGGACCAGGGATACTTCAGAGGCAGGGAGGAAGGAAACATCAGATCCCGGGAAGAAGGAACCCTCAGAGGCAGGAGAAGAGGCCCCTGATGTCGAAGAACTCGTAGGTGATACAAAAGAATCGGTAAAAAATGCCGTAAATAGCGTAATTGCCCTCGGTAAAAATCTCTTTGGAACCGAAACAGGCAGGAAACATCTTGAAAAAGAGGCGAGAAAAGCCGGTGATAAACTCGAAGAAGCCATCGAGGATGCGGTAGATACCGCAAAGAAGGAATTTGAAAAGGCAAAGGAAAAGGCAAAGAGATAATCTCTTTGTCCATCGTCCTCCCCTTTTCCTGTGAGAGGGTCACTGTCACCAGATCAGCAGAATCGCCATGATCTTCTCCAGGGGCTCGTTCGGGAATGCTATGACGAATAAGAACGCCGCTATCTTCGGCTTCCTCCAACCAGGAGGGCATATCCCGTAACCGGGGTAACCTCCTCTCTGAAATCTCCTCTCCACCCTCTTCGTCAAACAAGATGCGGGTGGATGCCGGATGATGCGATAAGCTCCTCTTTGGTGAACACGCCACCTTCATCCCCGGTATGCCATACCGTCCGCTGCAGAGTGACGTTCATCAGCGGTGGCAGTGCCACTCCTGAGCCAACACCGGCGGCCTGGCCCGGCTGTGCCGGGATACCCACAATGGACAGCCCTGCACCTGCGCCACCCCGGCTGGCACGGCATCCTCCTCAATATGGATCGACCTCGTACCAGGTCTTCGGCGCCATTGCCCCCCATTCCACGAGTCCCATGCCCGGCCGGCGCCTGGGCACAACCCTCAAGCACCATACTGAACAACAGATAGTCGGAAGCATACCGCCATGGGATTTTTCACCGTCGCCTACAGCATCGCCATCCTCTTCATCCTCATCGGGGCGGGCTTTCTCTGCATGAAAGGGGGGGTTCTCACCCGTGATGGCATCTCCGGTATCACCTCGTTTGTGGTCAACGTCACCCTCCCCGCCCTCATCCTCCAGTCCATGCAGGTGCCCGTCACCGATGCGATGCTTTCTCAGCTGTTCCCCCTCCTCATCGTCCTCGTTGCATTCTACGGGGTCTCCTTTGCAGCGGCATTTCTCGTCCCCAAAATATCTAGTTCCTCTTCGGATCTCGAGACGGGCGTCATCCGGTTCATGATGATCTTCTCCAATCTCGGGTTCATGGGATTTCCCGTCTCAGCCGCGGTATTCGGGCCTGAATCGCTCTTCTATGTTTCCATATTCAATATGACATTCAGCCTCCTCGTCTTCTCGGTCGGGGTTGTCCTCCTGCGCCCGGATATGGGAAAGTACCTCGACAGGAAGCTCTTTTTGAACCCGGGCATCATCGCCTCGGGAGTAGGCCTCGGCCTCTTTGTCACCGGTGCCCGCATTCCCGGTCCCTTTGCGGATGCCCTCGACCTCCTCGGATCCGTCACCAGCCCGCTTGCGATGATCATCGTGGGGGCGTTTCTTGCAACCCTTTCTGCAGAACGGCTCCTTACCGATCGGGCAGTCTGGACCGTTGCTTCGTTTCGCCTTATCGTCATTCCCCTCGCCCTGTTCCTGATCCTGCGCCCCTTTATCGACGACCCGCTGCTCCTCGGGGTGCCGGTGCTCCTTGCCGCGATGCCGGTCGCCGCGAATACCGTGATGCTCGCCGAGGAGTACCATGTCGATTCGGCCCTTGCCTCGCGCGGGGTCTTTCTGACCACCCTGCTCTGCATCGTGACCATCCCGCTGATAACGACACTTTTCACCTGATGCCAGATGTGACACCTTTTTTTTACCCTGAGGCACCGTTCATCACCCTTTATCATTCCCGACTGCAAAGGATAGAGCAGGAGACGTGACGATGTACCGGCTCGTACTGATACGCCACGGCGAAAGCGAGTGGAATAAGGAAAACCGGTTTACCGGGTGGAAAGATGTTGATCTCTCGGAGAAGGGGTGTAAGGAGGCAAAAACCGCAGGAGAGGTGCTTGCGGAGAGGGGCTTTGCCTTTGATGTCGCCTATACTTCCTACCTGAAGCGGGCGATACGGACGCTCTGGATCGTCCTGGACAAACTTGACCTGATGTGGATACCCGTGCACCGGAGCTGGCGCCTCAACGAACGGCATTACGGTGCCCTGACGGGGCTCAACAAGGCAGAGACCGCGGCCCAGTACGGGGACGAACAGGTCCTGATTTGGCGGCGCAGCTTCGACATCAGGCCGCCCGAGTTCGAGCCGGGCGACCCGAACAACCCGGTCTACGATGACAGGCGCTACGCAGACATTCCTACAGACGAGCTGCCACGCGGCGAATGCCTGAAGGATAACGTCGCCCGGACGCTTCCCTACTGGGAAGGGGAGATCGTTCCCCGGATCAAAGCAGGAAAACAGGTGCTCATCGTCGCTCACGGCAACTCACTGCGCTCGCTCGTCAAACACCTCGATAACATCCCGGACGATGATATCACCGGCCTCAATATCCCGACCGGTATCCCCCTCGTCTACGAACTCAATGATGACCTGACACCCATCCGGCATTACTACCTGGGCGATGAGACCGCGATTGCTGCAGCGGTGCAGGCGGTCGCAAACCAGGGGAAAGCGAAAAAATAGAACCCTTCTGCCGGCCTTAGGCCGGAATGATTTTTTTACCCCACGTTCATGCTCCACGGGCAAGGCACGAACGTCAAAGGTTCAGGCCTCTGTTGGAACTATCAGGATTGAGGCCGTAGCTTCCCATCCGGGAATGGCGAAGAGAGACCGGAGGTACTCGTTGCAGAGACCCACCAGTTTCCTGTACTCAGCAGAGACAAAGTCCACATCCCCTGGTCCACGCTCACCCGGCCCGCTCCCGTCGAAAGGGGCGGTGCCGTTGCTGCCGGTGTCGCTGTGGACGCCTTTCTCGGGTTCGTAACGGTGATTTTCATCGTCTTCGTGTCCGTATCATCACCAGCCGTCACCATGAGGGTTACATCATTGGTGCCGGTGATCCCCGCCAACGCCGGGGGGCCGGCCGGGGCGTTTCGCCGAAGCGGCGGAAACAGCACCACCCTTCAGCACCGCAAGCCAGCGATCTCGCTCCGGACCCCGGCCTCCTTCATACCACCCGGAGAAGACGAGGACCATGCTCCGTTCCAGCCCTCCGGGTGTCCGGACCTTCAGGCGCAGGACAGGGTCACCTGCCGGCGTGCTCTCCGCCACACCGCCCAGGATCGCCTCACGGGACACGGACAGCGGTGGTTCATCGGGGATATCGCCGGAATTCAGGATGATCTGATCGCTGGTGAGCTCTGCGGTATACTCATTTTTCCTGACAAGGATATGATCTGCAGAAAGCAGGACACGTGTGCCCCGGGAGGGGGCGCCCTGACCGGAGATCAATCCCGATTCCATTCGCGCAGGAATGGCAGCCCCGGACGGCTCCGTGCGGGCTGCGGCCACCGCGTCCCCGATGGCCTGGCGGATACGACCCCGTTCATCACGGGCAGGGATCCCTCCGCCGCCGATGAACGAGAATACCATGCTGCCGCGTTTACCATCCGGGGAAGAGACGCTCATGGTTATGGAGGGAGTCCCGTCCGCCGTCCCTGTGGCGGAGAGGGCATGGATATGGGAAAGGGCAACCTCGACGGGCTCAGAATCATCCTCATTCACAAGCACCAGAAGCACCCTTCGGTTGGTCAAAAAAAGATTGAAAAAGTGCCCTTTTATCCTTACGGACGGCGAACTGGTGAGAAGTTTCTCGTCGGGCGTAAGGTCAGGATACTTCGTGGGTAATCACCTAAGAAGAATTACCATTTGCGGTCAAAAGCATTGTCGTCTCACCACAAGGGGAAATAATTATTCCTTATTATGAAGAAAGGGATTGATTCTGTATCGTAATCCGGCTGTAAATTATCGTCAGATCTACAATAGTTATCAAAGGAAATTCAGAGACACAATTCCAGGATTAACGCTCTTACCCACATATCCGGGCTTCTCATTTTTTTCATTTGCCACTCCCGGCAGGACAGGACGGAGAACCGGCGGGAGGTGCTGATCAGGCGATGAAGCCAGACACCAAATACCAAGGAGCCATCTGGAGAAGATTCTTTGAATTGGATTTCTCCAGTAGAATTGAGAATACGGCAGGTCAGACTGCACCAGAGGTGCATTCAGAGATATCCGTTTGCTGCAAGAAGCGCGAAGGCGCCGCCGCAGTCATCGGTCATGGCACATATCTGCTGGTAGATGATGAATTCCTGGTTGTAATCTGCTGCACCGCGGTTGTATACCGAGACAAGTGTGTTGTAGGAAGGGGCTGCAGCCGATGCTCCAAGACCCTGGATCTCTTCTTTCAGCTCATTGAGTCGGAGCTTCTCCGCCGCGAGATCGCCCTGTTCGACTCGCTTCCACTCGCTCACTGCCACCGCCTTTTCTGCAAGGGCATACTCCCCCCCGCTGCTGGTGGAAAAAATGAGGGCAGATGCGGAGTCGTAAATGCTGCCGGTTTCGCCGATGAAGGCTGGCATAGTCGCCTCGATAAGGCAGTAGAGGGTTCCGTCGTTCCCGGCAACGATGTGGTCTTCACCCACACCGGTGCCGTTCACCCGGATGCCTGCGACTGCATGCGCCTCATCCGGAAAGACGATGAGGCTCGTACCATACCCCTCCCTAGACAGAATCCCGATAAGAAGCAGGCTCTTTTCATCACAGTCGCCGCTGTTTTCATAAACGACTTCAGCCGGTGACCGGGGCACGATGCCCGCATTTTCATCGTACGGTATCTGCTGGACAAAGGCGGTACAGAGTTCAACAAATTCATCGGGTGAGAGCCGTTCCTGATCCCTGACCTCATGGAGGCCGGATATGAGTGATGCAAAGAATTCATCGGTGGCAGGGTCATGGACATACCCATTGTAGTAGCGCCCGATACTGTCATGATCTTCCCATGAAGTGCCCGCAGGCCAGCGCCTCTGTTCTGCCTGCAGACGGGTGTACAGATGAGTGTCGTAAGGTATGTCAAATGAATAGCTCGTTCCACGGAACGTGAACATACAGGTAAGCAAAGAGCCGGTTGTTGCGGAGATGGATTGTTCTGGATGTTGTTGGCTACTGATTTGATATGCAGATGCGATATCACCACTGCTGCCTGCCGCAGCCGTTGCCCCCGTGCATAAAATGCTCAAAAATAGTGCAATTATCGCAAAAAATGCGATATTAGACACTATCCCTCCCCTGAACAGTACCATAAGTCATGCAGATTGTAGCCGACAATACACATCTTTACGTTCAACACTATTTATAATTATGCAAAGCAAAGAAAATATACAGTATATAAATGTTATGCGCAGATCTCCGAAGCAACAGGTAACCTTAAATTCACCTGACCGGACTGGAGATACGATGCATTTCATTCCAGCATTCGGATGTGCACAGGAGCATTTTAGATAAACTGTTAGAGAATGAGCAACTAACCGAGAAAAGAGAGGTTTTCCAGGACATTTTTTACCGCATCCATCCCACCGTCAAGATAGACAGCCCCACAGAGCGCCTCCATGCACTCGGCAAGTACCCTACCGGACGTCCATACATGCTGGTGCCGTTCACCCTTCCCCCACAGGACAAAGTCAACGAGCCGCGTTGACTCCGCAAGTCCCCTGAGAGAAGACATATTGACCATATTCATCTTAGCTACCGAGATCTCCCCCTTATCGGAAACTCCTGCTGCAAAGAGAGATTCCAGGACAGCGGTGTCGATAACCGCATCACCAAGGGTCGCAAGGGCATCCATGTGCCGGCCGGAGTCCGGGGCATCCTCTTCCTGTATTCGGGCCCGCCTCGTCAGGGCACGCCGCAGAAGTCCCCTGTCCTGAAAGGTGTACCCGATGATCTCCTCCAGCCCGTCCAGATCACATGCTCCGATATCGCCTGCTGTATCCGCATTCAATGGTTCATTCACCCGCCGCCCCTCTGGGACACTCTTCTGCCTGATACTCTGATCCCTGCAAAGTTATATTTCGCGGATGATGCACCCCCCGGACCCGGGGAAGGCGAGTATTCCAACCGCCACAGTACATAAAGAATGAGGCGATCACTTGATTATTATACATATGCGCATTTTTAGGAAAAATTATTACAAACAATTAAATATTTACACTTGGTAATACGAATCTGATATATTGTATTACTTCGAGGTGTACTATGCATATACCGGACGCATTTATTCCACTCTGGCAGAGTGCGATCTACTGGATTATCGCACTCATCTTTATCGCACTCGCCCTCAGATGGGCGAAAAACGAACTCTCTGAAGATAAAATACCCCTTATTGCGGTCCTTGCGGCAGGGATCTTTGCCATTCAGGCATTCAACCTTCCCGTCGCCATGGGGACGAGCGGCCACCTCGTCGGCGGAGCCCTTGCGGCAATCATTCTCGGGTCACCGTATGCGGCGGCCTTCATCCTTACCCTGGTACTGATCATTCAGGGAATCATCTTCGGCGACGGCGGGATCACCACGATGGGAGCAAACATCCTGAATATGGGTGTCATCGGCGGTTTTGTTGGTTACTATGGCTACAACGCCTTAAAATCCGCCGGGGCAAACATGTACTTCTCGGCCGGGATTGCGGCATGGCTTGCGTGTTTCATCGCTTCCCTTGCCGCTGCTCTGGAGATGGCAGTCGCCGGCACCTTTCCGCTCGTGCCCGGCCTGATTGCAATGGGTACCTATCATGCCGCCATAGGTATCATCGAGGGCATCATCACCGGGGCCATCATCTACTTCCTCGCGGCATCGCGGCCGGACCTCCTGGCCGGGGAGGTCCAGCAGCCGTCCGGCGGGGGTGTCTCCGCATGATCGACAATAAGACCTTCATGATTGCAGGGCTCATTATTGCCATCATCATTGGCGGCCTTGCAGTCTTCCTCGCCTCCGGCGACCCTGACGGCCTTGAATCAGCCGCCCTCTTCGTGCAGGGCGACAAGACCCTGACCGGGCCGTCCCCTGAAGACGGTGACCCTGAAGCAATCGGTGCAGGGACCTTCGAGTACGAGGCTCCGCTGCCGGACTACAGCACCGGTGAGGAGGGCGGCAAGGCAGGAGAAATCATTGCGATCTTTGCCGGCATCGCCATCATGTTCATCCTGGGATTAGGTACAAGCAAACTGATCGCCTCAAAGAAGAAAGCCACCTGAGAGACGGAAACACAACAACGGCGGAGGGAAATATTCATCTTTTTTTCTTTCTCACCTTCATACACATTAACAGAATCTTAATACTCTCTGCTCCCCGATTATCTTCGGTTACATATCCATGCACATTATCGAGACACGGGACCTCTCCTATACCTACCGGGGCGGCATCCCCGCACTTGACCACGTGAACCTCATCATCCCACGGCACGCAAGAATTGCGGTCCTTGGCTCGAACGGTGCAGGAAAGAGCACGCTCTTCTCGCTCTTCTGCGGCATTCTCCAGCCGACATCAGGCAAGGTGCTTATCCAGGGGGAGGAGGTCACAAAGAAGAACCTGAGGATGGTGCGCCGGACGGTGGGGATGGTTTTCCAAAACCCCGATGACCAGATATTTTCTCCGACCGTCGCCGAGGACATTGCATTTGGCCCCATCAATCTCGGCCTTGATGCAGAAACAATCGCCCATCGCGTCGAGGAAACGCTCAGACTTCTGGAGATAGAACATCTCGCCGACCGCGCACCTCACCAGCTCTCCGGCGGTGAGAAGAAACGGGTGGCGCTTGCCGGAGTGCTTGCCATGGAACCTCAGGTCCTTGTCCTCGACGAACCGTCTTCTGGCCTCGACCCGAGAGGGGTAGCAGAGCTCTGCAGGTTCATCAAAACGCTTCCGGAAAAATATGGAATGACGGTGATCTTCTCCACCCATCATGTCGACCTCGTTCCCGAGATGGCCGACACAGTCTTCGTCCTTGACGACGGCCGGATCGTCGCACAGGGAACGCCCGAAGAGGTCTTCATGCAGGAAGAGCTCCTGAAAGGGGCCCGTCTCGATGTCCCGATCCTCGCACGGCTGCGTCGCCGCCTGCAGGAGGAGGGACACACCATCGATGCCGGGCTCTCCTACGAAGCGATGGAGGCGGCGGTGCTCGGACTTTTGGAGAAGACGGTATGATCGAACATCTGGCGACGATCGAACAGGATGCCCACCGGGACAGCCCGGTTCACCGTCTTGACGCCCGGGTGAAGATAGTGATTGCCTTTGCTGCCATCATCGCGATGGTGGCAGTCCCCTACTCCACACTCGTGACCCCGATCTTTTTTAGCTACCTGCTCATCTTTGCAGTCTGGTGGGGGCTCTCCTGCCTCCCCCTTCAGACCCTGCTCTGGCGATATCTGCTGACGCTTCCCTTCGGGCTCTTCATCATCATCTTCCAGATATTCTTCGAGAACCCGTACTATGACACCTTTACTCCGCTCTTTGCCCTCCCGCTGGGGATAATGGTCTATGTACAGTCCGTGGAGTTTGCCGCCATCCTCGCGATGAAGTTTACCGCATGTATCATCTGGATTATCCTGCTCTCCTCGACGACGCCGATGGAGGAACTGCTCAAAGGCGGGCGGCGCCTCGGCCTGCCCTCGGTGATGGCCGTCTCGCTCGGGATGATGATCCGCTATCTCTTCGTCTTTGCGGACATGTATGTGAACATCAACCGTGCTCTTGCCCTGCGCCATTTTGCGGCCTTTGGACGGGCGCTGCCCTACCGGTACCGGCTGACCACCCTTGCCTATGCCATCGGTACGCTCTTTTTACGGAGCTATGAACAGGGGGAGCGTACATTCATCTGCATGCAGTGCCGGGGATATGGCAAACGCACCTACGATGCCCTCCCAAAACGACCGGTTCCCTCCCGGCAGTGGGGCATCGTGGCCCTGATGCTCATTTTCTTTGTTGCATTGCCGGTCGTGCTCTATACGGCACCGTTCTAATCTACAATAGATGCGGCCACTTTTATTCTCGTCATATTTTATTCTGTTTCTCCTTTACGTCCAAATGGCGGAGGGCAGGTCCGGCACATCGTCACAGGGTTCCCGCTATTACCCCCGCATGATACGTATACAGGTTTTGCCACCGGAACCGGCCGCACCGGCCGTGGTTGACACCCGGCCGGTTCGCGGGCTATACTTTTTATCATCCGCAGCCGAGAGTATGTCAGCAACAGTGGTGTCCGGAGGGCACCCTGGAGGATGAGTTGATGAACCTGCGACGTATTCTGTGCTGCTGCCTTATCCTGTGTCTTCCCTGTAGCATGGCATCGGCCTATATCGTCAGTTTTACTCTCCCGCCGGAACTTGATGCGGGAACACCCCTCGTAGTGCTTGGAGAAAGCAACCTTCCCGCCGGCGCGACGGTCGAAACCCAGCTCTACAGGGACGTGCCGAATTTCCAGTCAGTACTCGTCGCCACCCTGCCCACGACCGTCCGGGCGAACGGTTCATGGGAGGTCACGTACGATACCACCGGGTTTATGAGCGGCACCTACAAGGTCCAGGTGCTTCGGAGTGCCGATTACCCTTACGGATCCTCATCCGTGCAGCTGAGAACTCTCATCATCACCGGGACGACCCCTGCACCGACGACAGCCTCACCGGCGGCAACCGCGTTTACGCCATCTCCTTCGCCTTCGCCCGGCCAGACGGTAAAAGAGGTGGACCTTGAACCCACCGGGTCCCCCGCACCGGTGGCAATGATCATCCCGGCGCTGGGCACCGGAGCCGCACTGCTATCCCTTCGACGGAGATGGCCGTAGAGATACATTGTGTATCCCCTTTTTCCCGGACACAGGGGGAACGTATGCATATCTTCGCTATCCCTGAGCCGGTCTGGTGATGAAAACGACTGATCGGAGGCCTAAAGGCGCCCACGCGGCGCATGACCTGACGGTCCGGAAAAGAACCTCAGAAGCGGTCAGCAAAAAAAGAATTATTCGAGGACCACTGCATGGAGGATTTTTACCTCCTGCACGGGTTTATCATACTTGTCTGTCCGCCTGAGGGCGATCTTGTCGACCACATCCATACCCTCTGTCACCTCGCCGAAGACGGGGTGGGCGTAGGGAGTCTGGGGGTTGTCCCAGTCGAGGTAGCTGTTGTCGACGAGGTTGATGAAGAACTGCGACCCGCCGGTGTTCGGCTGGCCGGTGTTTGCCATAGAGAGGGTGCCGCGGGCATTCGAGTGGCCCTTCACCTTCTCGTCTTTAATGGTGTATCCCGGCCCTCCGGTGCCGGTGCCTTTGGGACAACCGGTCTGGATCATAAAGTTGCGAATGACGCGGTGGAAGATGATCCCATCGTAAAATCCTTCTTCAACAAGTTTTTTGAAATTCCCTGCCGTGACGGGCATGTCATCGTAGAGTTCGATGACAATGTCGCCCTCTGTCGTTTCAAGGCGTACCTTTGGTGCCATGGTTTACTTCATCTCCTGTACCACGGGGACGCGGCTGCGTCCCCCGGTTTCTGTTATGCATTGCATCTGCCCCCCCAAAATACCTTATCCTCTTCACCTTTGATTACCGGGAAGGCCTTGGATGGGGGCAGACCCATCGATCACCACCCTGCCCCACTTCAGTGCCTTTTAGTAGCATCCCCGCTGAAACGGCGAAACGGGGCACCGCTTCCATCAGAAGCATCAGAAGCATCAGAACGTATTGTTTTTTCCTGCGACTCCTCCTGAACCGGGCCTCCACCTGTATCTCTCATCGACCCTTTCCATGCCATCACGAGAAAAACCAACGACGGCAGGGTAAATCCGAGGATTGACCCTGCCAGGTGGGCGGCGTTGATTCCCCCGAAATCGGCGATATCCATCCGGATGGAGAACTCAACCCATGCCAGAAAAACCGCCATACCCGCAATCATGGCAACCCAGGTAAAGAAGAGCGGATGACGCCGCGACCACCGCCGCCGGCCGACCACATATTCACCTCCAATCAGGATAGTGAAAACGAAAAATCCCATCAATTCATGATTTATTCCCGAAAATCCGACCCCGTATGCGACATCTCCGGAATGCACCCAGAGGCTGAACCCGGTAATAAGCAATGCCCCCACGGTCATCATGGTAACCAGCGACCAGAAGAAAAAACACCGTGCAAATGGGCCGGGAATGCCCAGCAGGGGTCCGATGGCCAGATAGAGCAGGAGCAGGAGAAGTGAAATCAGCACATATGCCTGAAAATTTCCGATGAAATGAAGCGCGTTTCCATCTTCGTACCCATAATTGGCAAGGAACATATTCGGAAGAGACGGAGCGTCGTAGCGCAGGTAGAAGGTCTCCTGATACACCCCCGGAGCAAAGCCCCCCGACTCATTCAGGAAGTAGATACCCGCAAGCACCACACCGACCAGAAGTATGAGCGCAAGAGCTGCAATGCCACAATTAAAGCGGGGCAGCGGCCCGTCCCTTGCGTGGTTCGGGGACATACACTCCAGTGGCCGTCTATGATATTAATCATTCGGCGTAAGAAAGTCCCTGGAACCTCCCCCGGATTGGCGATGAAACGATCCCGGCACCCGGAAGAAGAGGGGGATGGTGAGGCAGGTCAGCCATGCAGGGATCTTCGCTTCAGCAGTCGCATCCGCCGTTCTCATGCTTCGAAACCAGATGCCCCTCCTGGAGGGCCTGAACGAGGCAGACGGCGCAGAGGAGAATTTCACCCTCTTCCTGGTGGGTCACCTTCGCAAACGAGGTCCCTTCCCTCCCGCAGAGGGCACAGCGGGCCGATGTGGTTGTCATACCTGAACCGTGAGCGTTTCAGCAGTATGAAATCACTGGTCGGGGACGGGGATGCAGAGGGAAGACCATTACGGCCACCTCCCGCCACCGGGGCGAGCTCCCATAGAAGAAGCCTGCGATTGGCCGCCGCCTGCTCATCGAAGGAAAAACTTCACGGAACCGGCATTCCCCCATCCGGACAGCGGTCGAAACATACCCCCACCTGCCCCAATGGTTCGTTTTCGCCTTACTCTCCCGGAAGAAGAGCAGACGAATATTTTAATTTTTGGGGGGGAATTCCCGGCGGCCTATGCCGACGAAGTTACGTCTGTTACGATCCCGAGCACATACTTGAGATCCCCCGAGGAGGAGAAGAGAGGCACCTTTTTGATGCGCACGGTGCGCTCGCCCCTGCCGGGGATGGTGCAGGTCATCGCATTCGTCTTAAACTCCTGACGTGTGGTGATCGCTTCGTTGTTCCCCGTTGCAAGCACCCGGCACAGATCGGGAGGGAATATCTCTACGCACTGTTTTCCGGTGACAAGATCCGAATCTGCGCCAAAATTTTCCCTGAATGATCGGTTAAAAAAAATGATGTTATGGGTACGTGACTCCGTTACGAAGACCATCGCGGGGATATTCTGGAGAATGGAATGGAGAAATGTCTTCCACTTGAGAACCCTGCGTGAAGCGGCACGCCGTTCGGACACATCACGGCATACTGACCGGAACCCGGCGAGGGTGCCCAGTTCATCGAACTCCGGGGAGATGCTCGCCTCAACATCAATCGTATGCCCGTCACGGTGCCGCATCGCGACGGTGACCACCGCTCCCCCGTTGCCTTCTGCAACCACATCCGCAAGACGGGCGACGACCTTCTCATGCTCCCCGGGGAGTGCGTAATCGAATATGTTGCGGCCAAGGAGCTCCTCAGGCTCGTACCCGAGAATCCGCTCCGTCCTTGGGCTAGCATAGGTGAAGATCCACTCGTCGTCGATGATCCAGATAGCATCATTGATCTGCTCGACAAGGGCACGGTATTTCTGTTCCGATTCCCTGAGCGCATCTTCCGCCCGCCGTCGTTCGGTGATGTCCTCAAGCATCACCGTAACCCCGGGAATCCCTGAATTGAGGACGGTCGGGATGATCTTTACCCGGTAGAAGAGTTCCCCTTCAACACGGACATATCGGAGTACATCGGTCGACTCGGTCCCTTCCATCGCCTCGCGAAGGCGGGCAGTAATCAGGGGATGGTCAAAAGCCACCAGCGCGGAGTCACGCATAGGAATCCCGCAAATGGCTTCCCGTGGTTCACCGACGAACCGGCAAAGAGCGGCGTTGGTCTCGACTACGATGAAATCACGGTCCAGGACAAAGACCATGTCCGAGGCAAAGTTCATCATCGAGGAGATGGGAACGCGCTGCGATAGGTAAAAGACCTTTGCTTTGCCGTAGGTCTTCATCTCCACCTGTCCCGAGATCAGCAGCATATCGAGATAGCGGGAGACCGTATTCCGGTTGACCGATATTTCCCCGGCAATATCGGACACCGACATTCCTTTTGGGTTAGCTTTGAGGATCTCAAGAATCCGGGATAATTCTTCAGGAAAGTCGCAGCCCATAATTCAACAGATATTATACACCTCGTTTATTATAGATTTCGTTGATGCTTTGCATAACGCAAGGGCACAATGCTACACTCAATGCAAGGCGTTGAGAGAAAGTATTAAATATCTATGGGGCATATCTTTGATCAGTACCAGTCCCAAGCGGCTGGGAACCGATACCATACATCATTCCAGCGAGGTCTTTCACCTACACCAACCAGGAATGACACGGAGACGGCCACCCACCGGGGCCACATCCGTACCCACCTCCTGAACCAGTGACCCAGGGATGGTCGGGGGCAATCCATACCTCACACCTCTCAACAACATGCAACACGAAACACCAACACACGTACCACCATAATCAATCACAAGGAACCGCCCCCGACAACTGCACCAATCCCCCCATGAGTGTGATGCCATATCACCTCATACCAAACCTTCTGCACATGGTGCGAAGGCATTTTTGTTGATCTTCCTTTTCATGCTTCCCCATGAAGCAGTCTGTACACATTTCCCAATCTTACGGCATTTCACATCCTTACGTCATTTTCACCCGTATGAGGATTTCAACCGCTGGGAATCCCGTATCCCTGCAGCACCCGAATCAGTTCATCCGACCTGGCGCGACGACGAAGGGGGGCATGGAAAAAACAGCGTGGACCAACAGAACCGGGAGAATAAAAACGATAGAAACCGAATGCGTGTATTCCTGAATACCAACTGTTCAACCGTCCGCCTTACTGCTTCCGGTACCCCTCGAGCTCAATGAGCCGGATATCGATCTCCTCGAGGGTATTTTTCGAGGCGGCAAACTCCCGCTTCATATCCTGGGAGATACCCCCTTCCTCCTCGGTCACCTGGGACATCCTTGCGACGGTCGCCTTGAGGGAGGCACAGAGATCCCCGACCTCGCCGATGATCTTTTCTGAGGTCCGGAAATCCCGGAGGATCTTTTCATAGCGGTGAACAGCGAGCTTCTCGTCGGATATATTTCGAATCTGGATGGCAACACTGTCCAGCACGCCGTTTGTGGACGAATAGGGCATATACTCAAGGGCAAAAACCGCCGCCCCTGTGCTGGTCTTGACCGCCTTTTCGGTGGCAAAGCTCCGCGCATCATTGATGATCTCCTCGATGATGCCGGCATCACCTATGAAAAATTCCGGCAGCGCCCGGTGCAGTCCGATGCCTTCTTCCGGCGTATCCCTCCCGAAATACCGGCAGAGACGGGCAAACGAGTCATTAAAAGAGGTGATGGAGAGATCGCCCGCCACACTGACGAAGGGCGGCCGCATCGCCCGTATAAGGGCGTCTATACTCCCGCCGGAGGCTGCCCCGCCCCGGACCGGGACCGAGGTATGCGGCGGAAATTCCATGACAAAGGCAATTTCCATAATCCGGGTGCTCCCCTCCTGACGGATGAGGCCGGTCGAGAGCATCATCGGGAGGCGTTCCCCCTGCTTTGTGCGGATATTGATCATGGAAGGAAAGGAGATCATCGATCCCGCGTGTTCGGTAGATACAAGCAGCTTCTCCATCAGGGTGTCCCTCCCGGGGATGGTGACACCGAGGGCAGTGAAGACCTGCATGCCCTTTACCTCCTTGAGATTATACCCGGTCAGCCGCTCTGCCTCGAGATTCATGCGGACAATACGGCCACGCGGATCGGCGATGACCACCGCCTCCGGAATAATATTGAGAGCCGAATCCACCATGTCAGGCGCATTCTCGTCCAGTTTGGAACGGACCCGGTGCTTGTGAATGGCCATCTCGATATTGGAGTAGAGGTCCCGCTCGTTGAAGGGTTTGATGAGGTAGCCGTACGGACGGGAACGGATGGCTCGGGCGAGGGTCTCCTTGTCGGAATGGGCGGTGATGAAGATGACCGGGATGTTGAAACGGGTCGAAATCTCTTCCGCAGCGGTAATGCCGTCGACGTCTCCCTTCAGGTGAATATCCATCAGCACGATATCAGGATGGGTCTTCTCAGCGAGGACGACGGCATCCTCCCCGCGAAACACCGTCCGCAGCACCAGATATCCAAGGTGCTCAAGCGTCTCCTTGAGCTCCATTGCGATGATCGCCTCATCCTCTACTACCAGTATCTTCCGTTTTGGCATGCCTCACCCCGGAATCAAGGGACGCGCGGGCGCACCCGCTCCCCGGAAACCTGTTCAGAGAATACTATCTCAGTAATCCAGATAATAATTGGCATTGCCTTTGATCAGAGGGTTAACGGGCTTTTCATGAGAGAAGGCAGGTGGTCCACTGCTCCCGTGACAACCGACGACTCCTCGAGCATGAGATTGACCCGTTCATGCCGTCCGGCATGGCGGAAGTCCGTCCGGACTGCGATCACCGGAATGCCCATCGCCGAGGCGTAGCCCATCTCCCAGGCCGTTCCCGAATCTGCGTCCGCCCCGTCGATCACCGCGACGACCAGGTCGGCCTGGGCTAGTGCCTCCAGGTTGTGGTCATAGATAACACGGGTATGATCCGCCATCCGTTCCGCCGAACTGTCCCCCGTATCCTGGGGAAGGTGCACGCTGAACCAGTGGGCTTCTAGGAGACCTGCCACCAGCCGGTTGAAATCGCGTTCTGCTGCGGTAAAGAGTGGCGCGGCGAAGTAGACGTGGTACCGGGCAAAGTCCATGACATCGATTGCAGGAATGTCCGGGAACCGTGCCAGAAAGGCTCCCCGGCCATCGCGGCGGAATTCATCGGTCTCGTACCAGCGGTCGACCCCGCAGGCAGGCGATGAATTGACGCCCATGATGCAGACGGGCGGGCCACGCCGGGCAATCAGCTCGCGGACCTTTCTCTCAGCCTCATCGCAGACGGCGGCAAATCCCGGGGTGTCCAGCCGGCCGCGGTAGGGGCCCGGGCGCCGGGGTGTGCCGAGATAGAGAGTCTCCGGACAGGGGAGGGGGACAACCTCCACCCCGAATTCACTGCAGCGGTCAAGCGCCGCCTGGAAGGCCCTGAGATCATCTTCGTGCGTGATCCCGTCCGCACGAAGGGAGGGATCGCATATGCAGGGGCTTACAAGGACATACATTGATATTGCTATTGTTCTTATCCCATGTAAGATTCATGATACCCCTGCTTGCCTACCGCGACAATTCCTGCGACCCGAAGAAGTGTTCGGTGAAAAAACTCGGCCGTCTCGGGTATGTCAAGGTGGTCGATTCTCTCAGACAGATCCCGAAATCGAGCCTTATCCTCGATCCGAATGCAGAGCAGGCACTCTCCCCGGCGGACCGCGGTGTCCCGTCCATTACGGTGCTGGACTGTTCATGGGAGGTGCTCGACGACATTGTGGTGCGGACCTGGCCGCTGCGGCGGGCACTCCCCTTCCTCGTCGCCGCCAACCCCGGTCACTTCGGTCGCCCATGTATGCTCAACTCGGTCGAGGCGCTTGCCGCCACCCTCTGGATTTTAGGCGAGGAGGAGCAGGCAACGGAGATCCTCGCCCGCTTCGGCTGGGGACTGCGCTTTTTGGAGGTGAACGCCGAACCCCTGCGCGAGTACGCCGCCGCCCGCGACTCGGCAGAGGTCGTTGCCATCCAGGAGTGCTATCTCTAGAAAGAAAGGAAATATCCGGGGGTATCCCACCTCAGTGACCCATAAATTTTTCCATTTGCCCTGTTTTTCGGAAGAGATATAAGGAATGGTAAAAATCTCCTATTATTAAGTACCTGCGGGTATTTTGGGGTGAATGAAGAATGAAGAACTATCAGATACTGCCGGGAATCCTCCTCGTCTTACTGCTGGTGGTGCCGGTGGTGGCGGCCGGACTACCGGTCCTTGATGGGAACTGGTCAAGTACCGAGGCCTATACCGGGATGATGAACTGGTCAGGGGTCGGTACGGGAACCGACGATCTCGCACATGTAGTTGTACAGAATGCCGATGAACTGACACTCATGTATAGAAATGAGACGGCGGTCGGGGTTTTATCCACGGGCGTGGAGATAGCCAACAGAAGCACCGAAGCGGGCACCACCCTGGGATACGGTCCTGCGATTGCCGTCAACGGGACGACGAATGACGTCTATGTCAGCTACTTTATCAGCACCACCACAGCACTCGAGGTAGGCCTTGCCTCCAATGAAGGAGGAAGCTGGACGAATGAAACGGTCGCGACCATGGACGGGATAGCCTATCAACTGGGCTACCGGACGGCTATCACGCTGGACGAGTCCGGGGATGCGCATATTATCTTTACAAATCCCTCTTCACGTGAGCTCACTTATGTGCGGTATGATGTGGAAACGGCAACCCCGGACATACCAGTAACCATCGGAACGAATGCAGGCCCGGTCTCCTCCATTGCGCCAACAACGGGAGGAGGGCTGGTTGTCAGTTACGACGACACGACCGCCAATCAGCTGATGGTCATCGAGTATGATGGATTGCCCTGGATAGCCGAAACGGCCTATACCATCGGTGCAGGGGAAACCGCCATCGGGACGGAGAATGCCATCGCAGTCGGAGATGACGGCTACGCCCGGGTGCTCTTTACGGCGGCGCGTTCCGACGGCATTGCCGGAGACCGGCTGTATCTCGTGGAAAAGACCGCTGGTGGATGGGGGGCGGCAATCCTCGTGGATGAACGGGTCTCGGCAACAACCTACTTCCCCGGAGTGGATCTCGTAATGAACGGGAATACCGTTCATGGGGTCTACGCCGTGTCGGATGTCACCAATTCCGCATCTTCCCTGCGGTATCTGACCGACAGCAGCGGAACACCGGAGACCTCTGCCGTTGCCGACTCCACCGATGCTGCCCATCTGTTCGCCTCTCCCTCCATCTCGTATGCGCAGACCATGCCGCTCATCGGTACAGGGTACAACAACAACGCGGTGTACGTTATCCGCCCCGTATTCAATCCAACCTTCACCTCCACCCCCGCCTCGGGCGATGCCCCCCTCACCGTGACCGTGGCGGTGCAGTCGATTGTCACCCCCACGGTGGTCACATGGGACTTCGGCAACGGTGACACCGGCACCGGGATGACGGACACCACGGTCTACACCAGCCCCGGGACCTTTACCATCACGATGACCGCAACCGACGGGGCGGATACTGTCACCAAAGAACAGACGGTCACCGTCACCGGGGGAGCGCCCTTTGCCGACAGCAGCTCCAGCGACCTTCCCGAACCGGAGGTCCGGCGGGCCTCATCCATGGAGCCTGACGCCGACGGGAACGCGACACTGGCCTCATTCAGCTTCAGCAGCGATCCCGTGAAAACTATTGAGATTCTCGGCTATGTCGTCCCCGAAGAAACGACCGCATCGGTGCTCACCCTGGGAGGAGCGCCGGATGATACCACTCCTTCCGGGACGGTCTGGAAATACCTCGAGATGAGCCTTGCAGGCATCACGAAGAATGATGTGCTCGGAGCCTACGTGAGCTTCCGCATCCCTGAACAGGTGGTCAGTTCTTACGGCTACGACTCTGAGGACGTCGCCCTCGTGCACCTGACCGACGACGGGTGGGAACGCCTCCCGACGATATTTGAGAAAAAGGAGGGGGCCTATCTCTATTACCGGGCCTATACCCCCGGTTTTTCTTACTTTGCGATCATCTTTGACGAGAAGGCCTCCGTCCGTGACCTGCCTGAACTCAAACAGGTGATCGAAGAGAACATGTCCGGCGTGGATGAACAGACCCCGGCACCGGCCCCCGAAAATACCCCCGCGGGAGCAAACGCCACCCCCACCGCCACCCCCGAACAGACCGCTACTCCTATCCCGTCGGTGACGGTCCCCGTCCCGGAGACGACGCCGACCCAGAAATCACCCGCACCTCTGGCAGGCATGGTAACCGCACTTGGCACCTGTGCCGCATGGTACGCCTGCCGGCGTGAATAATTGATACCACCGTTTTTTTCGGGCAGGGCACCTGCCCCATCTTCCCCTCTCCGCTGCCCATGTAAGATCTTTCCCGGATGCCGGTGCAGGTACCTGATTTTTTCCTTATGATCCTCACCAGTGCACCATACCATCATCGCTGAACAGCACACCATTTCCCTTTCCACCTTCGCCGTAAAGGCGCTCGTCCCAAGTTCTCCTGCAATTTATACCCCTCTTCACCATGAAGGCAAGCTACATATCCCCGCAGGTAGAACGAAGCATCATTGAGGTGTGATAACGCGATGACCCGACGAATCACCATCCTGTGCTCCAGTGCAGCACTGCTCCTGGCCTGCATGTGCGCCTTTCCCGCCCTGGCTGCGGACGGGGACGTGACCGTTGACTTTGCTGCAATCCCGGTCACCGGACCGCCCCCGCTGGAGGTCACCTTCTCCGCCTACGCCGTAGGCGCCGACACCTGGGACTGGACCTTCGGCGACGGCTCCGGCATCAGGGGATCGACAGCGGATCAAGAGGTGCCGGTCCATACCTACACCGATACCGGCGTCTATACGGTCAGCCTGTCCGCCTATGCGGGCAATACATACCTGGGGACAGAGAAGAAGGAGGCGTACATCGTCGTCACCGCCGGCGGGATCACTCCCTCCTCCACCGAACCGGGGGCGGTGAACCGTGCAGACTTTGCCGCAGCACCGGTCTCCGGCCCCTCTCCCCTGAAAGTCTCTTTTCGTGGCACAAACGCCGCAGACGTGAGGAACGGGTGGGCAAACGAGTGGCTGTGGGACTTCGGGGATCCTTCCCTCCTCCCGGGTGAGCGTACCGACGTCTCCAACCCCGTCCACATCTACACCTTCCCGGGTACCTATTCCGTCTCCCTCACTATACGGGGGACCGGCGGGCGTGAAGATGCAGTGGTAAAAGAGGACTTCATCGTCGTCGGCGGAATACCCCCCGTCATTCCCGTTGAAACCCCCCCGGGATTCACCGCCGAACCGCTGAACGGCACGGCCCCTCTTACGGTCCGGTTCAACTCCTCGGCCCCGGGGGCGGACACCTGGGCCTGGGACTTCGGTGATAACAACGGCACCATCGGCAACGCAACTGCCGAGAGGGACCCGGTCCACACCTATACCGAACCGGGCACCTATATCGTCAGGATGAGCGTATGGTCGGGCGGTGTGTTCCATGGAATGGTGACAAAGGAGGACTGCATCACGGTCGAAGAGCCGTTGAACGTAACTCCGACGGAGACGCTTCCCACACAGACACCGGTGGGAACACCCATCCCTGAGACAACTCCCGAACCGACACAGACGCCATTGGTGGCATTCCAGGCCGTGATCGGGATCTGCGGTGCCGCTCTCCTCCTCTCCCATGCGGGAAAGCGCCGCTGACGCCTTCCTGTCCTTCCTTTTTCCCTTTCCCTGCCATGAAAACCCGGTACGATCTAGCCTTTATTCACCCATTCGCGGTGTCAGGACAGGAATACGGGTTGAATTGATGCGTGCCGACGATGGGCTTTTCAGCGGGGTGCCCCTCATAATCCGTCCCGACTCCTCCTCATGACTCATTTCATTGCCCGCCGAAAATGATGCACTCGATTCCCAGATTCCCTGATGATGAGGGAATATGTGCACATCCGCTATCCGGGACAACGCCATGATATATTCCTGCGTACTGTGGAGCCATAAAAAAGGAGAGGCGATGGTATGCTCAGGACACGAGCGACTGAAGCATCGTCAGGCTTCCGCCGAAGTTCAAGGAGAGCAGAATCATCCCAAGCGCAAGGACGATGACGACGGCAAAGACCACCGGAGACCAGGCGATGACTTTTCTCCCGTCGAGAATGCTTACCGGAAGCAGGTTAAAGAAGGCAATCATCCCGTTCACGGAGAGGCCCATCGTGCCGAGTACCATAAGCGGCCAGAGGGCAAAGGCGGCCCCTGCAAGAAGGACAACCAGAAATATCGCCCCGAGGACGAGGTTGACAATAGGTCCTGCAACCGATATCTTCCCGTTCTCCTCCTTCGTCATCTCACGGCCGGGCGGCACATAGATCATCGTCGCACCGGGGGCGGCAAAGACCACGCCCACAAGGGCGGCGAGCGCAACGGCTACGAGGAGCATCTGATTGTCCTTTCGAAACGCCGCCCAGTACCCGAACCGGACGGCGGTAAACTTGTGGGCCAGCTCATGGAGGATGAACCCGAGGCCCACGGTGACGACCGAACTTACGAAGACGACAACCAGAAAGAGCGGTGTCCAGCCTCCACGGATAAAGACGAGGGTGAAGGCGAGCGACAGTGCTACACACGCGATTAACAGGTCCTTTCGCTCTTCAGGCCTGATGAGGTCGAGCATTTTTTGCATAGGAACTCTTTCTAGTACTCTGCCCCGAAGGGTTATCAAGGGTCGGGTCCTGCATTACCGCCGGGACAGGCAGAGCCCCCTTCGGCAAAAGGATTAATGATTCCGGGAGCATAGCAGTGGTGATGACACTTGAGGCGTTACGTGACGAGATCGCATCCCTTGACCGCCGTATCATCGACCTCATCGCCGAGCGCCAGAGACTGGCCGCACGGATGGCGGAGTTCAAGCACCATGAAGGGCTGCCGGTAACCGATCCTCACCAGAGAGAGGCCGTCCTCTCCCGTGCCTTTGACTATGCCGCGGAGAAGAACATCGACCCGGCCGAGACGAGGGATATCTTTGCCCTCCTCATCCATATGAGTGAGGACCGGCAGCACGAGTATCTGGGGGAGGGCAACCTCCCCTGAACAGAAGAACGGCGGTGGTTACCGCGGATCGTCGCCCGAATGGATTCCGGAGTGGCGGATCAGGTACTCCCGTATTTTAGAGGACTCCAGGCATCCCTGGTCGAGGCGATTTATTATCCGGTCGATCTCCTCCGCCTGGCCGAGCACCTTTTCGGTATGCTCCCAGTCGTCGAGGACGGCATACCCGACGATCACCTGGAGCGGATTTCTGATATGATCATTGATGATCGAGAGCTGCTCGATATTCTTCTCAATCTGCGCCAGTGCCTCGAGCTTCTCCTCCTCGAGCCGCCGTGACCGGATGGCAAAGCCGATGTCGTTGGCGAGCGCCTGCAGCGTGTCGATCTCCGGGTCGGTGATCGAGACCCTCGGCCGCAGATAGGCGGTGATCGCCCCGATGATCTCCTCGTCGGCGATCATCGGGAAGTTGATCACCTGGAGCGGCGGTTCGCCGCCGTCATATGCCGGCCATTCGTCATATTCCACCAGACCGCTCCGTGCGGCACGGTACGCCCCTCCGCCGGATTTCAGGTACGAGGTGTGCATCTCTTCCAGTGAGGAAACGGACGGCGTGAGAGCGGTGAGCCTGCCCTCTTCAAGTGGCGAGACGGCAATCACATAATATTCGTTCAGCGCAGCAAATTCCTTGCAGACCCGGTCTATCAGGACACTGCTCTCGCGTTCATAGACGACCGCCTGGTTGATCTCGTTGACCGCTGCAAGAAGAAGACTCCCCTGCCTGGTCCCGGTCTGATCGGCAATCGAGAGGATCCGCTGCGATGTTTCCGGAATACAGGCAATGGTATAGAACGTGTCCCGGTACATCCCGGATGCATCGGTAAGCCGCATTTCCCCGCTGCTTCCCCCGGAAATCATCCCCTGTGCGCTGAAGGTGCTGACGGTTTCGTGCTGCTCTGCAGGAACGACAATATCGCAAATTCGCATGGTTCCCGAGAGGAGCGCCTCCCTTCGGTACCCGAACGTCTTTTCGACCTCGTTGTTCGCATTGCGTATCGTCCCGTCGTCATCCACCACCAGCATCGCCGTTCCGGTATTCTCAAAGAGTGTCCTGTACAGCTCTTCGGAACGGATGATCTTCTCCTGCACTTCTTTTCTCAGGGACATATCACGCAGAATGGAGAGGATGACCCTTTTCCCGTGCAGCTCAAAGGCAACAGCCGTCACATCCGCGGGAAATTCCGACCCGTCCCGGCGCCGGCACGTGACCTCCTCCCTAAACGACCGTGCTGTCCCCTGCTGCACCTGCCCGAGCCATTCGGACAGGAATCCAGGCGCTTCCACGACAAGGTCCATGGGAGACATCGTGCTCATCTCATCCCGCTCATAGCCGAAGAGGTCCAGCGTATACCGATTCATCTCGAAGAAGGGGCCAAGGGTCAGGTCATCCCGGAGCTCGTTGACGAGGATGCCGTCCCGTGCATGGCTGAAGAGGGCCCGGAACTTCTCCTCTGACGACCGAAGCGCCTCCTCCATCTCCCGGAGGGAGGTGATGTCACGCCCGCTGCTGAGATATGAGAGGGTCTCCCCCTTTTCGCCGAAGTGACCGCTCACGTTCCACTGGAACATACGCGTGACACCGTCTGCACCACGAGCCCTGAGCTCTAGAACCCCAGATGGACGCTGGGGATTCAGGCTCCGGAAGAACGCGTCAAGAAGGGCGCTCTCCTCTGGTGGATAGTGCTCACGATAGGGCATCCCGATGAGATCGCCGGGTTCAACATCAAAGTACCGGCAGTAGGCGGCATTGACGAAGCTGTAAGTACTGTCACCAGCGATCATCGCAATCAGATCATTCTGGTCGTCGAGGAGACCGAGATACATTTCCTTTTCGCTGCTCAGCTGAAGGGAAAGAACGGAGACGATGACCCCCACGGCTACGATCACTACAGAATGGCCATAGGCATTGATCACCACATCGGGAACAGGGCCCATGATCAGCGGCACCAGGACGAGATAGAGCGAACTGACCAGGACAGAGAGGATCATCCCCTCCCGTGGGTACCGGTACGCTGCAAAGACAACGGGAATATAAAATAAATGAGGCAGAAGGGTGGTGATGCCATTCAAAAGCCCTGCGGTAACGATAGCAAAGGAAAAAAGGGTAGTAAATCCAATGACAAAAATAAAAAGTAAGGAATCACTTTCTAAGAAGGATTCTACCCTTTTTTCTACTTTGTCCATGATACGATAGGTGGGCCCAGATTTTATATATATTTACTGAATTAAATCCAAAAACAAGAGCTTACTGGTGGCCAAAAGTTAAATAGAGGTATATTTGTGGATATCAGGGCTGCTCTCCATCCCTGAGGACCATCGTGCCTACCCCGCTGTCGGTGAAGAGTTCGAGGAGGAGGCTGTGGTCACGGTTGCCGTTAAGGATATGGGCGTGGGAGACACCCCCCATGAGCGCCTTGATGCACCCCTCGAGTTTCGGGATCATTCCGCCAACGATCGTCCCGTCCTCTATGAGATGTGCCGCCTCCGAGAGATGGATGCGCTGGTAGGTCCGCGTACGGGTCTGGTTCATGACCCCGTCCACATCAGAGAGATTGATGAGTTTGTACGCCCTGAGTGCGATGGCAATCTCCGATGCAGCGGTGTCCGCATTGACGTTCAGGGAATGCCCGCTCCGGTCGATGGCCACCGGGGAGACGACGGGAATATAGCCCTTCTCGAGCAGGACCTCGAGGATACCCGCATTGATCTTCTCCACATCACCCACGAGGCCCAGATCAACTTCATGCTCCTCGTCATCCACTATAACGCGGCGGGTCCCGGTCTTCCTGGCAAACATCAGGTTGCCGTCATTGCCGGAGAGGCCGATACCGAGGGCCCCGAACTTTGAGATGAGCGAGACGATGCCGTCGTTGATTTTGCCCACGAGGACCATCTGGGCAATCTCCATCGTCTCGGCGTCGGTCACCCGCAGACCCGCGACAAACTTCGGCTGTTTGCCCATCTGCTCCATCTTCTGCGTGATCTCCGGGCCGCCGCCGTGGACGACGACGATATTCATGCCCACATACCTGAGGAGCACGACATCCTGGATCACCGTATCCAGTATCTTCGGGTCGACCATGGCGTGCCCACCAAGTTTCACAACGATAGTCTTGCCGTGGAACCGCTGGATATACGGCATCGCCTCCATCAGGACTTCTTCGCGTTTCATGCCTCTTCCTCACAAGAGCCCGCCTCCTGCCCCCGCACGGGGAACCGGATACGGGTTGATCATCACAGGTTTGGAGCATCATACGATAAAACTGCTTCCGCAACGCAGAGGGCACCTGACGAATCGATGCATACATAGGAATGATGACAGAAGAAAGGGCAGGGCACCAGCAAAAAAAAAGAGATCAGGTGGTATATTTGCCGTTGATCTCCACGTACTTCTCGGTAAGATCACATCCCCACGCGGTGGCGGACGCCTCTCCCGCCCCGAGATCGAACCCGAAGATCACGGTCTCGCCCTTCATCAGGTCCTTTGCGGCGGCAAGCGCATGGGGGTTGACCAGATCGTCGGCAAGGATTTCCCCGCGGCGTGCGAGGGTGACCAATGCATTGCCCTCGCCGATGGTGACCGTCGCCTTCAGGGGGTCGAACACGACACCCGCCCTGCCGGCGGCACCGATGATCCGCCCCCAGTTCGGGTCCTCCCCGTAGACGGCGGTCTTCACGAGCGAAGAGCCCACGACGGTACGGGCGACGGCGGCCGCGTCCTCCTCATGTTCCGCTCCGGTCACCCGGACCTCGATGAGCTTGGTCGCCCCCTCCCCGTCACGGGCGATCTGCTTTGCAAGGCTGATACAGACCTCCTCGAGCGCATCGTAGAGCTCCCCGGGATCTGCAGGGCCCCGCGTCCCGGTCGCCGTCACAAAAACGCAGTCATTGGTGGAGGTGTCGCCGTCGACCACCACGCGGTTGAAGCTCCGGTCCGCCGCACAGGTAAGCATCGCCCGGAGGGCGGGTGCCGCCACCTCGGCATCGGTATAGAGAAAGCCGAGCATCGTCCCCATATTGGGAGCGATCATCCCTGAGCCCTTGGTGATGCCGGCAACGGTAAACCCGTCCCTCTTCGCACAGGCATGCTTGGGGAAGAGGTCGGTCGTCATGATGGCGGCGGCCGCCTCATCCTCCGCGGAGGCCTCGGACCGGACCTTTCCCGCCACAACGGCTGCCTGCCGCTCGATGATCTCCATCTTCATGAAGCGGCCGATGACCCCCGTTGAGGCGACGCCGATCATGTCAGGGATGGTTCCGAGGGCCGCTGCGCCGATCTCCGCCATCCGCCGGGCATCGGCCATGCCCCGCTCCCCGGTATAGACGTTCGCGTTGCCGGAGTTGACGATGATGCCGTCGAGCCGCCCCTGTGCCATCCGCTCCTTCATAAGGAGCACCGGCTCGGCGGCAAAGAGGTTTTGGGTAAAGACGCCCGCCGCGGTCCCGGAAGCCTTTATGAGGCACAGCCCGTACTTGCCCTCCTTGATGCCGGCACAGGAAACCCCGTCCACGGCGCAGAGACTCTTCATTCCTCCTCCGATGCGTCCGCGTTATAGCGTGACCCGAGCCCGTGAACGATGTCCGCACGGGTCAGGATACCGGCGAGCATCCCGTTCTCCAGCACCGGGAGACGGGCAACCCCCTCCTTCATCATCAGGGAGGCCGCCGCCTCGATATCCTCATCAGCGTCGATGGCGATCACATCATCGGTCATCACCTCGGATACCGGCACATTTCCGATGTCGGCGAGCGCCTCCTTCGTCTTCTCCCAGTTCATCAGCTCGCGGATGGGGATCTCTAAGATCTCAAAGGGCGACGGCAGCCAGAGATCGTCGCTGATCTCCGGGGGGTTCAGGAGCGTGAGGATATCCGTCTCGGTCACTATCCCCACGAGGTTGTCCCCTTCCACGACCGGCAACCCGCCGATACGGTTTTTCTTCATCGTGCGCGAGACCTCGGCGACCGGGGTATCCGGGGCGACCGTGATCGGATTTCGGGTCATCACTTCACTGACTTTCATCACATACACCTCTTATGCGGCCATTGCCCTTACGGGAGGAGCGGGACGACTCCCAGCCCCTCCGTCTCGGGAATGCCGCAGATGATATTCATATTCTGGATTGCCTGGCCGGAGGCTCCCTTCACCAGGTTGTCGATCACCGAGACGGCGACGACACGCCGGCCGCCGGCCTCGACTTCGACGGCTATGTCGCAGAAGTTGCTTCCGCGGACACCGGCAAGGGAGGGGGGCTGGAGACGGATAAAGTGTTCCCCGGCATAGAACTCCCTATAGAGCGCCTCTGCCTCTTCCTGGGTAATCGGGTCGTCAAGTAATATATGTGCCGTGGTAAGAATGCCCCGGTTCACCGGCAGGAGATGAGGGGTAAAATGCACGGATGCGGCTGACCCGAGCCGTGATGCCTCCATCTTCATCTCGGCAAGGTGCCGGTGGGCGGTCCATTTGTACGCAGTGAAGTTGTCATGCGCATTGCAGAAATGGTTCACTGCCGATGGGTTCACCCCCGCACCCGAGACGCCGGTCTTTGCGTCGTAGATGATGGTCGTCGCCCGTGGCGCAAGCGGTGCCGCCGCGAGCGTCGCCCCGGTCGGAAAACAGCCGGGGTTCGAGACGAACTCTGCTCCTTTGATCTGCTCGCGGTGCAGCTCGGGCAGGCCGTACGGGGCCTCGAAGTAATCGGTATGGGCGACCCCGTACACGCTCTCGAAGACGTCCTTCGGGAGCCGGTAATCGGCCGAGAGGTCGACTACCTTCATTCCCCGTTCGAGAAGCCCGCCCGCATACTGCATCGCCGCCGTGTGCGGCACCGCCAGAAACGCAACGTCCGCCTCGATATCCACGACATCCGGATTCGTGTACCGGAGGTCGGTGAAGCCCCGAAGATTGGGGTGGGTGACGGCAACTTCGGTCCCTTCCAGTTTTCGCGAGGTCGCACATGTTACCTCCGCAGATGAATGGCCGGCGCAGAGGCGAATGAGTTCCCCACCGGTAAAACCGGATGCGCCGATGATTGCAATCTCCATGATCAAAGGTATGTTTAAAACGAGTTAATCCTTCCCTGCACCCACCTGCATGAGCCTCTCCGCGAGCGCCGCTATCCTCGCATTGTCCTCGAGATTATTGAGGAGGGCAGGCGGGAAGGCCCCCGTCCCCCAGCGTGCCCCAAGCCAGGCTCCGCAGAGAAAGGCGATGGTGTCGCTGTTGCCGCCGATGGATGCCGCAACGGGAAGAAGTGCATCGGAGTTCCCGAACCGGGAGATCAAATAGAGCGCCATCGGCAGCGTCTGGTACACGGAGATGTCGTTTCCTATGACCGGAAGGACCGCCTCGAGGGAGAAGCCCTCACGCGAGAGGTCGCATGCGGTGGCGATGCGGGAGGAGAGGAGCGGTTCCATCGACCGGGCACAGAGCTCTGCCACATGCACCGGGTCCTGTTCATCTGCAAGGGTCGCCCGAAGAAGCATCGCAAACGAGACCGTCGCCGCCTGCGCTGCGATGTGGGTGTGGGTGACCGCACAGGCCGCGGTCAGCTTTCTGTACAGGGTGTCGGGTTCTGCAATGGCGAGGGCAAAGGGCACGGCAAGCGGCATGCACCCGGCACCTGGCGACTCCACCCCGGTTCTTCCGGGACCGTCTGCCGAAAACCTCCGGGAGGCGGTCAGGACGGGGCCGTCGGGGAACCGGAGTCCCTCACCTTCCACGAGATCTCTTATCCCCCTCAGATAGCGGTCGGGGGTGAAGGTCCCCCCGGCGAGGAGCTCCCCTGCAAGGAGCATCAGCTGGGTATCATCCGTGTAGCTGCCAGGGGGGAGCCCGGCATTTGGGTGGCGCCGGTGGGCGGCCCGGTACTCCGCCGCCGCCCTGTCGGGACGGGGAGGCATGGTCTCTCCCGGCATTCCAAGGGCATCACCCACGGCAGCACCCAGCATACACCCCCTGTACCGGGATATCATGAAAAGGTATCCCGCCGCCCGGCTGATAAACCTATCTTCCTCCGCTTCAGCCGTGCAGGCCGTGGCGGTTAAGGACGACGAGCTTCTCCTCGGTCATCTCCCTGACGGCATACCGGGGCCCTTCCCGCCCCAGACCGGAGAGGCGCGTGCCCCCGTACGGCATCGCATCGGTACGGAAGGTCGGGATATCGCCAACCATCAGTCCGCCGACAGGGATACGGCGGACCGCCTCCATGATACGACCCATATCATTCGTGAAGATACCCGCCTGCAGGCCGTACGGGGTGTCCGCCGCAATCGCAACGGCATCCCCCCACGTCTCGTAGGGGATGAGGGCCACCGCCGGGGCGAAGAGCTCGGTGGCGCAGGCCGGGGCATCCGCATGCACCATCCCGAGCACGGTGGGGGCAACCATCCTCCCGTCCCGGGTGCCCCCGCAGCAGAGGTCGGCCCCGCCTGCAACGGTGTCCGTGATCTTCTTTACCGCTGTTTCCGCGGCCCCCTCCGAGATGAGCGGCCCGATATCGGTCGCTGGGTCCGCCGGATCACCGGTGACGAGCGCCTTCACCCGCCGGGTGACCATATCGCAGAGGTGATCGTAGACCGGGCGGTGGACCAGAACCCTCTGGGTGGAGATACAGACCTGGCCGCTGTTCGAAAAACCGCCCTGGACGATGCGCTCGGCGGCATACTCCAGCGGGGCGTCGCTGTGGACGATGACGGCGGCATTGCCCCCCAGCTCAAGGGAGACGTGCCGTGCAGCGGTGGAGGACTTCAGGTGCCACCCCACCCGCGGGCTGCCGGTAAACGAGAGAAACGCAATACGGGGATCGGCTGCCATCCACTCGGCATCACTGGCGGTGCAGGGGAGAACCGAGAGGGCCGCCGGGGGGACCCCTGCACCGAGGGCCATCTCCCCCAGAAGCAGGGTCGAAACCGGCGTTGCAGAGGACGGTTTCAGGATGATCGGGCACCCGGAGGCGATGGCAGGGCCCAGCTTGTGGCAGGCGAGGTTGAGAGGGAAGTTGAAGGGAGTGATCCCCAGTACCACCCCCGCGGGCACCCTCGTCATAAAGCCGACCCTCCCGTCCGCCGCCATATCACGGTCGAGGGGAAGTATCTCGCCACCGAGACGGGTCGCCTCCTCTGCAGAAACGGTGATCGTCGCTGCCGCACGCATGACCTCTGATTCGGCGTATTTCAGCGGTTTACCCGCCTCCCTAACAAGTATGCGGGCAAATTCTTCACGCCGGGCATGGATGGCATCCGCCAGGCGGGAGAGTATCTCCGCACGCCGGTAGGCGGGAAGGTCTGCCATCTCCCCGCAGGCACCGGCAGCACGGGTGATGGCCTCTCCACATTCCCGGCGGCCCGGACGACAGACCGTGGCGACCACGGACCCGTCGTACGGACTGTGCACCTCATAGGTATCATCACATGCCTCCCGGACACCACCCGAGAGGCAGGGTATCGGCTTCTGCATGCATCAGCAGTGTTTCTCACAGCTCAAAAAACAATCGCTCTGTCCTGATTAATGGAATTTATTTACCTACATAGGATAAAATGATATTATAATATGCCCAATAGTACTCCATATGTTCTCCCACCGGGTCTTTACCACCGATTTCAGGACCGCACTCGAAGAGGAACTCGAACGCAAGGATATGAGCATCAAGGAGCTTGCCGAACGGGCAGGCATCCCGGCGGCAACCCTCTACAAGATCACTTCCGGAGAGCGGGACCCCCGGTTATCGACCGTAAAGGCGATCGCCGACGCCCTCGACCCGCGTGAACGGGACTTTGTCGCGGTCATCGGCGTAAAGTTTCTCCTTGACGAGCTCCAGGGGACGAGCGAGACCGCTGGCGGTAAAACCTACCGGATCCGTGGCTATACGGCCAATACGATGGAAGAATGCATCATAGCCGCCGTCCGGGCAGAGAAGGACGGTGCGGCAGGGATCATCTGTGCCCCCATCCTCTCCACTCTCGTAGAGCGGATCGTGGACATACCGGTGACGATCATCAAGCCGAATCCGGAGTCGTACGTGGGCGCATTCGAGTCGATCGTCCGGATGATCGAATAGGCCGGTCCAAGAGAAAAGAACATCCGGGTTAAAAAAAAGGAGATCCCTTTCACACTTTTCTGCCGAGAACGGGAAGGGTGCCGATAAGCCCCGTCACTGCGACGAGAGCCGCAGGGGCCGCCCGGGTTGGTGCCGGCCCTGCCGGGCTGTCCGGGGTTGCAACGGATAGGTCATCCGGGGATGGGGATGCCGGGGGCATTTCTCCTGCACCGTCGCCGGTGATCGTTGCTGTTGGCGTTCCCTCAGCGGTAACCCCCGTCACACCTTCATCGTCGAGGGAATAAAGCGAGACATCGCGGACGCTCGCAACGACGGCAAGCGTGGCATCGGCGTTCAGTGCAATCCCCTTACAAGCGGCCGCTGTGGGCACCGATGCCAGTTTCGTTCCCGAACGGTCGTAGAGGGCAAAGCCCTCTGCTCCACAGACGGCGATGCGTTCGCCGTCACGGCTCACCGCGACCCCTTCGGGGCGCCCAAAGGGGATGGACCAGAGGAGCAGGCCCGTGCGGGAGAGCGCATAGACCATCCCGTCGCCGGTGCACGCCGCGATCGTCCGGCCACCGTCTGATACGGCGATGTCGTTCACCGGTTTAGGGGATGCGCGGTACTTCCAGTAGACGGTGCCCGTGCCGGGGGAGGAGAGGAGCACCGACCCGCTCTCCGTGCCCGCTGCAAGATAGTCGGTACCGGGGACGAGTGCCACGGCAAAGTAATCCTCTCCCGTATCCGTTTCGGCAGCCGTATCCCCGCGGATCGTTCCTTCGAGAATGGTCGACCCGTCGGTAGATGCGAGATATACCGTACCATCAGGCGACACTGCAACACTTCGGATCACATTGAATACCTTTCTGCCTCCGACCGTGGTGCCGTCTGCACCGAAGATATGCAGGTCAAACCCCCCGGCGACGACAACGCTCCCGTCGTCCGGGAGCGCCACGTCAAACATGCGGAGAGGAGAGCTCCACTGTACCGCTCCCCCTGGGGAGAGGCAGATAAGCCCGTCCTCTCCTGCCGCACAGATAGTACGGCCGTCGCCGGAGATGGCCACCGCACTGACCCCCTTTCCTCCGATCGTGTGGTTCCAGACCGGGGTTGCCTCGGCAGCTGCCACTGCGGTCAGAGAGAGGAGAAGAAGGAGGGAGAGGACTACTACATACTGTGACTTCATGCCCTGCCTCTTCTCCGGAGACCAAAGAACAGCCCGGCCGCACATCCGGCAAGGGCACCGGCATACGGCATCGGGCTCTGCGCCTCAGCAGGAACGGGGGCCCCTGCGTCACCGAAGATGTCCGGGTGGATGTCTGCCGCGACCACCTCGAGCGCATCGACGATCCGCGGGCCGCCCCGGTCAATCATATCCGATTCAACGATGTACACGCGTCCTTCACGGATGGCGGTGACCCCCTGGAGGCGCGGTTCTTCCATCATATAAGTGTAGATGAGGTCATAGCTGGCCTCCCCCATGCCGCTGCCGGAGTTGACGAGGATGATATCCGGGTTGGTGGTGATGAAATCCTCAAGTCCAACGATCTGCCATCCTTCGACATCTGGAAAGGCATTCTTCGCATGGGCAATCTCGAACATCTCGTCCTGGAAGGTATCCCTCCCGCTCACCCAGATGGGGTCGTACCAGACGATGTGGGCAACGGTGGGCCATTCGGTCGCGGCCGATGCCTTCAAACGGACCGCCGCTATCCTCCGCTCCATGGAAGAAGCAATTGCCTCTGCCTCCTGTGCATTGCCGGTCGCCGTCCCGACGATCCGGACGTCTTCGACGACGCCCTGGATGGAGGCAGGGTTCAGGGAGACGACGGCAAGGCCGAGCCCCTGCATATAGGTGACCACTTCCTCGGTATTCCCGAGCGCCGCCAGGACCAGGTCGGGCTTTGCGGCAACCACCTTCTCGATGTTTACCGTGCTGTACCCCCCGACCTTCTCCACATCCGCGGTCGCCGCCGGGTAGTCGCAGTAGTCGGTCACGCCGACGACCCGGTCACCGGCGCCGACGGCATAAACTATCTCGGTATTCGATGGGGCAAGCGAGACAATCCGCTGCGGAACGTTCGCAAGGGTGAGAGTCACACCAAAGTCATCCGTCACGGTGATGGGGCCGACGGTCGCAGCCTCGGGTGGTGGAGCCGCCGATGCAGAAGCAGTCATTGCCGGGGATTCGGGAGGGGCCGGGGATGCTGTGGACCCGGCGGCAAGCGGGGAGACGCCGTCATCCGGCAGGACGGGGTAGGGCCGACCAAGGAGTGCCGGAACAGCCGACGCCGTCATCCTGCAGGGATTGTCCGTGAGGATCGGGGTCCACTTGAAGTACCCCTCTGCATCCTGGGCAGACAGGAGGTGGTCGACGGGGCTTTTTCCCTCCTTCGTCCATCCGGCGGGGTCCTCGCCGGCCGCAACGAGCGCCTGGATGACCCAGGCGTCCGATGCAGTGTTTGCCGCACTCGAGCCGCCGTAGTTGAACCCGCCGTTCTCGCACTGTACCGTGCGGAAAAAGGCCGTTGCCTTCGTGATGACCGGCGAGGAGCGGGGAGTGCCTGCGGCCCTCAGGGCCTCGACAGCAGAGGCGGTGTCGTCGCAGTCGCTCTCTGCACCCGGTGTCCACCCGAACCCGCCGTCCGCGTTCTGCTGTGCGGTGAGCCATTGTACGGCCTTAGAGGTGTCCTCGCCTGCGGCCGCGAGCGCCATCAACGCCCAGTTCGTCGTATAGATGTGATCGCCGAATGAGCCCGACGGTTCCTGCTTCGCCTTCAGGAGGGCGACGAAGTCCGTTCCCTCGAAATCATACGGGTCTTCCCCTACCGCAAGGATGGTGAGAATCATCTTCGCGGTCTCGGCCGTACCGTCGATGGCGACGGTCTCCGCGGCTATCGTATGCAGATAATCGACAGCCGAGACGCCGCCTTTTGTCCATGTAGACGGGTCCTCACCTGCGGCGACGATGGCCATAATCACCCACGTCGAGGTTGCGGCACTCGTCTCCCGGCCCTCCTCGCCGAATCCGCCGTCCTCGCGCTGGCAGGACTGCATATACGCAAGGGCAGATTCAATCTGCGGTGCGTCTGCCGACAGCGGGTACGCGACGGTTGTCCCCACACATGCGATGCTGCAGAGCAGCATTATCGAAAAAAAGAATAGTCTAGTTCTGTTTCCTGTCATATCCTGTACTCCACCATACTATAGCCAGTCCTGCACCGGCCAGGCCGGCAAGTGCCGGGAACGGGGTCTGTTTCGGTTCTGTCTTTCCACCTGCGGCGTTCGCTTCAGGTGTCTGCTCTTTCTCTGTGGTCTCATCCGCTACGGGAGGTTCCCCTGCTGCAATAAGTACAAAGGACGAGAGGCCCGCTGGTGATTCGGCTTCGATGCAGACATTGCTGCCTTCAAATCTGACCGTGGGGACGATTACCTCGACATTCCCATCGTTTCCGATATGTACGATGTACAGGCTCATAGCTCCTCCGTGGGCACGCACCCACGCTTCGTCCATCCCGATGATAACGGTTGCCGTTCCGATATCCTCGCCGTTGACGAGATGTATCTCCCTCACATCGACCCCACAGGCGACCGCCGCCGGATAGGGCGCATCGGAAAGAGATGCAAGCAAGTCCTGGAGCTCCTCCGGTGACGGCCCGGTGCCGAGCGAGGTGATGATCTGTGCGCCGAACGGCATGGAGTAGAGCACAGCGCCCACCGAGACGGTCACATGGCCCGCACCACGGAGATCGTCCTCCACCGGCAGTGTCACTACCCTGATGGACTCCACCTGCCCACTGATGATCCCGCGGACCTCCTTGTAGTCCACAAACCGGATGAAGAGTGTGGCCCCGCCTCTCGTAACGATGAAGGTATTCTGTTCCATTGCGACATTCTCACCCGCTGCGGCGGCCGCCGCCATATCAATGCTGAGCACCATCCTGTTCTGGTCGATCGTCAGCGACGCCCCGGTGGGAAGACCGATAGTACTGAGGCGGCCGACCGTCGATGAGCCGGTCGCTGCCGTACCGCCGGTTTCGCCATCCGTTCCACCATCGCCACCGCTGCCGCTGGTCGCGGTGGCGATGGTCACCTTATACCCGTAGACGTGGTCTGACGCTGCAGGTGTGCTGGACATCGACTCGCTCCAGTACCAGACCACCTCATCGCCGGTTGAAAGGGTGTAGGTGTTTGCACCGCTGCCCGGGCTTGCGCCGTTGACCATGTACATCCAGCCCGAGGACCCGCTGTTGGCAAGCCCACCGATCTCATCGACGAAGAGCGAGCCGTATTCATTGTAGAAGCCGTCATCCACCCCGAACGAGAGCCCGGCAGCGTTGAGGACACCGAGGGCGGTGGTGGTGCTCACGTTGTAGGTCTTCCCGCTCTCGCCCGTAGTGGTGAAGGTGCCGGGGGTGAGGGTGAGGGAGGTGAGGGGAACAGTCGGTGTCGTTGACGGGGATGGGCCGTCGTCACCGCCGCTGCCCCCCCCACCCGGTGGTGGAGTGGGAGTTGGGGTCGGCGGCGCATCGGTAATGATGATGCTCTGTGGCTGGGTCACCTCGCCGGTCGCCGGGTTCGTCGCATAGAAGAATACCTCCCCGGCCCCAGGGGGGATAAAGCGTACAGTTGTCCCGCTGGCAAAGATGGGGGTGCCGCCTTCATACTGAAATGCGACGATTCCCTCCATGTCTAGCGTCACTGTCACCGGTTGCCCTGCCCCCGCCTGCGTAACGCTCGCGACGGCTATCGCCGATGCAGGCGTAGCGGCGCAGAGGAGGAGGGCAAGAAGGCCGAGACAGAGACCTAGACCACGGTGCATGTGATTCCCCCGGAAGTTATCGGCTTCGTGTATGGGAAGGTGTCGAAGGTGTACACCGCGGCAAAGAGCTCATACTCTCCGGTCGGGGCATTCAGCGGAACCTGAATATAAACCGGAATACCGGTCTTCTCCACCCCTGCCTCCAGTTCCACTGTGGCAAGGCCCGAGAGGCTGTTTCCTGCGGCATCGACGCCGGATACATCGATCACGTACCATCCTGCATCTGCCTTCGTGACGTCCAGGCGGGCGAGGAACGAGCCGCCACGTGCGGCAGTCGTGTCTGCTATGGTGAAGGTGCTGATGTCATCTTCGGGGATGATGACGTGGATCGTCACAAGGTTGGGGATGCCTGTCGTTGCGGCGGGAAGTGTATCACCCCACCCGGAGTACCAGAAAGAGAAGATATCTCCATCACGGGCGATATCGTCAAGACCTAACGCAGATCCTCCATTGTCAAACTGCTGCCACCAGTAACCTGTAACAGAATCATAGCCCATATCACCAAGAAGATCCAGAGAGGAACCCCAGGTTCCATTAGATGTCTCAATCGCAAATCCACACGCCTCGGAGGCCGCATGCAGGGCGCCTGCTGCGGTCGTCTCATTTACAATGGTGCCGTCCGTAAGGGCAATCTGGTCGCCGTTGTGCAGGACAACGGTCGTCTCGCAGGCAGCACCGGGGCCAAAGGCATAGAAGGTGTTCGTGTGTTCCGCGCCGATGAAGAGGGTGCCATCGGCGACCGCAGGTGAGGAACCCCAGAATGATGCCCAATTGTATCCTACCGGTTCAGGAAGTGTGAAGTTCCATATCTCTGTTCCATCAACCGCCGAGTAGGCATGGAGGGACGAACGAACTTCACTGGTGCCCGCATAGACATAATCTCCTGCAATCACCGGAGAAGAATCAATTTTTTCTGTCATCGCCGATTGCCAGACCGGGGCTGCCGTAATATCAGAGGCATCCAGACAGAGGAGGCCGTTTTCTGTTCCCACATAGAGAAGACCGGCGCTGCTGTTGAGGGCAGGAGTGCTCAGAGTGCCATTCCCGATCCCCCGTGATGCAAGAATACTCCCATCCCCAAGAGCGACCTTATAGAGGGTGGAACTGGTCGAGATAAAGAGAGCATCCGTATCGATCACTGGTGCCGATTTTATCGTGCCGGAAAGGGGCGTCTTCCAGATTTGTGTCTTCGTTAGGTGGTCATAGGCATAGAGCTCTGATTTGTTGGACGGGAAATAGATGACATCACCCGCTGCGGAAGGCGCGGTGAAATATGTCGCATTTCCATACCCGGTATCCCACGGACCAAATGCCACTGACCAAACCTCATTGCCGTCCGCTGGGTCATAGACATGCAGACCGCCGTCAGAGGCGGTCAGCACATAGAGGAGCCCGTTATGGTAGAGCGGAGGTGAAGTAATCCCGAAGTACCCGGGATATTCTTCGGCAAGGACCGACCATGCCACACTGCCGTCTGCGATGTTGAGAGCGGTGAGATATCCGTCCGTTCCACCTACGATAAGGAGTTCCCCTGCCAGGGTAAGCCCTGCCTCAGATCCTGCCGCATAGGTCCAGACCTCTTCACCGGTCAGGGTATTGTAGCAGAAGACCGCGGGTATTACATCCGTCGCACTCATATCAGGACCGGTTGCTATATACACCCGGTCCCCCGCCACCACCGGCGATGCATCGATCCAGCCAGGGGAGACCGACCATCGGATATTCTCCGAGAGCGGCCCCGCCTCCGCGACGTATCCCGTTCGGCCGAAATCGCCATGGAACGTCAGATAATCAGCTGCGCTGCATCCCTGCACCATGATGAGAACCACCACGAGCAGGAGAGAGAGAGAAATGTTTTCTTTCACTAACCAAACCCCACTTGTTTTTATTATGGAGATCTGGTTAACTCCAGATAATTTAAATTATATCATTTTTTTCTGATAAGAAACGGAAGCAAAATTATGGCGAGCCAGAGATGGAGTCATCCCCATTTTCTCTTCTATCTCAACGAAGAGAGAAGATCCTCTACCCGGCAGATACGCGCAGCCCCCTTCTCCTCAATGCATTTGAGAACAGCCGCGAGTTTTCCACCGCTATAATCGGTGAATTCCCCCCCCTCGGGCATATAGATGATAACGGGCGTCGTCTCCTGGTCACAGAGGGCTTCGAGGTTCGCGAGATTGCCGGGACCGATTGGCATTGCCGTGAGAATCGCAACATCAGCCGCAGCGACCATCCCCTTAAGCGCCGCCATCTCTTCCGGCCCGATCGGCGAGAAGGGAGGGATACAGAGGAACTCGATCCCGAGCGCCGCGGCCGTGCAGGTGTCAGAATCGCCGTCACAGAGGATGCCGGTCGTCATCTCACACCCGGCGGCGGTGAGGCGGTACATCAGCCCCGACCCCGACCCGCCGCCGCAGACGAGATGTACTCGTCCCGGTGATTTCTCAGGAGACCCTTTGGGCGAGGACGCGCTGCGGGCCGTCCCCTCAAAGGGGAGGACGATCGGGCGGCCGGTCACCGGGTGGGTCTGGATAAGCGCGTCGATGCCGTAATGCTCCCGGAGGTTCTCGCGGGTGAGCACCTCTTCGGGAGTGCCCATCGCCCGGACTTCGCCGCCTGCCATGAGAAGGATCCGGTCACAGTAGGCGCAGGCGAGATTCAGGTCATGGAAGACCCCAATCTTCGTCACCCCGGACCCCAGCCCGCGGATGATCGAGAGGATCTCCACCTGATGGTTGATGTCAAGGTGTGCCGTCGCCTCGTCGAGGAGGAGAAAGCGGGGCTGCTGGGCAAGTGCCCGGGCAATGATCACCCGCTGGCGTTCGCCGCCGGAGATCTCTGTTACCGGGCGGGGGGCCAGGTGGGCGATGCCGGTGACCGCCATCGCCTCCTCCACCACCCGGTAGTCCTCCGGACTCTCACCGGAGAACCTCGTGTGGTGGGGAAACCTGCCCATCATCACGATGTCGGTGACCGTGTAGGAGAACCCCACCGATGTCTCCTGCGGGACAACCCCGAGTGTCCGGGCAAGCTCCTTCGGGTCGTAGTCCTCCAAAAGACGCCCCTCAATGGTGACCGCACCCTTCCTTGTGGCTAGCACACGGCTCATCGCCTTGATGAGCGTCGTCTTCCCCGAGCCGTTTGGCCCGATGATCCCGATGAACTCCCCCTCAGCGGCATCGAGGCATATGCCGCGGATGATGTCCTCTGTGCCGTATCCTGCCGAGAGGTGGTCGGTCCGCATCATGCCTTCGACCTCCTGCGCAGGAGGAAGACGAAAAAGGGGGCGCCCACAAACGCAGTGATGACGCCGACCGGCATGTCCCCGAGAAAGGTCCGGGTGACGGTGTCGGCCCAGAGAAGGAAGATACCTCCTGCGACCATGGCGGCGGGGAAGAGCATCCGGTGATCCGGCCCGACGACGAGGCGCATCACGTGCGGCGTAATCAGCCCGATGAACCCGATGGAGCCTGCGATGGCGACGGCGATACCGGTAATAAATGACGAGACGAAGAGGAGGATGCGCTTGAAGGTCTCCACGTTCACCCCGAGATGCACGGCGTCTTCTTCACCGAGGGAGAGGATATTGAGGTCTTTTGCATAGACGATGAGGATGATGCACCCCGCAATTATCAGGATGGACAGGGCGACGTCGTCCCACCCGACGGTCCAGAACCCGCCCATCATCCAGTAGATAATCTGGTGCAGGCTCTTTCCGGCCGAGTACATCAGAAACGAGAGGATGGAGGAGAAGAACATGGAGAGCGCAACACCCGTAAGGAGGAGCGTCTCCACCGGTGCCCTCCCGTTTCTCGTGGCAAGGGCATAGACGAGAAAAGTCGCCCCGGCCGCCCCCACAAAGGCAAACACCGGGAGAAACATCCCACCAAGAAAGACAATCGCAACTGCTGCCCCCATGGCGGCTCCTGAGGAGGTGCCGATGATATAGGGGTCGGCCATGGAATTCCTGAAGAGGCCCTGCATCGCCGTCCCCGCCGCTGCAAGTCCCGCTCCGACAAGGAGCGCTGCAAGGACGCGTGGCATACGGACCGAGTAGACGATCAGGTATGCCGTCTCATCCGGGAAGAAGGGGGCCACATCCTCCCCGGAAAGAACGGCCGCAAGGGCACCGAAAAGATCCGAAGGAACGAATGAGGAGATCGGGACCGTCGAGGGGCCGATGCTGAGCGACAGAACAAGAGACAGAAGCATTGCGCAGACGAGAACCAGTGCGACCGCCCCGTTTCTCCTCTCCGTTCCGGTAAGCATGCAGTACAGTTTCGGGCAAGAAATAAAATAGGTTTGTTTTAAAAAAAGCTGAGTGGCATATCCTGCGCCACTCATCACCTGCAGAACCGGTCCCGTATCCCGAGAGCCGAGAGAGGGATATTCGGGACATCCGCATTGCCCGGAGCGATCACCGCATGAATAAACCTCGGCCCCTTCTCCCCGGACGTGTACGCCTCGACCAGTTCCTCCGGCGTCTGCACCTTTGCGGTGCTTTCGAACCCCGCGCCACGGGCGATCAGTTCGAGATCCGCCCCGGCCCATGCGTGAGTCATCTGGCTGCCCGTCGACCCGAAGGCGCCGTTGTCAAGGGCGATGATGGTCAGGTTTGGCGGAGCTTCCGAGGCGATGACGGGCAGAATCGCCGTCCCCAGGAGGCTGCCATCCCCGTCGAAGACCACCACATCGCGTTCCTGTCCGAGGGCACAGCCGAACCCGATGGGGGTCGCCTGGGTGTAACTGCCGAGCATATAGAAGTTCTCCGGCCGGTCCCTGATGGCATAGAGCTCCTTTGAGGGAACACCGAGGTTTGCCACGGCGAGGGCATCCCCGAGATGGGGAGCGACGGCGGCGATCGCATCGTAGCGCCGCATCACCGGGGGATGAATGGTCCGGTGGAGGTCACACACAACCTCGCGCTCCCGCAGGGGAAACGGCGCCGGAACCACTGCATCGCAGTGCCCCCCCTCCCAGACGGCGGGGGAGATGAGCGCCACATGCGGCTGTTTCTCTTTATATGCGCCGGCAACCACCTCACCCGCAAGGGCGAGATCGTCCGGCGTGTGGATCTCGGTGCACGCGATGCCCGCCGCCGCGAGAATGCCGGGAAGGCGGCTGTTGAACGGCACCTGTGCCTCGATCCGCTCCCGGTAGACACCGCGCCAGGACGCGAGCACCGGGAGAGGGAGGCGGTAGAGGGAGGGAAGGGTGAGGATGGCGTTGAGCATGTTCCCCAGCCCCGATGACTGGATATGCATCACCGGCCGCCTGCCGGCAAGGGCAAGGCCGGCGCAGAGCCCCACCCCGTCCTCCTCCCGGAGGAGGGAGATCTCGCGAAAATGCCGCGGGAGAAGGGTGCAGAGATCCTTCGTCCTGTCACACGGGAGGGTCGCCATCACCTCTGCCCCTGCCTCCCGTAATATTCGAATCAGTTCTTCTTCATGCATAATCCTTCATCCATCCTGTCAAAAGTCGCTCCGCCTCCGCCCTCCCGGCACCGGCGGGCACCGTGCAGGCCGGCCGGACCCGGTGAAGGGTGAAGTCCTTTTTGACCCGTTCATACCCTCCCCCGGTAATATTGAGGAGCACTATATCATTCTTCCCGAACGTTCCGTTTTCAGCACTGCGCAGCAGCGACGCGGTCGCGACCGCCGCCGCGGGGTCGAGATCGCATCCCTCCACCTCGGCAAAGAGGCGGCCTGCCGCGTGCGCCTCGGCGTTGCTGACCGGGTCCATCATTCCGTTGGTCGCCAGAAGGGCATCCCTGAGGCCGCCGGGAAGATCGTAGGGGGGGTGGCGGTTCGTAAGCACGTCGGCCCAGACGTCTGCGATGCGCGACGTTGCATCCACGAAATCCCCTGGAAGCAGAGTGCGTCTCCCGTCCTGCCACGCATCCGCCATCGGGGTGAAGGGGAGGTTCTGGGAGAGGAGGAGCCGCGGCAGCGCCGCTCCCCAGCGGCCGTCCCTCCGGAGGCGTTCGGCCATCTCCCAGGCAGCGATGCCGCCGGTGCCGCTGCCTACCGCCTGCACATACCAGTCGGGCAGCCGCCCGCAGGCGAGCGTCCCGTCGAGCATGACGGTTCCCATCCCGTCGCGCCGGGCGGGGTTCTTTGCGCCTCCCTCCGGAACGAGGCCGGGCAGGGAACAGAGTGCGTCCCCGACAGTGATGGCATCGGTATAGTCCCCCTCCACCGCGATAAGGAAGACCTGCTCTGCCGGGCGTGTCGTCCATATCCGGTCGATCCCGCGGACCGGGACGGCGAGGACGAGGGGATAGCCGCACTGGGCGGAGACCTCGGCAAAGGCCCGGCCGGTGTTTCCCGCCGATGAGACCTGCATGATGCCTTCTCCCTTCTCCTGGAGGCGCAGCATCGTCGGCCATGCCTCAAGCTCCTTGAACGAGCAGGTCCGAATCAGCGCTCCCTTCTCCGGCCAGTACCCGTTAAAGCAGATCCAGAGATTGGCGAGACCTGCCTCGCGCGCCAGCCCTGTTGAACGATAAGTGACGGGGCCTGCCTGAATGGGAAGCGTCCCTTCCACCGGGAGCCAGTCCGCATAGCGGAAGATCCCGGGAAATGGGCGCGGGGTGATCCGGCGGGCAGCATACTCAGCCCGGATGAGACCGGGACATCCCGCCGGGCAGGAGTTCGTATAATGGTCCGGGACCTCCATCCCGCAGGACGGGCAGCGGAGGCGGTACTTTTGATTCACCACCGGAACACCCCCGAGAGGATCTCCTGTTTCAGGTAGTCGCAGATCCGTTCCGCACGGTTCCGGTCGGACTGGCGAAGCGCAACCGGGACGCGGGCACCCTCCACGGGAACCGTTCCCATCTCCATCGCATAGACCCCGTTCGGGCAGGCCCCGACACAGGTCCCGCAGGCGACGCACCGGGCGTGCATAATGCCCCCGCCCATCATGATCGCCCTGGTCGGGCACGCCTCGGCGGCGGTGCAGGTCCCGCAGAAGAGGCAGTGTTCCGGGCGGACGCTCACCACGGTTTCGGTCCCCTGCCAGATATCGGCGTACGTCGTCCCGGAAAGTGTCGTCCGTGTTTCGATATCATTGACCGGGAGGGAACAACCCTCGTCGAGTACCGAGAGACGGGCGATGTCCGCCTCACTGAGTACCGGCAGGGGGACCGCGACCGAGGTGAGGCATTCAGGACCAACGGAGGTGACAAATCCCCCCATGAACTCGCTGACCATCCCGGAAAGATCAGCGAATGCTGCGATATTCGGCTTTTCCGGGGTCGACCGGGTCCCCTCTCCCATCACATACCCCGCCGACCCGTTGAGCATCAGGGGATATCCCGGCGCGATATGGGTGAGATAGGGGTCATTTGCGAGCGGGTTTATCTCCCCGCAGCCGGAGACCGTCACCTGCGAGGTATTGCCCTGCAGAGGTGTCACGGAAAAGATCGTATCAACGGGACCCGCTGCCCGGTTGACAAACGCAGCATAGTTTTTGAATGCACTGCGGGTGGTGATCACCCGGGCAAAGGGGATCTCGTCGATATGGGTCGTATGCTCGTAGGTCTTCCCGCCGGATTCGACGATGACCTCCACCTCCTTTCCGTCGGCAAGGTCACGGAGGAGATGGCCGCCGCCGTACCGGGGCGAGGCCTTCGCGGTCCCGTAGACCATCAGGTCGACGAGGCCGAGGCGCTCGTTGGGGCAGGGGCCCGGGTAGCAGGGCACTCCCTCCATGGTGACGGCCTCCGCCCGCTCGAAGATGCCCGGTCTCGTCACCGGCACGCACATCACCGCCGCCGTTCCCGACATCACCCCGAAGGTCCCGCAGGTGACGATGTCCACCTCATCTTTCCCCGGAACCTCCCCTTCACGGACGCGGGTCTTGAATTCCATCGCGGTCCAGACCTCGGCCTCACCCCGTGCGAGGCGGTCCTGTATCTCTTCCCGGGTTTTCATATCCTGATATCCTCTACTCTAATATGTATATCCAATCCCTTCCTGAGGACCATATCACGACCCCCCGTATGCCCGAGGTACACGAGGTGCATCATACACAACCCGGGCAAAAACCGCATTCGTCTGCCGAACTGCGGTTGCCAGCGGACAGGTCGTGCATATCCCTCACATCCGGTGATATGGCAGGCTTCGATAGCAAAGCCCTCACGGCCGCGGGAGACGCGGGGGCCGACGACATGCGTGGTTAAAAGACCGGTTATCTCTGAAGCCTTCAGCAGCCGACGGACGTGCTGGACCGGGCTGCAGGCGCCCATCGCACGCGAAGGTGCGCCGCAGACCGCAGTTCTTTCCCGGCGGCTGCCAGTCTCCTGTCATGACTAGTCGCCCCATTACAGGTAATCGGCACCATCCAGTGTCCTAAACGACCCTTTCAGTCATGGAAAAACGAGGGGGAAAAGAGATGGAATATGTTTCAGTCTTCTCCGGAATCTTCCTGACGCCTGCGTGCCTGATAGGGCTCGGCAAGAACCGCAATTACTGAAATGATAACCGCAACCCCGAAGGCCATCGTCAGTTCCATCGTCGCGGGGATGGTGACGGCAAGGCCGCTGACGCTGATGGTGCCGACCGCCTCACCGATGACAATGGGGAGATCCATTACAATCCCCGCCTTTGCAAGAGTATAGTCCATAGCAAGGCTGGTAATGACGAGCGAGAGTACAAAGAAGATGATGAGGTAGAGGGGCTTTCGCGCCGACCACCGGACCAGCCAGTCGGAGAGGGTGCGGTACCGGGGATTCGCCCTCAGGATGGACCCCGCCACCAGGAGGGCCGCGAAGTAGAGGATGAGGACCATAAAGGCAAGGCTGAGCACACTCAGGACCGGTGATGCGATCGGGGTTCCGTACTGCGAAGTAGCAACGGTAAATGGCGAGAGGTCAAGCACAAATGCCGTTATGCCGAACCGGACCTGCCACCAGGCGCCCATGAAGGGAAGGGCGAAGATCAACACCCCTCCGACAAGACCCGGGATATTGATATCGCGCAGATTCCATTCTCCGTCCTGGTGGGTCATAGGGCAGACCCCCTGACGGCAACCGTCTCGATCTCCACCTCGATGCCGCCCACCGCATAGATGACCGTTACGGGAACGGAGACCTGACTGGTATAGACGGAGAGGCTGTCCGCATCTCCCGGCGGCCCTTCAAAATGGAGGTTTGCGGCTCCTCCTGCAGGGATAGTGACCGTGCCCGATAGTATTAGGTCTTTCCCGCCACCGGTATCCACCGGACGGGCCGTTGCGGCAACGATCGTCACTGGCATATCCAGGGAGTTCATGCATGATGCAGTCATAACCACCTTTCCGGCGTCATCCACCGTCATCTCATGCAGCACCAGTGCACCGGAAGGGCCGGTAAGATCGCTGGTGACGAACACCACTCCCGATGCCGGATCATCACCTGAGAGGAGCGGATCCCCCCCGGTGTACCAGAGCCATGCGCCCCCTATCAGGCATACGCCAAGGACGATAAACGGGATATATGAAAGAATGGTCTTCAACCCAGCTTCATCCATGAAAAGTAGTGGAGGGGAGAGCCTAATAAATATGCGCTCGGAAGGTTTCAGGTTTGCACCGGGATACGCTGCGCCATCGCGTATCCGGTGATGACCGCAATCGACGTCCCGAACGCCGCATTGAGGCAATCATCCCCCGTATCGATGTACAGGGACGGCGTACGGGAGAGCTTTGCAGGCGTTGCAATGACAATGAGGTTCTCCGGACCCGCACGCCGGAGCACTGCAGGGGAGAACTGCTGGTTGCCCCGCCCGAGGACAAACCCCTGTGCACCGATGGGGGAGACGATGATCTTTGCCGCCGGATGGCGTTCCAGGAGGGCGCAAATCCCGCCCTCGTTCAGGTCCTGTCCCACCACCCTGCCGTCACAGACCGCATCCACCCCGAGGAGCGTGCCTTCAAGGCCGAGGAGGGCGGTGACCGCAGCGGTCGTCGACCCGGCACCGAGGAGATACAGGGTACCGGGGCGCATGATGTCCACGATGAAGCGGGCGATCTCCTCCTGCATCCGACCCTCTGAAGAGCCGTCCGAAGCCCAAACCCGAAGGTCCGATAGGACCCTATATCGAGGCCCAATGGTAGCCCCCGCACCCGGTGGACAAGAAATTCTGGTTTTTCCCGCTTGACAAACTTGGAGTGACCGGGTTTAATAGGGATACTATGGTGCTGAACTATCGCTATTACTGCAACTTTTGGTGGTGGCCTGAGGAGATATATCCGACGGGCGAGCGATAATTTGCCATAAAAAAACCGCTAAGAAAGACCTTGTGACGCAGCCTGTTGGAACCAGCAGGCTGCGTTTTTTTTTGGTGTTTCGGCGGTTGCGTCAGTAGAACTTCGCTATTTGAGAGCCGGACCTATGGATGATTATCGACAGATCATACACGGCGCCGAGCCGGGCCAGATCGTCCCGATCGTCAAGCGGATCGACGTGGGCGATCCCCTCGATTTCTTCGCCAAACTGACCGACTACGGCCGGGCCAAGAACTGCTGCCTGCTGGAATCCCGCGAGTATCTGGCGGGCACGGGCGCGCTGAGCTTCGGGACCGCCCGACCGGCGCTGTACCTGACCGGGACGGGGTTGGACTTCCGCATCCAGGCCCTCAGCAAAACGGGAAAGCGGATGCTCGGCTACCTGGCCGGTGACGAGAAGCGGTTTGCCTTCTGCGAGACGGTAGCGTTCGAAGCCGACCGAATCGCCGGGCGAATCCGGCCAACGGAAGGGACGATGGACGAGCAAACCCGCCTTCGCAGCACAAATCAGATGGACGTGTTGCGCGCGGTGGCGTTCGCCTTCCG
>ENA-ORXD01000062-ORXD01000062.1-sediment-metagenome-genome-assembly--contig:-NODE-62-length-185367-cov-8.091478_pt1 | contig 185367 bp, 133 predicted proteins | sample MGYA00237862_ERZ511471 | MGnify/ENA metagenome assembly ERZ511471
TTTGAAAATATTCCTAAAACCGTTATTGCCGCATTATCCTATGCGGCATAGTTAATTCAAAAGTGCGAAAGTCAACAAAAGGTAAAATTACAAGTTACAGTTAAAAGTTAAAAATTATTCCTTATTTTTAAATTAATCTAATAGCGAGAGTTTGAGATTGCCGCACCGCCCCGCCAGCGGGGCGGAGAACAGGAGAGCAGGTGAACAGGAGAACAGGCGGCGCTGCGCGAGAGCATTAGAACAATTGAGCAGGTGAACCCTTCTTCGACATTCTGCTTCGCATAAAGCTACGCAGAAACCAGCTACGAAGAGGCAGGCAGTTGAACAGGCGAACAGGTGAAAGATAAAAGACGCGTAAAGCAGGTGAGCAGGTGAAAGACAGAAGATGCGGAAATGCGTTCCTCGGCTCGACTGAGCTCGCCGAAGTCGCAATGACATTTTTTAAAACATTCAAAGTTCAACGTTTAACGTTCAAAGGAGAAACCCCCGGCAGTGCCGGGGGCTAACAATTTAAACGCGTGGACCTGAAGGTCCACCCTACCAACTGAGCTCGCCGAAGTCGCAATGACATTTCCAGAAGTTGCCATAGTGACGACATTTTTAGAGGTTGGCTTACTATTTTCGATTTGACGGTTTATCGGCGGCGGCGTTTTAGCAATACGAAAGAACCCAGTTCGAGCAATAAAACAGCGGCAGGCTCGGGAATCGGGTCCAGCAGGAATCCGTGGTATTCGCCGTTGATATAGCCGTTTCCCACGATCTGGCCCAAGTTGTTGATATCCTCCCCCCGCTTGAGTTCCCAGCCGGTGTCATTTGCAATCAGATCAATCAGATCATACGCCACGCCGTCCTGCCATAATATTGGTATATGCTCAACATACCCATCGTACTCTTGAATCCCTACGGTTCGACCTCCCAGGATCTGCCCGCTGTTGTTGATCATATACAGACCGACATCCCCCAGATCGGTTAATGTACCATCATCTAACAGATAACCGTGCCTCTGGTATTCCTCGCCTATCATCGTCACCAGCGTTCCGATTATCTGCCCCGCGTCATTGATATCTTGCGCTGTCTCCAGGTCACCGCCCAATGCTGTCATCGTACCGTCTTCCCACAGAAAAGCCTGACAAGAGCCACCTATCGTCCACGAATAACCTACAATCTTTGTATTATTATTAATGCTCATGGCAAAACTCGGTCCCGAATGAACCTCCAGTACCCCAAGATTGATAATCTGATCGCCTTGCCATAACGTGGCATAATATTCCTGATCATATTTCTTAAACCCCACTGCCTCACCTAAGTCATTTAACTCAAAAGCTAAATAACCCCCCAGAGGAATAAAAACATCATTATCCCAGATGAAGTTTTCTATAATTGTATTATAACCCAGAATCTGACCCTGATTATTAATCTTATAAGCTAAACAATCTTCTCCCAAATTAGTCATCTCTCCATTTGACCATAAGAATCCGCATTCCACGCCATCTTTGTTGAATGACGTTCCGACGACTTGACCTGAATCGTTAATTCCGCAGGCCCAGCTTGTATCCCCGCCCAGAGTGCCCAGGTCGATGAGATTGTACCGCGGGCTGACGGCGGAATAACCCGGTACCGCCCAAACCATCAAAATCAAGACCACTCCAACCCTACCGACCCGCCTTAGTCCCATTTTAAATTCCATATCTTATTCCCTTTAAGGCAGTTATGAAATACCGGCCTACCTGTAACCTTATTGCTGATGCCTGATAATCTCCCACTTGTGCCGATTATGCTTATTCAGTTATCGGCCTTTTAATATGGTAACCTCTAATAATTCGAATAATTGAGATTGCTTCGTCGTTTTTGTGCGGCAAAAGCCGCACAAAACTCCTCGCAATGATGACATTTTTAGAGGTTGGCTTCATTGTTGAAACCCAGGGTTGCACCCTGGGCTATTATATTTCGCCCTTTCAGGGCTTTAAAAGAATAACCCCACGCTGCGCGAGAACCCGTCTTCGCTCCCGCCTACACTGAAGTTTCGGCGAGGCTGGAAGAAAGCTACGACGCGATGACATTTTTAGAGGTTGGTTTTTGTAAATAAGTGATAGGGGAGAGTTATTTTTTCTGGGCGGCGCGGTGGCGGAGGTACTCGTTGATAAACTCGTCGATCTCGCCATCAAGCATGGCCTGGGGATTGCCCGTCTGGTAGTCGGTGCGATGGTCCTTGACCATCTGGTAGGGCTGCATGACGTAGCTGCGAATCTGATGGCCCCAGGCGATCTCGCCCTTTTCGTCATAGAGCCTGGCCCGCTCGTCGTCGCGCTTCTGCTGCTCCAGGCGTTCCAGCCGGGCCTTGAGCAATGCCAAAGCCAAGGCGCGGTTCTGGTGCTGGCTCCGCTCGGAGACGCACTCGACGACCAGGCCGGTGGGCTTGTGCAGGATGCGAACGGCGGTGGCGACCTTGTTGACGTTCTGGCCGCCGGCCCCGCTGGCCTTGCAGTATAACTCCATCTCGATGTCGTCCTTGTTGATATCGACCTCTTCCACCTCGCCGCGGTCGGCGAGCACGTCCACGGCGGCGAAACTGGTGTGACGGCGCTTGTTGGCGTCAAAGGGGCTGATCCGCACCAGCCGATGCACCCCCACCTCGCAGGAAAGGTAGCCATAAGCATAAGGTCCCTTGACCCGCATAATCACCGAGCGGATGCCGGCTTCCTCGCCGACGGTCAGGGCCAGTTGTTCGTATTTATAGCCGTTGCGGTCGAAATAACGGGTGTACATCCGCAGGAGCATACTGGCCCAGTCGCAGCTTTCCGTGCCGCCGGCACCGGCGTGAATGCTGAAAAAGCAGTCGCAGGGGTCGTCCGGGCCGTTTAAAAGCGAGGCTAATTCCAGCTTGTCAACCCGGCCGGCCAGGGCAGGCAGGTTCTGGGCGACTTCCTGCCGGGTCGCCTCGTCGTTCTCCTCCTGGGCCAAGTCCCAAAGCAGGGATAATTCCTCCGCTTGCGACAGGACCTTTTCCATCGGATCAATAAGGGATTTGAGCGATTTTAGCTGCTGAACTGTCTGCTTTGCGGCGTTGGAATCATCCCAGAAGCCAGGTTGATTCATCCGCTGTTCCAGACGGGCGAGCTGTTCCTTTTTGGCGGGCAAGTCAAAGAGAATCCCGAATCTTTACAATCCGGGAGGTTAAATCGGATAAAGTTACCCCAATTTCCTGATTATTAATCATAACAGTTTGCTCCCAACAGGTCCAGCCGGCGTCGAAGTATCACGATAACCTTCTTAGATTATATATGGTTATGCCAATCCTGTCAATTTGGAAACCACTTGACAATCCATTCGTAATAATATAGTCTTTTAATGAAAGCTGCAGTTGAAATGTTTATTACTACTTACCAGGGCATAATTAACACTCGTTGGGAAGGGGCCCGCAACAGCAAAATACGGAGTTAGATATGAATGCTTTTGTCCAACGGCTGGCTGGAATGGTATTGACAGCGGTAATCGGGGCGGCACTAGCCTGCTTAAGCGTGCCCACACCCGCCTGGTCTCAACAATTAGACCGGGAAATCGATCAGGTCCGCAAGTTGAGCGTGCTGGGTGAGCAGCAACTGGAAGTTATTGATAATTTCGTCAAAACCCAGTTCGATGTATTCCTGCGGACCAGAGACGCCGCGAAACTGGCTGAGCCGCTGAATGAACTATTAACCCGGACCCAGGTAACGGATAAACCCGCGGAGACGCAAAAAAAATACTCCGACCAGTTCACTAACGCCGTCAAAAAAAATTACCGGCAAGTCATGACGCAAGCGGGCTCGATGGAAGACAAGAACCTGGCGAAAGAAGTCAAATTAGCCGCAGCCATCGTCCTGGCCAATTGTGATAACATCCTGGTAATCGATGATTTATCAGGCTTAGCCAAGGATGAGCAGGAAGATTTCCGTTATTGGGCGATAAAAGGCCTGACGACGCCCATCATCCGGGCCTATCTAACCGCGCCGGAAAACAGCGATACCTTGCGCAAGGTAATAACGGAACTGGACGGCGTGCTGGCGAAAGAAACCTCGGCCGTAGTTATCTCCCAAATCGCCGAGGTAGTGCCGGGCAATCTGGAAGAAGGCGCCAAACTATTGCAAGATTGCATTAACAAACGGCTGACGCAATATCAAAACTGGACGGTGGATAACGAATTAAACGATCTGGAAATCATGCAGAAAATATTCGCCCTCGTCGGCAGCCCGGAGCTGGCCGGCAATCCCAAAATAGTAAAAGACCTGGTCCGCAGCACCACGGAATTGTACTGTGCCGCCTATCAGCGATATGTCAAAGGTATGCAGGCGAAAGGCCCCGGCGACAAGAATCTGGTGGTATTATCCGATACCAGCAGGCAAGACCTGGAAACGCTGTTGATCGAAGGCGAACTGGGATTTTTACGGATCTGCAAAAGGATGCAACAGGGTCGATTCCTGTTGGCGATGCAAAGCGCCCGCTGGGTGGAGATGAAGGTAATAATAACCCAGCTTATCGGCCCGCAAGGCTGGGTCAATCAGACTTTCGGTATTACCCTGGCATCGGCTAATCAGGAGTTGCCGGGGCCGCTAATACCCGATCCGCCCGACCAACTCATTCAGAATGCTTTTAATTTGCAAAGCGCTCAAGGTAATACCATCGGCAGCGATCAATACAGCCCCCCTGTTCGAGAAAGCAATTATTAACCAGGGGGTAAATTACTCCATTACCGGCTGAAGGGGCAATTGCCGCTTTGGCAAGCGCTATCCCCGGCTAAACCGCAGGAATCCGCCCTGCCGCCGCAGGCTGGGGAATTACCGCGAGAATGGGCGGCAAAAACACTACTAACCTGACGCTTGGCGCGGCCTTGACATTTTGGACATAAAGGAAGGGTGCGGTTACGCATACTGGCGACTAACTGCTCAAACTTATAACCGCATTCCCGGCAGATATATTCGTAAATGGGCATATTCACCAATCTCACTCAGCCAGCAAATTTTCTTTTCCTTAACATTTCGTTAAACAACTTTATTGTAACCGATTTAAAAGATTAAACAACCGCGAAAGGCATCAATACATAACACGCTTTTTAACAAATAGTTATAACGGATAAGCGTCCTGCAAGGACAAGCGGGCTTTGATGCAGGGACAGGAAAAATTTTATCCTTTGCCGGATAAACGCAAGATTTTATGGGCTATCCGGTTGATTATTACCGGTCATAATGATAAAATATGTATTAATCAATTATATTTCGTGTTAATAATTTACAATAATTTAAACGGTGCTAATCATTATAATATTCTCTCAAACGCACATTTAGAGGAGTTTTATCTTAATCGCTCATTGGGAATAATTTCTGCCTTGGCGGAGGTACTTTCGTACTTTTTTCTTGAGTAACATTTGCCCTGATACAGCGACAGACTTCGGCGAGCTCAGTCGAGCCGGGCCTTTGGGTTTAGTAGGTGGATTTTAAGCAAAATCCGATCTTTTTATCGAGCTGGTATTTTATTCCAATAATGTTGTAAGGCTCTGATAGAAAGCAAGTTTCGATAAAAATCAACGATAGTTAACTCGCGGAAAGACTGTCATAGTAAAAGGAGAAGACGATGACCGGCAATTTTGATACTGAAAAAACCGCAGCATCAACCGCTGGTCCCCAAGTACCTTTGCATCGTCGCATTGCGGAAAATCTGCACCTTCAGGTGAAAAGCGGCACTATCAAACCGGGCGATAAACTGCCCTCCGAGCGAAAAATCGCCCAGAAATTTCAAGCCTCACGGGCCACGGTCCGCACGGCTCTGCAACACCTGGAACAGGAAGGCATCATCACCCGCCGGGACCGCCGCAGCGCCGTAGTAGCTATTCGACGCGATATTACACCCTCCCTGCGGATCGCCTGCAGCCAGCCTCGGCTGGTAAACCTGATGCGCCGACTAGCGGATCTTCAAGTGCTGCCGCCGCGGTGTCAACTGCATCTGCAGGACATTCAACAGCCGAATTCCATCCGCGAACTGTTGACTCAGCCCATCAGCGGGGCGGATTTACTTATCTGCGAACTGGAATATGTCCGCTGCCTGATGGAGCAAAAGGATATTTTGCTGTCCCCGCCCACCTCGCTATTTGCCAATATACATCTACCACCCTCCTTACAGGCGGTTTTTATCGAAGGCGATAAATACCTCGCAGTCCCTTTAGCCATTTCGCCGATGGTAATGTATTATAATCGCGAGACCTTTCAGCATTATCAGCAGCCGGAACCCGCCGGCAACGGGATCTGGGAAAACCTCCTTACTCCGGCTCAGATATTCCGCAAGGAAAAGATATATGGTTTGCAGTTTCGTCCCACATTTTCTCATCTTTCCGCCATGATGGTCAGCCTCGGCAGTCAAATTTATCAAAAGGACGGCATCGTCACCGCCGGCAGCAGAATGGCTACTCACGAGGAAGTCGGCAGATTCGAATATGCCCTGCGCTTTATCTATGATTTGCTGCACGTCAACAAGTTCAGCCCTATACTGGCAAAAGTGGACCAAATCAATCTCTTCGCCCAGAAACGCAGCGCCATGTCGGTAGATGGTTTTGATATGTTTAACCACTACCGGGAAAAATTAGGCCATAACCTGGCGGTGGCCACCTTGCCGGAAGGTATAAAGAATACCACGGTATTCGGCGGTTTCGCCGCGGTGATCCTGGGGGAGCATAAAAATCCCCAGCCCATCGAGGATCTGCTGCGGACGCTGCTGAATGTCAATACTCAGCGCCTGTTGATTCAAATGTCGGCGTATCTGCCGGTTAACAGCTCCCTCTTAAATCAGGAATCTTTCCAAGCCAACGGCGTCAGCCTGGAGATAGCACAGTGTTTCCTTCAGGAAATACAAAATCATAAGAATATGGTCAATTTGGCGATCTCGCTGGAGCATAAATATAACGTGGAGAATCTCCTGCTCGAATTGTGGCTGGGGCTGGACAATATCGACAACATCTGCCGAAGATTCAAAGAGCTCACCGGCCCTTAGCATCAATTAACTCACTGGTATCAAAGATATTACATCGCGGGGGACCACAATCCATCAACGCAGCTGTCAGTCGGCGGCAATAATTAACCCACGCTTTAGTCGTCATTTTCAATAATACCAGCGGCCAGCCGGCGGCATTAGATTGACAGTCCACCGGTCGGCATTTATAATCGGCGAAATTATGGCAGGAGGGGAAAGCTCTGCCCAGGCTTTGTAAATCCAGCCGTCGGCAGATGCGGAAAATAATCCTCACTAAAACGAATAAACGCAGATGGTAAATTAGAAAGAAGTGATTAATCCGGCCAGCGATAAACGAGAGGAAAGATATCAGAACCGCCCGGAGGGAAAGGTAATAATATTATGAAAAAACTGTTCTGCTTCACCCTGGTCGCACTGCTGGCGAGCCTTTGTGGTTCATCGCGGGCAGACAGGACTATGGTAGAGCTTCAGGTAAGTTACCCCGACGACAACAACGGTGAAATCATCATTGTACTGTACGACGACCAAGCCCCCATCACCGTGGAAAATTTCCTAAGTTATGTTAAAAGCGGTTTTTATGACGGAATAATCTTTCATCGCGTTATCGATGATTTCATGATTCAGGCAGGCGCGTATGATGCCAATCTTTACGAAGTCGATTTCTCCCAGAGCGAGCCTAATCTCTACGACTTCAAATACTATCATAAGCCCAACGACCCCATCCCGGACGAGACGGATAACGATCTGGAAAACGACCGGGGCACAGTAGCTATGGCGCTATCCGGGCCCAATACCGCTACTTCACAGTTCTATATTAATCAAAACAACGAAGGAAATCACCATCTCGACGGGACGTACACGGTCTTTGGAATAGTCACCCGCGGCATGGACGTAGTGGACGCCATCGCCAACCTTCCCATCCAGACGGATAACGCGTATTTCGAGGCTCTGCCCCAGCAGCCGGTTATTATTACCCAGGCCAGAGTACTCAGACAATTCGACCCCAACAGCGGTGATTTCAGTGATTTCCCCTTTCTTAATGCCGACGATGGTAATATTCGCAGCTATACCGGGCAGGGCGATTATGTGGGTGAGATTTATCAGCAGGAATTTCACCAGACGGAACTGCTCGGTGTAAATTGCCTCCAGTGGCAGCAAATTTCAACCACGTCGGATGCCGACAGTTTCACTATGTACCTGGCTAAAGACACCACCGGCGAGGGGTGGATATTAAAATATGTCATTAATGAGGACCAGGAAGATGAGCAGGTGGTAATTGACGCGCAGGACCTCAGCGACGTGGTCTCTTTTCGCGATTTCGCCCAGGAGAATATGCTCTTCAAACTGATAACCGGCTCTTACAACCGCGATAATCTCAGCGATCCCAACAATACAACCACCCGCGGCAGCGGCAGTAATATGGTGACCGAAACTATTGTCAGCGTAATCGCATCCCTGCCGCCCCAATATCCGGCGGATGAGCTTGTCCTGGTCAGACGGGCTACGGGACCAGCCGGCGGCGAGACCGATGTGGACTGGCAGTATTATGAGGAGAATGTCGGACTGGTGTTCGATCTGGAGGACGACGCCCAGCAGACAACCGGCACCGGCTGGCGGCTGGCGCCGATGGTGTTCGACAATAACAGCAATGATTTCAGCCAGGCGCCTTTCCTGATGGTTCCCACGGACGGGCTGGTGCGGACCTTCGTCGGCAAGGGCGCGAATAACGACTATAATTACACCCATACCTTCACACTGCCTACGGAAACCACCCTGGGGATTAAATACCTCCTATGGCAACAGCAGTGGGCTGATTCCACCAAGACGCTGGATGACGACGATACTTTTACCCTTCGCCTGGCCAAGGATATTAATGGTAAAATCTGGGTGTTCAAATACATACTCAACGATCAGACCCTGGTGGACGCTAATTCCATCCTGGACGTGGTGCCCTTGAGCGATTTCAACGACCAGATGTACTTCCGCCTGATCAACGGTGATTACAATCCGCAAAATCTCGCCGACACCAACAACACCATCGTCACCACCAGCGGCTCGGAAACCATAACCCAAAAAATTGTCAGTTGCAACGCTTCGGTCGATTTTATTCCTCACTATCAGGATGAGATGATCCTGGTCAAACAATGGACCGGGTCCGGTGAAACGAATGACAATTTATCCTATTACCACGAATCGGTCGGCCTGGTCCGCAACTTTCGCGGCGGTACCGTCAGCGAGGACGGCGACGGATGGATGCTGGCGTTTTACGGCGGCATCTTCCGTACCAGCAGCAATGACCTTAGCGACGTCGATTTTCTGAGCGCCCAAGCCGGCGCTTCCCGCACCTACGTGGGCCAGGGCGCGTACCTGGGATATGACTGCACTCATACTTTTACCACGCAGACCATCTATAGTATCAACTGGCTGAAATGGAAACAAAGCCGGGATGCAACAGCGGCGGGACAGTTGGATAATTTTTATATCTACCTCGCCCGCGACAGTCTGGGGACCTTGTGGGTACAAAGATATTATGTCAACGACAGCCGGATATTCTACGCCGATTCCGCCTATGAAGCCCGGCTCTTTACCGATTTCGCCGCGGACAATATGCAGTTCAAGCTGATAACCGGCCGATACGATCCCAATAACCTTGACGATCCCAATAACACCGCGGCGGGCACTATCGGGGGACAGGATATATCGGATCGGATCGAGAGTTTCTCCGCCACCAATGAATATCTGCCCTTCTACGACGACCTGGTGCTGGTCAAGCGGACTATTACCGATGATCCTAATGTCACCTGGCTGTACTATCACCCGTCGCTGGGACTGATCCTGGATTTATCGAACCGCTCGGATAATCCACTGGACCCGAATTTCTTCGATCCCGAAGATACCGGCGGCATTGATGAAAATACCAGCGGGTGGCTCTTAGGCTGGTTCGGCGATTCTCAGCCGGTTTTTGCCGCCGACAGTTTCGATTTAAGTGACGTGCCCTTCCTGCACGCTCGCCCGGGTGAGGTCCGGCTGTACCGGGGTCAGGCGGATTTCGCCGGCAGTAATTTCCGAATGGAGTTTACCCGGGAGAGATTGTTGGATGTCGATACCCTGAAAATCAACCAAACCGCGTCAACCCATTGGTCCCGGCCTGGCTCCACCCTGTACGCCGCGAAAGATTCCGCCGGGATACTATGGGTTTTCGACGCCCTTATCGACGGCGAAATATTCTATCAGGCGAATATCCTGGCCCGGATTGTGCCTTTCGATAAATTCCCGGATATGCATTCCCGGCTGATGGCGGATGAATACGACGCGAGCACGACGATCACCGCGCCAGCCGACGGCGAAACACAAACGGAAAAAATCATCAGTCTCCAGGCCTCGCTCGATAATTGGTCCGATTTCACTGATGAGCTGGTCTTGGCGAAACGCTACCCGGGAACCAGTCCGCCCGCCGCCGATTGGAGTTATTATCACGAAACCGTCGGCCTGGTGGAGGAACTTTGGGAGGATTTGACCGACCCCAATCTAATCGATCCCGAGGGCAACGGCTGGGTGCTGGCCCAGGCTGATCCCAACGACCTGACGGACGTGAAGGTTAAATTTCAGGCGGGCAAATCCCGGCAGCAGCCGACCGATGCCTTTAAAATCACCGGTAAATTCACCGCTCAGGCGGAAGATTTCAATCAGGGCGAGCTGACGATCCGCGTTGGAACCTATCTGGTCAATATCAACACCAATGACCCGCAATTCCGCCGCCTCGGCGCCAAGCCGACTATCATTTATAAGGGTTCGCCCGACGGCGTGGCTCAACTATATTTTGTCGCCGATCTGAGCAAAGGAACCTTCTCCTTGCAGGGGAAAAAAGTCGATCTGACCGGCACTGACAGTCCCGTGACCGTCCAGATCACCGCGGGAGATTATTTCGGCGAGGCGGTCGCCCAAATTGCGGGTGATAAATCGCCGCCTATTCTATTTCTCCAGGGTCAGGCAGATCAGCTCCGCCAGAAAGCTTTCCGCCTGGTTATCTGGAGTACCGGATCGGCTTACGACTCGCTGGCGGTAAAAGGCGAAATCGCCACCCAAACTTACCCTCTGGACCTGACCGGCAAAAAGGTTACTATCAACTGGTCCAGCAGCAGTTTTACTATTCCCGCTAACAGCGGCCTCGTCAAAAAAGGTGATAAACAAATATATGTCTATCGTAATCCCGGCGGCTCTGTGAAGCAGGCGGAATTTAATCTGGAAGACGGCTCCTTTTATATCTATATCAAGAGTTCCAGCCTTAAAAATGCTCCCGCTGATCTGAAAATAAAAATCGAGGAAAATAGTACCGTACTTTTCGAGCAAACAATTACGCTTTCATAAAACGCTGAAGGATTTTTCCTGATGTCTTATCGCATAAATCTGTTTTTAAAACTGATACTCCTTAGTTGCCTAATCCTGCAAACAGCGCCGTCGGCCTCGGCTGATCCCAACCAGCCAGCGGACACTTTTACCTTTAAGGGTAAAGTCGTTGACGTTAACGATTTCCGCCAGATTGGTCAGCCGATTCTGGCGGACCCGAATCGCGTAAATGTGACCCTGAGCCTGCAGGACTGCATCAGCCGAGCCATCGCCTATAATCTCGATCTTCGCATCAGCGGTCAGGAGCCGGCAATCCAAGCCACCGACGTGATTGAGGCGGAAGCCGCCTTTGACGCGGTTCTCTTCAGCTCAGCACAATTCGAGCGGACCGACCGCGTTTATAATGACAGCGGTTTTTACCTGGGAACGGTAACCACCGGCGGCGGCACCAGCACGATAAAACGGCCGTCTGATCCCTTTGTTAATACCCACGACGATAATTATGCCCTGGGACTGCGAAAAAGGCTGCCCACTGGCGCCAGTCTGGAGCTGTCCCAGAATCTGCGGCGTTATCGCGATCTGGAGCATAAAGACGAGCTGTTTTACGACCCCTTTTACGAATACAGCCTACAACTTCAACTGCGCCAGCCGTTGCTGCGTGATTTCGGCATCGATGTGAATCTGGCTTCCATTCGAGCCTCACGCAATAACTTTCGCATCAGTCAACAGGAATTTAACGCCCAGGTAATCAGTGCCGCCGAAGAGGTGGAGACCAATTACTGGCGACTGGTCTTCGCCCGACAGCGGGTGAAGATATACGAAGGGCTGCGCGATCGTGCCCGGGAGACGCTGGAATTGATTAAAAAACGCCGGCTTTATGACCTCCGCAGTCTGGCGCTGGCCCAGGTCCGCGGGGTTATCCAAAACGCCCAGGCTAATTTAATCGCTTCTGTCAATACCGTCCTGCAACAACAGGATATCCTGCTGGAATCTTTGAACGATCCCGAGCTTCCCCTGCAAAAACGCTGGGAAATCATCCCCACCGATAAACCCGGCACCGGACCTTACCAGACCGATTACGCCCAGTTCATGCAAATCGCCCTGCAGAAACGGCCGGAAATTATCGAGCAGCGGTTACGCATTGAGACCGCGGATATCATTGAGGGAGTAGCGAAAAATCAGCGGTTGCCTCGGCTGGACCTGGTTTTACAACAGGAAGTGACCGGAGGCTCCGATACCGCGTCATCAGCCTGGAGCCGGCAGCGACAGAATGATTTTACCAACTATCTGTTGGGCATGCTCTTTGAAGTTCCCTTGGGCAACCGCGCCGCGGAGGCGGTTTTGAACCGGGCTAGGCTGCGAAAACAACAAGAAAACCTTCGCCTGCTTAGTGTTCGGGAACAGGTCCTGACGGATGTGAGTATCGCCGTCAATAACTTGAATTACTCCTTTCGGGAAATCGCCGAGCGGCAAAAAGCGGTTAACGCTGATCTGGATGAACTATTAAACTACCTGGCCCTGCAGGAATCCGGCCGGCGCGACACCATGACGCCGGAATTCCTCTACCTCAAGCTCAACGCCGACGAGCGGTTAGCCTCTTCCCAGGTAGCCGCGGCCCAGACCATGATTCAATATAACCTGGCTATCATGCAGTTATACCGCTCCCAGGGTACGTTATTGCGCTACAATAATATTAAATTGGCTGAATTAGCCGGCAATAATGGTTCCTGCCGGGATAACACCCCCACCCCCTGAAATACTTTAAACTTTATTCTAATCAACAGCCCACAGCACTTAAGCGTTTCTGGCGATAAGTGTGCAATGCCAGACCCCCAGCCCCGATAATGCCGGCGTCATTACCTAATTTGGCCAGGCAGATATCCATCGGCTCCGGCTTGCTCGTCCACATCATTTTTTGGTAAAAATCGCGGACCCGGGGCAGCAGGATATCGCCGGAGGCAATCATCCCGCCGGTAAGTACTACCTGCTGCGGCTCGGTGATATGCCGCATATTGACGCACGCCTGCCCCAAGGCACGGGCGGTGCCGTCAACTGTCTCATTAGCCAGTCCGTCGCCAGCTCGGGCATGGTCAAAAACATCCTTGCAGGTTAACGTGCCGTTTTTCCGCCGCACCTCCTGCAGGGTGGAATCCCGGCCCTGGTCCAGGGCTTCGATTGCCCGTAAAGCGGTGTTATTGGCCGAGGCGTACGCCTCCAGGCAGCCGTGCTGCCCGCAGTTGCACAGTCGCCCGTCCGGCTGGATTATCATATGTCCCAGTTCCGCTCCGTTGTCGTCGCTGCCGTGTATCAGTTCACCGTCGTAAATAATCCCCCCGCCGATGCCCGTTCCCAGGGTAAACAGGACCATATGTTTAATTTCTTTACCCGCCCCCTGCCAGAACTCGCCCCAGCAGGCGACGTTGGCGTCGTTATCAAAAACCACCCCTATCCCCAGGCGGCGGGACAATTCCGCCCGAAAGCGAAAATTGCCAAAACCGGGGATATTACCGCTTTTGATAATCATACCCTCCGCCACGGAGAGCGGGCCGGGACTACCCACCCCGGCGGCACGCACCGATTGCCTGTCCAGATGGTTTTCCGCCAACAAATCCTGATATACCTTGGCTATGCGGTCCACCAGGGCGATTGGGCCTTTCTCAACTTCGGAGGGGATGCTCCGCCGGGCGATTATTTCGCCCTGCTCGGTCAACATCCCCAGCTTGGTATTGGTTCCGCCGAAATCAACGCCAAAAAAATATTCACTCATTTAAGTATTCTTTCCTGTAAACTCGGGAACTTTGGATAAAACCTTGCTAATCGAGGTCACAATCGCTCTTTCCAGAGCTGAATCCCTCCCTAACGGTACCCACTGTCGCTGATGATTATCATCCCGTCCCTGCGGTCCCAGGGCGGGTGAGCCGCTAATCATATCGGAAAAAATATCCTCCGCCCGTGTCAGACCGCCGGCAAGGGGCTGACCGGCGGTGAGTCTTTCCACCGCCACCCGGCACTGCAACTGGCTCTTATTGTCCTGTCCCGGCTGAAGTTGTATGGTGACAATGCGGCGAACCGTATGCAAGCTGGATTCCATCAAGTCGGCTGCATCAACGACATCCTGCCGCCAGAATTCAAACCACTGTTTGCTGGTTAAGGGAAAGGTTTCTATTATCCCGCTGCGACGGTCCACCCGGTCCAGTTCAAAGCCCCTTTCTTTCAATTCCCGCTGGCACATTTGCCAGATCAATACTGCATCGCCGGTGATGTAAATGGCTTGGCTTTCCTGCGGCTTCTGCGGCAGCGAGCTACAGCCCGCAGGAAATCCAACTGACAAAAGCAGCATAACAAAAACCGCCTTTTTAAACCGATTGATAGGGCTTAAAACCACTTTATCCATGCAGTTGAATATATCAGATGACCGCCTTATGTCAAACGGATAAACACCGCCGATGACAGTTGGGATAATCTGATAGTTGGGATAATATGGCGTTTACCACCCCCCTGGCCGTTGCCGCATCAGCAAAAGCAGGAAATTTATTTACCGGCGAAAGCCTCTTCCAGTTGTTTGAGGCTGCGGTGAATTGCTATCCGGGAAAGGATATTTAGCCGATCGATAAATAGTTTACCATCCAGATGGTCGCATTCATGCTGGACAATCACCGCGGTCAAATCCGTGGCTGTGAATTGGACAGGCTGACCCTGGATATCCCATGCCTTCAGGGTGCAGCCGGCAGCCCGGCGAACCTTGGCTCGTATCCCGGGAACCGACAGGCAACCCTCTTCCATCTCCTGCCAGCCGGTAAAATCACTCAGTTCGGGATTGACCAGGGCCTGGGCATCCTCCTTTTTGCCCGACGGACTAATCACTATTATCCGCAGGGGTACTCCAAGCTGGGTAGCAGCCAAACCTACGCCGGAAGATTCCACCATGATATCTTTCATCTGGTCGGCAAAGGCGATGATATCTTCCGTAATCTCGTCCACCGGCTCCGCTGGCTGGCGTAAAAGTGGCTCGGGATAGGCCAATATCCTTAACTCATTTAAATTAAATTGGTTATGCGCCATTCCGCCATTCTCCGTCACCTTTTTACCTACTTTATTATTATCGTCTTTTAATTATAGCAAATTATCCCGATGCTATCCTCAAAAATAATCTAACACTATTAGATGGCAGGCTTTTAGGTTGACAAAAGCTATCCCTTTGTTAGATTATTGGTTTTTGGGTGATTTGAGCCGGCCGCAGGGATCTAAACCAGGTTGTACCCCCCACAGAAAAATCGAGCATAATGGCAGAGAATATAACAGAACAATTGGAATTCCCCGAGGAGTTAAAAAAGCGGGCTAGGGAGTTTTTCGCCAAAGGCAAAGAAGTAGCTTATACCCTCAACTACGACTATGCCCTGGAGTTGTTTCTCGATGGCCTGTCCTTTTGGCCGGATGCCGTCGAAGAAGGCCATAAACCCCTGCGGGACATCGCCTTAAGAAGGCAGGCAGCCGGCGGGAAAAAAAGCGGCTTCGGCGACGGCTCAAAATACAAAAAGGCGTCCGGCAAAAACCCCAAAGACGCCATGCTCAAAGCGGAATACCTGCTCAGTAAGGACCCCAACAATGCCGGTCACATGACCGACATGGTCAAAGCCGCCCTGGAAAACAACTACCAGCAAACCGCAGTTTGGCTGGCCGATTTACTGCTTGAATTCAATCTGCACCGCAATAAACCATCCTTTCATGCCTATCTGCTCCTGCGTGATGTCTATTCCAAAACGCAGATGTATGAAAGGGCGATCCAGGTAACTCAACTGGCCCTGCAACTAAAACCGAATGACTCTGTTCTGGAAAACACTTTGCGCGATCTCTCGGCGCAAAATGTAATGCAGCAGGGCAAATATAACGGTAAGGGCGATTTTCGTGAAAGTATCAAAGACCGCGAGACCCAGGTCAAATTGCAGTCTCAGGAGCAGCTCATCCGCACCAAAACCACTTTGTCTGATGCCATTGAGCAGGCCCGACAGGATTACCAGGCCAATCCTCAGGTGCCGGGAAAAATTGAAAAGCTGGTCAAGGCCCTCTGTGATACGGAAGAGACCGAAAAGGAAAACGAGGCGATAAGTGTCCTGGAAAAAGCCTATGCCCAATCGAGCAATTTTAACTTCAAACAGCGCTGTGGCGAGATCATCATCAAACAGTTGAACCGCGGGGTGCGGCAGTTGCAGGCCCGGCTCCAGCAGGAGCCGAACAACCCCCAGCTAAAGGAGCAGTTGGCTCAGACCGCCCAAAAAGTGTTGGAGGAGGAACTTAATCATTACCAGCGCTGTGCCGCCAATTACCCCACCGATATGAAATTAAAATTTGAATACGGCAAACGCCTGATAAAAGCTCGGCAATATGACGAGGCCATCCCCATGTTCCAGGAAGCGCGGAATGACCCTCGCTATCGCATCTCGGCCCTTAACTACATCGGCAGATGCTTCTATCATAAGCAATGGTACACCGACGCGGTGGAGACTTTTGAACAGGCTCTGGAATTGCTGGAAAATAAAGAAGATGCTTTAGGCAAGGAATTGCGTTATAATCTGGGCCGTTCCTTCGAGGCGGACGGTAAAACGGATGACGCCCTGAACTGCTATCGCAAAGTAGCTCAGATTGATTTTAATTATCTCGACGTCAGAAATCGCGTCGATGCCTTACGCAAACAGCAGGATGACAAACCGAACGACAATCAGAACGGTAATTCATAAACTATTAACTTATATCGGCAAAGGAATTTTTAGCTTTTAATAAGGAGACCTGCGTGGCACATTCTCTCTCAGCCAAAAAAAGAGTACGGCAAAACAGCACGCGAAAAATGTTAAATCGCACCCGCAAAAGCGCCGTTAAGACCCAGATCAAGAAATTTAGCGATACCGCCCGGCAGTCCACGGACCTTGAGGTATTGGAAAATCAGTTCAAGATAGTCCAGAAAAAAATCGACAAGCTCGCGGCTAAAGGCGTTATTCATCGTCACACCGCCGCCCGTAAAAAATCACAATTGGCCGGCCAATTGAATGCCGCCAAGACCAAAATTCAATCGACGTAATCGGACAATATTTTCCGTCGTCGGCGGTTCCGCTGGGTGGTATGAGCTGATAGTTTTCGGCTAATCACTCTAATACCCCGGATTGTTTGCTTTTCGGCGGGAAGGCATTTTAGGCCGCCGATTATGTCGTTTTGAAGTTCTCCTGACATGACCAAAATAAATCATGCCGATCGCAGCGCCATCTTCAGCCGCTTGTTCGGCAATAATATTGTCCGGCTGCGCGAGCTGCTGGCCGATGGGCTGATAAAGTTGGGCGTAAAGCCCAACACCCTTACCCTTTGGGGTCTGGCGGCGACTATAGCAGCCGCTTATTTTTTGGCCCGGGGAGTCGGCGACAAAATTGTCTCCGGCCGGGAAGAAAGCAGTTGGTATGGCTTGGCCGCCGCTGCCGCGCTGCTGCTGGCCGGCGCCTTTGACATCCTCGACGGCGCCGTCGCCCGCCGCCAGGGGCAAACCACTCGTCTGGGAGGGTTTCTGGATTCCTGCTGTGATCGCGTTGCCGACGCCGCCATTTTTATCGGGATTACCATCTATTATTTTCACCACCCACAAACTCCGCATGCCCATATCTTCGCTGCTTGTGCCATGATTGCCCTGGCCAATGCTCAGATAATCAGTTACATCAAGGCGCGGGCGGAAAATTTCATTCCCACCTGCCCGGTGGGATACTGGCAGCGGGGTGAGCGGCTCGCTGCAATTCTCATCGGTCTTTTCCGCGGCCATATTGGTACGGTCATGGTAATGCTGGCTATTCTGCCGGCTTTTACCGTTCTGCGGCGATTTACCTACGCCAGCCGAAGGATAAAACAACTGGACAGTAACGTTCTTCTCAGCGATTCTTCCCAGCAGCTTACCGGGATAATGCGTCTAGCCCTTTGGCGATACCGTCGGGGTACCCTGCCCTATGATATTGTAACTGCGTTTAATATCTGTCTGATTTTGTTCGTCGATCTGAGCCGGCTATAAACCACCCACACCTGCTGCCGGTGCCGGTGGAGCAACCAAATCCTTTTTCGCCGAACTTCGTCGCCTTCCTCTGCCCGATATAACATTAATAATCCGAACTAGTTAGGTCATAAGCGATAAAAAACAAATCTCGTTTGCCATCTTTCATCCCAGAATTGTTTTTTCTTGCAAAAAGGTGGGGGGTTTGTTACATCTGTTTCAGGTGGTTGGTGCCGCCGGAGCAGCCTAATCACCAGTGCCGGAGTGTGTTTCTCTAACCTCATATTTTACGGAGAATAGCCATGAGGACCTCTCACATAATTTTAGTATTTGTGTCACTAAGTGTGTTACTGGCGATTGGACAAGGCTGTGCCGTCAATCCGCTGGAGGCGGTCCGTTTAAATCAGCTCGCCCAGATTTATATCAAGCACGGCGATTACGACAGTGCCCAGGAGCTTTTATTGAAGAGTGTGGACATTGATTACGAAAATTCCGCCTCCCATTATTGGTTGGGCAGTTGTTACGAGGCTAAAAACCAGTCGGAAAAAGCCCTTCAGGAATACCGCCTGGCCGTTCGTTTTGATCCGATGCTGGAAATTGCCCAGTTAGCCCTGATTCAGGCTTATCAGCAAAATGGGCAACCCGATCAATCTTTGGAGGCGACCAATGCTTTCTTAAAATACCAAAAAGGGCGGGCCGGCGATTTGATGCGTCTGGCGGAGCATTTCCTGCAGCAGCAGATGCCGCAGCAGGCGATCCTGGCCTACCAGGCTGCCGCCAAGGCGGAAGAACGCAATCCCCAGCCCTTGCTGGCCCTGGCCGATTATTACTTCAACAATGGCCAGAAGGATTTAGGGGTTGATTATCTCACGCGGGCGTTTATGGTGGATCCGGTTTACCCCGGTTTGGCCAAACGCCTCGGTGAATATGGCATGCGGGTAGAAATCCCTCAGCCCAAGCTCTTTGAGAAGCCTTCCCCGCTGCAAAAGGACATTTCGGAATTATATCACTAACCTCACTGCAAGAGGTTGAAATCTTTATCGCTGGGTAAGGCCCGTCACCAGGCCGTCCACCAGGAAGCGGGTCTTTTCATCATTATCATAAAGCCGGTCGATGTTGCGATAGGCATGTAGAACCGTCGTGTGATCGCGTCCGCCAAAATAGCCCCCGATCTCCTCCAGACTATGGGCCGTCAGATCGCGGGCCAGGTACATGCACACCTGGCGGGGAAAGGCGATGCTGCGACTGCGGCGTTTGCCCTGCAGATCGCTCAGGCGGACATTAAAACAATTGCTCACCGCATCGATGATCTGGGAGATGCTAATTTGCCTGCCGGGCGGGGTCGGCTCTTCCCCCAGGGCTTGACGAGCTAATTCGAGGGTGATTTTTCCGTCATAGAGCATGGCCATACCATGAATTTTGGTCAAGGCGCCTTCCAGCTCGCGGGTGTTGCGTTCGATTTTACGGGCGATAAAGCAAATCACCTCTTCCGGCGGCGCGATGCCCCGCATCTGCGCCTTCTTGTGTAAAATAGCCATCCGCGTCTCGTAACAGGGTTTGTCTATCCGGGTAACCAGCCCCTGGTTGAACCGGCTGACCAGCCGATCTTCCAGTTTAGGTATCTCCGCCGGAGAGCAATCCGCCGAGAGGATTATCTGTTTGCGCGACTGGTAGAGGGTATTGAAGGTGTGGAAAAACTCCTCCTGGGATCTTTCACGCTCGGTGAGAAACTGTACGTCATCGATTACCAGGATATCGACATGGCGATAATTATAACGGAAATCGTAGAGCTTTCCCTCCTCCACTGCGCGAATAAAGTCGTTGACAAACGTCTCGCAGGACAAGTAGGTAATTCGCCGCTGTTTGTCCTGTTTAATCAGAGACTGGCAGGTCGCCTGCAGCAGATGGGTTTTACCCAGTCCCACGCTGCCGTGGATGAACAGGGGATTATACGCCTGGCCGGGGCTTTCGCTTACCGCCACGCAGGCTGCGTGTGCCAGTCGATTGCAGGGGCCTACCACAAAATTGTCGAAGGTGTAATCCGGGCTGAAATAGAAAATACCCGGCCCATCTGCCTGATGGCTGGTGATATCCGATTCGAGGATATTTTCCTGGTCGGTATAGACATATTCCAGGCTTATCATGTGCCCGGTGATCTCCTGCACTGCCTCTTTGAGGCTTTCGTTGCAGGTTTGCATCAAATATTGTTGCCAGGAGCGTTCCGGCACCCCGATACGCAGCCAGCCGTTTTCCAGGCTGATGGGTTCGATCTGTTCGAACCAGCTTCGCCAGATATCGCTATGGTTTTTTTGCAGGGTACGTAGAACCCGGTCCCAGATGTCTGCCAGAACATCCACCACTTATGTGCTATCCTTTCGCGGCCGACTTTTGCCTTAACACACTACTTAAGATAACCTCTAAAAATGTCATTGCGACTTCGGCGTGCTTAGTCGAGCCGAGGAGTTTTGTGCGGCTTTAGACGCATAAAAACGACGAAGCAATCTTGATTTTTCGAATTATTAGAGGTTCCCTTAATTTTCACAATCAGTTTTTGAACAGCCAAAACATGAAAAACAAATGTCCTCCTTTACTCTGGCAGAAAAACGTCTTGCTCCCTCTTCCTGCCCAGAGGACTATCAGGCAATAAATTATAAGGCAAATTAAGCTAAGATTATTGCTAAAATAACATACAGCTATCACCGAGCTTGGGACTCAGACATACAGCTGCTTATTACATGTTATCATGTTATATTGATTCCCAATTACACTACCCTTACTGATTCCCAGTTTATAATCTGCTGCTTATCCTGTCAACTCAAAAGCTAAAATTTACTTCTTGCGGATGATATTTTTCGTCTTAGCCAGCTTAATTTTTCTTTTTTGCAATTTTCCCGCGGTTACAATTGATTTGGTTCACCCATAAAAAAAGCACCCTTGAGGTGCTTTTTTACAAATTTAAGTTTTTTATCGGTCTGCCGGCGGACAATAACATCCATCAATGAAAGAAGTTATTTACTCTCGCCCTCTTCCAGCATTTTACGCAAATATGAATTTTCCCGTCGGGTAGCCTCCAGATCAAAAAGCAGATATTTGATACTCAGACGCAGGTAATCCAGTGATTCCTGTAAGGAAGAGACGCTTTTTTTCAATTCTTCGTGGCGCTCCTTGGTCTGCTGGGCCAAAAGCTCCAGTTTTTTCCTTTGGGTGGCGGGAAGCGTCCCTATTTCCTTTACCAGTTCGCCAAGTTTCCGTTGGAACGTCTCTTCATCCATTTTTTGCTCCTGGGCAAAAATGCGGGGTTAACTTTACAATATATTATATATCCCTCTTCTATATTTTTCTCGCTAATATTAACATAATGAGCAAATTTTATGCCAGCCTCAAATGTCGGCTGATTATTGGCTTTTTGCCCCCTAATTGCCAATGTATTAGTATCTTACGAAAAATTCTGCTGGTTTACTCAACCCCCCTTTTACTATGGATTATAATGGTTGTTGCCCCAAATAGACGTCGCGAAGGAATATTGCCCTCTGGTTTGCCTTTAATTGCTTTACTACAAGACTGTTATAGTAACTGTTGCATTCCCTCAACGCCTTTCCGCTGGTTTCGCCGACCATATTTTCCTGTTTTTTTAACCATTTGACAAATCGCCTCCCCTTATACTAGCCTATAGAACATGACTGATACGCTAAGCAATATCCTTAGGGTTAAAAAAACGGAAATTGCCGCCGCCCGGAAAATACTCCCCCTGGACGACCTCAGGGATAAAGTCCGGTCTCTTCCCCGGTGCCGTAATTTTTATGCGGCTCTAACCAAAAATAATCCCCGCGGCATTAATGTCATTGCGGAGATCAAGCGTGCCTCGCCCTCCGCCGGGAACATCCGCCAGGATTTCGATGTCAGCTCGCTGGCCCGGACGCTTGCCTCTGCCGGCGCTGATGCCCTGAGTGTCTTAACCGACGAGCAGTTCTTTGCCGGTCGGCTCGAATATATTAATCAGACCAGGCAGGCCGTCAATCTGCCCGTCCTGCGGAAGGATTTTATTATCGATCCTTATCAGGTTTACCAGTCACGCTGGGCGGGAGCCGACGCCATTTTGCTCATTGCCGAAGCCCTTGAGCCGGCCCTGTTGATGGACCTGATGATTCTTGCCAGTTCGTTAACCCTGACGGTCCTGCTGGAGGTGCACGAGCTTGATACCCTCATGCAGGTCCGCAGCTTGATCGGCTTCCCCCAGCAGCATTACAGTTTGTTGGGCATTAATAACCGCGATTTAAAGACCATGCGGGTCGATCTGAAAAACTCTCTACGCCTCGGTCAATTCGTCGAGAACAAAAAAATACTGATCAGCGAGAGCGGCATTCGCAGCCGCGGCGATGTCGAAAATCTTATCCAGGCGGGCTTTAACGGCCTGCTTATCGGCGAAACCCTCATGAGAAGCAGTGATATCCCAGCTACCTTCAATGAACTATTTTGCGCCTTCCCCCGAAAATCCCCTTAATCACCCCCGGCTAAACGCTTTATTACTCAAACTGAATAATAAAAACAGTCATCCGCCGCAGGCGGACACCACATTTTTGCATCTTGATTTTTGATTTTTGCATTCTCAAACTGACCTTCGGTCAGTTTGAATTTTTATCAGGCTACCTCATCCAGGGCCGCCTTGATTTCTTTCTTGCTCGTTAGGCCCACGAAGGTTCGCACTACTTCTCCATTTTGGAAGATAATCACGGTGGGAATGGACGTTATGCCGTATTTCATCGCCGCGGACTGATTGCTGTCGGTATCCAGCTTGCCGATTTTCACCTTGCCCGCGTATTCCTCCGCCAGTTCTTCTATGGTCGGTGCCAGTTTCAGACAGGGTCCGCACCACGGGGCCCAGAAGTCCACCAGCACCGGTAATGGGCTATTGATTACTTCTGTCTCAAAGGTACCGTCCGTAAAATGCAAAAGATTTTCCGCCATTGCCATGCTCCTTTCGCCGAGGTTGGTTTTTGTAGATTATTACTGTAGCCGACTCAAGTTTAAATCGTTATTTTATTATCCGAATACCCATATGTCAAATAATGCAGGAGTAAAATACTGCTTAACGGGCTTATTTTACCGTCAGTATCATGGCCAGTTCCACCGCCGCCCCCAGCGGTAATTCTGCCGCCCCTACCGCCACCCGCGCATGTCGGCCCAGCGGGCCAAACACCTTGTCAAGCAGCTCTGACGCCCCATTAGCCACCTGCGCCTGCTCTGTAAAGCCCGCTGTGCTATTGACAAACACCTCCAGCCTTACAATTTGCTCGACCTGCTCCAACGTTCCCAAATGAGCCTTTACCGCCGCCAGGGCATTGACCACGCAGAGCCGCGCCGCTTCTCTGGCCGCCGGCAGTGCCACCGCGCTGGGCACCTTGCCGGTATAGATTATTTTTCCTTCTTTCACCGGCAGTTGACCGGATACATACAACACCCCTCCCGCCTGCGCCACGGGAACATACGCCCCTGCCGGTGATGCCGCCGCCGGCAGTGATATCCCCAGCTCCTTCAGTTTTTTTTCAATCTCCTCCACCATCTGCTGCCTCATTATCTTCGGGTGTAATATCCTTATCCTTCTTCAAATGACTGGGCAGTTGCTCCAGATCGGCGCTCACCGCATGGGCTACCGCCTGTTCCGCCGGCTCGTCTGTTAAGGCGAATATATATATTGGGCTGAAGACCTTTTCCTGTTCGATCCGTACCAGTTTCTGCCGTATCAGTTCCAGCAGCGCCAGAAACAGCCCCACCATCTCGACCCTGCTGTTTCGGCCGCGAAAGATGGTCTCGAATGTCAGTGCCTTCTCATGCTGCGCCCGGTCTAAAATATCTGCCTCATATATATCTATCGGGGTATCGTCATGAATCACCTCATGGGCGCGTTTTCCCGCCAGGGTAGCCTGCATCAGCCGATTAAACGCCTCGAACAGATCCCAGATTTGCACATTTTCAATATCCCATTCCTGTTCACTGCGATAGGCGTCGCGTAATCTTTCCAGGTCCGCCATTGACCGCCCGTAGCGCTGGGCCTGCTGCTCAGCCGATTCACCCAGTTCGCCCGCCGCGTCCTTGTACTTCTTATATTCCAGTAGCTGTCGTACCAGTTCCAGCCGCGGGTCTGCCAGGTCCTCTTCCGATGTCCCTTCACCCAGCTCGCGCGGCAGCAGCATCGCCGATTTGATCTCCATCAGGGTAGCCGCCATCACCAGAAACTCACCCGCCTGATCCAGATTGAGTTGCTTAATCATTTCCACGTATGCCAGATACTGCTCGGTTATTCGGGCGATGGGGATATCGCTGATTTCCACCTCATCCCGGCGGATAAGATAGAGCAGCAGGTCCAGCGGACCGTTATACATATCCAGACTTACACGATATTCCGTCATCTATCTATCGCTCTGACACGTTATTGCTTTGGGGTTGATAACATACTTGTTTTATCATGCCTTTTTCGCCGCGATTATCCCCGTTGCCCTGCGGACCTGCTCCATCATCTCTTCCGCCGCCGCCCGTGCCCGTCTGCCGCCTTCCTGTAACACGTCCTCGATATAATCCGGGTCTTGGGTCAACTGTTCATATCGCTCTCTAAACGGCTCCTGCGTCTCATCGAGCAGTTCCACCAGTCGTTTCTTCACTTCGCCGTATCCCATACCGCCCGCCCGGTATCGTTTATCCCACTCTTTAGTTTCCTCCTCACTGGCTACCAGCCGCAGCAGGGCAAATACCGTGCACTTTTCCGGGTCTTTGGGCTGTTCTACCGGCGTGGAGTCGGTCACGATTCGCATAACCTTTTTCTTAACCGCCGCCGCCGGCTCGAACAGCTCTATCGTATTGTCATAGCTTTTGCTCATCTTCCGCCCGTCGAGTCCCGGCACCACCGCCGCCTGCGACAGGATATACGCTTCCGGCACTGTCAGTATTTCGCCGTACATATTGTTGAACTTGATCGCGATATCGCGGGTAACCTCCAGGTGCTGCTTCTGGTCCTGGCCGACGGGCACCAGGTGACTGCCGTAAATCAGGATATCCGCCGCCTGCAATACCGGATAGCCAAACAAGCCGTGATTAGCCGCCAATCCCTGTTCCACCTTTTCCTTGTAGCTGACGCACCGCTGCAACAGTCCCATCGGCGTCTGGCAGGACAGAATCCACGCCAGTTCGCACACCTCCGGCACATCGGACTGCCGAAAGAACGTCGCCCGTGCCGGATCGATCCCCACCGCCAGGTAACCACGCGCGATTTCCGCCGTGTACTCCTGCAGCTTAGCCGCCTCGAATACGCTGGTCAGGGCGTGGTAATTGGCGATGAAATAGAAGCAGTCTGCCCCTTCCTCCTGCAGCTTTAAATATTGCTTCATCGCCCCGAAATAGTTGCCGATATGTAACTTGCCCGACGGCTGAATCCCTGATAATACCCGCATTCGCTTATTTTCCTATCTTTTGGTTTACTTTCGCAGATTATTTTGTCGAATCTCGCCTATTATGATCCCTTCTTACCTTCCCACCTTCTCACTTTCCCACCTTCTTACCTTCTTACCCCCTCATTGTCAAGCCCGCCCTCCTCCTCGCTCCGCCCGCCGCAAGTCCTCTTGACAATAAGACTGGAAAATTCTACTTTATAGTTCCTTGAAATGACGAACTTTGAACATTGAACTTCTTAGATGATGTCATGAAGATTAATCGCCGAAAATTCTTCCAGCGTACCGGCTCCGGCGCCTTGCTGAGCACCATCTTGGCTAACACCCCTGATACCGCACCTGCTGCCGCCCCCCCTGCCGCACCCGCCCTGGAACCCGCTGACAACCCCGGCTGCCAGCGCCTCTCCTTAAACCAGTTAAAAGCCTGGCAGAGCCTCCATTACGGGATGTTCATTCATTTCGGCATGAGTACCTTTCTCGGCAAGGAGATTCCCGACGGCAGCGACCCCGCTGCGATTTTCGCCCCCGATAAGCTGGACGTCGATCAATGGATTGCCGTCGCCCGCGACGCCGGCATGAAATACGCGGTCTTAACCACCAAGCACGTCGCCGGCCATTGCCTCTGGCCCAGCCGATGCACCGATTACACCGTCCAAAACAGTTCTAATAAAACCGACGTCGTGGAAAAGTTCGTAAAATCATGCGAAAAACATCAGATTAAGCCCGGCTTTTACTATTGCTCCTGGGATAACCATCATCGCTTTGGCAGTAGAACCCCCTCCGACGGCAAATGGCAGGGAATGAACTCCTTTCCCCGCGACCGGACCCAACCGTTGCCCGCCTTTACCTCTTCGCTTTACCAGACCTTCCAGACCGCCCAGATAACCGAGTTGCTCAGCGATTACGGCCCGATCTCCGAGATGTGGATTGACATCCCCGGCGTATTGGGTCGCGGCTATCGCACCTTCCTGTACCACCACATTGCCCAATTGCAGCCGGAAACCGTGATTATGATGAACAGCGGCATTGGCGACGGTTCCTCTTACAACATTGATTACGCCTGGCCTTCAGACCTGATCGCCATCGAACGGGCCCGTCCCCCGCACACCGGCCATCGAAAATGGCGGACCATTGAGGGCCGGGAATATTATCTGCCCGCCGAGCATTGTGACCCTATTGGCAAGGACTGGTTTTTCGTTCCGGGCGACGTTCCGCGCCCTGACGCTGATCTGCAAAAGCAGTACGAATTAACCCGTCAGGCCGGCGTGAATTTCCTTTTGGACGTTCCGCCGGACGCGCATGGCCGGATCCCGCCGGACTACGTCGCCGCCCTCATCCGCCTCCGCCAAAACCTTAACCTCTAACCCCCTTTTTGTCCGTGCTTCCCGACAGGTCATTGCGAGGAGCGGATCTCCGCATCTTCTGTCTTTCACCTGCTCACCTGCTTTACGCGTCTTTTATCTTTCACCTGTTCGCCTGTTCAACTGTTCACCTGATCTCCGCCGAAGGCGGCGGCCGGGTTTGGCTTATTGTTGTATTTCTTTATTTTTCAACCATTAACGCCGCAAAAAATTCTGGCTTTTTTACTATTTTTCTGGTAATTGACTCTTGGAAATAAAAAATAGTAGCGAATGGATTAGAATGAATACCTTATTTCGCGAAAATATTGAAAAGATGCAGGGTTATACGCCGGGCTTTCAGCCTAAAGACCCGTCAGCCATCAAGTTAAATACCAACGAGAACCCCTATCCCCCGTCGCCGAAGGTATTCGAGGCGATAGCCCGGCTGGACGGCCAGGCCCTCCGCAAGTACCCGCCGATACTGTGGGATAGCTTCCGCCGGACAGCGGCGAAGGTGCATGGGGTTGAGCCGGAGATGGTCGTCTGCGGCAACGGGGCGGACGAATTATTGAGTATTCTGGTAAGGTGCTGCTGCGATAAGGATCGGCCGTTGGCCTATCCGGTGCCGACTTATTCACTCTACCCGATATTGGCCCGGATTCAGGATTGCCCGGTAATTGAGCTGCCCTGGGGCGGGGACTATCGACTGCCGCCGAAGCTGGGCAAAACGAAGGCAGCTTTGACCTTTCTGTGCAATCCGAACGCCCCTACGGGTACGTTTGTCCCGGTGGAAGAGGTCAAGAAGCTGGCCGACGAGATTAGCGGGGTACTGGCGGTAGATGAGGCGTACGTGGATTTCGCGGAAGATAACTGCCTGCGTCTGGTCAGGGAATACGAAAATGTGGTGGTCCTGCGGTCGATGAGTAAAGGCTATTCATTGGCGGGCCTGCGGTTCGGTTACGCGATCGCGGGTCAGCGGATTGTGGAGGCTATGATTAAGGTCAAGGACTCCTACAACGTCAATGCGGTTACCCAGGCGGCGGCGATAGCGGCCCTGGAAGACCAGGCGTATTTCCTGGCTAATGTGCAAAAGATAATCGCCCAGCGGGCCCGGCTGATAACCGGCCTGCGGGAGCTGGGATTCCAGGCGGGCCCCAGCCAGACCAACTTCGTCCTGGCCCAGATAGATAGGCCAAGGGCGGAAGAAATATACCAAAAGCTGGTGGAAAGGGCTATTTTTGTTCGATATTTCGGATATAAGGGCCTGGAAGACAAACTGCGGATATCGGTAGGCGCCCCGCAGGAGAATGAGGCGTTACTATCGGCACTGCAGGATATTATAAAAAAGGAGCGCTAGTTGTGGCAGACCGCACCAGCAAGATTACCCGCGTTACCAAAGAGACAAAAGTAGAGCTTACCCTGAACCTCGACGGCCGAGGCAGGTACGAAATCGAGACCGGGGTGGGTTTTTTCGACCATATGCTGACCCACGTTGCCCGGCATGGGCTGTTCGACCTGGTGGTGCAGGCGAAAGGCGACCTGAACGTTGACGCCCATCATACCGTGGAAGATGTAGCTATCTGCCTGGGCCAGGCGCTGGAAAAAGCGCTGGGCGATAAAAAGGGGATCGTCCGGTTCGGCTCGGCGACGGTGCCGATGGAAGATTCACTGGCCCAGGTGGCGGTGGACCTTTGCGGCCGGCCTAGCTGCGTGTATAATGTTGCCTATCATACGGATAAGATCGGTGATTTCGATGTGGAGCTGGTGCAGGAGTTCCTGCGGGGGCTGTCCAACCACGCCCATTTCAATCTTCATGTCAATGTGCCCTACGGCGGCAATAGTCACCATATCGCCGAGGCGATCTTCAAGGCCCTGGGCCGGGCGCTGATGCAGGCGGTAGCGATAGACGAACGCTGTGGAGACATACCCAGCACCAAGGGGATACTGTAAAGCAGCGCTGCGCGAGAAAAAAATCTCGTTCAAGGTTTAACGTTCAACGTAAAAACTTCCTGAGGGGCAGTAAACGAATACGTTAAGCGGGAAATCGGATTGGAAATTTGTCGGGCTGCGGGGACATAAATAAAAAAGGCTAGGTAAAACCCGGCCCGACCTTTTGCTTCGACGTTTTTAATTTATTTCCTATTCTTCATGGCCGCTGAAGGGGACCCACATGCTTTTCTCCGTACCAATAAGCGTGCTGTAGGAATGAAGCATGCCAAAGTTGGCACAACTGACGGAATAGTGGTCGATGTTTCGGTTGCGGGCCAACTCACCTTTTATGCCGTCAAGAACGACAACACTGGTTTTCTTCTCGGAGTGAATCTTGTCGATAAGAAAGGCCTGGTCCTCGGCAGTTAAAAAGGAGTAAACCGGGGCCAAGGCGTGTTTGTCTACCAACGCTACGATATCCTCCGGGTAAAAATCGCATTGCGACTCAATATCGACGCTGACAATACTTAATTGTCCGAATAAACCTTTGGATTCATCCGTTGAGCCGGGGTAAGTGGTGATAATCGGCACTTTAATCAGGAAGGAAATTGTCGAATCCCGGTGGGCGGCAAAAGCCTTTACCGAATAGGTGCATAAATAGCGGACCAAACATTTCTCCTGCGAAACGGGGGTGAGTTTCTCGATAAAAAAGGGATATTCAAAATCGATCTTTACCATGGAGGCATTGAGCTGCTTGAGATAATCGACGATGTTCACCTTAAGCGATTTAGTGCCGATGTTGTCCCGATGCTGATGCACGATCTGGATAAAAGTGTCAATCCAACGGGCTTCAAACTCCTGCATAATCCGGGCACTAATAGAGATATTCGCGATGGTGTTCTGGCCATCGGGAGAAACCCGGGAGATAACCTTCATGGGAAAAGGCAGATCATGCATACCCACATCAACGAGAAATTTCTTTTCCGGTGTCATCATGTTTCCTTTTGGCAAATAGTATCAAAACCCACCAAATAGTAGCAGATTTGGTAAACAATCGCAAAACATCTTTGGGGCATATTATGGGCGTGATGCGAGAGATCTAACGTTCAACGTTCAAAGATATAGATAATAAATCAAAAACACATATTAAAAATCAAATATTATTCCTTATCTTAAGGTCATTTTACATGGGGTTAACAAGTGTTTTATGTAGATTTTGAGATTGCCGCCCCGCCCCGCCAGCGGGGCAGAGAACAGGAGAGCAAGAGAAAGAAAAAGAAAGTGTGTAGGAAGGTGGGAAGGTGCGAAGAAGTTCAACGTTTAAAGAGATTGTCGCGTAAGGGCTTACAATATTTATTATTTTTCGCGGCGGATTTCGACGGAGCGGGCGTGGGCGGCTAAGCCTTCAGCGCGGGCAATGGCAGTGATTGCTTTTGCCGCCTTTTCCAGCGCCGATTTGTCGTAACTTATGATGCTGGAATGCTTTACAAAGTCATTGACACATAAAGGACTGAAAAACCGGGCGGAACTGCCGGTCGGCAGGGTATGGGACGGGCCGGCGAAATAGTCGCCAGTGGCGACCGGCGAGAACTGGCCGAGGAAAATCGCCCCGGCATTAGTTATCCGCTTAGCAACCATCTCGCTGTCGCGGCACTGGAGCTGTAAATGCTCGGCGGCGAAATCGTTCGCCAGGGTTATCGCCTCGTCCATATCGGCGGTGACGACGGCGAGGCAATATTCCTCCACACACGAGCTGGTCTGCTGGAGCCTACTTAGCCCGGTGAGCTGGCTTTGCACCTCTCGGCCAACGGCTGATGCTAATTCACGCGAATCGGTGATTAAAAGGGCACTGCCCGGCGCATGCTCCGCCTGGCTGAGCATATCAGCGGCTACCCAGGCGGGCGAGGCGGAGTCGTCGGCCAATATAAGCACCTCACTGGGACCGGCGAAACTGTCGATATCGACCAGGCCGAATACCTCTTTTTTGGCTAATTGCACCCACCAGTTGCCCGGACCGACAATCTTGTCCACCCTGGGGATAGTCCGCGTTCCCAGGGCCAGGGCGGCGACCGCCTGGGCCCCGCTGACGCGATAAACCTCGGTAATCCCTAATTCCCGGCACAGGCCCAGGATGGCGAGCTGGATGCCGCCCTGAAAGCTGGGGGCACTGACCACCGCGATTTCCTTTACGCCGGCGACCTGGGCAGGTACAGCGGTCATGATTACGGTGGAGACCAAAGGGGCGGAGGCGCCCGGTACGCAAATACCCACCCTTCGTAAGGGAGAGTAACGTACGCCGAGTTTAACACCTTCGACAGTCCAGTCGGGCGGGGGCGAGATTTTAATCTTCCGCTGGTAATCCTTAACATTTTGAATCGCCAGCCGAAGTGCCCAAAGAAGCTCGGGGTCCATCTGCCGGTGGGCCTGTTCCAAAACCGATGGGGGAATTTTGAAATCGGCTGGTTTAAGCTCGACCTTGTCGTACCGGGCGGTAAGCTGGGCCACCGCGGCGTCACCTTGCTCCTTAACCAGGCGGACGATCTGCCGGACCTGGTCGAGGCGAGCCTGGTCATCCAGCAAGGCGGCTTCCAGGCTGAGCCGGGCGCGAAAATCCCGCCATTGGCGACTAAATTCCGCGTCTTTGGTATGGATTGCCTTCAAAACTGTCATTTTTTGCATCCGAACTCGACTAAAACGCTTATTATAAGTACAATAGCATATCAGGCAATACAAAATGTTATGTTAGAAAGTATGAAGGTGAGAAGGTAAGTCCGTCTTCGCCAAGGCTTCGACGAGATAAAAAAGGTGAGAAAGTAAGAAAGTGCGAAGAAGTTTAACGTTCAAGGTTCAAAACCATAGAGCGGAGATCGAGGCGAACGAAAATTTATAGAAGTAATTTTGCACTACTCCTGCGGTTAATAATAATCTTGTCAATCTGGTAAATCCTGAAAAAATATTTAGACCTGTTAAACTATATAAAGGGAGCCTCCTGATGGGTTAAATTTTTACGGGCTTATTTTTTTTCAAAAACGTCCCAATTTTTAACGTGGTCATTTTCATGCCACATGAACCTCATTTCAGAAGGCTCCTACCTATAAGTATAACCCATTGGTCGCCGGCGGCAAGTGGGATAATGTAAAAAGATTTTTACCCTCTGGCTGTCAGATACTTATAGACGGGAAAATGGTGCGAGGTTTCGCACTACGGCAGAAATAGAGAGCTGTTCGATGACAGAACACAAAAAGCAAACGGCGGGAAAGGCGGCGGCGGAGCGGTACAGCCGGCAGACGGCGTTCGCAGCCATCGGGCAGCAAGGGCAGACGCGGATATCGGCGGCTAAAGTGGTCATCATCGGCTGCGGGGCGCTGGGGTCGGTGCTGGCGGAGATGATGGTGCGGGCGGGAGTAGGTCTGCTGCGGATCGTGGACCGGGATTTTCTGGAGCTGAGCAACCTGCAGCGGCAGATGCTCTTCGACGAGGATGACCTGGCGGCGAATTTACCCAAAGCGGAGGCGGCGGCCCGGAAGCTCCGCCGCATCAACTCGCAGGCTACCATCGAGGCAGTCGTCGCGGACGCCAACCATGAAAGTATCGAACATCTCATCGAGGGGGCGGATCTCATCCTCGACGGGACGGACAACCTGCACAGCCGGTTCCTGATTAATGACGCCGCGGTGAAAAACCGCATCCCCTGGATTTACGGGGCGTGCCTGGCGGCCAGCGGGATGGCGCTGGTAGTGATGCCGGCCGGCCGACCGTGTCTGCGGTGTGTGCTGGAAGAGCCGCCCGCGCCGGGCGTAATGGAAACCTGCCAGACAGCGGGCATCATCGGCCCAATAGTGGGAATGGTCGCCAGCTTCCAGGCGGGCCAGGCCCTGAAAATCTTAGCCGGCTGTTCCGAAGCGGTGGACCGGCGGTTCGTCACCTTCGACCTGTGGAACAACCGCTTCCGCCAGATGGAGACTGATACCCTCTTAAAATCGGATTGTCTCTGCTGCGGGCAGGGCAACTACGAATACCTCGCCGGCCGGGGCAGTTTGGGGACGGTGAGTTTTTGCGGGCGAAACAGCGTCCAGGTGCGGCCTAAAGAGCAACATCCCAAAGTTGATCTCAAGAAGCTGGCGGACCGGCTCAAAGAAACCGGAAAAATCACCCTCAATGAGTTTCTGCTGCGGCTGGCGCTGGACCAGAAGGAGATTACCGTCTTTCCCGACGGGCGAGCGATCATCACCGGTACCAGCGATATCAATGAGGCCCGCAGCCTGTACGCCCGGTACGTAGGATACTGATACAAGAAATTTCGAAACCCGAATATCGAAATACGACCTGCCGCGACGAGCGCTGGCAAGGCGGGAACAAATCCGAAATTCGAATATCGAAATCCGAAACTGGAGCAACCGGTGCGTCGTTCGCAGCCTGCCGCCCTTAACCTTGCAGCACGTTTTCGATAAATTCGACGGCCCCGCCGACGGTCTTGACGCTTAAAGCGGCGTCCTCGTCCATCTCGATATCGAACTCCTCTTCAAAGGCAGCGATCAGCTCGATGCTCTGGATACTCTCGGCGCCGAGGTCCTCCACGAAGCGGGCGTCGTCCGTCAGTCGGGAGGCGTCCACTTTCAGAGTTTTCATCACGACGTCTTTGACTCTTTTTTCCACATCCGTCATAACTGGTTCCTTTTATTTCAGCATTATCTTGGGATCGAGATTGTCTCTTTCGATATCGCGGAAATAGCGTACCGTGCCGAACTTCAACTCTTCCGCGGCTTCGTAATCGCAGGCGATAATAGCGTGCGGATGCAACTGCAGGCAGGAAAGGGTGCACATGTGGTTGACGCCGCACTCAACCGCCTGCTGCAGGGCACGAGCCTTGGCGTGCCCGCTGACGATAATCACCACCTGGCGGGCGTCCATTACCGTGCCCACGCCTACCGTCAGGGCGGTGCGGGGCACCTTGTTGACGTCGTCGTTAAAAAAGCGGGAATTGGCCAGCATCGTGTCAAAGGTAAGGGTTTTGATCCTGGTCCGGCTGCTCAGCGAGGAGCCCGGCTCGTTAAAGGCGATATGGCCGTCCGGGCCGATCCCGCCCAAAAACAGCTCAATCCCGCCGTAACGCTTGATCTTCTTCTCGTAATTCTGGCACTCCTTCTCCAGGTCGGAGGCGTTACCATTGAGAATATTCACATTGGCCTTCTTGATATTGATGTGCTGGAAGAAATTATGCCACATGAAATGATGGTAGCTTCCCGGATGGTCCGCCGGAATGCCGATGTATTCGTCCATATTAAACGTGACCACGTTGGCGAAATTCACCTTCTGGGCCTTATTCAGCTTGATCAGCTCCTTATATACCGCCAGGGGCGACGATCCCGTCGGCAGCCCCAGGACGAAGGGCTTTTGGGCGGTCGGCTTGAAGCGATTGATCCGCCGGGTAATGTAGGCCGCTACCCAGGCGCCAGCTAAATCATAATTTTCCTCGATAATTACTCTCATACCTTTTCCTTTCTCGAATAAATAATGATAGAAAAAAACTCTTCCAATTACCGCAGCTTTTCTGCTCTTTGCCGCAGTTGCTGAACCCGCTGCTCCAGCAGCAGCAGTTGATTTTGCATGTCTTTGACGAATTTATTATTTTCGAAGCTGCCGCGGACCGCCAGAAAATCCCGCGGGGCGTCCACCGGGGCGCCGTCCTGGCCGAAGCCGCTGCGGCTCTGTTCGCTGAACTCCTTCTGGGCGTCGGCAATTATCAGCCTGAGGAACTTACCCTTGGCTGCTGAATAATCCTGTACGATTTGCAGAATATCTTCCCCGGTAATCTTCACCAGGTCAACGCCGAAATAATCGCGGTAGGCATGATAGACCCAGGCCCATTCGTCCCGCTCATACAACTGGTGGGCCTGGTTAAACGCCGCCTGGAACTGCTCGACGGTATTGATCTGCCCGTTTTCGATGGCCCGGCAGATGTTCTCCAGGCGGTCCTGGGGCATTAACTGTCCGCCGATATCGACCCACTGGGAGCTGTAAACAGCGTCCTGGTCAGCCCCGAAGATTTTGGCGCTATTTTCGGCCCCGCCGGCGAGTTTATTCTCCAGCCTTTGCACCACCTTCTCCAGCAGATAGGTCTCGATACCCGAACGATAAAACTTCTGGCTCGTCCGCAATAGTACCCGCTTGACCAGCGTCCCGCCGAGGGCGACCTCCTCCACGCTTTTATCCGTCTTATCCTGCAAATCCTTCAGTACGGCGTTAGCCTTGATCATCCCGCCCACGGTATAGGGGCTTAAGACATCGAAGGATATCACGTCGCGTTTGATTTTTGCTTTTCGCCGGTCCCGCGCCGGCCACTTGGCGCCGTCGCGGATCGTGCCCACGGTGGAAAGGTTCAGGCCCGGCACCATTAACGCCTTGCCGTCCGCCCGGGCCTCGATATGACTGAAGGGAAAATCGCTGGTATCGAACGTGCCGGTATGCTTGCCCAGGACCACGGAAAACGGCCCCACCCGGCAGGGCCACATCATGTAACTGAACGATCCCGTCTTCGTACCGCGGGCGAGCTTGCCTTCGTGGACCGGGCCGAGCTTGTACATGTGGTTGGACTGATTGCTGCCGCTGCCGGCGTTGTAAAAACTAAATAAGCCCGCGATTAATAACGTCGATTTATGATGGGTCACCGTATAAGGCCCGCCGAATACCGAGCAGCCTTCGCCGTGAAAGGCTTCACTGTTGGCGAAGAAAAGGGAATTCTCCGCGGAATAGCCCTTACCCACCTGGCAGCCCTGGCCGATAAAACTTTTGCTCAAAATTGCCCCGCTCGTTACTGCCGAGCCTTCCGCGATAATAAAGTCCTTCGCTATAACCTGCCCACCCACTAGCGTGGGCGCATCCGGCGAGCTGAGGATCGTGCCGTTAACCAGGCTGGCCGCCCCGTCGATTATCGCGCCGGGACCAATATTGACATTAATTATCTCGCCCACCGACCAGATGCCGGCCGCCGGTCCCACCTTTCCCTGGTCGGAGTGAAACCGCCCGGCGTATTCCCCGGCTATCTGCCGCAGCTTTTGTACCACTATTGTGCGATAGCGATGCAGACACTCCAGATAAGCGAACTGTGATGACAGCTCGTTAAAAAAAGTTACCTCCCTGCCTCCGCCTTCGTTGAGTACCTCCGCCTCCACCCCATTGCCAAAGCTGGCCCCCGGCGTGGTATCCATCGTCCCAACATCTTCGATGCACGCCCCGTCGCCGATTTCGTAATTGGCAATATGTAAGCCGATGTTAGCAATCCGCACGTCGCGGCCAATTATGCAGTCGGCGATATAGGCGTGGTAAATGCCGCTGGCCTTTTCCCGGCCGGCTTTACTCTTGACATTGCCCGCTAATCGGCCGATCCTGACACGCCCGGAAAAATGGGTGTTCCTGACCCGCAGGGGATTGAAACCGTCTTCCACCTGCACCTTGCTCCAATCCAGGGCGGAACAGCCCTGCTCGATGAGGGTCTTGATCTGGTCCTCTCTTAGAGCATGATAATTTCTTTCTTCGCTCATAATTTTCTCTCTTAGTGTGGTTGCTCCGTTTTCGGCAATCAGCGATTGCTCATCGCCAAATCATAAGTGTCCTTGGCGATGGCTAACTCCTCGTTGGTGGGAACGACCAGCACCTTCACTTTGCTGCCCACGGCGCTGATATCGGATTCCTTTCGGACGGCAGCCTGGTTCCTGGCCGGATCGACAGCGATGCCCAAATGCTCCAGGTCGCGGCAGACCTGCTGCCGTATTCCTGTCGCGTTCTCCCCGATTCCGCCGGTAAATATCAGGGCGTCGAGCCGGCCCAGGGCGGCGGCATAAGCCCCGATATATTTCTTGATGCGATAGCAGAAGATATCGATAGCCAGTCTGGCCCGCGGCTCGCCCTTTTCCGCCAGGTCTGTGAGATTTCTCATATCGTTGGACAGGCCCGATATCCCCAATAGACCGCTCTTCTTGTTGCACAGATTGCTGAGCTGCTGGGCGCGGTAGCCTTTATCCTGGAGGTAAAACATGATCGCTGGGTCAAAATCGCCGCTGCGGGTGCCCATTACCAGTCCTTCCAGCGGGGTAAGTCCCATGGAGGTATCCATTGACCTGCCGTCCTTCACCGCCGCCATCGAACAGCCGTTGCCCAGGTGGCAGGTGATGGCGTTCAACTCGTATTTGCCTACTCCCAGCAGCACCGCCGCCCGCCGGGCGACGTAGCGGTGGCTGGTACCGTGAAAACCGTATCGGCGGATCCGGTATTTTTCATATAGCTCGTAGGGCAGGGCATACAAATAGGCGTATTCCGGTATGGTACTGTGAAAGGCGGTATCGAAACACGCTACCTGGACCACGCCGGGCAACTGTTTCTGTCCCGCCCGGATGCCTACCAGGTTGGGCGGATTGTGCAGGGGCGCCAGGTCGGAAAATTTTTCGATGGAGGCGATAACCTTGTCGCTGATTACCACTGAGCCGGTAAACTCCTCTCCCCCGTGTACCACGCGATGACCTACTGCGGCGATCTCGCTTTTATCCTTCAATACTCCCACCTCCTCATGCAGCAGCGTATCGAGAATCAGCTCCATCCCCTGTTCGTGGTGCTCGATTTTCGCCTTTATTTCATGCTCGCCCCCGTTGAAGGTGTGCATCAACCGTGACGATTCCTCCCCGATCTTTTCCAGTACCCCTTTGGCTAACACTTTCGACTGCGGCATCTGGTACAATTGATATTTAATCGACGAGCTGCCGGCGTTGATTACCAGCACCTTGATATTCTTATTCGCTTCTTGACCCATAAGCTGCCAACCTGGTTTCTTCCCACTACTCCATCATCCACCGGTTCTGCTTATACCTGTGCCCATCCGTCTCTTATCTGTGCCGGTTCGGTTTATACCTGCGCCAGGGTTATCGCCGCGGTCGCCACGATATCATCTACGCTGGCCCCGCGAGACAGATCGCTGATTGGCCGGGCGAACCCCTGCAGGAACGGCCCGATTGCCTTGGCCCCCGCCAGGTACTGCGTCAATTTATAGGCGATATTACCGGAGTTCAGGTCGGGGAAAATCAGCACATTCGCCCGCCCTGCCACATCGCTTTGTCCTTTGACCTTTTTTGCCGCCACTCGCGGGACAATCGCCGTATCCGCCTGAAACTCCCCGTCAATCAATAGTTCCGGCCGCTGCTGCCGGGCGATTTTCAGTGCTTCGACAACCTTATCCACCAGGGCATGGCTGGCGCTGCCTCGGGTGGAAAACGACAGCAGTGCCACCCGTGTCTCCTGTCCCAACAGTTTTTCGGCGCTTCTGGCTGAGGCCAGGGATATTTCGGCTAATTCCTGTGCCGAGGGTTCGATATTGACCGCGCAGTCGGCGAAGATGAATGTTTTATCCTTTTCGCCCTGGAAATCCGGTATGATCATCAGGAAGAAGCTGGACGGTGTCTTGATCCCCGCCGCGAACCCCACCGTCAGGGCCCCCGCCTGGATTACCATCGCCGTTGCGCTAGCCGCCCCGCCCACCATGGCGTCAGCGTCGCCGGCCGCCACCATCATTCCGCCGAAGAAGAGCGGCTTAATCAGCAATCGCTTCGCCACCGCCGGCGGCAGATCCGCCCGCCCCGCCACATATTTACCCGCATACGCTTCCAGGCGGTCACTTTCCCGCGGATTGATGGTTTCGATACCCTCCAGGCTGACCCCTGCTTTGTTCCGGGCCCCCTCGATCTCCTCCGCCTTGCCCAACACTATCGGCCGGGCGATGTCTTCATCTTTGAGAATCCTCGCCGCCGCTACAATCCGTTCGTCATTACCTTCGGGAAGAACTACCGAAAGTTTCCTTTTGCGGGCCATTTCTTTGAATTGTGTTATCTTATCCATATACCATCATCGCTACTAAATCAGGGAAGCGTCAATTTTTAGACCCAACGGGCTAAATTGTCAATAAAATAATAATTATACATCATATATAGAGTAATCACTCCAACCTTAACCACGGGCGATAATATTTGTTTAGGGCTTCTTTTTCTTCCGTCGGCGTCGCTGGCTGCTTACTGCCTGCCGCTTTTCCCAGCCAGCCGTGCCGCTTCATCAGGCGATAAACATAAGATAAAGACACCTTTTTACCCAGATGTTCCTCGACGGTCTGACGGACCAATCTGGTCGGTGAGCTGTTTGTGGTCGCGGTTTTTTGCTGTGCCAGCCGCAATATTTCCTCTTCTTTTTCCTGGCTTAAAAATGCCCATCTTCGTCCGCCCCGGCCCATGTCTTCCAATCCGTCCGGGCCATAAGTATTGTATTTGCTTATCCACAACCACACCGCCGGCGTGGAAACGCCCAGCAGCTTTGCCACCTGGTGGGCATACAACCCCTGGGTACTGGTCAGCAGGACAGCCAGTCCCCGCTGATATTCCGCCTTGCTGCCGGCGGTCTTGAGCCACTGTTGCATCTGCCGGCTGCTCAGCCATGGTTTGATTCGGGCGGGAGGGCGCATAACGACTCCTTTTTTATCCTTAATTTAACAATTGATAACTATATATATGATGGCTAAAAAATGCAACTCATTTTTTACCGTCCCCCCTCGCCCCAGCCTCTTGCCTGGTTATCACGATAGTTATCGCTAATCGCCGCCGTCAGCCGACTCGATATGATGTTCAAACCCCTCCAGGGGGCAGCCGCTGCAGATCGGCCGGGGCTTGCAGTGGTTTTTACCCACCGCAACCAATAAGGCATGAAACTCGTTATAGACCTTAACATCCTCCAGCAGATGACTTTGGCAATATTCCTTAACCTCCTCATAGTCACTTTCCGGCCCGATGCACCCGTGCCGCACCAGGACCCGATAGGTATAGGTATCGATCACGAAGGTGGGCTTTTCCAGGGCGTACAGAATGATGGAGTCAGCGCTTTCCCTGCCGATGCCGTTGATCGCCAGCAGTTCCTGCCGCAATTGATCCGCCGGCATATCCGCCAGTCCTTCCAGCGACCCCTCATGCTCGCGGCAGAGCCAATGAATCAGGTTTTTCAGCCGTTTAGCCTTGATATTGAAGTAACCAGCCGGCCGAATCAACTGGGCCAACCGATCATGACTGAGCGCCTCAATCTTTGCCGGCGACAGCATTTTGGCCCGCTTGAGATTACCGATAGCCTTTTCGACATTGCTCCAGTTGGTATTTTGCGTCAGTACCACCCCCACCATCACCTCGAAGGGGCATTCACCCGGCCACCAGTGTTGCGGGCCGTATTGTGCCAGCAGGGCCTGAAAAAACCGCTCCAGTTTATTTGTGCTCTCGTCCACCGATGAGTTCCTTTTTATCCGGCTATAAGTTTTGCGTTCACAAAAAAATATTTGTATTAATAATACGTCATAAGTTATATCATGTAAATCGTTATAGAAATAGATGGGATTATCCGCCTCGGCAATTTTGTATCACCAGGTCATAGCTGCCGCTGGTGTTTATCCCGGCAGCCAAAATACTTCATGCAGCGGGAAATGCAGCTTGACCCGATCAGTCAGACAAAAAGACGTTTTCACCAGCAAAGCGGCCGGTCATTTGAATTTCGCGCGGGGTTCTTACCTCGAATCCACCAGCCGACCGATCTACGCCCTTGTTTTTCTGCTGCCGCTGGTGATAATTTATGAGCTGGGTACTTTCCTGGTCAACACCGACCATATCGCCCACATTCAGTCTCGCGTCGCCGCCTTTACCTGGCTGACCGCCCTGGCCCAATGGCTGGGCATGCAGCGGAGTTTAGCCTGGGCCTTTCCCGGCCTGGTCGTGGTGATTATTCTTTTGTGCTGGCATCTCAGTACCGATCATCCCTGGGGCATTAAATTCCGCTGGCTCGGCTGGATGGCCCTGGAGTCTATGGTCCTGAGCCTGCCTTTACTCCTGCTCAATGCCGTTATGGGCAGCTCCGCCGGTTCCATCTGGCATACCCCGACCGCCGCCGCCGCGAATTTAGCCCCGCTAAATTCTTCTTCTTATACCGCCCAGGTCATCACCAGCATCGGGGCCGGCATCTACGAAGAATTGGTCTTTCGCCTGATTATCATGGGCCTGATTTTGGTCGTGCTGGAGGACTTGCTCAAACTCAAAAAGTACTATGCCATGTTCCTTTCCGTTATGCTTTCTGCCGTGCTCTTCTCTCTGCATCACCATTTTGGTATTAGAACGGACAGTTTTTATTCGCTGGAGGACTTTGAGATAGTGCGGTTTATTTTTCGCACCCTTGCCGGCATTTATTTCGCCTTCATCTTTTATTACCGTGGTTATGGTATTACCGCCGGCACCCACGCCGCCTACAACATGGTCGTTTTCGCCCTGACTTGACTGGTGCTCTGCCCACTGTTTGATACTCTGCGGGGTGGCCTGTTACATAGCGTCCGTCGCCCAGTCGGCGTCAATTCGTCCGGTCAACTGACCCGTTAAATTGGGCAAAATGAAAACATTTGACTTATCGGTCATATAGCTTTATTATTATCGTTTTAGCTTATTTAATACTTCTATTTTAACGACTTAAAGCGATATGAAAAAAACCGCCCTTATTTCTGATATTCACTCCAACCTTGCCGCCCTGACTGCGGTTTTTGCTGACATTGACAAGCGGGGCGTCAAGGATATCCTTTGCCTGGGTGACATTGTGGGATATGGCCCTCAGCCCCGGGAGTGCGTCGATTTGGTTATCGAACGCGGCATTCCCACCATTATGGGAAATCACGACCATGCGGTTTTGTATGAGCCGACCAACTTTAACACCGGCGCCGAGCGGGCCTGCTACTGGACCCGTAGCTGCCTTGACGACGAGCCGGACCGACAAAAGCGAAGCAACCGTTGGAACTTCATCGGCAAACTGCCCGTCCGACTGCAAATTGACAACATTATGCTGGTCCACGGTTCGCCCCGCAAGTCGATTAACGAGTATATCTTCCCTGATGACATTTATACCAATCCACCCAAGATTAGTGCCGTTTTCGAGCGGGTCAAACACCTTTGCTTTGTCGGCCATACCCATGTGCCGGGGGTTTTTCTCGAAGACCCGGATTTTTACAGCATTGAAGAGCTGGATTATGCCTACCAGATAAACGAAAATGAAAAAGCCATTATCAACGTCGGTAGCGTTGGCCAGCCCCGCGACCAGGACATTCGCGCCTGTTATACCATCATCGAAGAGAACAAGGTCGAGTTTATTCGTGTGGAATATGAGGTGGAGCAGACCATCAATATGATCCTTTCCAACCCGGAACTGGAGAAATTCGCAGCGGAGCGACTGCGGGACGGCCGCTGATATGGATGATCTCAAGCAATACATAGCCCCGTTTTTAATCTGCATTTTGATCTGGCTCGGGTTCCAGTTTTACATGCAGCAGAAATATCCCCCGTCGCCGCCTGCCTCTGCCCCCTCCGCCGAGCAAGCTACCCCCACCGCTGAGCGATCAGCTCCCGGCTCTGAGCAAACTGCCCCCGCCGTCGGTACCGCTTCTCCGTCGGCTGCTGCCGCCCCCGCTGCGATTACCGCCGCCCCCGCCGCTCAGTCATGGCGGCTGCTCATCCCCCAGTCATCCCCTGCCGAGGTCGCGCTGGGCGAGAGGCGTAGCCCCAGGCTCCAGACCGCCGACCTCATCGGCTCATCCGAGGAAAAAGCAAAACTCGCGTACAAAGCCCAGATTAATATCGATTCTTCTTCCGCCGCCGTGCGCAGCGTCTTACTCAGTGAATATAAATTAAACATTCGGGATAAACAGTACGGTTATCCTTTACTCTCGCCTGCCCTTACCGCCGCCAATCAGGAAAAGCTTTCTTTTATGCTCGGCCGAATGAAGTTGGCTAATCGACCGGAGGAATTTGACCTTTCTACCGCCTGCTGGCAGGAGAGTCAGCCGAAAACCACCGACCAGAACCATCTGCAATCCGTCCAGTTTACCGCTTCCGTCGTCGATAGCGACGACAGGCCGGTCCTGGAGATTATAAAAACCTATCGCTATCAGCCCGACAATTACGAGCTGGAATTCTCTCTGCGTTTTGTCAATAAAGCTTCCACCTCGGTGCAGATTGATTCGCTGGAGCTGCTGGGCCCATTGGGTTTGCTTCGTGAGGACCCCCGCGGCGACCGTCGGGGTGCCATCACCGCCTATCAGACACCTAAAAACCAGTTGGAGTTTGTCGACGTCCAATTAACCAAGATTGAATCGGACCCCGGCAATGGTATTATGGAGAAAACCGCTCCTTCGGTACTATGGTATGGTGTGGCCAACAAGTATTTCGCCGCCGCCGTGCAGCCTGTTACCCCCGACAACGTTAAAACCCCTGATTTTCTCCTCGATAACCGCATCGTGGCTAAGGCGTTGCGCATAGCACCTCACCAGGAAGAGTCGATTTATACGCAAACCACCTTAGCTATCGAATCGATCCTGACCATGGACCATCCGCTCGCCCCCGGCCAGGCCGGCCTATGCACTTTTAAAGCGTATCTCGGCCCTATTGACAACGACATCTTTGATCAGCCCCAGTTCGCCCAGCTTGATTACCAGCGGCTCCGCTATCAGCCTTCTTGTGCGATTTGTTCCTTCCAGTGGCTCACCGCCTTTTTATTCAAGCTTCTCAAGGGCGTCCACGCCGTTGTGCCCAACTATGGTATTGCCATTATCATTCTGGTTCTGCTCGTCCGCCTGATTCTCCATCCCATCACCAAGAAGAGTCAGGTCAACATGCAGAAAATGCAAAAGCTTGGTCCCAGGGCCGAGGAAATCCGCCAAAAATACGCCGGCAACAAGGAAGAGATTAACAAAAGAACGATGGCCCTCTATAAGGAGCAGGGTATGGCCGGCAATATGCTCCTGGGTTGTCTGCCTATGGTCCTGCAGATGCCCATCTGGATTGCCTTATATACCGCCGTGGACTCTAACATTGCCCTGCGCCATCAGGGTCTTTTCCCTGCCGCCTGGCTCTGGCTGACGGATTTATCCGCTCCAGATCGCCTGATTCCTTTTAGCCTTTTCGGTATAACTCAGCCGTTCAATATTCCCTTACTGGGCGGGGTGGACGCCTTCAATCTTCTGCCGATTTTGTTGTGCATTGCCATGTTTCTCCAGAGTAAATACACCACCTCGGCCACGGTGACCGCCGCCACCAATCCCCAGGCTGCCAGTCAGCAGAAGATGATGTTATACATGCTGCCGGCTATGATGTTGGTTTTCTTTTATTCTGCCCCGTCTGGCCTGAACCTTTACATCATGGCCAGTACCTTTGGCGGGCTGATTGAGCAGTATTTCATCCGCAAGCATCTCCGTCGTGAGGAGGCCTTAGCCGCCCAGAGTACCGTCGCCCCCACCTCCAAGATCATCAGCCGACTTGGCCCCAAAAAGAAAAAACCAAAACCACCCTTCAAACACCTGTAATTTTTGCCTTGCGGTTTCGGTTTTGTAGCTTGATTTTCAATTTTTAAGCCCTGTAGGGGCGCAATACAATAGCCCAGGGTGAAACCCTGGGTTCAAGGGCAACGCCCCGGAATTCTTTTTTTTTCAATCGCTATTGATGGCCTTCACCGAAAAAATGCCATTGCGAGTTGGTAGCGTTTAATTGATTCACACCGAAAAAATAAAATGTAATTCGAGCAAGATTTTGGTATTATTATGGCATTGAAAAAGTAATCGCTTCTAATATTCAGCGCCGCTGGCTATCCCAGTATGCCAGGCTGTAGATCTCAAAATTGTCTTTTATGTATCGTCTTGCGGTAGCCGATTTTCATTGAAGAAAAAGGTGCTTATGAAGCAGAACACGGAAAGAAGAATCGTTTTCTTCTTATTCTTTGCCTCCGGCATAAGCGGCCTCATTTACGAGATAATCTGGCTTCGGATCCTCTCCCGAGTTATCGGCGTGACCACTTACGCCACATCCATCACGCTCGCTGCTTTTATGCTCGGTCTGGCCCTCGGCAGCTTCATCTTCGGAAAATTGGCTGACAAAAGCAAAAATCACTTGAGAACCTACGCCCTGCTGCAACTGACCATCGCAGCCGCTGCCATTATTACGCCCGTTATCCTGAAGGTCTCTATCCCCCTCTATAAATACATCTACCAGGTGAGTAATCAGAACGCCACTCTGATTATGCCGGCAAGAGCTGTTGTTTCTTTCCTGGTTTTACTTATCCCCGCTATCCTAATGGGCGGTACTTTGCCGATTTTGACCAGCTATCTGGTCATCAAAGAAGGCGCATTCGGAAGAAATTTCAGCCTGCTTTACGGCCTCAATACCTTAGGGGCAGTCCTGGGGGTAATCCTCAGCGGTTTCATCACCATCGGCGCTATCGGAGAGTGGAACACCATATTTATCGCTGTCTTCATCAATCTCGCTGTCGGCATCAGCGCACTTTTCCTGCAAAAAATATCACGCCGTCCGGATGAAATTACGCCCGGAGAAACCGTAAAATCCGACGCTGCTATTTCCCCTTACCCGGCGGAACTGCGGAAAATCGTCCTCTTCGCGGTCATGACAAGCGGCTTTACCTCGCTGGCCTACGAAGTAATATGGACCCGCCAACTGATTCTCTTCCTGAAAACTTCAATTTACGCCTTCTCCGGTATGCTGGCCGTATTTCTGACCGGCCTGGCCCTCGGAAGCATCTACATAAACAGATTTTTTGACAAGCTCAGAAGCCCGCTTTTTGTCTTTGGAAATCTGGAATTGGGGATCGGCATCTTATCGATCGGCAACTTATATCTGCTCGGCTATCTCGACAGCAATCTGGGGACCAGAATCCTCTCGCCGGTGATACTGGTTTTCCCGCTGACGTTTCTTTTCGGCGCGATATTTCCACTCGCCGCCTTCTGTTACGCCAGATGCATATCCCAATCCGGCTCCTCCGTCGGAACGCTTTATGCTGCCAACACCATAGGCAATGTCGCGGGTTCTCTGCTTACCGGCCTGGTCTTTATTAGCCTGTTCGGCTCCAGTAAAACCGTGATTCTTCTGGGTTTTGTAAACGTTGCCATTGGTCTTTTCATCCTGCAATTAGAGCGGAACAAACCGACCCGGCTTAAACTGAAATATCTATTAGTAATCCCGGCAGCATTACTTCTTTCTGCCGGCTTCCGGGGCAAAGACCCATTCCTGATGGCCGTCGAGAAAAAAGTCGCCGAAGGTGCCCATAGCTATCAAATATTTTACAACCGTGAAACTATAGAGGGAACCGTCACTAGCTTCATCATAAACAACTCCAAAAAAGGCCTCTGGACCAATAGCGGAGTCGGCTATTGCGGCCTGAACACCGAAACGAAATTGATGGCGCATCTGCCCATTATGCTCGCCGAAAATCCCAAAAAAATCCTGGTAATCTGTTTCGGAATGGGAACCACTGTCCGCTCTGCCTGCAGTTATGATAATCTCAACATCACCGCTGTCGAACTCGTTCCCGAGGTCTTCGATTGTTTCAAATATCATCACCACGACGCCAACCAAATCCTCAAACGCAAAAACCTCAGACTTATCGCCGAAGACGGCCGAAACTTCCTGCTGCTCAGCTCCGAAAAATATGACGTTATCACCGTTGACCCATCCTACCCCATATACAGTGCTGGCACCGTAAATCTTTATACCCAGGAGTTTCTCTCTCTCTGCCGGGAGCACCTTACTCCCAGCGGCGTGATGTGCCTTTGGTTTCCGCGAAGCCACCCGGACGATACGCGGGCCATATTGAATACCTTCCATTCCGTCTTCCCCGATTTAATAGTCTGGGTCAGCCCGAATAAATGGGGGACCTATCTTACGGGTTCGCCCGCCCCGATTGAAAACGAAGGACTTAGAATCAAAAAAGCCTTAAGCAATCCAAAGGTCCTTAGTGACTTGAATGAGTATGAGCATATTTTCACGGAGAGCTCGCCATTGATGAACCTGTTAATAATAGATAAAACCAGCATCGAAAAAGGTATAGAAGGCGCCGCTCTTATTACCGACAATTACCCCTACACCGAGTTTCCCCTCTGGCGCTGCTGGCTGGCAGGCGATTCGCAGACGAAAGATAATCATCTTTCGGTCCGCGAGAATTAAGTGTCCATGCCCATTTTTTATTGACACTACCTGAAAGTACCCCACCGACCTGCGAGGTAAAAGGAATGTAACTTTTCATTGACCTGCCGCGACAATCTCTTTTAACATTGAACGTTGAACTTTGAACTTCTTAAAAAATCCTGTCTATAATTCTTCCCTCTTGCTTTGCGCCTTCGCGCCTTGGCGGGAGAAATAAGTATTTATTACCCGCCTGGGCGATAGTTGGTATTGGATAAAATCCCTCGAACCTCTTCATCTGAAATTAGAAATCATGTAAATCCTGCCTGCCCTTCGTAGCTGATTTCTGCGTATCTTTACGCGAAGCAGAATGGCGAAGAAGGGTTCTTTTCTTCCCCTTCTAACCTTCTTACTTTCTTACCTTCTCACCTCTTTTTCGTCCCCGACCCACGATCCCTTCTTACCTTCCCACCTTCCCACTTTCTCACCTCTTCCCCTTCGCACCCTTCGCAACTTCTTATTCTTCCCCTGATCCCCAGCCCCTGACCCCTTCTTCCTTATTAATTCTCTTCTAAATCCTTTAAAATCATGTTAATCTTGTCAAAAAAATCTTCTTTAATTGCAAAGATATGTATAACTATTTCTTACAAGATGACAGCATCGTCGCCGTCAGCTCCCCGCCGGGCATCGCCCTGCGGGGCATTATCCGTCTCACCGGCCCGGACGCCCTGCCGTTGGCTGGTCGCTTTTTTTACGTCGATGAAAAACCTGCCGACCTCGCCCGCTTTGAATCCTGGACCCATCACCTTGGCCGACTCGTTTTGCCCGATAACCTCTCCTGCCCCTGCCAGGTGTACATCTTCCGCGCCCCATTCAGCTACACCACCCAGGACCTGGCTGAATTTCACCTGCCCGGCTCGCCCGCCCTGCTGCAAATGCTGCTGGAGGAGTTCCTCGCCGCCGGCGCCCGCTTGGCCCAGCCGGGCGAATTCACCGCCCGCGCCTTTATCAACAATCGGCTCGACCTCACCGAGTCCCAGGCCGTCGCCGCCCTTGTCTCCGCCCGCAGCGACTCTCAGCTCCGCGCCGCCGAACTCCTGCTGGACGGCAACCTGCACCACCATTGTCTGACGCTGTCCAACCAGCTAGCCGATGCCCTCTCCCTCGTCGAACTGCAAATCGACTTCAGCGAGGAAGACCTTCTCGTCCCACCTGTTGCAAAGATTCGCCGGCTCATCCACACCGCCCGCGACCAGCTTAATCATCTGTTACAGAACAGCATCTCCTGGAAACAACTGGAGCATCTGCCGCGGGTAGCCGTCTGCGGCCCAGCCAACGCCGGCAAAAGCACGCTAATCAATCGGCTTGTCGGCTTCGACCGCAGTATCGTCAGTGATATTGCCGGCACCACCCGCGATTTGCTTACCGTTCCGCTGCAACTTCCCCACGGCGAATGCCTTTTGATTGACACTGCCGGCCTGGGTCCCACCCGCGACCCTTTAGCCGGCCTCACCCAGCCGCTTACCCGCCGGGCCATTTCTTCCTGCGATTTATTGCTGTGGGTCTTTGATTGTTCCGTTGCCGCCCTCTCAACCGCTGCCGACATCCCTGCGGGCCTGCCCATACCGGCCAACCTTATCCTGGTCGCCAACAAAATTGACCTTTGCCCGGACCACCAGCCGTCATGGCCGGCCCAATTACCCGTGCCGGGGCCGCAGGTAATACAAATCGCCGTCAGCGCCCTGCGGGGTGACAACGTGGATACGCTGATTACGGCTTTGGATGACCTTCTGCAGCGCGACCTGCACGACTACCTGGCCGGCCCTGCCCTGGCTTTATCTGCCCATCAGAGGCAGGCCCTTGTTTCCTGCTCTGCGTGCCTGACCAGTGCCTTGGCTTTACTAGCGGACAACCAGCTTTCCCAGCCGGAACTCTTAGCCCTGGAGCTTCGTTCTGCTATTGAGAATCTCGGCCTTATTAGTGGTGCTTCGGTTACGGAACAGGTCTTGGACCGTATTTTCAGTCAATTTTGTATTGGAAAGTAGTGTCTTCGATTAATTTTACCTGGAAAAACCGGGCTTTTCTGTCCCTATGTCCCTATCCCGAAAAATTGCGCAATTTCCACCATAAAATGACCAATTTTTCGCAAAATTGCGCATTTTATACACACAATCTGCCAATTTTTCGCAAAATTTCACCGCTTCTACATTCTGCCAGTTTTTTCCTTATCCTCTTTTTTGACAAGGGTTTAAATTAAAATATAGGAAAATCATTTTTATTTTTGATAAAAAATTATTTCATTATTTTATTTGCCTATTGCCCGAACTTGGGTTATACTAAAAACGTATTATTTGAGACATTTTCCTCCTCCTTTGTGCGAGAGAGAGAGAGAGTAAAGCTTCTTTCTCTCGCTTTTTTTTGCGCTCACCGATAGTATCATTTTCCATGTTGATTTTCTTGATATTAGCTTCCCAATTGATTCTCTTATTGAATTATCCCTATATTTTCGGCTATCCTATTATTGGCAATGAACCTTACTATTACTACACGTTTTAATAGAGGAAAGAGGTATATGTCTATGTCATTTAAAATGCTTTTAGCCGGGTGGTTTTTCCCGTTCTTTCTGTTGGGTAGCTTCTCATCGGTTGTATTTGCCCAGTCAAATGAGCTGACTGCCGGGATTGCCGTGGTGGATATCACCCCGCCGATCGGCTATCGTATGAGCGGTTATTTCAGTGAACGGCTCAGTACCGGCATACACGACCCGCTCTACGCCAAAGCGATGGTCCTCCAGCAGGGTAACATCCAGGCGGTCCTGGTCTTTTGTGATATTGTCGGCGTACCGCTGGGCGTCTCCCAGCGTGCCCGTCAACTGGCCCAGGAAAAGACCGGCATCCCCGCCGCCAATATCGTCATCGCCGCTACCCACTCGCACACCGGCCCACTCTACGCCGGAGCCTTGCGTAATTACCTGCACGAAACCACTATCGCTAAAGAAGGCAAAGACACTCACGAATCAATCGACTATCCCGCCTTCCTGATCGATAAAATCGTTGCGGCTGTTACTGGGGCAAAGGCCGCCGCTGCTCCGGTTAGTCTCACCGCCGGCATCGCTGGGCAGTCGAACCTATCCTTCAACCGCCGATTTCACATGAAGGACGGCACGGTCCGCTTCAATCCCGGCGTATTAAATCCGGATATCGACCACGCCGCCGGCCCTATCGATCCCGACCTCGCGGTGGTTCTGCTGCGTGACGCTAGCGACAACCAGACCAAGGCGTCTCTGGTAAACTTCGCCCTCCATCTGGACACCACCGGCGGCACCCTTTATAGCGCCGACTTTCCCTATTATCTCGAACAGGCGCTCCGCCGGAAGCTGGGTGATAATTTCGTCTCGCTTTTCGCCATCGGCACGTGCGGCGATATTAATCATATCGACGTTACCACCAAAGACCGCCGCAAGGCGGAAGAAATCGGCAATATCTTAGCCCAGACCGTCGGCGATGAAATACCCCGACTGTCCCCCATCGCTCATCCTGATTTAGCCATCAGCCATGAGATCGTAAACGCCCCCCTGCAAAAATATTCCCCCCAGGAGGTTGAGCAGGCCCGTCAGGATATGACTAAACTCGGTACTAAGCAGTTGACATTCCTAGAAATAGTTAACGCCTACAAAATCCTGGACCTGCAACTGCGGCCGGGCGAGACTATTCCCCTGGAGGTGCAGGTACTGCGCCTCAGCGACGATGTAGTTCTGGTGGCTCTGCCGGGCGAAATCTTCGTGGACCTGGGCCTGGCGATCAAAAAGGCCTCGCCCTTCAAGACCACTATCGTCATGGAGTTGTGCAACGACAATCCGGGCTATATCCCCACGAAGAAAGCCTTCGCCGAGGGCAGCTACGAGACCGTCAACTCCCGTATTACCGCCGGCGGCGGGGAAATGCTCGTCGCATCAACCGTCCGCCAGTTACAAGCCATCAAAAAAATGCCGTTACCAGGCGAGGAGAATTAACATGAGTAAAAACGCCTTATTGTTGTCGCGCCGAAATCTTATTCTTTATTCGCTGTTGTCCGTTTTGCTGGCCCTTGCCCTTTCCGCCCAGCCGCCGCTGCTCTTCCCGCAGCCGCAGGAGATGAAAATACTCGACGGACCCGGATTCGTAATCAATCAAAACACCAAAATCATCATCAACTCCTCACCCAGCGAAACGGATCAGGCAACCGCCGCCGAACTGATCGACGCGATATCCAAAAAATTCAACTATGTCCTGACCCAGGAACCCGCCCAGAACCAGGCGCCGCTCGCTAATATGATTATTATCGGCCAGCCGCAGCGCAATCCCCTGCTGGCGGCTGCCCTGCAGCAGAACCACCTGGAATTCACCCCCGGCAATCCCCCGGCCCAGGGCTATATTCTATCGGCTCAGCCGGACGTACTCCTGCTGGCGGGCAACGATACGGAAGGCGCTTTTTACGCGGTCCAGACCCTAATCGGTATCATCGAAGCCGGCCAAAACCCCGCTATCTGCGCCCTGTGGATTCGCGACTGGCCCATGATGAAATACCGCGAACTATTCATCGAGGATAAATGGGGGCCGGACCTGATGACCCTGCAGGATTATATGGACCTCATCGACCGCATGGCCCGGATGAAATTCAACAGTCTATCCCTCGCCATGTACGGCTGCTGGAACGTGCAGTATCGCAATGAAGTTTTGGAATTCTTCCTGCTGCCGCTGGAAAAATACCCGCAGTTGCAGACGCCGAAAATCATCGAATATTATTCCCCGCAAAAAGGGGCCTGGCAGAAACTGGATTACCTGCCCACTATCTACACCCAGGATTACTTCGGCGACCTGATTAAATACGGTCAAAAAAAGCATGTGGCCGTCCACCCCAAATTCAACAGTTTCGGCCATAATACCCTTATCCCGCGGCTGTTTCCGGAAATATCGGCCAAGAACAAAGACGGCTCACCTGCCAACTATGGATTCTGCACCGCCAACCCCAAAACCTACGACATCCTCTTCGACATCTTCGATAACATTATCGATAAATATTTAAAACCCAACCAGGTTGACTGGTTTGACATTCAGCTCGACGAAGTATATCTGTGGTGCCAGTGTGAGAAATGCCGCGACCTGCCGCCCGAAAAAATCTACCTCGACCATCTCATCAAGCTGTCCCAGTATTTAAAATCCAAAGGGATTAACAACATCGTCGTCTGGGCCGACATGCTCGACCACCATAAAATGGTCAACGAGCAACTGGTAAAAAGATTCGAGCAGGAAGGCGTGAAAGACACCATCATCCTGGGCTGGTGGGCGTACGGCAGAAACTATGACAATGTTCTGCCCGAACTGAAGCTGCGGAACTGGATAGTTCCGATGACCGGCTATTCTTTCCCTTATCATTACACTTACCCCATCAGCCGCCTGGATAACGTTATCGGCATGTTGCGGACGGGGGTGAAAGACAAAGTCGAAGGGGCCACCAGCTACAGCATCTACGACCCCGCTTATGACCTGACGACGCGGGCGATGGCCAATTTCACCTGGTATCCCCTTCCGCTGGAGCAGTCTGATGCCCAGGTCAAGGACAAATATATCCGGGACTACAGCCGCTATGTCTTCGGCCCGCAGACGGAGCAGGCGGTGGAGGTCCTCGCCAGCCTGGAAAAATTCTATACTCAATACAACAAAATCATGAAAACCATCCTGTATTACAATTATTCCTACGTCCGCGCCAAACCATATCAAAAACGTCCCTACCCCGAAGAGGCCTTCGCCAGCCTGCAAAAAATTGCGGACGGCCGCGAACAATTGCAGCAGATGGCAGTAATCACCCGCCGGGCCGCCGATTTCTTCAAATTCGCCGCCGAGGCCGATGGGGTAAAGCAGGACATCGCCCGCCAGTTCTACGCCAACATCTACCGAGTCGCCAACCTCATCGACGAATTTACCCTGCTTTACGACATCGACGACCTCTACCGGCAGTTTAAAACCGCAGCCGACCCAAGCAGCCGACTGGAACAACTGGAAAAAATCAAGACCGACCTCGATATTATCAATACCTTACAAACGGAGGCCCTGGGCGTCTGGGAGGCAACCAAACCCTATTATCTTCAGCCGCAGTGTATGCGGAATATGAGCTACATGCTGCTGTTCTGCCGGGAAGCGAAGGATAAGATCGACGAGCTGGAATCGCAGCTTAAAAACAACACCCTGGGCGAAATCCCCGACTCCATCATCACCGGGACCTATAAGGAGCTGTAAAATTAATCGCGTCTCCGAAATGGTGAGTACTTTCGAAGGTGAGAAGGCGGCGCTGCGCGAGAACAGGAGAAAGAGAAAGAAAAAGAAGGTGGGAAGGTAAGAGGGTGAGAAGGTGGGAAGGTAAGAAGGAATTATAGTTGGCGAGATTTGGTAAAATAAACTGCGAAACTTAACTATCGGGGAAGTAATAACCATGTCACAGCCGAGAAAATCACTTCGTCAGGCGAAACGCGGCCAACTCAGCCGACTGGCCCTGGAGGTGCTCGAACCGAGGGTAATGCTAAACGCAGACCTGCCGCTTAACCAGCCCGACCCGGATTTTTACCCGGATACCTACTCGGATAACATGCTGGTTCCGATCGCTGCGTCGGAAACGCCGGTAATCGGTTTTGAGGTTGATCCCGGCTCGACCGTGGCGGCAGGCGCGACCATCACGGTCAACTTAATCGCCAATATAGACTGCAGCGGATTCAGCATCAGCGCGGCAGCGAGCAATATCGTGGCGGCGTCCTTCTCCGAACCTGCTACCGGCGGTACAGTACTTGAGGGGCCATATGTGGATTTCGGCCACGAGAACATTGCACCGGCGGGACTGCTGTTCGATACGTTCAGCGCCTATTTCGTGCCGGCAGCGGCGGCGGGTACGACCATACTGAGTTTTAATTTCGGCATTCCCGGCGATTGGGACGGCTCTCCGATAGTCATCGCCCCACTGGCGGAAGGCAGCTCCTTCACTGATTATTTAGGCGATACCTACGCTGCGGAAATGTCCTACGGCATGCTGGGCGCCTCCGGCCAGGTGGAAATAACGGGGGTCAGTATCGAAATACCACCGGCGGAGACTATCGACCTGGCGCCGAGCACCTTCGCGATCGTCGGGGCGAGCGCGGTGAACTGGGGCGATTCCGTCAATCTTAACGCCAATGTCATCAACAACGGTAATACCGCGGCAGGAGCGTTCACCGTGAAAATCCTGCTCAGTCAGGATGAAACAGTGGACGGCGGCGATACGGAAGTAGGCAGCTACGCCGTGACGAGTCTGGCGGCGGGGGCAACGTCGAACCATAACCTGGACGTCGATATGCCGGCGAGCGGGACGGACGGGACTTATCACCTGATAATGGCGGTGGACAGCGCCAATACGGTAACCGAAAGCAACGAGGCCAATAATACGCAGACGGTGAGCCTGAGTATCAGCACTGCCACACCGCCGGCGGAGACTATCGACCTAGCGCCGAGCACCTTCGCGATCGTCGGGACAAGCACGGTGAACTGGGGCGATAGCGTTAATCTTAACGCCAACGTGATCAACAACGGCAATACCGCGGCGGGGGCGTTCACTGTGAAAATCCTGCTGAGTCAGGATGAAACAGTGGACGGCGGCGATACCCAAATGGCGAGCTACAACGTGACCAGTCTGGCGGCAGGGGCAACGTCGAACCATAACCTGAACGTCGATTTACCAGCGAGCGGGACGGACGGGAGTTATCACCTGATAATGGCGGTGGATAGCGCCAACGTCATCGCTGAGACCAATGAAGCAAATAACACCCAGACGGACTCCATTAATATCAGCACCTTCGTACCGCCGCCGAGCGAGCCGGAGCTATACCCGTATGTTTTTGAGATGGTAACAGCAGGGCCTTTCAACTGGGGCGATACGATTAATTTGAACGCCGATGTCAAGAACAGCGGCAGTGCCGCAGCGGGTGCGTTCACCGTGAAAATCCTGCTGAGCCAGGATGAAACAGCGGGCGCCGGCGATACGGAACTGGCGAGCTACAACGTGACCAGTCTGGCGGCGGGGGCAACGTCAAACCATAACCTGGGCTTCAGTTTACCGGCGAGCGGGACGGACGGGACTTATCACCTGATAATGGCGGTGGACAGCGCCAATACGGTGACCGAGAGCAACGAGGCCAATAATACGCAGACGGTGAGCCTGAACATCAGCACGGTAACTGAACCGCCGGCGGAGACGATTGACCTGTCGCCGAACACCTTCGCGATCGTCGGGGCGAGCACGGTGAACTGGGGCGATACGGTTAACTTAAACGCCCATGTAATCAATAACGGCAATACCGCGGCGGGAGCGTTCACCGTGAAAATCCTGCTGAGTCAGGATGAAACAGCGGGCGCCGGCGATACCCAAATGGCGAGCTACAATGTGACCAGTCTGGCGGCGGGGGCAACGTCAAACCATAACCTGGAGGTTGATTTACCGGCGAGCGGGACGGACGGGACCTATCACCTGATAATGGCGGTGGACAGCGCCAACGTCGTCACGGAAACCAACGAAGCTAATAATACGCAAACGGTCGCCCTGGACGTGAGTACCTATGTGCCGCCGATCAGCATCGAGGGGCTGGCGGCGGGAGAGAGCTTCAGCTTCGCCGAGGCGGACGGCGATATAATTTGGATCCAGATGGGCAAAAGCGGCCAGGCACGGTTAACCTTTAACGGCACAACACCCAACGGCAGCAATATCAGCGGAATCGAAATCACCGGCTCCTCCAAGAGCGGCAGCCTGATTGTTACCGTGACTCATACCGCGGGCGACGGACTAGCACAAATCGGAGATGTAACTATATCGGGCAGCGACTTCGGCAGCTTTCAGGCAACAGGCGACGTGGCCAACCTGCACATCGACGGGATGATTAAAAAGGTACAAATCGATGGTGAACTGGGAGACTTCGCGGCGGAGGGAACGGTCGCCATGTTTATCGCGGGTGGACTAAACGGCGAAGTGCAGGCGGAATCAATCAATGTTATGACGATTAACGGCAATATAATTAATACCAGCATCAATGTCATTATCGTCAAGAAAATGGAGGTAACCGGCTCGATAACCAACTGCCAGATCAATGCTACAGGCGATAAAGGCCAGCTCGCCACGCTATACGTTGGGGGCAACGCTAACGGTCTGGAGATAACCGCAGATACAATCAAAACGATTAACGTGGGCGGCAATCTTTCGGGAAGAATCGAAGCGGCCGGAGACAAGGGACAAATTAACCAAGTCACGGCGGGCGGTAACCTGACAGCAGACCTGATCGCTACCATGGCGATCAAGAAGGTGACGGCAGCGGGTAATATAATGGCGGAAGAAATCATCGTAGCGGGGACGGGCAAAGGCGCGCTGGGCCTGCTGCAAGCCGGCGGAGAGATTGACGTGGCGAATCTGGATATCGACGGAGCGATTAAAAATATCATGGCAGGCTCGGAGGAATCCATCGGCAATTTATCCGGCAGTATTCATGCCGACGGGATAATCAAAAGCGTTAAGGTGTTCGGAGATATTTACGGCGCAATCGCGGCGTACGGGAAATTGAACCTGGTCGAAGCGATGGGCGACCTGGGGGCAGCAGCCAGCATCGTCAGCGAAGGCAGCGATATCAATAAGGTGCTGATCCATGGTCGGGTTTTCGGCCAAATCAGCGCCGACGGCGGGGCTGGACAGGTCAAGCGAATGTTGCGTGATAAAATTACCCTAACCTTCTTCGATCCGGATACGGTTTTGGCCGATGAGCCAGTTGATCACCTGGCCGTCGCCAATATCAATAAGATAAGATGGATATGGGTATAAAAAAACGTAAAAGTTAGAATAAGAAGTTTAACGCTCCCAGTTAAACTGTTTAAAGAGCCGTCGCGGGCCGAAGTTCTGCCCCAGCCGGGTAAAGCGAGTCGGGTTTGCCGCGGCGGGCGATGAGGCGATCGAGGGCTAACAGGTTTAGCAGCAGATGGCGGGGATGATGAAAATTATCCACAAAGCCGGCGTGCGGGGTAAAAGTCACCTTGCGATCAGCAGAAAAGTTCCACAGAGAATAACCATATTGCTGGAGAGGGAATTTTTCCCGGACATAGGTATAAATCTTCGAGAACCACTGCCCGGCCCAGGGGGCGGCGGTATGCTCGAGGACGGTCATCAAACCGATTAAAGACTCCTCCTGGACCCAGGATGCCTTATCCAAGAGCCAGGTGTTTTCCGCGACGCTTTTTAAACAACGAAAACAGCCGCCATAGACGTCGTCCCAGGCGACCTCCAGATGGCGACGGAGCAATTGAGCGGATTTTTCAAAAAGTGTTTGATCACCACGGCGAAAGGCAAACTGCATAATCATCCACTGGATTTCAAGGGCATGACCCAGATAAACCAAGTCATCGAAAGGCTTTTCCGCCCGCGAAAGGTCATGATTAAGCACCTCGTTGATAAGGTCGTAGTCGGCGATATAATGGTGATTTAAAACCATCTCGACGCAATACCGGGTAAGTGAATCGATCTCGGAATCAGCTTGCTGGTTGAGCAATTGATTGCCCAGTTGCAGGAACAACATCCACAGGCCGAGACGGCGGGCACCGGGCAACTCCGGCAGGCCCGGCTGATAATAAACGGCGACGCTCTGAGGAGCGTAATCGGGCTGATCGTACATTTTTTTGCATTTGAACATCGTTTGGCGGGCTAATTGCCAATATTTTTCCTGGCCGACGGCACGGGAATATTCGGCAAAACCGTTCGCAATAATCAAATCGGCAAAGATTCGTATTCGATGGGGCGGAGTGGGCGGGGAAGTCAGCGGCTGGCCCTGGCGGGTAAAGGCGGCGGGCCAAACGCTATCCTGGTCAGGCTGATTTTTGAAAAGAAAGTCGGCGGCCTGTCGGGCAACAATGAGGTGCTCGTCCTGATGGGAAAGCTCATTATAAAGGCAGGAATAAACCCACAGGCCCAGGCCGAGGTAACCGGCACTTTTTTCCATGCTGAGGATGGCGCCGTCACGATCAACCTTATCGAAAAAGCCGCCAAGCTCATGGTCGATAACGAATTTATCCATAAAAGGCAGAAAATCATCAAAGAGGTCGCGACGATACTGATCCCGGAGCTGAGCGAGGGTAAGGCCGGCGAGCCTATCAATTTTCCGGCCGGCAGCAGATAAACCCCCAACCGAAGAAGCACGTCCGCGGCTCGAAGAACAGCTGGTAAGATTGGTCAAGGAAACCGCGGCCCCGGCGGAGGCCAGCAAAATCTCTCTCCTATTCATAAGTCTCGGCCTTTCTGCAAATAAATTGATTTACAAGAACAAATCCGATACTTTTCCGCGGCGCTGAATCAGCCTTTCGAGGGCCAGCAGATTGAGCATGAGATGGCGGGGATGATGGTAATTCTCGATGCGGGGATAGTGCCTCTCAAAGGTACCCTTGCGGTCGGTCCAGGCGTTCCACAAAGCAAAGCCGTATCGCCGCAAAGAAAAAGTATTTTGCACATAGGTAAAGACGCGGGAGAACCAATCTTTGGCCCAGGGCAAACCGGTATGCTCGATGATAAACAGCAGGCCAATAAGGGCCTCTTCCTGGGTCCACAGGGCCTTATCAAGGATCCAGGTATTTTCTTCCACATTCAACAAGCCGCGGAAGAAACCGCCATAGATATAATCCCAGGCAATTTCCAGGTGGCGCTGGAAGAGGCAAACGGCCCGGTCAAAAAGGGATTTGTCCTTCAGCCGATATGCCTCATCCATCAGCATCCAAAGCAGTTCGATAGCATGGCCGGTATAGGCCAGGTGACGGTAGATGTTCTCAGGACAGGAAAAATCGTGATTTAGGACTTCATTTATCAGGTCGTACTGAGGATTATAATGATGATTCAGGACGGCATCGACGCAGCGGCGAGCGATACCCTCCAGCGATTCATCGGGCTTTTGACGGAGCATCTGGGTGCAAAGACGCAAGGTAAGCATCCATACGCCGACTAAACGTGCGCCCGGCAATTCAGGGAGGTTTTCCCGGCCAGGCATATAAACCCAAGCGGCACATGGGGCATAATCTAGTTGGTCATAAATGCTCATGCACTTAAGTATGATGTCGCGAGCGAGATACCAGTATTTTTCCTGATCGGCGGCACGGGCAAATTCGGCCAGGCCCTCGGCGATGAAAAGGTCGCCGTAAACCTCCCGGCCCGCGGGCACATATCGGCCGCCAATGTATTGGCCCCGGGGCGGCAGGGGTTGGCCTTCTTTGGTAAATTCGGCCGGCCAAAGCTCGTCGCCGGCAGGAAGGCTGCGGGAGATAAAATCGACGGCCCGGCGGGCAACGTCAAGGTGTTTTTCCTGCCGGTCAAGCTCATTATATAAGAATGAATAAACCCAGATCCCCCGACCGATATACCAGGCGTTCTTCTTCGTGTCGATGCGGGAGCCGTCACGATCGGCATGACACATAAAGCCGCCCAGCTCGTGATCGATGACGAATTTGTCCATAAAAGGGAGAAAATCATCGAATAAATCGGCGCGATACCGGTCGCGTAATAGCGGCAGGGTTAAACCGGCGAGCTTATCGAGGTCGGTTGGGCCGGGTGGAGCGAAATCGGCCGATTTGATATTTTTGTTCGAAGACGGCATCGTTTTATCCCGCTGATAACCAGCGCAGCACATAAAATATTGGGTCAATCACGAAATAAAAAACAACGATAAGTTAGCATCAGTTCATAATTCATACCACTATTTTTCAACCAAGTATCTCACTTACGTAAAAAGAACAGGAAAGGCGATTTTTGTGCTATTTTCGTTTAAGTACCTTTTACGCAAGCAGTTAACAAAGCACCGAAAACAAAAAGTGAAAACTATATGGAATCCGATTAATAAATCAGGGGGAGTTATCCGAGACGACGGACTTCGGCAGGAAAGCTTTAACAACAGCATAAATAAGTTAAAAAACCAATAAGATCGACAAGTCGAGAAAAAACAGGAAATATTTTTATTGGACAATAATTCAATAACCAGCTAGCATTAAAGAAAATGAAAATAAAGGTTTTTGGACCGAGCGAGCCAGGTACGAGATAGTAAATACCCCGCACCTCCTTTCCTCTGTCGGTTTTCCTGCTTATTAGCTTATTGGGCTGAAATTACACTATATGAATATCCTGCTGGTTTATCCCAAATATCCCGATACTTTCTGGAGCTTCAAAAGCATCCTGAAATTTATCTCCAAAAAGGCGGCATTCCCGCCGCTGGGATTGCTGACCATAGCGGCGATGCTGCCGGCAAAATGGCATAAAAAACTGGTGGATCTTAACGTTGAGGAATTGAAGGATGAACACCTGCAATGGGCGGATATGGTTTTCCTCAGCGCTATGATGGTTCAAATCGAAAACGCCCGGCAGATAATCGCCAGATGCCATGCCCTGGGCAAGCCCGTGGTGGCGGGCGGGGCCGGCCCCACCATCCACCAGGAGGCATTCGCGGGAGTGGATCACTTCGTACTCGACGAAGCCGAAGAAACGCTACCGCTTTTCCTGGCAGAGCTGGAACAGGGCCAGCCGAAGGCAGTTTACCGCTCCGCGTTAAAACCGGACATGAGCCAAACCCCGCTGCCGGACTGGTCGCTGGTGAATTTCAAGGACTACGCAACGATGGCCCTGCAATATTCCCGGGGGTGCCCGTTTAACTGCGAGTTCTGCGATATCGTGATGCTGTACGGCCGAAAACCGCGGACGAAAAGTCCCGCGCAAATGATAAAGGAAATACAATCGCTGTATGAGGCGGGCTGGCGGGGCAATCTATTTATCGTGGATGACAACTTCATCGGCAATAAAGCCAACGTGAAAAAGATGCTGCCGCGTTTGATCGGGTGGCAGAAAAGCCACAAATATCCCTTCGCCCTGCTGACGGAGGCCAGCACCGACCTGGCGGATGATAAAGAATTGATGCGGCTGATGAGCGCCGCGAACTTCCACAAGGTATTTCTGGGGATCGAAACCACCAATCTGGCTAGTTTAAAAGAATGTGAGAAATATCAAAATACGCGGTGTAATCTGGAAGAGGCGGTGGGAATCCTGCACCATAACGGTCTGCAGGTAATGGGAGGGTTCATTGTCGGATTCGACAACGACACCGACAGCATTTTCGAGGCCCAGATAAGATTTATCCAGAAAGTGGGAATAGTAACCGCCATGGTGGGATTATTGAACGCCATTCCGCATACCCGGCTGTGGCAGCGACTGAAGGCGGAAGGCCGACTGCTAAAGGAAACAACAGGAGAAAATACCGACGGCAACCTAACCTTCATGCCTAAAATGGGAAAAGAAAAACTTTTAGGCGGCTACCAGAAAATAATCGCTACTATCTATTCACCCAAAAATTACTACGCCAGAATCAATACTTTCATCAAGAACTACCGGCCCACCGCGAAAAATCGCATTACCCTGGACGATTTCAAGGCAGCCATCCGCAGCTTCTGGAGCATCGGGGTCCTCTCGCGGGCCCGGTTTTTATACTGGAAACTACTGATCAAAACGGCGAGCCGAAAGATAAAGGCACTTCCCATGGCGATCGAATTGGCGATCTACGGGCTGCACTTCGAGAAATACCGGAAAAAACTAACCAATACTTAATTCAACTACCCTGGGTTTGGTCCGCAAAAAACCGGGATAATATCGCCACCTCTCTTGCAAAATCCGACAATCTATATAAAATGCAAAAATGCCCGGTAAGACACCGACGTAGATATCATCACAAACCTTTTGTGCGGGAAAGGAATAACAGGATTATGAACCCTGTAAAAACTGCGATTATGATGTTTTTGGCGGCAGGAATTGTCAGCGGATGTGGACTGGACGCGAGGGAAAAACAATTGGATAAATTTATCAAAGCACACACAGCGAAGCTCGAACCCTTAATGAAAGAAAGCAATCTGGCGGCCTGGCGAGCGGCTAATACGGGCAAAGCGGAGGATTATGAAAAGGCCGGCGAACTGTCATTTCAAGTGCAAAAAATATATACCAATGCCCAGGAGTTCGCCCTGCTGAAAGAAATCAAGCAATCGGGGCAGGTGAAAGACGCTCGATTGGCCCGGCAATTGGATGAACTATACAATGCCTATCTGGCCAGCCAGATCGAGCCGATACTGTTGAAAAAAATTGTCGACCTGTCAACTCAGATAGAAAAGAACTTCAGTACCTACCGCGGCACCATCGAGGGGAAAAAGGTTACCGACAATGAAATCCGAGAGATTCTAAAGACCGAAGGCAATACTACAAAACGCAGGGAGGCGTGGCGGGCCAGTAAGCAAGTGGGACCCATGGTGGCGGCGGACCTGATCCGGCTGGTGAAACTACGCAACGAGGCGGCGCGGAAGGTGGGATTCGATAATTACCATACGCTGGCATTAACCGTGGGCGAACAGGATGTGAAAGAGCTGGATGAGATTTTTCAGCAGCTTTATGAACTGACCAACGCACCATACGCCCGATTGAAGGAGGAGCTGGATCGGACGCTGGCAGCGAAATACGGGTTCGAGCCGGGGGAGCTGATGCCCTGGCATTATGCCGATCCCTTCTTTCAGGAGGCGCCGCAGGTGTACGGTCTGAATCTGGATGTTTATTACGAAAACCAGGACGTGCGGGAATTGGCGGTCAAATATTACGACGGTATCGGACTGGCGGTGGAATCAATTTTAGAACGGAGCGATCTATACGAGCGTGAGGGCAAAAATCCCCATGCCTTCTGCACCGATATCAACCGGCAGGGCGATATTCGGATTCTGTGCAACCTGAAAAACAACGAGCAGTGGATGGAGACGATATTACACGAATTGGGACACGCGGTTTACGATGAATATCACGAACCGCAGGCGCCCTTTCTGCTGCGGGAGCCGGCCCACATCTTTACCACCGAAGCTATCGCCATGTTCTTCGGCAGGTTAAGTCTCGACGCCGACTGGATGCAGCAAATGCTGGGGCTGACCGAAGAAGAGCGGGATAAAATCGCGGCGGTCAGCTCTAAATACGCCCAACTGAAACAACTGATCTTCGCCCGCTGGGCCATGGTGATGTACGATTTCGAAAAACAGCTCTACGCGGACCCCGACCAGGATCTGAACGGACTGTGGTGGCGGCTGGTGGAAAAATATCAATTCGTGCACAAACCGGCCAATCGCGAAGAGCCGGACTGGGCGGCTAAAATCCATTTCACCATCGCACCGTGCTATTATCATAATTACGTGCTGGGTGAACTACTGGCGTCGCAGCTACATTATTATATTATACGTAACGTCCTGCAGCCAGGCTCGGAGGCCAAAGTAAGTTTCGTGGGCCAAAACAACATCGGCAATTACCTGCGGGAGAAAATCTTCGCCCCGGCGAACCTCTACCACTGGAACGTAATGATCGAAAAAGCGACAGGAGAGCCGCTGACCCCCAAATATTTCGTAAGCCAATTTGTCAAATAAAGGCGATTACCACATGCAGATTGAAGAACCGGCGTCGCCTGGCAGAAACAAAATTAATTCCGGCAAACAACCATTGCCGGAAATAACCGTCAAGGCGGTTGTCTTAGGGGTGGCGCTGTCTCTGATACTGGGTGCGGCTAACGCCTACCTGGGACTATTCGCGGGCATGACGGTCTCGGCGTCGATCCCGGCGGCGGTGGTGTCGATGGGCCTGCTAAGAATGTTCCGCCGGAGCAATATCCTGGAAAACAACATTGTGCAAACCGCGGCGTCGGCGGGCGAATCGCTGGCGGCAGGGGTGATATTTACCCTGCCGGCGCTGATAATACTGGACTTCTGGCAGCAATTTAACTACCTAAGTGTTACCCTGATCGCCGGGCTGGGGGGACTATTGGGGGTGCTGTTCACCATACCCCTAAGACGGTCGCTGATTATCGAAGATAAGCTGAAGTTTCCCGAAGGAATCGCGACGGCAGAGGTGTTAAAATCCGGTGAACGGGGCGGCAGTGATATCAAATACCTGGTATTATCCGGGCTGGCGGGCGGTTTATTCAAAATCGGGGAGGCGGGACTGCGACTGTGGACGTCGGTTATCGAAACGGCGAGGGGGATTGGAGGAACGATCGCCTATTTCGGCTCGAATCTCAGCCCGGCACTACTTTCCGTAGGGTATATCGTGGGGCTAAATATCGCGGTGCTGATCTTCCTGGGTGGACTGGCTAACTGGCTGATCGCCATCCCGATCTGCTCGGCCGGGCAGAGCTGGCCGATGCCCGATGGCAAAGCTATATCCGCGGTTGATTGGGCCCATCAAATCTGGCGGGCACAGACCCGCTACCTCGGCGTCGGGGCGATGCTGGTGGGCGGGGTGTGGACGGTTCTGAAGCTGCGCGGCTCAATCTTCAAAGGGATAAAAAGCGGACTGCTGGCCTATCAGGACGCCAAAGGCCAAAGGCAAGAACCCGCCCGGACGGAAAAAGACCTGCCGATGAAATGGATTCTGATATTGATCGCAGCCTCAGCGGTGCCGCTGTTTATTTTATACCAGGTATTCGTGGGGCAGGTGAGCGTCTCGGCGCCCATGGCAGTGATGATGCTGATCATGGGATTTTTGTTCTCCGCGGTGGCGGGGTATATGGCCGGACTGGTAGGCTCATCGAATAACCCCATCTCCGGGGTGACAATAGCGACGGTGCTGGTGTCGGCGTTATTGTTACTGCTGCTGATGGGTACGGGAGCGGCGAACGGGCCGGCGGCGGCGATAATCATCGGCAGCGTGGTATGCTGCGCCGCGGCTATCGCGGGGGATAATATGCAGGACCTCAAGACCGGATATATCGTGGGAGCCACACCCTGGAAACAGCAGGTGATGCAGATAGTGGGAACCCTATCGGCGGCACTGGTGATAGCACCGGTATTAATCCTGCTGCAGCGGGCCTACGGTTTCGCCGGCCACAGCTCCGCGACCCCGCACGCCCTGATAGCACCCCAGGCGAATCTGATCGCGTCGGTGGCGAAGGGAGTTTTCGCCGGGGGACTGCCCTGGGATTTCGTCTTTATCGGAATGGTCGCGGCGGCGGGGGTCATTATGCTGGATGAATATTTAGTCCGCCGAGGCAGCAGTTTTCGCACACCGGTACTGGCGGTAGCGATTGGAATTTATCTGCCGCTCGAACTGGAGGTGCCCATCCTGGCGGGCGGAATTATCCACCAGGCGGTAAAAATATATCATCAAAAAAACTCGCTCAACCAGCAGGTAAGTCAAGGATATCATCACCGGGGATTGCTCTTCGCGTCGGGCCTGATTACCGGGGAAGCACTGGTAGGAATACTGCTGGCGGTGCCCATCGTGCTTACCGGCCGGCAAGATGTGCTGGCGGTCGTGAATGAGCCGCTGGGGGCCGGGCCGGGCGCGATACTGCTGACCGGAATCGGTTACTGGCTATATCGTAGCGGACGAGGGAAGATTAAAGCTTAAACCGGCGGCATTCAGATTAAGTTAAAAGATAAACCTGTTTTAGCAATCCCAATAATACACCCCGCCAGCAACTTGATTTGCCGCTCAACCTGCTTCACCGGGATTAATAAAAACGATTTTGCCCTGCGGACAGGAGTGTTATACTGAAGAAAATGCGGTTTGGGCTAATGCTCGGTGTCGGATAAAAACCGATAGAGCACGAAAGGTGAAATTACTTTATGTCCATGCCATATCGCAAAATAGCTTTTTATGGGATTATCCTGCTGCCGATGGTGGTCTATGGCCTACTGGTGGTTCACTACGCGGTCAATATTCCTTATTTAGATGATTACGATGTGTTTCTGACTTATTTGAATGCACCGGGGGCTGAAAGACTTGATTTATTATTCACTCAACATAACGAGCATCGCGTCGTTTTCACCCGCCTGGCGGCGGAAGCGATGTACGGTCTGCTGGGTTATATCGACTTCCGCTATCTTATCTACGTGGGAAATGCGGCATTATTTTTTATCTTTTTAATTCTAATCCATCTGTTTAAAAAAACGGGGGTATCGGCAGCGGGGTTTTTACCCGTTCCTTTTTTCCTCTTCAACGTTTTACCCTGGGATAATATAACCTGGGCAACGGCGGCTCTGCAAAATTACTATGTGCTGCTCTTTGCCCTGCTGGCCCTGGTGTTTTTCGCCCGCCAAGGGGGCACTTCTTTCGGCGCCGCTATTTTATTCGGACTAGCGGCGGTATTTACAAGCGGCGCCGGGCTGCTGATTTTTATCGTGATGGCGCTTTGGTCGGGGCAAAATCTTCTCGAAAAGCAGAAAGTCAACGGGGCGCAGGAAAATAATATAAGCCGTTCGAAAATGTTCCACCTTGTCAGACTTATGGTGGTCCTCAATATTATAACGGTGGTGTCTTACCTCTATTTTAATAATTATACCAAACCGCCAACACATCCCGGCGTATTCAGCGCCCTGGCTAAACCGATGCAGTCGCTGGCTTATCTCTTTATTATGTTAGGCTCCTTCCTGAAGTTCAATATTTTTACTTTTAATATTCCGGCGGCAACAGCGGGGGGCCTGATAATAATCCTCTTCATCTATATCACCTATAAAAAGTATTATCAAAAAAATCCGTTGGTTTACTACTTTTTAGTCTTTACTCTTTTAAACGTTTTAGGGCTGGCGTTAGCTCGATCCGGTTTCAAAGTAAAATACGGGTCGGATTTTGCCAGTTATGTAATTTTTCCCAGATACATAATTTTATCTCTCATGCTGCTCGTCTTTCTCTATATCGCAGTGATGGAAATGCTAAAACACTCTCCGGCATGGTCCGCCAAAGGCTTTTATATCATCCTGGCGGCAGCGGTAGTTCTAAACGGAGTATCGTTTTTCGCGGAAACACCACAACTGGCCAAAAGGCGCAGTGAAATAATAAAAGGATGCAACATCTGGCGGGCCTGCCATGAGATAGGGTATTATTATCCCAATCAAGAGCAGGCAAAAATGATTATGGATAAGGCCTTGGCAAAAGGTTATTACCGGATACCAAGTGAAAAATCCCTCGAGTAACCGGGGCTTATCCGGCGGGAACAGAATAATTGAGCGAACGAGCATGGTCGGAGGTTCTAAACTTAAACCATCCGTCAACCCGTCGTCGGCACTTAAGCTTTCTAACTAACGGCGTAACAGGGGGAAAAGAACAAATTAATAAAAATTTAGGTCGATTCTTGTGCAAATCGATAAATTGGGCTAGATTATATGAGCAGAATAACTACCATCAGGGATAATTTCCAGAAATGAGACAGAATTTCGATATAGAGGATTGTGAGATGAAAAGACATGCCTTTAAGATGAAATTGACGCCGGGGCAGGTGAATGAATACCAGAGACGTCATGACAAGATCTGGCCGGAACTGGTGGAGGAGCTGCGAAGAGCGGGAATTTCGGATTATTCGATATTCTACGACGAAGAAACTTCATCCCTCTTCGCGGTGCAGAAACTAACAGATGAAAACCAGGCGGATGATCTGCCCAACCAGGCGGTGGTGCGGAAATGGTGGGACTATATGAATGACGGGATTATGGCCTATAATCCGGATGGTACGCCGATGGCGACGCCCCTGAGAGAAGTTTTTCATATGGATTGATAATAAATGATAAAAATGCAGGAGATGAAAAAATGGCGGAATATTTTCCGGAAGTGAAAAAAATCCAATATGAAGGGCCGGACGCAAAAAATCCGCTCTCGTTTAAGCATTATAATCCCCGGGAACGGGTGTTGGGCAAGACGATGGAAGAGCATCTGCGTTTTGCGGTGTGCTACTGGCACACCTTCAAGGGGTTGGGCAGCGACCCGTTTGGGCCGGGAACGATGATCCGGGCGTATAACCAATCCGATGACCCGATGAAGGCAGCCCAAATGACGATGGAGGCAGCGTTCGAATTCTTCATCAAGCTGGGGGTGAATTTCTGGTGCTTCCACGATCGGGATATCGCCCCGGAGGCGGACAATCTGGCCGAGACGAATAAGCGGCTGGATAAGATGGCAGCCCAGGCGAAAAAGTGGCAAAACGAAACGGGGATAAAGCTATTGTGGGGGACAACGAACGCGTTTTCGCATCGGCGGTTCATGGCGGGGGCGGGGACAAACCCCTCACCGGAGGTCTTCGCCTACGCCGCCAGCCAAATCAAGAAAGCAATGGAAATCACCCAGGAACTGGGCGGAGCCGGGTACGTATTCTGGGGGGGGCGGGAAGGCTACGATATGCTGCTCAATACCGATATGAAGCGGGAGCTGGATCATATGGCGATGCTCCTGCAGATGGCGGTGGGCTACAAAAAAAAGATCGGCTTTAAAGGGCAGCTCCTAATCGAGCCGAAGCCCAAGGAACCAACGAAACACCAATATGATTTCGACGCGGGAAACTGCTTTGGATTTCTGCAGAAGTATAATCTGCTGGAATACTTCAAGCTGAATATCGAGGCTAACCACGCAACCCTGGCTGGTCATAACTTTCAGCATGAACTAGCCTTTTGTGCGGCCAACGGGATACTAGGCTCGGTGGACGCCAACCGGGGCGATTATCTATTGGGCTGGGATACCGACCAGTTTCCGACGGATATTTACGAGACGACGCTGGCGATGTATATTATCCTGCAGGCGGGCGGGTTCACCAGCGGCGGCTTGAATTTCGACGCCAAGCTGCGGCGGCAGTCGATCGAGCCGATGGACATGTTCTACGGGCATATCGGGGCGATGGACGCCTTTGCCCGCGGACTGAAAAACGCAGCGAAGATGATCGAAGAAAGGCGATTTTCCGATTTTCTCCAGCAGCGTTACGAAGGCTGGGATAAAGGGCTGGGAAAAGATATCGAAGGCGGAAAGGTCGGTTTCGAGGAGCTGGAGGCTTATATCCTTCAGCACGGCGAACCGCAGATCGTCAGCGGACGGCAGGAACTGCTGGAAAATATGCTTAACGATTATATTTAAGCGGGCCTAGCCCCATGCTCGACCGGGTCAACCGAACAAAATCCGGGCACCATCAAACCTGAACAATATAAAGCAGTTGCCGTGAGCGCGGAGGCAACGGTTAAAAAGGGGGATAACTACTAAACCTTAAAAGATTACTTTATGACCATGAAGAAAAAAGACAGTGAAAATTTCAAAAAATTCGAAAAAATACCGGTAAAAATTTACCCGGACGATAAACAGGCGTGCCAGGCAGTGGCCCAGCGGATCGCCGAGTTGATAAATGAAAATAACCACAAAGGTCGCAAGACGGTATTGGGGCTGGCGACAGGCCATACGCCGATAAACGTGTATCGTGAGCTGATTCGCCGGCACCGGGAAGAAGGGCTGGACTTTTCCCGCTGCGTCACCTTTAACCTGGATGAATACTGGCCGATCGAACCGGAGGCGCTGCAATCATTCCACCGCTGGATGAAGGAAAATCTGTTCGATCATATTAACGTTCCGCCGGGAAATATTCATATCCCTTCCGGAGTGGTAGCGGCGGAGAAAATCAAGGATTACTGCCAGGAGTACGAGAAGGCGATAGAACGGGCGGGTGGGATTGACCTGCAAATTCTGGGGATCGGCAGAAGCGGGCACATCGGTTTTAATGAGCCAGGCACGCTCCGCAACAGCACTACCCACCAGGAGCGACTGGATAACGTGACCCGCAAGGACGCGGCGAGCGATTTTTTCGGGGAAGAATATGTGCCGCAGACCGCGATTACCATGGGGGTGGGAACCATCCTGAAGGCCAGGCAAATCTGCCTGCTGAGCTTCGGTGAGCACAAGGCAGCCATTATCCGCCGGGCGGTTGAGGAGCAAATATCCGCTGTCGTGGCAGCCAGCTACCTGCAGGAACACCCCAGCGCCACCGTATATCTGGACGAATCAGCAGCAGCGGACCTGACGCGGATAGCAACACCCTGGCTGACGGGAGAAAAATGCCTGTGGGACGATATTCTCCAGCGGCAGGCGGTAATTTGGCTGGCAAGAAAACTGGACAAACCCATCCTCAAGCTAACCCATGAAGATTACGCGGAAAACTCGCTGGCGGATCTTCTGCAAGCTGGGGGCGGGGCGTATAAGCTCAATATCGCGGTATTTCGGCGGCAGATGGCTACGATCACCGGCTGGCCGGCAGGCAAAAACCGTAAACAGCGGATCCTGGTATTAAGCCCCCACCCGGATGACGACGTAATCTCCATGGGCGGAGTGTTGATGCGGCTGGCGCAACAAAAACATGAAGTACACACCGCATATATGGTCAGCGGATACCTGAGCGTATTCGATCACAATGTATCGCGCTATGCGGATTTCGTACGGGAGTTCAATAATATCTTCAACCTGACGCCCCAGCAGTCACGGATAATCGAGCAGCATATCGATAAATTCCTGCTCAAGAAAAAGCCCGGGGAAGTCGATACGCCGGAGATTCAGGCGATTAAAGGCTTAATCCGCCGGACCGAGGCTATCGACGCGGCGAAGTATTGCGGGATCGCGGAAGAAAATATCCATTTCCTGGACATGCCGTTCTACAATACGGGGAAGGTGCAAAAACTCTCCCTGACAGCGGCAGATATCGCGGCGGTCAAAAAAATCATCGAAAAAATCAAACCCCAGATCATCTTCGCCGCCGGCGATCTGTCAGACCCGCACGGCACCCATCGGCAGTGTCTGGAGGCGATACTAACCGCCCTCCAAGATAAAAAAGTCAGCCGAGCCAAACTCTGGCTGTATCGGGGCGCATGGCAGGAATGGAGCCCGGCCCAGATAGAAATAGCGGTGCCGCTTTCACCCGATGAGCTGCGCCTGAAGCGCTACGCGATCTTTCGCCATGAAAGCCAAAAAGATCGGGCCATGTTCCCCGGCCCTTATGACAGCCGGGAGTTCTGGCAGCGAGCAGAAGACCGTAATATGACCACCGCCCGGATCTATGATGATCTGGGATTGCCGGAATATCACGCCCTGGAGGCGTTTGCCCGCTGGCCCCTGGCCCGGTCGCAGCACTTAAAGTCGCAACTGGAAAGGTAAAAAGGAGAAATCCCTAAGGATTCGGATAAGGATAAGATAAAGCCAATTAACCCCCGTGGTGCGGCGGAACGAGACAAATAAACTGGGGAACAAGGATTCGAACCTTGACTAACTGATCCAGAGTCAGTTGTGCTGCCGTTACACTATTCCCCAGTAAGTCTTTTGTTTTAAAGTAGTTACTGTCGTAGGCGGGCAGAAGAAAAATACCGCTCTACCGTTTTGATTATTATAATAGGAATATTACAAAAATCAGTGCCGGGGGTAAATGAAAAAAGCGGAAAAGCCAGAAAGGAAAAAAGCGGGAAATCGTGGTGAAGGGGCAAACGAAAACCAGAGGACCGATCGCTTAGGGTGAGCATTCGGTGGGATAAAATGGATCTGTGCATTCGAGCCAGTCTTCCAAGATCACGGCCAGATCATATAGATCAATATAACAATCGGGTGTACCGGCCGGCCCGGATATATCGCCTTTGAGGAAAGTCATACCGGTCATGCCGCAATAAAGAGGGCCTTCGGCATAGACTTTTGCCACTTCCTGCGGACTGAGAGCGTGATCGTAAATGGCAACCTCGTCGATCAGGCCGTCATGGCTGGCTCCAGCGGCTTCCGGGACGTACTCGCTCGTAGCACGGGCACCAATGGATACCGCATCATTCCTGCCATTTTTGTCTTCTATTATCCGCGGCGTCATATCCTTGCCGATATTGTATTCACCATTAACATAGATCGCCGAATCGCCGGTAGAGCCGCAGAAGGTTACCACTACATGATACCACTGGTCGAAATCCAGGGCATCCGGATTATCGGTAGTGCCGGGCAGAACCGAAAAGGTGCTGCTGTTCCAACTGCTGCCATCGACTCTCCAGCAAAACCTGCTGTAGCCGGAGGCGGAATACCAGTTGGTGCTCAAGTGATAATAGTTGGCATTTCCCTTGCAAACGATATGGCCGTAATTACCCTGGTTGGCGACGCCCGACACGGAGTTGTACTTCACCCAGGCGGCGATAGTTATCTCGTCGGTGAAATCGAAGTAGCTTTCATCCGGCAGGATAACGCATTCGTAGATCCTGGTACCGCCGACACCGTTGGTATCATAACTGTCATAGGCCCGGAGGGAAATCGCCTGGCCGACTTTGCCGGCGGCGAAGGTCGATGTGGCGGTAGCACTATTACTCCAGAACACCCCGGTTTTGCTGTTGCCGGAATGGTCATTAGTATCCCCGTCGAAGGGATAATAAGCTGCCAGTTTGGCCTGGGCGAAATTACCTTCGGCCAGACAAGCGAGCAAAAAAAAACGTATTAAAATATGCTTTATGCCCGCCATGATTTATTTACCCTGAATTCGCCCTCCTTATGCAATCCGTTAAATGCCGTATTTTATTGTAAATTAAATTCCCATAAATTTCATGTACTATCAGCTACTACTGCGGACAATCGGCAGGAAAGCGGGGGTCGTTACATTCCAGCCAGCTATTGACAATTTCCAGAAGATCGTAGAGGTCAACATAACAGTCCGGCTGGGCCTGCGGCCCTGATATATCCCCCGCGGGATATCCCCGGCCGCCACAAGGCAAGTCAAGGGTAATCCTATTGGGGCTTGAACTGCCGATATTATTATTCTCGTTTTCTTCTGAAACCTGTGAATCGCAGTCGATATATACCGTGACATAATAATCTCCCACCGGAACCGAAGTAGGCACCACGATGGCGGGTTCAGAATAAGATTGCGTTGCGCCAACTCCCAATGTATTCATCGGCCCACGGTAGGCAAGCTGATAGGTTGTTCCATGGGTACTGGTAGATAAAAATATCTTTGTATGATGCGCGGGGCCGCTGGTAACCGAACCCTTGTTCTTCTCTGTCCAATCCACCGGAATCGTCCCTCCAGGATATATGCTCGCCGGGGATACCGCTACTGGCTCAACAATAGTGAGATCGGATTTCTCGTCAATTCCGGGGGCAAAAACCCCCAGGTGATTGCCACACGCTCGCTCGGAACCGTCGGAAGGACTGTTGAGCAGAATGGCATTTCCGGAACCGTCGTCTTTTACCATCGTGCTCGAACCGCCGCCGTCGAGCCGAAGCGCATTATAGGCGCCCATAAGCTGCATCCAGCCGGCAAGCTCGATCTCGGTGCAGCCCATACTGTAGCCGCTTTGCCGGCCGTCGATGACCAGCATATAAAGATACCGATTATCCTGCGATAAGCCGACACTGGAAAGCGGATTCAGATCGTCGCTGGTGGTGTTTACCTGGCCGTCCTTCAATATCCAATATACCCGGTTGGTGTAATAATAGGTGCCCACCGCGGTATAGACATCGGTGAGATCCATTCCCAGGCTGGTCATCGCGATGACAGCGTCATTATCCTGGGTAACCATTAAGGCGCAGGCCCCGCCGCCTGGCGCGGATACGACATTGCCGTTAGAAACCGCCAGACATTTAAGATCTGTTGTCGGATAGGGGCAGTCTGGGTTGTCCAGGGAGAAGTAGTTGGCGTTCATAGCCACCTGTAAATTATACTGCTCGAGAAAATTACTGCAGGTCTGCCTATTGGTATCACATGCCCCTGCACCATTGGATGGGGAGCTAAATAAAACGATATCGGGGTCATGAAGATCGACTCGCATTACGAACAGTTTCTGCAATCGCGGCGTGTCCGAGGTAACATACTTGTAGCAGATCCCTTTAAATATCGGTGTCCATGAGGGGTTGCTAATGCCGGCATACGAGGTAACCGCAAAGGCTGTTACTATAACGATTAATGATAATCTGACGGTTATAAACCTAATGCGTTTCATAAGCGGGCCTGACAGGCAGGAGTGATTTACCCTGTATAAAAAAAACAGTCGCTAATTCTTAAGGTGGGCACTCCGTCGGGTTAAAGGGGTCGGTGCATTCGAGCCAATTTTCGAGAATCACCGCCAGATCATACAGATCAATATAACAATCCGGCTGGTCGTTTGGTCCGGATATATCGCCTTTAAGCAATGTCATGCCGGTCATGCCGCAGTAAATTGGTCCTTCGGTGTAGATGGTTGCCACTTCTTCCGGAGTAAGCGCATTATCGTAAATGGCTACTTCATCAATGAGACCATCGTGAGAATCAGAATAGCTATCACCTGTACCCCAGGGTGTATAATCACTCTTGGCATAAATGCCAATGGCGGCTGCGGCTTGGATGTTGTTTCGGTCGTCTATTTCTCGGGATAAACTCGTGGACTGTTGTATCGCCATGTCCCACTGACCATCGAGATAAATTATCGACCAACCGGTCACGCCGTCATAAGTCGTTACCACATGATACCAGGTATCCCAGGCAGGATTGTCGTATTCATCCACACCCAGGTGAAAGGTGTCATCGGTAGTGCCGGGTCTGACGGAAAAGGTGCTGGTAGCACCCGCGGTGTGGCCGATCCTCCAGGCCAGTCGCTGGGCGCCGGTATTCCAGTTAGTTTGCATGCTCCACTGATCGCTGGCCCGGCTTTTGGTTATTAGCGCATTAAACCATCCCTGATTATTGACGGTAAGCACGGAGTTAAACTTAACCCAGCACGCTATGGATATCGCATCGGTGACAGCAAAATCGAAATAGGACTCATCCGGCAGGATTACGCCCTGTTCAATCCGCGTGCTGCCGATGCCGGCGGTATCATAGCTGGCAAATTCATGGAGGGATATCGCCTGGCCGACCTTGCCCGTGACGAAGGTCGGGGTGGCCGTACTACTGCCGGCGCTCCAGTACACGCCGTTTTTGCTGTTGCCGGAATAGTCATTAAGATCGCCATCAAAGGGATAATAGGCGACCAGTTCTGCCTGGGCGGAATTTGCCCCAGCCACCCAAGTTACTAAAACAATCAGCCCTAAAATATGCTTAATATCTGCCATGATTTACTTTATCCTAAATTTGGTATTCTTTTATACAACCAGATAAATAACCTTTGTCACTTTTTATTATAAGTGAAATTCCTGGGAATTTCAAGTACAATAAGTTATGGCGCGCAGTCGGCAGGAAAGCGGGGATCGTTACATTCCAGCCAGCCGGCGACGATTTCCAGCAGATCGTAAAGGTCAACGTAGCAATCAGGTTTGCCCTGGGGGCCGGAGATGTCCATTATCATATAATAAGCTGTACCTGGTAAACCACAATAATCGTTTTGTCCTAAAGGCGGAGCGAAAACCCCCAGGTGATTGCCACAAAGTCGCTCGGTGCCGTCGGAAGGGCGGTTGAGTACCACGGCATTTCCTGAACCGTCGTTTTTTACCATAGTGCTGGAGCCGCCGCCATCGAGCTGCATAGCGTTGTAAGCGCCAATGAATCGCATCCATTCGGCCAGTTCAGCCCCGGTGCAACCCAGGCTGTATCCACTTTGCCGGCCATCGATAACCAGCATATAAAGAAATCGTTTGTCCTGCGATAGGCCGACCGCGGAATAAGGATTCAGCTCATCGTTGTCGGTGTTAATTTGGCCGTCCTTTAAGATCCAAAGTACCCTATCGGTGTAATAATAAGTACCAACGGCGGTATAGACATCGGTCAGATCCATTCCCAGGCTGGTCAGCCTGATGGTAGCGCTATTGTCCTGAGTGACCATTAAAGCGCAAGCCCCGCCGGTCGGGGCGGACACAACATCGCCGTCGGAAACCGCCAAACACGAAAGATCGGTTGTCGGGTAGTTGCAGTCGAAGGAGAAGAAGTTGGCGTTAATAGCTACCTGTAAATTATACTGCTCGAGAAAGACGCTGCATTTCTGCCTATTGGTTTCACATTCCCCTGCGCCGTTGGAGGGGGAGGTATATAAAACAATATTGGGATCATGAAGATCGACTCGCATCACAAAAAGTTTCTGGAGCCGCGGCGTATCCGAGGTAACATACTTGTAGCATATCCCTTTAAATATCGGTGTCCATAAGGGATTGCTGATGCCGGCATACGTGCTAGCCGTAAAGGTTGTTGCTATGACGATTATTGATAATCTAACGGTTATAAACCTGGTGAGTTTCATAAGCATTCCTTATATGGTTTATAAGTATTTATCTTATGATATCATTATATCCCGTTTTCCCCCCCAAAACAACATAAAAACTTGATAGGGTACAAGGATACCGCAATATAACTGCTATTGAGTAGTGAAGTTACACGGTAAAATATCAAGCCCTTTAAGAGGATTTAAAGGGCCATTTCCTGGGCTTCCTTCATAAAACGCAGGAACAGCGCCACCTTGCTGCGGACCCAGGTCTTGCGATAGATATTCCGGATATGGGTTTTAACCGTACCCTGCCGGATATGGAGATTCCGGGCGATATCCTCATTATTCAGCCCGCGGCAAACCAGTTGAGCGATTTGTAATTCCCGCTGGGTCATGCGATAACGTTCTTTGATATAAGACCATTGTTTTCCATCCAGCAATTCATAATGCCCGTCGTGATACTGGAGAGGAATCTGGTTTAACAGGTTTTTAGCGGACAGCGTTGGTTGGGACACGATTTAATCTCCCCGTGTAAGTTCCGTGAGCAGGCGTTGGATCTCCGAAATATCAGCAGCAGTTAATACCTCTTTCCCGGCATTCAATTCCAGGGCTTGTTTAAGACTTGTAACTGCGTCGTCCTTTCGATGCAGTTGAGCGAGAAGTTTACCCTGATGATACAAGCTGCCCACCAGACCGGGAGAATTTTGCGGATAAAGTTTGATGCACCGGTTAAAATCCTCCAAGGCCGAGTCCAGTTTTCCCAGGCGATAGTAAGCCATGCCCCGGGTATCCAGCAGATCCAGGTAATTGGGAGCCTGCGCCAAACCTTTCTGGGCCAGTTCCAGAGCCTGCTGGTATTGGCCCTGTTTTTCACAGAGAATCCAGGCCAGGTTATTAAAAGCCACGATATTGTCGGGTTGCTGGGTAATAATTTTCTCATATATTGGAGCGGCTTCCATCGGCCGATTTGTTGACTGATAAAAAAGAGCCAGGGTGTTTAAAAAGACTATATCATCCGGATTATCATGTAGCACGGATTGTAAAATCGACTCTGCCGTTTTGGGGGCCTCTTCCTGGGGCAATTTAGCCAGTTGTTTGGCGATAATCAGTAGTGTAGCATGGTCGTTGGGGTAAAGTTTATGCCATTGATTAGCCCTCAGAGCGATATCGGCCCAGTGGTTCTCCTCGATAAGCAGTTGGATTTGGGCCAGCATGACCTGTGGATCGTTAGGGTCGCGGCGCTGCAGAGCCTCCAGTGACTGCCGGGCCTGTTCCTTATCGCCGTTTTTATAGAGAGCGATAGCCAGGGCCATATCCCTCCTTTTCATATCCTCATTGCTGCCGGCGGGATTCAAAGACCGAAGGAAGCCGGCGGCCTTTGCCGGATCGCCCGCTTGTTCATACAACTGGGCCAGGCGCAGCGCCACATCAAGATTGTTAGGATCGGCTTCCCAAAGCGTTTTCTGGGTCGGGATGGCCAAAGCCGGCGATTGGGCGGCTTCGGCACGCGCTTTCAGCGAAAGAAGTTCTTTGTCGTTACGGCAATAGATTAGCCCCTGAAATGCCAGATCCATCGCCTTATTGTATTGTCCGGTTTGATAGGCCAGTTGACTGAGCATTGCCCAGGCATGACTGGCGCGGGGCTGATCCTCCACAATCGTCTTCAACAGAGCGGTTGCTTCTTCTATCGCCGGTCGGGTATTTTCAGCCAACACCCGTTGCGCCTTCTGGAAGCGTAAATCCACATCGCCTGGAATGCTCTGGAGTGACTCATCCAGGAGTTTCTTTCCCCGCGCGAGAAGTTCGGGGTTCTTTGACTGCAAAAACAGACTTGTGGCCCGCTTGATTACCTCCGGATCTTCGGGCCGCAAGCTTAGCGCCTTTTCAATAGCGGCGACCGCCTGCTCATCGCGACCCTGCCGGCGATATAAATTGTATTGTTGCAGCCAAATCTCCGCGTTTTCCGGTTCACGCTTCAGGGCGTCGGCTATATCTGTTTCGCTGCGTTCCCCTTGGCCCAGCAGTTCTGCGGTAGCGGCACGCAACAGATAGGCGGGGGCATTTTTATAGCGCTCGACAATTTCATCGCACAATTTCATGGCTTCCTCGCCTTTGTTCTGACGGAGCATCAATTCCACCTGCAGACGACGTGCGGGAAACGAGTCTGGATTTTCCTTTAATACCTGATCCAGTACCCCGGCGGCTTGCGCGAATTTACCCAGGCGAATCTTTACTGAAGCCAGCAATAAGCGGTTTTCCCCTGGAGCGGATTTTGCCTGGAGTTTTTCTTCGAGGATTTTTTCCACATCCGCCAGTTTGCCCCGGCGATAGCGGCTTTGCAAATCCAGTTCCGCCAGGGCGGGGTGAGAGATATTTTCCCGTGCCGCCTGATCGACAATCTCGTCAGCCTGCTCAAAATCACCGGCTTTATTAAGAGCTACAATTGCGGCCACCATTAGCGAAACATTATCCGGGGACCGGCTCAAGGCATCGCGGCAGGTCAAAGCCGCCAGTTGGTACTCTTCCGCCCGATTATACACCGATACCAGCAGCATTCGGCTTTCCTGATCGGAAGGATTTGACTGTAAATTTTCCTTTAAAAGGGAAACCGCTCGGGAATAGTCGCTGGGCGAAGACCCGCCTGCCAACCATAGTTGGGCGGTTTCATAACGCCACTGCCAGCCCCGCTCGCCTTCGATTTTCTTGATTTCCTCGATTAAGCGATGGGCCAGCCCCGCGTCTTTTATTACCCGGTCGAAGTGCAGCAATCGCCGCCGCAGCGGAACGTCGTCAGGCAGTTCCTCGGACAGCTTGGCGAGCAGATTATATGCCTGATCTGTTTTCTTCCATGACAAGTACTTATCGGCCAGTGATACTGCTATGGAGCGGCGCTGTGAAGCTGATGGCATACGATTTAGAGCTTCCTGGAGCAGTTTTTCCGCCTCCGGGGATTGATTGTGTTTATCATATAAATTAGCCAGGGTTACAATCGGCATGGTCGAATCAGGAAACTCAGAAATGATCTCCTGGAGTTTATTTATTGCCTGCTGGCTCTGCTCGCGGGCCAGGAGCAGCTCCGCCAGGGATAAACCGACCATCTGCCGGGAATACTGTCTTTGTTCCAAATCGGCTAATATCTTTTGGGCCTGGTCATATTCCTGCTGCTGCAGCGCCAAGCGAAACTGCAATAACCTAATCTCGGGATTGGCTTCGGCCGCCTGTGCCAGAGCATCCAGCCGCTGTTTAAGCTGCTGATATTCTTCGGCGGCGGGCGGGAGCTGTCGGCTGGCTAACTGCTGCATTTGTATCTGCAAGTCGAGCAGGGCGGCCGGCTTATTGGCGGGATCGATTTGCATCACCTGGTGTATTTGTTCCGCCGCTTCGTCGTAGCGATTATCCTGCAGGAGAAGCCGGGCCAGGTTCAAGTGATTTATCGCCTGGTCCGGTGATTCCAGGATTAATTCCCGTAGTTGCTGCAGGGCCGATTTATAATCTCCGCACCGCGCCAGAGATTCCGCCAAAGCCGTGCTCACGCGGGATGATTTGTCTCCCATCTCCATCGCCTGCCGGAAGAAATTAGCGGCCTCGTAGTGTCGGCCTTTTTGCTGGGCAATCATGCCCTGCCAAAAGGCGCTCTGGGCGGGGAGCATTTCCTGCCGGCGTATTTCTTCAATATATTGTTCCGCCTGGTCGAGCCGGCCCGACTGAATAAATATCTCGATAGCGTTTGGCAGAAAATCCCAGCGGGCCGAGGCCGACAAATTCGCCAGGGCCGACTCGGCAACCTTGACCGCCTCCTCAGAAGAACCGGACCTTATCGCCAGCGCCAGCCGGGTGTTCCATAAATCCGGATTAGCCGGATTGCTCTTGTGCACCTCGGTAAGTATTTCGCCGGCAACATCAGGGGAATTGACCGCTATTAATCCCCTGGCCAAACGTATCTTGATATTGATATCGGAGATATCGAGTTTGCGGGCGGTTTTGAGATCCTCCAGGGCCTTATTGCCTTCGCCGCTGGCCAGATAATATTCCGCCCGGGCGATATAGACATTGGCACAAGAGGGGTTCTTTTGTACTGCTTCATCGAACCAGTGCGCAGCCGGCCTGTCAAATAGCTGCGGCACTCGCAGGGCGAGCTTGCCCAGCATTTCGTAAGCCAGGGTTTCTTCGGGATGGTCTTTAATGATTTTTTGCAACTGTTGTGCCGCCTCGTCATACTGCTTCTGGGCGTTGAGCGCCACTGCCAGCCAGCGCCGGATCTCCGGACTGTCGTGGGCTTCGAGGGCCCGGCGGGCGATGAGTACCGCCTCACCGGCGGCATCTATCCGGATATGCAGATCAACCGCCCTGGCCAGAGCGACGACATTTCCTTTATCCAGCCGCAGAACATTACGATAGGCCTGCAGGGCGTATTTGACATTGCCCGGCTTTAATGGTCGAGTGTTTAACTGGGCATCCGCGTACTTAAGAACAATATCGACATCATCGGGAACCAGGGCGACATAGCGGCCCAGTTGTTTGGCGGCCTCTTCCCAGCGACCCTCTTGATATGCCGCCTGCCCGAGCCGCAAACCTTCGCTGGCCCGCTGACCGCGTTGCCATTTACGCAAACCCACCGCGGTAACCGCCAGGACCGCCAGACCGATAAGGATAACTATAAGAATAGTCCAGTTAATCAATCCATGCTTTTTCATATATAATTCTCCCTGTTAGCTTTCGCAGATTATTTTATCAAAACTGGCGAACAAAATTTGTTATCAGGTGTTTCGCCGTTTTCCCGCAGATCCACAAATCCAGCTTCGCCGATAATTTTCTGACATACTCGGTATCGTAAGCCACCCATTCCTGAAAATCCTGCCCCGCTTCGCGGGTGCGGGATACCTGCCATAAGCCGGTAATGCCGGGACGCACCGACAAGCGGGCGTCTCGCCAATAGGCGCAGAAGAGATTTTCCTTTTCCGGCGAGGGTCTCGGACCAATAAGACTCATCTGACCCAGCAGAACATTTATAAACTGCGGTATCTCGTCGATGCAGGTATCACGCAAAAATCTGCCCACGGATGATACTCGGGGGTCATCTTCGATCTTGAATTGCGGACCATCCACTTGATTTACCACCCGGAGCCGGTCCTGGATTTTATCGGCCCCCGAAATCATCGTGCGGAACTTGAGACAGTTAAAATCCCGGCCGTAGCGGCCCTGGCGACGATGTTTAAAAAACACCGGCCCTTTAGAGGAAATCTTGATGGCTGCCGCCAGAATAGGGATAAATGGCGCAAATAATACGAGCATCACCAGGGCCGCGACGATATCCCCCAGCCGCTTGAATATCCCGCCATAAGAATACCACCGCCAGCTGCGATAGTCGTGATGCTCCGGATGTAAGCTGCCGTTAATGCGATAATATTTTTTGCGATATCTTTGCTGTCTGCCCAGAGATTTATTCCTCTCGCCGTTAGTGTCCAGCACGATATCATTTTCCCACACCGACCCGGCAGGCAGGCAAAGCCCGTCGCCGACGATTGCGCTGCGGATTACCGTCTCGCTGCCGACGGTCACGTTATCTCCGAGCAGGGCGGGGCCGACAATCACCGCCTCGCGGCCGATACGAACATTATTACCTGATATTATCTTGCCGAATAGTCTGGCTCCCTCCGCCAAGGCTGGTGGGGTGGGATTATTATATGACGATGCAGAAATGGTCTGGCGAAAAAAACTCAGTAAATCGTCGGCATTTGTTAAATCCAGCAGTGAGCCTGCGATCCGCAGGCTTTTAATAGTTAACGCCGACTCCCGAAACTGTTTTAATAATACCGCCCATTGCAGGGGCAAGGTACGGTCGGGTGCAATTCGATGCAGGATTTTGGTCTTGATAAACAGATGATGGGGCCAATCAGCCGGTACGGGGGCGAGCCAGGCGGTATCGGCATATCGCCGGCGAAAACCGGCTATCATGCCCTCCGCGGTAAGTTTAATCTTTTCCTGAAATGCCGACAACCCCGGATCCACATTTACACCGATAATATCCGCCTCCGTGGCCTGGAGAATTTCATTGAGCCATTTAAAATCGGTGTGAGCGATATATCGGCCGTTGGACAATGACAGCCGGGACGTCGCCGTTTTGCCCGAGGGGTAATCCGGCGGCAGTTCCACCTTGTCCGAATAGGCGATAGTGGCAAGACCGGCATCAGGACCAGCCGGACACTTCCACTCCTTGGGCACCGCCAGGGTAAAACTGGCATTATCATTGAAATCCGCATAGGCCTGCTTCAGTCCCATCATCGCCACGTAAGCCAAGGGGCCCTGGCTGGCCAAAAGAGCAGGTAAAAAACGGTTGTCATCCGCTTTTATTTCCCGTGGTAATATGAAATATTTCATTTTTGGTTAGAATTTTATATAAATAGTGTTAGTGTTAAAAAAAACGTCAAGAATTGTCTTCATTAGCATCCGCCTCGGCTGTAGGCAGCAGCAATGAGGTGTTGTGCCTTTGGGATTTAGCGGCTGAACCTTTAGCGCCGTAGCCGTAGCCGTAGCCATATTTGCCGTATCTGACATGGGGCCGAACATTACTCATAACATTACCCAATATCTTGACCTTAATCTGGGTAAGTTTATCGACCGCTTCCTTCAGGGCGGGACCAATCGTTGCTCCGGAAAGGCTGCTCAGCACCGCGGCATCTGCCATTTTCGCCCAGATCAGGCAGTCGGGAACGACCAGGACGGGCGGCGTATCGATGATAATATGATCATATTGGCCGGCGAGGTGCTCGATGCATTGGGCGGTCTCGGATTGCGATAGAAATTCCAGCGGATCGCTTATCAGTTTGCCGTCGAACGCCAGAACATGTAAGCCCGTCAAGGAAATGATCGAGACAACCTCATTTAAAGTAGCGCTGCCCATTACCAGATCATGTAAACCTGCCGGCTTATGGGGCAGATTGAGCAGTCGGCCGATATCCGGCTTGCGTAAATCGCCGTCGATTAACAGCACTTTGCATCCCGATTTTGCCAGACTGGTGGCCAGGTTTATGGAAAACGTGGTCTTCCCCTCGCGCGGCTGTGGACTGGTAACAATCAGTTTTCGGGGCATGACTCCGTCATTTAATAGCTTGATATTGGCGCGTATCGTCTGGTAATCATGGATGAGATGCTCGGACAGCATCTTGCGATTGATACGCTCGGGACTGATTGTGGTGCCGATGATGGGGATGTTGATAGTTCTATAAATGTCATCGGGGGTTTGCAGCCGCTGATCGGATTTCTCCCGCAGGAAGGCGAGAAACACCCCGACCAGCAGAGCGGCAAATATTACCGCGACGGTGAGCTTTACTCTTTTGTCGGCCAATTGGGTGCTGGAGGCGTTATAAGCGACGGAAATGCGGGCGGGACGTTTCTGTTCCATCCTGTGTTCTTCGATACTTTTGCGGATGGTGTCATACAGGTTTTTGGTAAGTGTCAATTGATCTTTCTTTTTCCCAATCAAAAGATGTTTTTTGCCCAGCTCGATAGCGTCCTGATTGGCTTTGTCCGCTCGTTGCTGGAACATCGCCTCATATTTTTTGGTGTTTTCCAGGGCCAACCGTGCGGCGCCTAATTCGTCTTTTTGATTTCGCTCTAGTAGAGTATCAAATTCCTTCTCCACCTCGGCCCGGCGTTGTTTCATTCGCTCTTCCAGGGCCTTGATAAAATCCGCCTTGAGTTTCAGATCGGGATTATCGGCTGCCATCGTCTGTTCGGCATAGATCAGGGTTTGTTCTGCCTGGATTATGCTGTCGGTCAACTTTCTGATTTTTTCATCGGCGTTGATATACTCATTACGTTCCTTCAGCAATTTAACTTCGGATCGCTTATCCGGAGATACCTCCTGACCTTTTGTTTCTTCCCGCAATTTTACATGGGCCTCCAGTTCCGCCCGGTTGACCTGGATTCGGGTCAGTTGTGTCTGTAGTTCTGCGACGTTAGCCAGCATCATTTCGTGGCGTTTTTCCAGATCGGCTGAGCCATATTCTTCCGCCATCAACTGGATACCTTTCTGCTGTTGTTCTACTTCTTTGGCCAGGCGGTCGCACTCCACCTCCAGCAGGCTGAGTTTTTCATCGCCGCCCTGTTCATATTTAAAGAGAATTACCGCGCGATAAGCATTGACAAAAGCGTTGACGATCATCTCTGCTTCCTGGGGGCTGGGGCTGATCATGGCAATTTTTATCAATTCGCTCCGCCGATCTGGGGTGACAGTCAGAGCTCCTTTAGCCATAGCCTCGCGCAGGGCATCGACGGGGCTGACATTTTCCTGGAAGAGGATTTTCAGGTCTTTTTTCGTCCACGCCTGTTTCGCCGCCGCCGGAAAATCTTTCTCTTGCTTTTGAAATAGAGAAATATCTTTATCGTAAAGTTCGTCCGCCACTCGCTGCAGGACGGTGGGGCTGAAAATAAGTTGCGCCTGGGTATTCTTGAAATTCTCATACATCGGCAGCACCTGATCTGACTGCTGGTCGGTAAAGACCAGGCTGTAAACGACCGGCGCGACATGGATAGCTGCTTCCGCCTGGTATTTCGGTCTGACGAAAAGCCAGATCGGCGGGATGCTCAACAAACAGAAGACCACCAGCGTAAAAAAGATAATGCGCCAGCGGCCCAGCAGACCAATTAACGCCCGCTGCGATGAGGTTGTCGGCTGGGCGGCATCAGTCTCCGCTTCGATAATGATATTATTTTCCGTTTCACCGTGATATCGCTCTAACTGGTTCATAAAGTCGTTTCTCCTTTACATCACCGATTTTATATTTTACCCATCTCGGCTTAGGTCGCCGAAAATGATATTATTGCCTTCTCGTCTGACGTTTTTATTTTCCCCTACTCGAGCTGCTGACCAGCAATCCTTCTCTTTCCGTCGGCTGGTAAGAGACGACAATCTTGGAAAAAAACCACAATTCAAAAATCACCACCGCCAGGGCCAGGGGCATCATGGCCAATCCGCCGAAATCATGGAAGAGGCTTGTCCACCGTTCGTTGGTAAGCATGGTAAAAGCCACGGCGGTTATGGTCAGGCGGACGGTATTGCACAATAGTGCCACAAAAGGTGTCGAGAGCATTATCAGGAGTTTTTCCCACCCCGGCCGTTTTACCAGCAGGACCACCAGTCCGCTGATGACAAAAAAGGCGGTTACCATCCGCAGGCCGTTGCAGGCTTCGGCCACAGCCACGGAGGTTGAACCGATATGGATAATGTTCCCTTCTGGTATTGCCTCGTAGCCGAGCGTTTCCAGACAGAACACCGCCGAGGAGGTTGCCCATCTCTGCAATGGCTGGGCAATTGCCCCCTGGACCAGCGTGGGCAGGGGCAGCATCAGAAAAAGGAAAATCCATATCGGCAAAAGTCGCAGAAAAAACTTCCCCCCCAGCAACATCAGCAATAAAGCGGCGATACTGAATATTACAGACAGCCTTTCCGCCGAGCCATACATGAAATATAATCCGAAGAATCTCAATCCCTGGGCGGCTAACAGGGCTATTAAGCCCCATAATGACGGTTTAAGGGGATGATGGGCGAATTCTTTGCGGCGAGACCAGGCAAGATACACCGCCAGAAAAGGCACCAGCAGGCCGCTGGAATACTCATCGCTTCTCATCCATATTTCCCATAGAGTTCGCAGGGTGTTCCAATAACACCAGAGAAAGGCGGCAACTATTGCTGCCCCGGCCAGGAACCACGGAAGTTGCTCCGGTACCGCCGCCAGGGGGATTGATGGATGGTTGGTTTTGGGGATGAGCGGTTTTGTTAAGCCGAGCTGACGGCGCAGCGGCTTGATTTTGCGGGTGGTAGTCATAAATCTACTCCATATCCTTGTGGGTATTAACGCAAATTTTTTGTAAGGTACGAGTTGGTCTGACAGAGAAATCTGTCCGGGCACCTTCACCTCGTATTCCAGCAGGCAGCGCCTGATTTCGCTCTGGGCGCCTACCTGTGCCCGGTCCCACAATACCGAGCTTTCCACAAAGCTTGACCTTCCCACGGTCGCCTCTGGTCCGACGATTGCCGGTCCCAGTATCACTGCCTCTGCTTCGACCTGTGCTCCGTCTAATATTGCCGTCGGACCGTATATTCGAGCGCTGGGATGCACTATCGCGGTTTTACTTATCCACACATCTTTTGCCCTATTCGTTGACATACCATCTGCGATTTCCGGCTTAAAACCATCGGCAAAATAATCGGCGATAGCTGCCAGATATCCCGGCCAATCGCGAAATGCCCCCACCGTATGGGATAGTCGTACCGTCTGTACCTTTTTGCCGGCACGGATTAGGATGGGTATGAGCGTTTCCTTTATATCACAATAACCTGCCGGGGCGATGAACGGCAAAACTTCCGGCCTGCTCAGATACACTCCGGCGGTTTCTTTTCCCCGGATGGAATTATCTGTTTGCGGATTTAGCGCCACGACAAAGTCGCTTTGACTGCGGTCGTGCTCTGCCAACATTTCCCGGACATTCACCGGCATTAACATATTAGCGGGGCAGATTAAATAGAGGGCCTTTTCCTGGCCGCGGCCTGCCTCACGCAGACACCCGGCGGTGCCCAGCGGCAGCGGCTCCGGCAAGAACCTGATATTCATACCCAGTTCAGCCGATTCGACCGCCTGGCGGATTTCGGACTGATTACCGTCGAAACATATCGTGGCTTCGGTAATTCCCTGCTGGCGGAGATGGATTAATAGATTCACGATTATCGGCTTATCCCCGATGGGCCACAGGGAGGTCGGTCGGCGGCTGGCCAGCGGGCATCGGCCGAAATCGGTTCGGCCGGCCAGAATTACCGCTTGAATTTTACATGATAATTTCGTTGCTTCACTCATTGTTAACTTTCGCGGATTATTTTATCGAATCTCGCCCATTATGATTCCTTCGCACTTTCTTTCTTATCTCTTCCCTTTCACACTTTTCTCACCTTTCACACTTTTCTCACTACACCATGCCAATGTTGCTCAAAAAAAGTACGAAAGTACTCCGCTTAGGTGTGGGTCATATTTGCCAGGTAATCCGCGATCCTTTGAGCCACTTGCTGGGGTTGGCAGCAACGCCGTTGGGGGACAAAAGTTTTCAGTTGTTCGAATTTATCCGGCAGCTCGCTGATATCATAAGCCGCCAGCAAGTGACCATCTGCCTCGAATCTTCGGGCGATTGCCACCTGATGATTGTTAACCACCTCTTTATGTTCTGCCAACCGGGGCATAACCAGCAAGGGCTTTTGGCTTTGCAGGGCGGCGGTGATAGTGCCCATCCCGGCGTGACTGATAACGCAGCTTGCCTGGCGGATATATTTATCGAACTCTTGCTTGTCCAGACTGACTACCGCCGGAAAATTTCGCGGCACGTAGCTGCTGCTGCCGATCTGGCTGAAGAACTCCTCCGCCAAGCTCTTTTGCTCAATCAAATCGTCGATTGCTTTTACCAGACGATCGAACGGAAACTGCGTTCCTACGGTTAAAAAAATCATATCAATTCCGGATAGTATTATTGACCGCGGCTTTTTTTGCCGCCGGCGGCTGGTGCTTTATATATATTTCTTCAGTTGGTAGGGTGGACCTTCAGGTCCACGCTTTTAATTTTTTAGCCCCCTGCACCTTTTTTTCTTTCTCTTTCACCTGCTCAACTGTTCTACTGTTCATCTGCTCTCACGCAGCGCGGGGTTCTCCTTATTCTTTTTCTTATTCTTCCCTGCACGGCAGGTGATTTTTTTTAATATATTTTAAACGTTCGCTGTTTAAATAAATTTCCTCAACGGCGTCTTTTGCATAATAAAGGACAGTAGCGAGGCAACCAGGAACACCGTAGTGATTTTCAGCCATAGCGCATCGCCCGCGAAATTGAAATAATACAAGGGATACGCCACCAGGGCGTGGCTCAGATAGATACCGTAGCTTAATGACGCCCATCTTTGGGTGATGAAATCCATTCTGCCCTGCCGGACAAACGCCGCGCACACCGCCGCCGTTGCAATAGCATATGAAATTACCAAATGGGTATAGTTCAGACAAACCAGCAGGATGCAGACCACCGCTGTGGTGAGGGCAACGCCCCCATAAAATATTTTTTGTAATTGCCGTTCCTGGGACGTGTAAATCTTTCCCAGGGCGAAACCAATGGGGACCGCTGGCAATCCCAACGCCCATTGCGCCAGCGGGATCGGCAGTTTCGTCACCGACATGACAGTCGAGCACAATAGCAGCGCCGCCCCTCCTGCTATCGTCGCGGTTATAATGACCGTTCTGCTTGACCATCCTTTCATCTGCGACTGCAGATAAAATATCAGCAACGCCGCCGGGAACGCGAAGGACAAAAACCACAGATGGATAGCCGTCCCCGTAAATATCATGTAGGGGTGAAACGCCTCCGGAACTGCCTCGTGGATTAACAGTTGCTTGACAATCTTGGCCATCGCATACACCAGCGACCAGAACAGCCACGGCTTCATCAGTCGCTGAAACTTTTTCCCCGCGAATGACCCCAGGTTATCATGTTTCGCTGTCTGCGATATCAACGCGATAAATATCATCACGAAGACGGGCAGACACGCCTTGGCGATATTTCGTCCGATGATATTTTCCACATTGAAGGTATGATGGGCTATCACCCCGATTACCGCCAGGATCCGCAATCGATCGATATTCGCCAGATGTTTCTCTGCCTTCGCCTGTCGGGTGATTTCTCTCGTTGGTGTACTTACCAGTTCGACTTCTTCTATTGCGTTACTCATTACCTCTCACTCGTTGTTTATACTCTGTTTTCTGTTCTTAACCTTCTCTGTCGCTTGCGGCCCCCCTCTTCTCTTCCCTTTCACACTTCTTGCCTCGTCGAAGCCTTGGCGAAGACGGGTTCACACTTTTCACACCTTCTGAAGCTTTCCACTTTCCACTTTCAACTCTCGCTATAAGATTAATTCAAATGTAAGAAATAATTTTTATCTTTTAATTGTAATTTTTAATTTTACCTTTTTAATTTTTAATTTCTTAAATGTCGTGTCTCTCGTTGTACTTCGCCGTCCGCCAGCGTTATATTATTGTTCCCGCATATTCGACATTGTTATACCGGCTGGCCAGTTTCGGCCACTGGACTAGGAATAAATCTGCGATCCACCGCACCATTCTGCCGGAAAGCGACAATCGTTCTACGTTGGTTATACTGTCGATCCAGATTACCTTCGCCCCCAGCAGCTTTCCCCAGAAGCACGCCATGCATCCCGCCGCCGCCCCGGTGCTGATTACCACATCCGGCCGTTCCCGGTAGATAATTTTTCCGCATTTCATCCATACTTTTAGTGTCCGTATCGGCTGCTGGCGATTGCATTCCCCCACGACATAGACCGGGCGGGACTTCTCCAGTTCTTTTTTCAGAACTCCGGTAGTGGTCAGATAAAACATATCGTAAGCCGACCAGTCGCCGACAACCTTTTGCAGTTGACTCATGTGTCCCCCCGCCGACGCCGCCAGACAAATTTTTAGTCCGCGATGTTCCATCATAATTTAAAACGAATGGTAAATATTTTCCGTTGCCGGGATTTCTCTTTGCCGCACGGTGGCGTCGGCCGGCTTTTGTTTTAAGACATAGATCGGCCGGTGTTTGACTTCATCGAAGATGCGGGCCAGATATTGTCCGATTAATCCGATGAACAACAAGTTGCACCCGCCCAGGATTAAAGTCACCCCGATTAACGACGCCCAGCCTTGTACGGTATCGTGCAAAATTATCATTCTGCCCAGGATCCATATCAGGTAGAGAAATCCCAATAGTGTAACGATTATTCCCACCCGCGTTGCCAGCCGCAATGGTACTGCCGAAAAGGAGCACACCGCGTCGAACGCCAGATTTATCATCTTCCACAGCGTATATTTTGATACGCCCGCCGCCCGCTGGGGGGCGATGTATGGGATAAACGCCCGGTGAAATCCCAGCCAGGAGGTCATTCCCCGTAAGAAGCGGTGTCTTTCCGGCATATTTTGCAGCACGCTATATACCCGTCGGTCCAGCAGATTGAAGTCAGCCGCCCCGGGTGGGATATAGGTCTCGCTGAGACTGTTGACGATATAATAGAATCCCCGCGAGCTGAATTTTTTAAACCATGACACCCCTTCGGTATCGTCGCGTACTGCGGATACGATATCATAGCCTTGTCGCCATTTATCTATCATTTGCGGGATCAGGCTCGGCGGATGTTGCAGGTCGCCGTCCAGGGTAATCAGGGCCTCGCCGCTGGCCGCGTCCATACCGGCGGTTAGGGCGATTTGATGGCCGTAATTTCGCGACAGGGAGCACACCCGCACACATTCATCTTCTTCAGCCAACTGATTAAGCTGGGCCAAGGTATCATCGCCGCTGCCGTCATCGACAAAGATGATTTCGTGTTTTATCCCCGCCAGGCTTTCCAGTGTTCGTTTTAGCTGGGGGTAGAACAGGTGTAATACCTCCGCCTCGTTATAGCAGGGAATTACCAGTGAGATCATGGGGCGGGGTTTATCGCCCTCTCTGTTTTTCGCCGGCGGATTTTCGACCAGACTATCATATTCATATTTAGCCACGATAAAAGCTCCTTAACGGGATATTTGATTTTTTGATTTTTGATATATCATGTTAATCCTGTCTATTCTTATCTTTGCGTCTTCGTCGGCTTTTGTGCCGCTATCCCGAAGTTAATCATCAGGGGGTACAGCCACTTGCCCAGGGCATCTGTTTTTTGCAGCAGTGACCGGGTAAATTTCAGTTGGAAGGGCCACAGATGGCAGCCGCTTATCGCCGTTGCCTTTAGTCCCTGTCGCTGTAAAACAGCTTTCGCCCTGCCGGGAGATATCCAGTTTTCGATACCGTCGAACTGGCGGAGTTTCAGTTTTACCGACAGCCATAACACCGGGTACCACAATTTATTCGGGGTAGTCAGACAGATAGTGCCCCCGGTTCGGCACACCCGGCACATCTCGGTAATTGCCTTCTCTGGGTCCAGGGTATGTTCGATACATTCGGAGCTGACTACTATATCGAAGCTGTCATCGGGGAAGGGCAGGTTACAGGCATCGCCCACCTTGCCTTCGCACCCCAGTCGGCCGACCACCTTTTCCACCAGTTTTGGCCCGATATCCAGCACCGTCAACTGGCCGCCATATCCCATAATTTCCTCGGAAAATCGGCCGGTCCCGCAGCCAACCTCGAGAACTTTGGTATTTTTCCAGTAAAAATTCGGTAAAAGTTGGGAAAATATCAGGTTTTTACGTCGATTTACGTCATAATCCGACATAAATTCATCGAATTTGCCATCCAAATGCTCGAAATAACCAGTTTTATCCACTTTTTTCACAGCTTTTTCCCCTTAAAACGGGCACCCATCGCCTTGGCTTAGCTGCCCTCCGGCCCGATGAGCCACATGCTAACTCCAGGCAGATTAACAACTTGCATCACATTAAACCTTTGCGGCACCGCTTTCACCTCAAAATTGGGATAGGCCCATGGCCGGTTCAACACCAGCCACGCCCCGCCTGCTTTTCCCGCCATATAACTCTTTATGGTGTCAATAGTTACCTCCGGCGACTCCAGGAAATATTTCATCGGCTGTTCCGCCCCGTAATACCGCAGCCCCTCCGGAAAACACAGCGCAACTACTTGTCCCGCCTGGTATTTATCATCATTCAGCACCTTAGCTGCACCTTTAAAATCATCGGCCACATAAGACCCGTTAAAAAGTTGATTTCCCGAGCTCCAGGACCACAGCAGCAGTAAAGGCAGCATAAATAAGACTTTAGGTGCGGTCCTGCGTGACTGGATTACCGGGTAAATTGCTAAAATCAATAACGGCCCAAAGATAAAAGCGATGTGGCGGGCATTCATTTGGTAGCCCGTAAGTGCTATTAGGGCCGCCGCCTGCACACCAACCGCCAGTGCGACAAAGCCAACCGCCTTAACGATATCAATCGGGGGATTTTCCCTGCGCTGCCGGGATTTTATTGACCAGCCCCAGCCAATGATGAGGCAGACTAAAACCGCGGCTTCCGCGGCGAGGGCAGGGGCGTATTGCCGCAAGACCTGTTTAGCAGGGAGGATACGAATCTCATTGGTGGGTGGGCCGAAACTGCGGCCGAGGAAGAATTCCTGGGGGAAACCCGCTACCCTTACCAGATTTACCCCGGCAGGCAGATCGCGATAACGCTGGGATGACTTCTGAAAAAAAGTACGGTAACCCTGCCAAAGCAATGGCGCAGCGCAAAGTAAAATCACCAGGGCCAGGGCCACTAACTTAAAGCTACGCCGATAGATAAGCCAGAGGAACTCCGCCGCCAACAGCATCCCGATAAATATGCCGCAGTACAAAGCCAGGGTACCGAAAACCACAAACCCCACCCGCCCCCACACCGAGTTCGGCTGGCGCAGCAGATGCAAAAAACACCCAAAATGAATACCGGTCAAAAATATGATTAAGGAATACGGCCGGGCGTCGCGGGCATACCACATCAAAAAGGGCGAAACGATTAATAGCGGTATAAAGGCAACCGCCTTCCTGCCAAAGAGATAGTAAAAGATATAAGCGTACACCACTACGCCGCAACTGCCGAAAAATACCGACGGCAGCCGCAGCGACCAGGGGGAATTGCCGGCTAACTTTATCCAGCCGGACAGGATAATGTAATATAAAGGATGCAGGGCTTCGCTGCCCGTCCTCTCCAAGAGAATGGTTCTAAATATCCCGGTATGATTAAAGGGCGGATACAATGTAACGGTCGAGATTTCATCGTACCAGAGGCTGTAAAAATCCAGATGGAAAATTCGCAGGATAAAACTAACGGCAAAAATCAGCCCTCCCGCCAGCAGGATGTTAAAATTCAACCTGCCCGGATGGGTGATGGTCTGGTCGGAAGGATATTTTATTTTCGATAATAACGGCATAGATTATTACTCATATCTATCGACTCTTGAATAATTCATTTACTCAAACTGACCGATTTTCGGCTATATCTGGTCTATGGTGCTGGTGGAGCAATGGTGCAGGGAGTATAAAGAAAAAGATCGCATACGTTAAAAAATACTACTGCCCCCGGCCGCCCAAGTGGTTTACAAATAAAATACCAGACACCGTAATTTCTTCCAATACCAACTTCCGGCATATCGGATAATAAATACTTATCTGTCCCGCCAAGGCGCCAAGGCGCCAAGGAAAGAAAGAAGAATTTTAGACAGGATTGACATGATTAACAAGATTGAAAATCTCAGGAAACAAGCGGGCCTGAAGGCCCATCCTGCCAACTGGCTCGCAGGAATACCAAATCATCCGCCTCGCTGAACTGTTGCTGGCCCGTGAAGCCGTAGGGGTTATCACTTGTGCCGGAAGAAGCGACTAAATTGCCAAAGCCATCGTACGTATAAGATACTATAACACCGCCGGCGGAGTCTGTCAATTGCCTTGCTCCGCCTAGGCCGTCGTAATGATAATAATAAGAATTCGCATCCGCGCTGTTTATACTTATTAAATCATTGCCGTAAGTGTATGCAGCCTGCACTTCACCTGCATCATCCGTCTCCATTAAAACCTGAACGAGGCCAAGACCTACGTCATTTATATACTTTGTTTCAACGGCGTTTTGCGTCTTGCTGATTCTGCTTCCATCGCCATCATATTCATAGGAAGTAGTGCTGTTAGGCTCTGATACGGACACAAGAAGGTTTCGCCAACTATCCCAGGTATAGCTTGTAGTATGATTAGCGTCGTCGGTTTTTGACACGAGATTGCCGTTATCATCATAAGAATAAGTAATATTCGGATCCGCCGGAGATGTTTCCGTCAACAACTGGTTGTTATTGTTGTAAGTATAACTGGTGGTAACTGAATTTTTGACCATCTGGGTCCTGTTGCCGGCATCGTCATACTGGTAGGTTATGGAGTAAGTGCCGGTTCGCGTTTCCGAAGTGAAACAATAAATGTACCGCACACCTTTAATTCATTCCCATTCGAATTCTTGTTCATTATCTTGTAATTATTACCACATAGTGCTCCAAGTTGCCGCAAGATATAAATCTGTTAATATGAAGAGTGATAAAGTAAAAACAACAATTGACATAATGATCCACGCTAGTCTATTTTTAACTAAATATTTTTTTAACAGAAGAAACCAGATTAAGTCAAAAGCCAAAATAATAAATACTACCAACGCAGGTGAAATAAAACGCCATGGGAAATTATAATCTATACCAAAAGTAATATATCTAATAGATAGGTAATATAAAGGAATAACCGAAATTACCATCAGGATGATTTCCCAACAATTGAGTTTGTTTTTAATTTTGTTATTTGATATGTTACCCATTTCAAATCTTCGTGCCTCCATTAATCTTATTATATAGTACAGTGAATTTTATCGTTTTGAGAATTATTACAAATATCTTTGTCAAGTATTATATACATAATAATCACATTAATATCTTCTAATATTGAAATACAACAAACATTAATCAAAAATTGCTTATTTTCCAGTTGCCCTCCTTATCCATGATGAAGAATATAGGATATCCATATAATTGGCCATCCTCATCACGCAGAAGATCGCAGTGAGCCGTATTTACATCGTTTGAGATTAAAACCAAATCCACCATATCACTAACCATATCCTGAAACCACGGACTGAGCTGCTGCATAAGGGTCGCAAAGTTTTCAGCAGCAATATCCGTAAAGAATTCTAGCGCCTTATCAACATCACCGGAGTAAAGAGCGGCCTTGAATCCTTCAAAGACATGCAGGGATGAACCGCCGGGCTGGTCGAAAATTTTTTGCACTTTTATAATTCGGTCATTTCCGGTATCGGCGATATAAAGAATTTGCTGGGTATCGCTGCTGGCGCAGGCTGTCGCCATGGGGTCGGATAAATCCAACTCTGATAATTGATTGGAATAAATCATATCGAAGTCACCATATCCATTTAACTGAAACAATTGAATCCGGTTATTGTCGGTATCGGATACGGCAATCTGATCGAGATTGGGGTCGTAGTAGTAATGATAGCCGTTGAAGTCGGCGCTTAGATTGCCCGCATTATCGTGGGTAACTTGGGTACCGTCAATGGCGGTATATTCGTTGACGACGTTATGACTATACACGGTATCGGTCCCCGCACGGGTATTTAAGGTCAGGCGAGTAGCGAGTAGGGTGTGCAAAATATTTGCACACGCAGAATCATTCAATAAATCCAAACTCGCTTTCATCGTATAAATTTATCATCTTCGAATCATCTTTCCAGCCTTGTATTTTATACTTGTGATACGTTGACCAGGGCCAATCGTCAACATCAGACACCAGCTCATGCTTTACCGGATTATAATGAATATAATTTACATGATTTTTATAATCCTCTTCATCGCGCAACTGATGCTCCCAGAACCTCTTCTGCCAGATACCCCGATTTCTGTGCTTTTTCATGGAATTGGTCGGTAAGGCCTCGTTATTATGCGAAGAAAGATAGCTCCTCGTAAAATACCTTTTAATCAATGACAGCCTAAGTGAATAATTCCTATCTCCTTCAGGAAGTTCCATAACACAATGAAAATGCTCCGGAAGCAAACACATACATTTCATCTCAAAAGAATATTTCCCTTTCGCCCTATCAAGAGCTCCTCTGAGACATTGCCGCCCATAATCTGAAACAAGAATCTTCCGGCGTTCATACGTTACCACGGTAAAGAAGAACAACCTGCCTCGATAATTCCTGCGATAATTACTCATTCAATTAACCGCGTGGGCAAACCAGTTGCCCACCCTACCTTAAATTGATCGCGTGGGCAAACCAGTTGCACACCCTGCCTTCAATTGATCGCGTGTGCAAGCAAGTTGCACACCCTACCTGAAATTGTATTACCAAGATAATCGACCCGGGTCAGCCTGTCAAGGCTGTCGTAGGTGAAGATATTACTCGGCCCGCCCGAACGGTGGGCACGAGCGCTTACGGATACAAATGTTTCAGCAGAAACTGGGCCTTAGCGTCCCAGGTATCTTGTTGGATTCTCTGCCGGCGGGCGGCTACCCGCACGGGGCTGTCTTCGGCCAGGGCCTGCTTGACGCAATCGGCAAACTCCCGCGGCGAAGAACCCTGGTAAACCACATCCCGGCAGCTTTCCAACTCGGCGATGACCGGGGTGCTGACTATCGGCTTACCCAAAGCGAGATACTCCTTCAACTTGATGGGGTTGGCAGCCTGGGTCCAGCGATTGCAGACCCAGGGGATAATCGAGACGTCGAAACATCGGCCGTAAACGGGAATCTCTTCGTATGGCTTGCGGGGCAGCAGCCGAACGTTCTTCCGGGCCTCTAAGGCGGAGACGTCCGAAGAAACGTTGCCGATATAAACAAACGACATCTCCGGCAGCAGATCGGCTAGCTGCTGGGCAAGGGCGATATCTACGGAATGGCCGTTAACCTCCCCGAAATAACCGATAATCGGACGAGGGAGGTCGGCTATGTCGGCAGGCGGCGCAGTTGACCGGCCGTCACCGGCGAACAGATCGTAATCCACGCCGTGATCCAAATACAAAGGATTCTTGCACTGGTTTCGCTCCTCGTCATAAACCAGCTTGCTGACAAAAATGGTCAGGTCGGCCTGGGCCTTTAATTTTTTATCGTAATTGGTAATGACCGCCACATCGATGCCTTCCGATTCCTCGTAGCGGTCGGTCCGCTGATACACCAGTCGGGATTTTTTCATCTTCAAGGCGACGTCACAGGCGGCGGGGCAGGCAACCCAGACGATGGGGCTGCGGACCTTGAGCCGAAGTTGAATCATCTTAATCTGCCAGGCAAGCAATAGGTCATTTAACCGCTTGGCCCAGGGGATATGATGGACGGGCATGGTAAAAGGGCTATAAACCCAAAAGCCGGCGTCCGTGGCCTGGAGGCCGCGAAAGATACTCCTGGCCTTGCGGCGAAGCTTGGTGAAAAACCGCCGGCCCTGCCGGAGGTTAGGCTTCTGCATGACAATGGAATTTACATAAACCGTAGTACCCAGCCGGGCAAAGCGCCGCATCAACTGCATGTCGATGTGAGCCCGGTTGTGATACCACCAGTCCTCGCCGCCGAAACAGATTACGGAAATTTTGTTATCCGGATTCAATTTATATCCAACTCCCGGAAAATAGAAAACACGTACGAAAATTAAAAATCAAAACCACATATAAAAAATAAAATGTTTTTGTGTGAGTGATATTTTATAAATAGTAACTGCGTGGGCAACAAGTTGCCCACCCTACCGCCAGCGTTGCTCGCAATGACATTTTAAATATCAGGCATCAATCAGTGAAATCAGCGGCTTAATCTTGCCGCTATGGGTACGGGCCACCGCAGGAACCTGCCGAAGGGTGATCTTTAAATCGCCCGGCAAATGCTCTCCGAGCAGTTTTTGGAAAGCGGTCAGATCGGCGGGAGAAAAATCAGCGGCGGGTACGTATTCGATGCGGATATGGTCCGCGGCGTCCTGAATAATCTGGCTTTCGAGAATATGGTCCGTGCCGTACAACAAATGCGTCAGGACCGCCGCTCCCAACTCTCGGCCGCCGGGCAAATGAATCTTATCGGCTAATCGGCCGCTAATCGAATCAATCACGTCAAAGGCCCGGCCGCAGGAGCAGGGCTTATTACTTCGATAAACAATATCGCCCATATCGAAGCGAACGAGGGGCATGGCCCAGTTCCAGAATCCCGTGGCGATCACCCGGCAGGCGGAACTATCCGCGGGCGTTAGAGGCACAAGCTCGGTCAGGCCATATTCGGGGACAACATGATAGCTGCCCTGTTCGCAGGTGTGGATATAGCAGACCCGCTCGGCGCTGCCGTAAAAATCGAAGACCCGGCAACCAAAAACTGAAGCGATGGTACTGCGCATGTTTTGCGTCAGCGTCTCGGACGAAGTCAGGGCGGATTGCAAGTTGACCTTGATGCCGGCGTCCCGGCAGAAACGGGCCAAAAAATGCACCGCTGAAGGATAACCGACAAGAGCCTTGACCCGGTAGCGGTTAAGGGCGGCGGCATAGTCCGCCGCGGCGGCCGGGGAAAGGTGATAGGTGGAAAGTATAAGCTCCTTCATCACCGGGTCATAAACATATAATCTGCCATCGGTCTTATCCGGCGGGGCGATGAGTCGGCCGGTGAGATAACCGCACCGGTCGCCCAGGCCCAGGCCCGCCCAATCCCACTGACGGCGGACAAAGGCATGCTCGCTGCCGATGGAAAAAATGTCACGATAGATTTTGACCGGCGTACCGGTGGTTCCGCCGGTATAAGCCCGCCGCAGCAGCCAGCGGGGATAACGCGTGGAGATCAGCGTCTCGCCCGCCTGTAAAATGTTCTGCTTGGTCAAAATGGGAAAAAGTTTGATATCATCGAGGGTCTGTACCGCGTCCACCGTTATTCCCCGCTCATCCATCAATCGGCGGTAGTACGGGACGGTATCGTAACAATGCCGCAGGAGCCGGCGAAGCAGGCGCAACTGCAAGCGGTCAAGCTGCTGGCGCGAGAGCCACTGGGTGCGGCTGAGCCAGCGGCGTCTGAGCCAAAAAGGACCCAAACAGCGTTTGGCCAGCAAAGTACCCAATCCCTTGAGCATGAATTTATAACTCATAAAGGAACCTCGCGGCGGCGGCTGGTCCGGGAAAACAATACCCTGCCGATGCCGGTAAAATAGGCGGCCAGGCGAACCAAAGCTTCCTTCCGCCGACGAACACTAAAAACCAAAATCAAAAACCAGCCGGGAATACGAATGAGAAAAAAGATAATCGTCAGCAGACACGCCAAGCCGTACGACAGCCGGGAATGGTGCTTCTTCATAAAGGCGAGGATGCTCAGCCGCAGTTGCACCAGCATCGCCGTCTTAACCTGGCGGCTGCTGGCGCCGCCGAGATGGATGATGCGGGCGTGAGGGTAAAAAAGAATCTTCCAGCCGGCCCGGCGGATGCGATAGCACCAGTCGGTCTCCTCACAATACATGAAATATTGTTCGTCCATCAGGCCGACCTCTTCAATGACCTGGCGTCTCGCCAGCATGAAGCAGCCGGTGACCGCCTGCACCTGGCGGATATCGTCCCGCTGCCATTGGGCGATGCACTCCCGATTGAAAAAATCGCTGCGGGGGAAAAGCTTGTAAAGGTAAGTGCTGGAAAGCAGCAAATTCAGCAGCGAAGGGTACCTATAACAGGTGGACTGCAGCGAGCGGTCGGCGTTTAAGACGCGGCAGCCGAAAAGACCCGCGGCGGGGTTCTCGTCGGCGAAGGCAACCATCTTGTCAACCGCGTTATCCAGAACCACCGTGTCGGAATTCAGCAGCAACAAATATCGGCCCTGTGCCAGGCGGAGGCCCTGGTTATTGGCGGCGGCAAAACCGATGTTCGCCTGGTTCTCAATCAAGCGGACCCGCGGGTAGTCAGATTTAATCATCGCGACCGAGCCGTCGGTCGAGCCATTATCGATAACGATAATCTCATAACGCGGCTGCCGCGTCTGGCGGTCGATGGAGTCCAGGCAATCGCGGAGGATGTCGCGGGTGTTCCAGTTGACAATAATTATCGAGACGTCGATGCTAGCCATTATTTTTGGTAATTGCCCATAATTGCGATACGGTCACCATCGGTAAACCGATCTGTCGGGCGGTGACGACCACATTTCTAATCGATTCGAGTATGAATTTTTCCTTGTTGGGGTCGCGGCGGTCGAAATCGTGCATCAGGAGGACCGCTCCGCCCGCCGAGCGGATCTGGTCGGCAGCCTGGCCGCTGTCGCGATGGTCGCGCGGGCTGGTATCGCCTAAATCATGCGTCCAATAGACAACGGGCACCCGATGCCATAATAAAAAGAGCAGACTGATAAGATTAAGTTTTCCGCTCGGCGGGCGGTAAAAATATTTTCCGCCCTTTCGGTCCAGGGCGTTATCCAGCGCCTGCCAGCCCCTCTTAATATCCTTAACCATCCGCCGGGGACCGGTCTGCCAGCCATTAAGATGATCGTAACCGTGGCAGCCGATGTCATGGCCCTTACTGACGAGGGTCTTGACCAGGTGCTCCCGGCTGATAACATTCTTGCCCAGTAAAAAAAAAGTGGCCTTGACGTTAAGCTCGTCGAGCAAATCTAAAATGGCCGGCGTAAGTCGCAGGCCCGGACCGTCATCGAAGGTCAAGGCAACTGAGCCGGCGGCGGTAACCTGGTGCGATAATCGAACACGCAGAAACCGGCCATAAAGCCAGGGCAAACCCAGATACAACAGCACGACTAAGACGGCAGCCGATAACAAAACCATAACGACTACGGCGATAACGGCGGGATCACTAATCCGCATCTTTGCCCTCGCCTTGGTTTAACCAGTTTCGCCAGGCTCTCTTGATCCTGGCGATAAATCCCGCCCGGTGAGCCAGGCGGGCCAGGGCTAAAGATAAGCCCCGCAGAGTGAAGTTAATAAAATTGACACAAACGGGATAAAAGCGGGGGGCAAAGATAAACAGCGACGCTTCCTGCCATTGCTCGGTGCCGTAGCTGCGTTTATAATCGGCATCGCCGAAGTAAAAGTCGATGCTGTCCACGGTGCGGTCCCGATAAATATCCTCCAGCACCATCACAAACAGAGAAGCGCCGATGCGATACTGTTTCCACTGCGGGTCAAAACCGATTTTACACATGAAACTGGTCCGGCCGTAATTGAGCATATACTGATAGGCAGAGGGTTTGTCCTCAATGAACAAGACGTAAATCCTCATCCAGCCGCGGCGGGCCGCGGTCTCCAGGATGGTCCTGGTCTGCTGGTCGTCAACAAAACCCGCGCCCAGGGCATGTTGATAGGTTTTCTCGGATATGGCAGCGGCTGCCTGGACAGCCTGGTCGATATCCTGAACGCCGCTAAAACACCGTAACTGGACGCGATCGGGATAATTCTGGAGGAGCTTTTTACGACAGCGTTTAATGTTGGCGCGATGCCTGGACGAAAGACCTTTATAGAAATCATCCATGCTCGCCGGCAGGGCCATCTTCCAATGGGCCTCAACTTTAGGGAAGCGGTCGCGGCAGAAAAAGCCGGGCATCCGCCGCAACAAAGGCAATAATGGCGAGTCGGTTCTGACATAATTAAAATTGATACAGTCAATTTCGCCGCCCTTTAGGTCGAGCAGCAACTGACCCAGCAATAGTTCATAAACCTCAAGATCAATATCCGGCCCGGCCAGCACGCCGTCATACATAACCGAGAGGCAATTCAAGGTGGGTTTAAAGAGCGTTTTGTAGCCGATGCGACATTTTACCTGCATCTTCTCCACGCGGCTGATCAGCAGGGCCAGAGGGTGGGCGTCGCGGCGGAGCAGCATAATATGAGGGCGAAGGCAATTGGGCATAGCCTTGATCACCGCCAGATAATTATCGATATCGGCGTTGGGGGCGGCAGAAGCTTTCCGGGCCAGCAACTGCCGCCAAATGGAACGAATATTCTCAATCTCAGCGAGGGATTTGACGGTGAGCACGTCCCAGCCGGGCGGAAGATTATTTGGGTAACCGCGAAACATAATAACTATCAAACCTTATGATAAAATGAGCCTGATATCAAAATGATCTCTTTTTAATCAAGAGTATCTACTGACCATTGAGATACGTCGGGGAATACTGTTTCGCGTCGCGGCGGCCGGCAGCAACAGAGAACGATTATTACGCGATACAACAGTCAAAACAGCAGAAGAAGAGCCGATCAGCCCCAAGATAAAATAATATAATAATATCATCTGCCCGAAAATATTTACCGACAGAAATGTAAGTATCAGAGAAATAATGACCGTACCCAAGGCCCAGGCGTATGATCTCGCCAGGGGGTCTTTACTCCGGCGGAATAATAAGATTACTCGATGCAGGGCACTTACCAGTGCCAGGCAAAGGGCGATAACCCCCCATATGCCAAATCTTACGCCGGACCAGATAAACTCGTTGGTGATATCCGATTGATCCGAACCTATCCTTTGACCCCAGCCGGGGTCCTGCCCCCTGAAACCCAGGAGATACCATTTATTAAAATCTTCTATAGCAAAGTCGATGAGCTTGGCACGATGCCAGCCGGCACCACCCAAAGGATTGGCGTAAGAGGCAATCACATGGTAAACCGGCCGATTGCTGATAATGGCGACCAAAATCACCGCCGCAGCCAAAAGTATCAGCAGCGGTTTGACATAACGTTTAAAATTTTCCAGCAGCAGACAAATAAAAACAGCACCCAAGGTCGCCAACGGCCCGCCGGACATGCTGCTTAAACTGCCCATTATGAGAAACCCCGATAAAATATAAGCGGTCATTCGCCATTTTCGGCCCCGATGCCGCAGAAAATAAACCAACGGTAAAAGCGTGGCAAAACACAGCCCAAACATAATCGGCTGACCGACAATCCCCACCGCCCGCGTCAGACCGAAGCGGGCAACAGTGGAACGATCCGAGGCGTCCCAAACCGAATACTCGGCCAGCTTCGCAAAAGGCTGATAACCCGTAACGGACTCCATAACCCCCATAATCGCCACCGGAACCAGAAATATCCCAACCCACTTGGCCAGCAAAAAAATATCCGAACGATTAACTACGCAAAACCTGACAATTAAATACAAAAACCAGGCGTCAATAATATAGCCGCTGCGATTGACCAGCGCCTGACCCAGGGGCAGGGTAAGACACATAACCAGGGTACATACCCCAATGTAAACGGTGACCCAGGTGTCGAGCTGACGCCATTTGAATTTACGCATCAATGGAAAGTTAAACAAACACTTCAGCAGTAATACGCAAACTATCATCCGATGGGCGGTCAGCTCGACCGAACCGGCGCTGACGACCAGATAACTAGGGTAAAAAAAGATCACCGCCAGATAGATGACCAGTCCTTTTATCGGTTTGACAAAAAGAATCAAAAGACCGGCGACCAGGGCTATGCTGAGAGTTAAACTTTGCATCTTTTGTTTAAGCGTTAATTGGTTAATTTCAATTTGCCGGTATCGGCTGAGCTTTGGCTTCTTCGGCGGTGTTCAGCTTTTGGGGCCGGAAACCGCCCCGCAGAATAATCCGCTTAACAGTGCCTGCGATCGACTGTAATTTTTCCCGTACAGGCAGTTTTCTCCAGTTGGCAAAAAGACTAAATCCTCGATAGCAGGGGGCGGGGACCGCCAGGAGCCGCATCGCCGCTAATCGGCCCCAAAGATGACGCCTGCGCTGCAGCAGCGCTTTCTGGGAGCGCGGCAGAATATCCGGCTCTACCGGCTGAAGGGTAACATAACCGCCGTCCATCGCCTCATGCAGCAGTCGCCGGCCGCGCTGGGTCCGCGCCAGAACCAATGATCGACCTGGTTCATCAGGCTCGACCGGGCGGTACCAGGGGTCGCCGCAGGCAATGTCCGCAAACTGGCCCGTAGTGTCGGGACATAATCGGCAGCGAAGCGGGACATGCTTGGTCAAAATATTATCCCAGAACTGATGATAAGGCATTTCCCGCGCTGCACCGCCGGGAGCTTTTAACGAGGCCCTCGCCCGGCCCGGCCAACCCCAGCCGCGGTAACGGAAGGACTCGACCTGCTCGGAAGTAATACCCATAGCCTGTAAAATAGCCAGCGTGCCCGCCGTGCTGGGAGTACCGGCGCAAAAAATGCTGATAGTCAAATCGATGTTGCGATCCAGGAGGGGATCGGCCTTTCTTGCCTTAGTCAGGGCTGCTACGTCGCAGGGCTTGCCCACAAAAACGCAGGGGGCGCCCGCATTTTTAATCCAGTCCAATCGGCTGCAGGGAGCCGCGGGGGCGTAGCGAGAGCCAAGACAGGAAAATAAATCACTGCTGTCCCGGCTGAAAGTTACCGCGTTCTTCCAGGGAAAATCCTGGTCCGGCCCCACGTGCAAGACACCCCGGCAGGGGTTTTTCTCCAGAAGAAATTTGGCCAAGGCGGTAGCTATTCCGCCGGAAGAGGCCTTAAAGCGAATCTCCGGGTCTGAAGCGTAACCTTCCCAAATTTCCCATATCCGGCCCCAGGAACAAGCTAACTGAGCAATAGCATCGCGGGTAATCGGCTCGTGATCCAACTCGATACCCGGACACACCGCAGCACAAGCGCCGCAGTGAGCACATTTGGCATCGTCAACCACCGGGCGGATGCCGTCATCGACTACATCCACCAGCGAAATCGCCCCCCGGGAACATGCCCACCGGCATACGCCGCAGCCTAGGCAAAGTCGCCAGGCGGATATTTTATCGACTCGATCTAATCTCACTGCTTACCTTAAAAAATCCCGGACCGGAAAAAATCAAACGGCCTGGTTCTTACCATATATCCAGGAAGCTTCTGTCTGAGCGAGCCGGGAAAACCCGTTCTTTTCATAAAATTCAACCGCATTCTTATTGTCTTTAAATACATTAAGCTTAAGTACATGGCAGCCCAGCTCCCTCGCCCTATGCTCGCAAAAGCGGAGGAGAGCCTTGCCCCGGCCCTGCCCGCGGATCTCGGGCAGTACCGCAATAAATTCGAGCCATAAGGTTTTGGCGGAAGAATTCGCCGGCTTATTTTGGAAAGCGGTATGGTTAACATTTAAAACCCGCGGCCGAGAAATTAGCCGCTGCCAAACCCTCTTGGACAGAAGAACCGGACAAGTAAATATTAAACTCAGCGTATTTTTGCGCTGATAGCGATTTTTTTTCGCGGAATATGCCGCGGTATCCAAGACCAGCATAAGAAAACCAGCCGGCTTATTATCGAATATATCCACCCAAATCTCGCAAAACGCCCCGGCCATCAGTTCATGCAGCCATCTTAGGGCGGCACGGCGCGGCGAATGCCAGAGCAAAGAATCAGGAAAACTGCGTCGGGCAAGCGCCAGTAAGCTGACAGCATCATCAGGCTCAGCCGGCCGGATAATATTCTCCCGGGGATTAGGCATTACTTCACAATAAGCCATCAATTTATGTCGTCGAAAACCGCTATTAACCGGCGGCGAACCAGCGGGATAACCTCCCGCAACCGCTGGGCGGCGGCGGCCCGGCCGGTAAAAGCGGTCCTTATTCGGGTAATTATCTCTTCCTTGGGCAGATGTCGCATATCAAGGACGTAATCCCGCATGTCCGCGGTATCGAATACTCCCTGGAATTTATCACTGTAAGCCAGTCCGATGGTGGGGATATTCTGCGACAGGGCGGCAATGCAGGCATGCATCCGGGAGCCGATAAAAAAATCGCATAAACCAATGATATACTTGACCTGGGCCTGATCGCAGGGCGAATCGAGGAAAAAAATTCGCCGCGGGTACTTATCCTTGAATTGGTCATAAATCAGCCGGCTGGCGGCAGGATCGCTTTCCACCGCCATCTGCGGCGGAGGAAAAACATGCGGCACCAGGACAACGGCGATATTTTCCTCGGCTAAAAAGACCTCAAGCAGGCGGCTAATCAGGCGGCGATAATCGCACTTCAGGCCAAACATATTATCCTGGGTATATCCGCCGTTATATAACAATCCACTGATATTGAGACCAATTAACGTAGTATTTCCCCGGCGCTGCTCGGCCAGGCAGGTCAAATCCATATGCCGCGGCGGACGGGCTTCCAAAACAAAGGCCAGGTCCGGACAATGTTTTACCCTGTCCTGCCGAGCGGGACAGGCGACTAGATCGTTGACACTTTTCACCCCCGATAAATCCCGGCAGTAAATGGCATCGCACCGGCGGAGAATATAGCGGGCCATAACGCGGGTAATCCGGCGATTAAAAGGGCCATAGGTCTGCGGCAGCATAATGAATTTTTTGCCCTGCATAATTACCAGCCATTTGCGAAGAAAACCCCGCAAAAACCGGCGAAAACCGTAAATGTCGCTGAAGCTGTCGCCGCCGGTGATATCCAAGGCAATGGGGGCGTCATAGACCCGGCTGAACCAGGAATTACTTCGGCGCGGAAAATTTTTCCACCCCAGGGCACAGGCCATCCGGGCCAATAAACTGCCCAAGGCAAAACGTAAAAAGTGATACGGCAAAAAAATGTTCCGGGAAAACCGGATGGGGATCGTCTCGACCTCTATCGGCGCAATAGTATCCGGCAGGGTATGCCGGGCGGGCTGGTAACCCTCACCCCAGAGAATTATGCCCGAGCCGGGCCAACGCCGGCGAATAAGTTTTACGCTGGATTCCGCCAGGGCGCTTACGCCGAGATTGCCCGTATCAAAGGAAGCACCCAGCAGGCATACCTTTATGCCGTTTTCCGGGACCGTTAATGAGCTAGCCGTTATTTTTTCCACTTAAATATTCGTACCCACTTCGCAGGTTTCAGCCGCGAGGGGAGGTCTTTCTTTTAAATACCAGATCCCGATTACTACCGAGAGCAGATACAATAATCCCCCGATGACAATGGCAACCAAAGCCGATTGCCAACCGGCCAGGCGGATCAAACCCAGCGGGATAAAAATCACCGCGGACAAACCCAACCCCGCGATCCAACTGGTAAAATATTCACTAAACCTTAGGCCGATGGGGCCCCGCAGCCAAACTACCTGCATGGCCAGGGCGGAAAAATTGGCCAGCAGCATCACACCGGCAGCGCCACTGATGCCGAAATATTTGATGCCGGGATAGATAGCGGCAAAAATAATCACCGCCCGCAAGGCGACGAAACGCCGATGCATATGAGGCTTGCCCATCGCCATATAAACCTGGCCGAGGATGTTACCCTGGCCGCGGACCAGTAAATAGCAGCACATCAAAACAAAGGCGGCAGCGGCGACGGCATAAAGAGGGTCATAAAATAGGGTTAAAAGATAATCCGCACAAATCGCGGCGTAAACCACCAGGGGTATCCCGAAAAAAGCGGTACTGCGGGCCATTTTCAGCACCCCGGTCCGCAGCGAAGCGGTATCATCCTGTCTTTGGGCAAAAACCGGCAGAAGAATGGGATTAACCACCCGGGTAAATAACTCAAAGGGAATCTGCGCCAAGGCTAAGGCCATGCTATATATCCCTAATAAATCGGTGGAAACCATCTTGCCAAGTACGAAAACATCGGTGCGAAAGGCTAAAAATGATAAAATCGGCAGCCCGGCCATCCCGCGGGCAAAACGCATGATTTCACGAAAATGCTCCCGCTTCATGCCCCGGCCCGGCAGGAAAGGACACAGCACATATGACAGGACCAGCAGAAAAAACGACTCCGCGACCAAGCCTATGACAATGGCCCAGATGTTTTTCATTACCAAGGCCAGGCCAATGGTTAAAACGGTGGCTAATATCCCGCTGCCCTGCGATAAAACGGCATATAAGGTGAATCTTAATTCTTTTTCCAGTAAATAAGAACGCGGACTGACAAATCCCTTGAGAATAATGGCCAGGAACGCCACCCGCATTAAAGGCATTAATTCCGGCTGGGCGTAGAAGCGGCAAATCCAGGGCACCGCGGCAAATGACACTAAATAAATAGCTATCCCCCGCAGAGACTGGAACCACCAGGCGATATTCAGGTAGCTGCGCTGATCGCCCTGCTTGTTCTGGATGACCGACTGCTTGATCCCAACTTCCGTGAAGGCTTCCAGGAACATGGAGGTCACAGTCACCAGGGCCATCAGCCCCAGATCACCCGGGGCCAACAGGCGTGTCAGCACCATGTTGCGAATTAATCTGATACACCTTTCGACGGCGGTGGCCCCGGTTAAGGCTACGGCGCTGCGGGCGACCCGGGCGCGAATCGAGCTGCCCTGCAAACGGGAGAATAAATCTTTTATTACTTGGTTTGGCACAAAAAATTAGATTAAAATCAATTTCCGGGCGCACTCCGTGCCCGTGGGCAACATAGTAAAATATTATATAACCATTTATAATATAATTACTTAATGTGCTTCACTGCGGTATGTTGTTCCATTCAAAGAAGCCTGTATATCAGTTCCGCCGCCCTGAACCTTGACGCGGCCATTTTCGTCGGGAAAATAATCCAGAATCAAATCGGCAAAATCCTGGGCCAGGCAGCGGACCGAATTCTCCAACACAGAAACTATCTGCACCTGGGTCACATACCGCGCCACATCACCATCAATGTTAGGCGTCCGCCAGCCCATGCCGGTAAAGACGCTCTCATCGTCAGTTAAGCGCCCGTTGAGAATATAGTAATTCAGCACGACCGCTTCGTCGTTGTAAGGAGCCGGACGATGAAAACGGTGCAATAAGCAGGGGATTTCCCGCCCCAAGACGGAACGTATCTTAATATTGATAGTGCCGTCGTGAACCCAGCCGGCAGCGGGATAGCAAATATCCGGCTGATGACCCAGCATCGTCCTCGGCCGAGCCGTATAAGCGATATAGATATTGGCCCATTGCCGGGTACTATCGCTGACATACCGCCGGCTGATAAAATCATCATTGCCGGCTACTTTTTGTACAGCCTGTGGGACCGGTACCTCAATACCCTCCCAAGTGCCAACCTTAAGGGGAAATTGGTTCAGCGGTACCTCTAAAACAATCGGCCTGGCTGCCAACTTGTGCCAGTGCACCGCTACCAGCCGATAAACAATGCCAAAGCCGACCAAGATGAAAAAAGCCAGTCCCCATACCCAAAAGTGCTTTCTACGAGCGTAGTTTACGCGGGAATAACAAACCATAATCCTGAATCCCACAACAAATAAACAGGCGTTCAAGTCCTATAAATAGGCTTTAAGTAGTGCATATAAAAATATACCCCGATAAGGGTAGAAAATATTACAAAAAATAAACTTCCAATTAAACGCAAAACATTATTTCCAAAATAGTTACAATGCCTGATCACCTTGATGTATATCCCAGAAATATTTTGAGGCTGCGTCCAAAAAAATCTCACCTTTTATACATAGCCATCGGAAAAAAACCCTCCTCGATAAAGTAAACTTTGCTATATTATTGAATAAAGCTATTTATGCATAATATCTTGCTTAACAAACACTTACATCGCATTTTTGGTCGAAACGACCTGGCAGAGGGCTTTTTATCGTACCCAGCAGAAATGTAAGCTCCCTATCCTCTACAATGAGAAAAATCATTAAATCTGAAAAACTTTAACAGAGGCGGGAAAATAGTTCGGCGGGTTTTCCGGCAGTCGATTTGCTACGGCCTGTTTTCTATTTTAAGCTGGATAAACAACGTAAAATAGGCAGAAATCTGCGCAGATAGTAAAAGGGCTTAAGGCAAGTATAAAAATGGCTGAATACTTCAAGATTTACCGTAACTGCTTTAAATTTAAGTACTTTACATACTGCCCCCTAATACATTTTCTATTATTTATCCTACTTTTCTTCGCCGGCCCCTCTCAACTTACAGCCGCAATATACTATGTTGACCCGGTTAACGGTAATGACAGTAATTCCGGTACCAGTGATCAACCCTGGAATTCCATGTCTCGCGCGATGCGACAGTGGACGGGAGCGGGCACTAAGGTCGCCGCCGGAGATACGGTTATCCTCCGCAGCGGACCTTACGGAGTGGTCAGTTTCAACAAACCACCGGCGCCGGCACCAACCGGCTGGAATGATAAAATAACCTATAAAGCAGAAGCAGGGGCAACGCCGGTATTCGATCAACTGGAATTTCTCTATAACGATCACCGCTATCTCGAATTCGACGGAATAACCCTGGTCCAAACGGAAAAAATTCCGCGAAACGCCATCAGCATCGTCAAGATTCGCGGGGCCCAGTCCATCCACCTGAGAAATCTCAAGATTACCGGCGTGTGGACAAACATGAGCTACGCGGGCCTGACCCGCGCGGGCATCGAGATATCCGCCTCCAATCCCGCCTGGATCGTATCCGACATCCTGATCGAAAACTGCGAAATTACCCTGGTACAGCAGGGAATCTTCTCCACCGCCTGCACCCTGGGCGAAGGGATTATCATCAGAAATAATAACATCCATCATACCTCCAACTCCGCAATGATGCTGGGCAGTGAGCCGGGCAACGGAAGAGTGGTGGTGGAAAATAATTATATATATAACGAAAAACCGGCTCTATCCTTCTACCGGGTCAGATGCGCGGAAGGCAATATCATCGGCACCTTTACCAAATACGAAGAAATAATCCAGGATGTCACCGGCGCCCGAGGACTGTACTGGAATCCCGATATCCCCAACACGATTCAATTCTCCCCCCTGACGGAAGTGCCCCTGGAAGTGGGGGCCGGTAAAGATATCCGGGCGGCCGGCTCCGGGGCTATGATGATCGACCCGGAAGAAATCGTACAAACCGAATATGCCCACGCCAGCGGCATCGCCCTTCGCATCGGCAATGTAGAAATCAGAGGCAATACCATTCGGGCGTACGGCTATACCAATGCCCTGCTGACCTATCCGGGTGATCCGAAGATGGTCAACGGCTTTTGCGACCTGCTGATCGAAAATAACCTGTTCTACGACTCGGTACTCGGCCACGGCGTATCCCTCCGCGCGCTGGGAAACAACGTGGTTTTTCGCAATAATACCGTAATCGGCACCCATGTAAATTCGACCAACGCCTGGTACTACGGCATCGGCCTGCACTTGGAACCGCTGGCAGGGAAAACCGGCCAAGATGTCAAAATCCATAACAATATCATCGTCGGGGCGATAAAGGTTGACCCCGCCTTGACGGATTACGAAGAAGATAATAATCTCTTTTACTCGGCGCTGAATCCCGGATGGGTGGCGCATCTCAAAGGCAATAATACTGTTATCTATACCACCGGCACAACCCAGCCGACGGTGTTCGAAGCGGGATTCTTCGCCGATCCGGATTATACCCACGGCGATAACTACGAAGCATATCCCGGCAACGGCGGACCCAACGGCAGAGTATGCGATTATCATCTTTTAGGCGGCGCGACAGCAGCGATCAATCGTGCTGAACCCACCTATGCGCCTGCTTCAGATAAAGACGGCAACGCCAGAATCGGCCCGGCGGATATCGGATGCTATGAATATTCCCCGGCCCCGGCGGACGAACAACCACCCAGCGCCGAGGCGGGTGCAGATCAAGAAATTACCGACGCGGATAACAACGGCAGTGAACCGATTACCCTGGACGCCAGCGGCACCAGCGACCCGCAGGGCAACGATACTATTCAAAGTTATATCTGGCAGGAAAACTCCACCCAGATCGCTAGCGGGATTACCGCCCAGGTCAACCTGTCGGTGGGTGAGCATGTTATCACTCTTACTGTAACCGATAACAGCGGACTATCGGGTACGGATACCGTGAAAGCAACTGTTCTAGCATCAAGCGATTCCTCTGCTCCATTCAATAATTCACCCAATATCACCGCGATCCCCGGCAGCCTTAACAAAAATGAAGGTAGCGTGATAACCGCCGCGGAAATCGAACAGGCGACCGATGCCGATGGAGACGCACTCACCTATACCTATTCCGATTGGGCTGATGCTGTGCCTATTAATATCGATTACGACCAGGCGGGCGAGCATGTTCTTTATGTAGAAGTTAGTGATGGAAAAGAAACCGTCGGAAAAAATATCACCGTCAGTGTAAATAATATTAATCGCGGGCCTGTATTATCCACCCTCGGCGCTAAAACCACCAGTGAGACCTCGACTCTGGAATTTCCGGTAACTGCTGTTGATCCCGACGGCGACCAAGTGAGCTATACCGCGGAAAACCTGCCCAGCGGAGCCTCTTTCACCGATACACTGTTTCACTGGACGCCCGACTACCATCAGGCGGGTCTATACAAAGTTACTTTCACGGCCAGCGACGGGCAACTGCAAGACACGGAAACCATCAGCATAACCGTGGCCGGCGTCAACCGTTCCCCGGTTTTTAACGCGATCGGACCCCAGCAGGTTAATGAGGCGAGCCAGTTGGTATTGCATATCCTGGCCACCGATCCGGACGGTGACTCGCTGACCTACTCCGTACAAAATAGCCCCGCGGGTTCCTCCTTGACAAATGATAGCTTCACCTGGACGCCCAGTTATGACCAGGCGGGAAACTATGAGATTATTTTCCGAGCCGATGACGGCAGCAATAGCGTCAGCCAAACGGCGAGCGTAACGGTTGCCAATGTGAATCGCGCCCCCGTGCTGGCATCCATCGGCAATAAGGAAATCACCGTAACATCAAACGAATCCGGGCAGAACCTAAATTTCACGATCACCGCCGCCGATCCCGACGGTGATACGGTTACTTACGGGGCGGAAAACTTACCGCCGGGAGCAGTATTTAAAAATGGCATATTTAACTGGTCGCCCCAGCTCTATATGGCGGGGCAATATTCCGTAATCTTCACCGCCAGTGACGGAGATAAAAGCGATTCTCAGTCGGTCTCGATCAACGTTATTGCCAACAACAAAGATACAACCGCCCCCACCCTGGTTAAGTGCTCGCCGGCGCCCGATTCGTTCCAGGTATCGCTAAATACCCTGATTACCCTGACCCTGGCGGATAATGGAGAAGGTATCAATCCTGATTCGGTGATTATCACGGTAGAAGGCAATCAAATTTATCAGGGCAATACCGCCGAGTATAACAGTGACAACGGCAGATGCCAGCGCCGCGGCAGCGGATCGCTTTACACCTATACATTTCAGGCGGCCCGGATGTTTAACTATGATCAGGCGGTGGCGGTAACCGTAAACGCGGCAGACCTGGCAGGCAACGTCATGCCAAGCTATACCTATACCTTCCGCACGGAAATGAGAACTTTCGGGGCCAATCAGCTTATCTGCCGAGGCATTCCCGATGACCCCCAGGTATCTGCCAACGCGATCAACGACAGTAGCGGGAATATCTGGGCAGTCATTGAAGTCGGCCAGCCGGGCGGCAGAGATATTTACGTTTACAAATTATCCGCGGGCAAAATTTCGTTCGACCCCGGTGTAAAAATATCCGACAGCACCGCCGACGCGTGCCATCCCACTATCGCCCTGGACAGCAGCGGCAGAATTTACATCTGCTGGCAGGATAACCGCGGGGGGAACTGGGATATATACGGCATGACCTCGGCTGACGGCGCGAATTGGTCCGCGGCTGTCAGAATCACCAACGCGGACAGCGACCAGACCCAGCCGAAACTCGCCGGGGACCCACAACAAAGCGGTTCGCTTTACCTGGTCTGGCAGGATAATCGAAACGGCAATCAGGATATCTACCTGGCGACGCTGAACGGCAATCTAACCGGCCAATCGGAAACCGCCCTGACCAGCGACAGCGCCGACCAGACAACCGCGGCTATCGCCGTCAATAACCACCATACTGTTTATGTAGTGTGGACGGACGAGAGAAACGGTAACGCCGATATCTACGCCGCCGCTTCCAATCTCGGCTGGAACAATATCCCGCTGGTTAAATCCGGCTACGACCAGGCCAGCCCCGCGATAGCGGTAGAACCTGCGAACGGCAAAGTGCATCTTCTATGGACCGACAATACCGCCGGCAACCGAGACATCATGTACGCGGCGACCAATAATCTGGCCGGCGGCCCTCTTGCCGGAACCTGTATTGTCGATGATACTACCGGGGCCGACCAATTCGCCCCGTCCATTGCCCTGGCACCCGGCTCGACGGCAGGGATGAAAATTTTTGCCTGCTGGCAGGATGAAAGAAACTCCAGACCCTCCCATCGGGACAGCGATATCTATTTCGCCGAGCTTGCCGGGAATAACGGGACATGGGCAACCAATATTTTCGTCCCGGATGACGGCGGCTTGGCCTGCCAGAAAAATCCCGTCATCTGCACCAGCTTAAAAGGACAGTCATATCTTTTCTGGATTGATGATCGCGATAAGAGTCCGGGGCTTTACTATACCTGCTCCACGCTGATTCAGGATAAACCTTTGGCGACCGCTACAATCGAGGCCGGCGGCGGCGGCATAGTCGGCGCCCTGCCCGATAATATCCAGGCCCCGGAAGATGTCTCATTGATTATTCCGCCCGGGGCATTCTGGTCGGATGTAACTGTAAATATCTGGCAGGTGGAATATCCTCCATCTTCTTCGGCAGAGCTGGCGATATTAGCTGCTTATGAACTCGGTCCCAGCAGCCGACTGGAATTCACCCTGCCGGTAACGGTAACAATACCCTATGACACCGGCGAAATCGGCGCCGCCAAGGTCGGGCCTTACTGGCTGAATCCGCGAACCGGATTATTGTGCCAATCCGGAATCTCAGACATCCAGGAACTTACGCTCACGGAAACATTAAAAGCGATTCGTTTTAAAACGACGCATTTTTCCCAGTACGTTATCGGACGAAAAGCCAAAAACGCAAAATGACCATGATATAGGTCCCAACCGTACAAATAATACCGTATTAGCTTATTGGGAAAGTTATACTTTTTAACAATTCTTACGGACCTTTTTATGGTCCGATAAATCGCCTTCCTGAACCTTAGCGAAAAATAGCTTGTCAGGCTGACCTCCCGTGCCTAAGAGACGTCGAATAAATACTTTAGGTCTTAAGTCGGTCATTACCCAAGACGATAATTTCCAGAGAGAGAAAATATATTCGCATTCTGTGGAGCGGTAAGGTGGATAACCGAAAATTATTAGTTACGGGCAACCTGGCTCTTTTTTTAATCCTGGGCTATATCATCCTCCGGGCGGTCTCTAATTTCTGCCAGGTGCAAGACCTGTCAACTCCGCCGGCCGCCTCCGGCCAGATGGATACGGCCCGCCATGAGCAAGTAGATGGAACACCGTCTAAAAGCTATTCGAATATCGGTGAAAGAAATCTCTTCCATCCCGCTGCCGAGGCTGGCTCTGCCGAAAGCAAGGAGAACAGACAACATCATGCTGCCGTTGATGATACCGCTTTATTTTGGAACGATTATAAACTCATCGGCACTATCAGCGGCAGTAGCGGCATCGCCCGCGCCATTCTGAAAAACATCAAAGATAATACCACCACCCTTTATAAAATCGGAGACCTCCTGGCCGGGGGATATATTGAACATATCGAGCGGCAGGGGATTATTTTGAACTGCCAAGGCCAAAGGATAAAGATGCAACTTACCATCGGCCAGCCTTTGGATAAACCGTCGGCTGGTCAAGTCGCCGGCGCAGGGGACAAATCCCCGTATAGGGACCGGCCCGAAACCCAGCCGCTGGTTTCAACCGATAATCGTCCCGCCGCCGGGGTGCAAGGTCTGGAAACACTGCTCGATACCGCGGTTGAGGAAAATTTCGACGTCAATAACCAATCCGACATACCCGACCATCAGCCGACCGGACTGCGAATTGGTGATATGGATCAACTCAGCCAGTTCAGCCTGACCGGCCTGAGAACGGGCGACGTAATTCTGGCCATCAACGGCCAACAGGTAAATAGCAAACCAAAAGCCTTCCAGATACTGCAAAAAGCCCGTACCCAGCCGACCCTTGATTTGCTGGTATTAAGAGACAAAGAGGAAATAACCGTATCATTTGCTCAGCAGGAAACCAAATAGCTGACCGGAGATTAACTATAACATTCAGGAATACCTAATGACGACTAAAATAACCAGGCCCAAAAACCTAATCCGGCTGACGGAGGTGCTGCGGGCAGTCTGCCTGATTTGCGCAGCCGGGGTATTGTCCGCTGGATGCCAGGCGGAAAAAAATCAATTACCGCAAAAAACAAATCCTGAGCTGACCGTAAAAATATCACCGGATACCGCGGTACAAATCATCGACCCCAATACCGCGGACAGGCTGAAAAGAAATTCCATAAATTACGTTTCTTCGGAAGAAGATGAGAAAAAAATAACATCCCCGACCGAGGCCCAAACGCCGAATAATTCTCCGGACAATACCCGCGGCGAAACGAAAGGCACTAATGAAATAATCTCCACCGGCAGCGGCTCTCCAGTTGATTCCTTATCCACCGGCCAGTCTCCTGACGAGAGTAACCATTTGACCGGCAAGCCGGTAGAATTATCTGCTCCTGACGCCCACGTACCCACATCGGGCGAGGAGAACAAAAACCCGGCGACTTTGAAGCTGGCGGACCCCAACCTGGCGGACAAACCCGTAACCATCGACTTCGAAAATGTTGATATCCGGGTGGTGCTGGATACCATCGGGCAGATAACCGGCATAAACTTCATGGTTGACGAAAGGGTCAAAGGCACGGTCACCGTGCTTTCCCCCACGCAAATTCGCATGGGCGACTTGTATGAATTTCTCGAATCGATCCTCGCGGTCAATGGTTACGCCGCTATCCCCGGGGGAAATTTCGTCAAAATTGTGCCGCGTTCAGAGGCGGCCAAACAAAATTTAAGGGTGCGAATCGGCAAGGAACCAGCCGATATCCCCCAGGACGACTCATTCATCACCCAGATAATTCATCTGCGCTATGCCGACGCCGGGGAAGTGAGCAATATTCTCAAACCCCTGCTGGAAAGCGGGGCGCAAATGGCCACCTATACCCGAACCAATACCATTTTGATAACCGATACCGGCGCCCATATTCATCACCTGGCGAAAATCATTCATCAATTGGATGTCCAGGGGGCGAAGGAAGAGGTAAGGGTAATTGGACTGGTCCACGCCTCGGCGGCAGCCCTGAGCCGGCAAATAACCGAAATCATGGCAAAAGGCCAAAACGATTTCACCGACAGCCGCCACGGCTCAGCAGGTACGCAACTGACGACTAACCTGAAAATCATCCCCGACAACCGGACGAATTCGCTGATTGTCATCTCCAATTTATCGAACGTAAACACCGTGGCCGAAATCGCCCGCCAACTGGACGTGGAACAGCCGCGGGGCGCTACTATCGCCCATGTCAAGCCCTTAAAACACGCCCAGGCGGAAGAACTGGCAAAATCGCTCTCCGCCGTCCTGGTTAATATGCAGCAAAATAATAACAACCGCGACGGCACTGCGGAAACCCCGCAAAACGTCCAGGTCACCTTCGATACCGGCACTAATTCCCTGATTATTACCGCCTCCGCCCAGGACTATAAGGTTATTGAAAATATTATCGATGAGCTGGATATCCCCCGCGAGCAGGTGCTCGTGGAACTGCGGATAATGGAAATCAGCGAAGATTTATTGCGGGAGATCGGCATCGACTGGTCCACCCTGGATCAGGCGGTCTCGGACCATATCCGCGGCTTCGGCGAAACCAACTTCGGGGTAAAACTAAATTACCTGCAAGGCAACCTGGAAGGCCTGGGAGTCGGCGCCTGGAAAAATATCGGCGGTCAGGCGGAACTGGGCGCTATCCTCCAGGCCCTGGAGAAGATATCCGGGGTGAATATCCTTTCCACCCCCCATATCCTGACCTCCAACCATCATAACGCAACCATTTTCGTCGGAGAAAACATTCCTTACGTGGAGCAGTCGCGCATCACCGAGACCGAGCCATCCCAGCCGACTGTAATCCAGACCTATAAATACAAGGATGTCGGCGTTCGCTTGGATATCACGCCGCACATCAGCCAGGGCGGCATGGTCCGGCTGGAAATCGACAGCGAATTTACCAAGCTGATCGAAAGCGTCACCGGCCTGGGCAGCGAAACTCCTACCACCGCCATGCGTACCGCCAAAACCGCCGTCACCATGAAAAGCGGAGCTACCGTGGTCATCGGCGGCTTGATTCGGGACGACAAGGTCACCCTGGACAAGAAAATCCCTCTGCTGGCGGATATTCCCCTGATAGGCGATCTCTTCCGCTGGAAAAGGTATCGCATGCAAAAAACCAACCTGCTGCTCTTCCTGACCCCGTATATCCTCAGCAAACAGGAAGATTTGGCCCGGATTTCCGATATCAAACGCCAGGAAATGGAAGCCCATAAAAATACGACTGCAAAACTTAATGCTTATTAAGAGAAAAATACCCGCTGAATAATCATGGAAAAAATCGGACAAATATTGTTACGGCAGAGCGCCCTTACCGTGGAGCAGCTAAAGGCGGCCCTGGCCCTGCAGGAACATCAGTCGCCCCGCCGGCGGATCGGACAGATTCTGCTCGAACAAAAGCTTATTTCCCAGGAACAGCTATTACAGGCCCTGGCCGACCAGTGGGAGCTGGCCTACTGTCCGATTATAGCGCCAACACAGTTAGCACCCTCGCTGGTGCGGCGGCTGCCGATCGACTTCCTGCGAAAATTCTCCGTTATTCCGATCCGGATGGCCGCTGCTGACAGCCATCAGCCGGCAACCGCGTCATCGGCGGCGATTGCCATGTCCGATCCCCTGGATACGGCTTCTTATGATGCGGTCGCGAATATCATCGGCAGATCCTGTCCGCGGGTAATATGCCCGCCCGAACAGATCGAGCATGCCATCAGCAGTTGTTACTACAAAAACATCGCCCTGGCGGAAAACCAAACTAACGAGCAGCAGAACGTCACCCACGATGGAGCGGATGATGCGAATCTCGCCACCCAGCCGGAAGACCTGCTCAACATCGCCAATCAGCCGCCGACCATCAAGCTGGTCAATATGCTTTTCTTCCGGGCTATTCAAAGCCGAGCCAGCGATATCCATATCGAGCCTTATGAAGATGAGTTGAAGATCCGCTTTCGCGTGGACGGCGTGCTGCATGATATTTTATCACTGCCGCGTCAGCAAGGCCCTGCCCTGGTTTCGCGGCTGAAAATCATGGCTAGCCTCGATATCGCCGAACGCCGACTGCCCCAGGATGGCCAAAGCCGGCTGCGGATCGGTCAAAAGGAGATGGACGTACGTATATCGACCATTCCCATTTCGAGCGGCGAACGGATTGTCCTTCGCCTGCTGGATAAAGGCGATCATCAGATTACCTTCGATCAGATAGGACTGGACCAAAATACCAGAAACCGCTTCCGGCAACTGATTAATCTACCCTACGGCATAATTCTGCTCACCGGTCCCACCGGCAGCGGCAAAACCACTACCCTCTATGCCGCTCTCAATGAGCTAAACCGTCAGAAGCGAAATATCCTCACCGTGGAGGATCCCATCGAGTACCAACTGCCCGGCGTAGGCCAGATGCAGGTTAAGCCGAAAATCAATCTTACCTTCGCCAATTGCCTGCGCCACATCCTGCGGCAGGACCCGGATATCATCATGGTCGGGGAAATTCGCGATCAGGAAACCGCCCAGATATCCATCCAGGCCTCCCTGACGGGCCATCTGGTGCTCAGTACCCTGCACACCAACGACTCCGCCTCCGCGATTACCAGATTAACGGATATGGGGGTGGAATCCTATCTGATTTCATCTTCACTGACCGCGGTCATGGCGCAAAGACTGCTCCGCACCATCTGCCCGCAGTGTAAATCGCCCTATACGCCGACGCAGGATATATCCGGATTTTGGTCTGACCGCCACAATCAGCCGCCGGCCGATCCGCAGTTTTACCGCGGCAGCGGCTGTGATAATTGTATGCAGACGGGGTACCTCGGCAGGACCGGCATCTTTGAGCTTTTACTTATCGATGATGATATCAAGGAAATGATTACCAAAGGCGCAAGCTGCCATTTGATTAAGGAACATGCGGTAACCAGGGGCATGGTCTCCTTGCGGACCAGCGGCCTGATGAAGGCTTGGGCCGGTGAAACAACGATAGATGAGGTTCTAAGGGTCACCCAGGATAATGTGATAACCGAATTTGAGGCACGGGAATATGACAAAGCTGCCTTACAATAACTCATGGGAGAATGATCTGCCCGGCGGCATTACGGTCCTGCCCGCTCGTCCGCAGGAGCCGGCGGGGAGAAAATCCGTCAGCCCTAATCAGCGTTCGGCTGATAAACCTTCCGCCACCGCCGCCCGCCGGGACGCGCCTGCCGCATCTCGTGATATCCTGCGGCGGGTCAAAACTACAGATATTTCCATAACTACCAGACAACTATCCACGCTCTTACATGCCGGCATGCCGCTCGTGCCGGCCCTGTCCGCCCTGGCGGAACAGTTAAAAAACACCTTGCTGGGCGAGGTCGTCCGGCAAATCCGCGGCGAGGTAAACTCCGGCAGCACCCTCGCCGACGCCCTCCAGCAGCATCCGGCGATATTTTCTCCGCTGTATATTAATATGGTCCGGGCGGGAGAGGCCGGCGGCTCACTGGAATTAATCCTTCTCAAACTAGCGGACCTGCTGGATAAGAAGGCCCGGTTGACGGGGCGGGTCAAGTCGGCGGTGACCTATCCTGCCTTAATGGCGGCAGCGGCGGTCGGCGTAATTATATTTTTGATGACTTTCGTTATCCCCTCGATAACGAAAATCTTTATCGAGCTGAACCGTCCCCTACCCTGGCCCACCACTTTGTTAATCACCATCTGCGCCTTTCTCCGGGATTATGCCGTTATCCTGGCGATATTGTTCTGTCTGGCGATTTTTCTGGTCATCACTTACCTGAAAAGCTCCGCCGGCAAACTCCGCTGGGACCGTTTGAAATTGCGGCTGCCCATGTTCGGCCCGCTCCTGCTGAAAACGGAGACCTCGCGACTGGCCCGCATGCTGGCTATTCTGCTGGGCAGCGGCATTTGCATCCTTAAGGCGCTGGAGATTGTCACCGGTATTATTCAGAACCGTTATATTGTTAGTAACCTGCGGAAAGCCCAAACCGCCATCGAACACGGCAGCACCATTGCCGACGCCCTGAAAAAGGCTGCGGTGTTCCCCCCGATCTTATACCACGCCGCCGCCACGGGTGAAATGAGCGGTAATATGGAGCAAATCTTGACCGATATCGCCGAGGGCTACGACAGCGAAATTGAAAATACCGCTCAATCGCTTACCGCTCTGCTCGAACCGGTTATCCTCCTGGTGATGGGGGCAATTGTCGGCCTTATAGTATCAGCGATATTACTGCCGATCTTCGAAATCAACCAGGCGCTTTAAATTTAGGGAGTACGAAAACGCCATGAAAAGAGAAAGAAAATTTAAAACCGGCTTTACCTTAATCGAGCTGATGATCGTGATTGTAATCCTGTCCCTGCTGGCTACGATTTTAATGCCGAAAATCCTCAATCGACCGGAACAGGCTAAAAGGACCAAGGCCCTGCTGGAAATTAAAAACATCGAATCCGCCCTGGCCTTGTTCAAGACTGACACCGGCCGATTCCCCACCACCGCGGAAGGTCTGGCGGCCCTGGTGACCAATCCGGGCGTCAAAGGTTATAACAACGACGCTTATCTGGATAAAATCCCCCTCGATCCGTGGGGCAATCCTTATGTTTATCTGTCACCGGGCGTTCATAGTAAATCGTATGATCTAAAGTCCTGCGGCAAAGACGGCGAAAACGGCGGCGACGGTGACGACGCCGATATTGAAAACTGGAACCTTGACTAGGTGCGGCGACTAAGCCATGAATAATTTGATAAATACAAATTTTCATAAAACATCGGCCTTTACTTTAATCGAGGCGCTGGTAGCCTTGGCCGTGGTCGGCATTGCCCTTGTAGCTCTGCTGGGTCTGCAATTAACCAGCATCAACCTGACCCAGCGGGCCGATACCGGCGTCCAGGCTGCCTTACTGGCGGAGGAAAAAATGGAAGAGTCGCTGGCCGGTGGTTATTCTCAAATCGGCCCAGCTTCGGGAACCGTCCGCCGGGACAACTGCGAACTCCGCTGGCAGAGAACCGTCGCCGCTCCTCACCTGCCGCAACTGCAATCCAGTAAAATTAATGATTTGCGCGAGGTTAACGTCCTGGTTAGCTGGCAGGACGGCAGCCGCCGCAATCAATATAAGCTCTCCAGCCTCGTGGCCGATTCATCCCTCACAGCTTCTCCAACCACGGAAGGGATATTGCCATGAAACATCACCGGCTGACAACCGGCTTTACCCTGCTGGAGATTCTGGTCGCCCTGGCGATTATGGCTCTGATAGTCACCGCGGTTTACGGTACGTATCAGTCTGCGGCCCAGTCCGCCCGGAAATGCCAGGCCCGGCAGACATCCCGCCAACAAGGATGGTCGCTGCTCGCCCAGATAGCCCGGCAGATTCGCTGCTCCTGCCTGCCGCCGGCCTTCTGGGAAAATCAAGATTTTACCGGCGGCGCTGCCCTGGTAAATAATAACTCGCAAATCCGGCATCCATTATTTGAGGGCAGCAGCGATTCGCATCGAGGCAATCTCCTGCATCTGGCTACTACTTCGCCTTTAATGCCCGATCCCGACACCGGTCTGGGTATCTATGAAGTAGCATATCGGCTGGACAACAATCACACCTTATACTACCAGCAGCGATTGTTAACCCCGCAATCCGACTCGGTGAAAAAAAATAATAGCTGGATAGCGATCGCCGATGATATCGACGCCATTGAGCTGGCCTTTTTCGATGGAAATCGCTGGCGTGACAACTGGAGCAGCGACCAGGACAGCAAATTCCCTCAGGCCGTTAAATTAAAGATTGTTTTTAATAACGATTCCAACCGGGATGCCTTTAATACCACAACGATGATACCAACGACGGTGCTCCGCGGGGCTAGCCCGGAAAACACGGTTTCGCAAAGCAACCATAATATTATGCATCTTATCCGGAATAAATAATTCGATGTGTTATAAAATTACAAATAACCGCCCTTGCGGCTTTATCCTCATTACCGTCTTACTGGTAATTGCGCTGCTATCCGTACTGCTTCTGGAGTTCAACTACGAATCGCGACGAGCGGTCTATGCCGCTAACAATTATAAATTAGCTGACCAGGCCCGCTACTGCAGCCGATCCGGCCTGAATATCGCTATCGCCGCTCTCGCCAAGAATTCCAACCTTGATACCAACGATTTTTTGCGTCAACTGGCCCAGGAAAATAAACCCATCGCCCTGTCCGACGGCTCCTGTACAATTTCCGTCACGGACGAAGGCGGCAAAATAAACGTAAACCTGCTCAAAAAGCCGGACGGCTCTCTCGACCAGCCCTGCATCGAGCAGTTGCTTCGCTGCATCGATTCCCTCAGCCGTCATGCGCAGGGGAACACCATGATCGACTATAGTATCGTCCCCGCTTTGATTGACTGGGTCGATACGGATGATGAGATAACCTATTTGCCCTTTATTCGCGACCGCAATCAAGGCGCGGAATCCAGCTACTACCAGTCCCTGGAAACGCCTTACCTCTGCGGCAATCACCCCCTGACCGCCCTCGATGAGCTGCTGCTGGTCAAGGGTTTCCGCACCGCCATATCAAACCCCAGCCTTGATAATTCGCCATCCGGCTGCGGCGGCAGTTTAGATAATTTCCTTACCGTCTATGGCAGCGGGAAAATCAATATCAATCACGCCGACGCCCGGGTCATCGAGAGCCTGTCCGACAGCATAACCAGCGGCTTGGCTCAGCTAATCGTAAATAGAAGGCTCAAAGAGCCTTTTACCTCCACCGCCCAGTTACGCGATATCCCCGGTATGACTGACGCGATATACAGTTCTATCAGCGAGTATATAACCACGGAATCGGACCAAAAATTTTATACCGTTATTGCCCGCGGCGTCGCCGGCTCAGCCCAATGCACTATCAAAGCGGTGCTGGGAATAAATCACGCGGATAAATATGTCGAGATAATTAATTATCGGGAATTGTAATCCAACTGGAAAATTTTAATTCCAGTGTATATTGCCTTAGAAAACAGGATTAAATAATGGCGAAAAGATGCATTGGCATTGATATCAGCGGCACCTGGGTTCGAGCCATCCAGATAAGCCGCCAAAAGAACCTGTTCCACGTGGAACACGTTTTCAATTGTCCCATGCGCCGCCGCGGCGACTCGCCCGCCCGGATGCTGCAAGCCCTTATCGAGCATGGCTTTGATCGCCGCTGTCCCGTTGCCGTCGCTTTGCCGCATGACGCGGTTTTTCTGCGGAGCATCGAAAAACAGCTTATCCATCTTGACAATATCGGCGAAGAGTTAAAATCAAAGATTCAACTCGTCAGCCCCGTCTTTAGCGACGATATGCTTTATAGCGTCCTACCGGCACCCGCTGATGACGGCAATTCCCCATCCATACTCGCGATAACGGATAACAGCGCCCGGCGGAAAATATTGACGCTGCTCAGCGAAGCCGATATCCGCTGTGATCTGCTCGATGCCGCCATTTTCGCCGTCCATACCGCCGTGACTATAAATCATCCTGAGACAGCCGCGCAAACCGTCATCCTGCTTTACGCGGACAGCTCTCACTTTTTCATAGCTCTGACTAAAGCCGGTCGGATTCTAACCAGCCGGTCTTTTCCCTTGAATACCGGTTCTGCTCATTCCAGCGATGACAGTTCCGGCGATCTGACGAGCCGGTTGCTGCGGGAAATTCAGCTTACCTGGCAGGCGGCTTACAACTGCCCCATCCCGGAGAATATCCCTATTTACACCGCCGGTCACGCCAATGACTATACCAATCTTTTCACCGAGCTGGAGAATCGTTTAAAAGGCAAAGTTATCGAGGTCGATCCCTTCGCCCATCTCACCTGCCCCGCCCAGTATCACGACGATTATACTATCTGCCTGGCGGAAGGGTTAGCCTTAAGACTCCTGGCGACGCAACAAACCACGGGCGTTAATTTTCTCCGTGATCCGGTCAATTCTGCCCACCGGTGCAAGCCTCCGCGGCGACAAAAACGCATTTTGATCGTTCTCCTGACAGCTATCGTTTTAGCCTATGTCTCGGGAATCGCCCTGCAGCGAAAATTTTTGGAGATAAAGTACGGGCAAATTAAAAGTCAGATTCGGACTATTTTCCGACAAACGCTGCCCGAGGAAAAAAATATTGTCGATGAACAAGCCCAACTGGAATCGCACTTACAGTCTGCTCGCCGGGAATACGAGCTTTTAGCCGGTTTTTCCGCGCAGCGTCCGGGCCCGCTGCAAATTTGGGAGCTGATTAACCGCAACACTGCCCCGAACCTTGGCATACTTATTGACAGTTTACGGATCGACGACCAAGCCGTCCAAATAACCGCCCATGGTGATTCCTTTAATTCGATCTGGACCTGGCAGCAGCGTCTTGGGCGCTTGCCCCAGTTTGCCCGCGTGGAGATTCTCAACCCCGGCAAAGACCTCCCCGACGAAAAGGTCCACTTTACCGTTCACCTTACTTTAGCCGGTGGGGAGGAAAAATGATACAACTAACCACCCGAGAGCGTCAGCTGGCTTTTGGTCTGCTGATTGTTGTTTGCCTTTGGGCACTTTACGGGCTTTTTATCAAGCCCACCAACCAGCGGCTCAAGACCCTGCGCCGCGTCGTGCCCCAAAAAAAGTTGGCCTTGCAGGAATTATCTGATAAAAGTCGCCAATTAACCCTCTTGCGGGAAAAAACCGCCGTCCTCAAAACAACCATCGCCGCAGCCAATAGCGGTTCGACTTTACTGCCTCACCTGGAAAACTCTTTGGAAAAATGCCGCCTCACCCCCAAGGCCAGCCTGGACTGGTCCTCGCAGCCTTTAGGAACGGATTATTGTGAGAGGATAGTAGCCCTGAAATTAAACCAAATCACTCTGCCTGAACTGACTGGCTTTATCAGCCGGGTCCAATCCGACCCGGCCCATATTAACATCAAAAGTATCGGCATTCAGAAAGCCCCCGCCGCCTCGGACCTGCTCGACGCCGAAATTCAATTCTCCGCCCTCGAGTATAATAATGCCGCCGCTCAAGGCTGACCGACCCAATACCTGTCCTAATTATCTGCCATTATTATGAAACGATTAATTTATTTACGAAGATTGACATTTATTGCCAATCAAATTTCAGCAAAGGCTGCTTTATAAATCAAATAGCGTTTTATCTTTTGGTAATTTCGGAGGCCAGAAAGTTCCGAGAACAAGCCACTCATTGTATGGGTGTCGGGTGCCCATAAAAAACCTAGTGTCTTTGTCTTCTCTGCATATTTCTTCGAAAAATCTATGCTTAACGCTCTGGACTGCTTCATCTTCAGATCCCAACCGTTCACATTCCTTCAAGAAAAGAACGCCCAGTTCCCAATCTAAATTCATTATTTGATGAGGTTTTTTGCTATCTTCACATTCAAAAATATACTGGAACTTATAGGGTATTTTTCTCAAAGGTTTCTGTTCGCCAAAAAGCCTCATTTGTGACCATAACGACTGGTATTTTGGGGGCCAATTTCGTTCTGTAGGTATTCCTTTCAATTCAAGAACTCTATTCGGACGAACTATTCCCAGTGACATTCGTTCTGATTTATAGAGATTTTCAAGTTGATTAACACTATAATGGGGTAATTTATCGATAAATTCGCGTCTTTTGCGCCACTTATCTTTTGGCGAAATGGGTTCACCGAATAACCGGATGGAGCGCAAGTCTGGTTCACGACTTTCAATCCGTTTGTCGGTACCATGTCCCCATGGTGCAAGGGCAACCTCAATCCACTGCCATTTTCTGAACTGTTGCTTCTTTGGTAAATTTCTATAGTCGACAGGATAAAGCCTTACCCATTGTCCCGTTTTAGTAATACCAGCCGTACAAACCGTCTCCTGATGTTTTTGTGATGGATGGGGATATGTCAAGACAGTAATAAGTACTTTGGTTAGTTCATAATCCGACTTCATTATCCTATCCCAGGTGGCGTATTATCATGCCTGTTTTATGAGATATCATGTTCGCTAATCGGCTTCTATGACATCTTGTAGGATCGGCCTCCAAACACATTAAAGCTGTTGGACGTTCAGTTATCATTTTAGCAACCTGAATGACGGTCTCCGATTCGGAAGTTAATATTTCTTTCTCATATTTAGCAAATAATTCTTCATAATCATATTTAGATTTTAGGCACTGCCGCCACTTCGATGGAATTCCCAGCTGAGGAAAATGCATATACTCAATCTGGACTTTGCTGCATAATCGTGCCAATGTTCTCTTGTGAAAACCGTACCTTCGTGCTACCGGATTATTTCTTATATCAATAAGCCGTTGTATCCCATCGCTAATCAAATTATTCAAAAAACCATCAACAAGTAAACCTTCATATCCTATAGTGAAAACTGCAACAGGTGCAACTGGCCGAATTTCAAGTTTCCGAATATTACTATTCACAGTAAACCACGGAAATTGTTCATATACATAGTCCGTCAAAGCCTTCCGTGTCATATTTTGAAACCGCTGAACTATACACTTAACATCTTCGAGTACGCATTGTGATAGATTATCAGTAGGATGAACCACATCTTTTACTATATGCCAAGTATTATTTCTGTCTGCCAGAAACCCATCATGTACCAATGTATCGATTTCTCTATAAAGACAAAATGAGAACGGTCCCCATTTATAAGGTAAAAACTGATAGAAAGAAGATCCCCCTCGGGAAAATGTCTCATGGGCAAGCAAGAAAGCCCACTTTGTAATCTCCAAACGAGTCACCGGCCGTCCAGCATTTTCCATCATGTACAATATCGATTTCTGTCGATTTAACATAATCTGGGTTAGCCGTGTCAATAGATAATATATAAATTTATAATATTATATAAAATCGTCAGTTGTGTTTGCAAAACTTGAACTTAAATCCTTATCAGCCAGTCTTTTCCCAAGCAATTATCCGCATGCCACAACAGTGGCATTCCCGAAGTCGCATAATCTACCATCTCCAGGTGGCACAGGTATATATTACCCGGAAATACTACCATCTGCAATAGCGGCATTTCAGTCCGCGTTGATCGTCGATTGTCTTCTTGGAGTTCAAACTCTTAATAGTTGTCTCTGCTTTTGAATATCCGGAAGTCGTCATACAGGATTAACCGACCAGCATATCGCTGTTTAGGGCTCGCTTACCGGATGTAGCTCAATACCCTCCGGCACATTCGACCCTCGGCCCAATTCACTATACTGTATATACCCGTCGCCCGAGGCTTCCTTGGCAAATGTCAAGCTGCCGATATTCCAGGCTGCTATCTCGCTTTCGTGAAAACATTCTCCATTTACCCCGCTTATCCTGAGCGAGCCGAGCGAGAACTTATTGCCGGCGAAATCTTCCTCCTGCCCGGCCAGTTCCGTCAAATCAGCGGCGCAGCCGAGCCACAAGGCCGAATGGTTCAGCTTCCCCGCTTTGATATTGCCGACACTGCCGGCTATATCCCAAAAAGCTCCGTCAATTGCCCCCGATATCGTCGCTCCCGCCAACGCCCGACCGCTCGGGGAATTATCACCGCTAAGTGACATATCCGCCTGGAAATCGCCCTCCAGCGCCGGCTCCACTCTTTTATCACCCTTAACGAGCAATATCCCCAGCCAGGGCGCCGCTATCACGTCCGATTGGCCGTCGCTATTGAGCCACTCCGCCGCCTTGATGGATTTTATCGGCAAAAACGGCGACTCGACGCTTAAATCCGCGACCCGATTGACACTCATCGTCAGGGAACTTTTGCCGTCGCTCGGCTGGCCGTAAATAGCGATAACATGACCCTGGCTGCCAGCGCCCGTAACGTCGCGGAGGGTTAGTTTTAGCAAAATGCCGTTAACCAGAATATTCCCCCATAAATCGGTGGTCTTGGCGGTGATACAGTTAAGCGAGCCGTTCAGAACCATAATATCGCCCACGCTGGTAGCGGATCCGGCACCTTTGGTACTGATTACCAGCGCGCTTTTCTCGTCGGTATCATGCAGATACACGATCGCCAGTTCCGGCCCGCCGTCTATTTCTCCCCACCCGCCGCGCAGGCTGAACGTTACCTCCACCGCCTTACTGTCTAAAACGGTCAATTTCACATTTTTCCGCGTGGCGAATTCCCCGAACCGCCAGGCCATTTCATATTCATCTCCGACTACCACGTTGCTTTTATAGCTTGCGTCGCTTTCCGCGACCATCTCGTCGGCATCGATCTGCGCCAGCAGAAAATAATTCCCCGCCGCCGCACTGGCGGGAACCACCCCTTTAACCTTATACATCCTGGCTTCATTGGGATCCAGATTAACCGGCTTGTTAACCAACTGACCGATTAGCGGGTCGGCGGCGTCCAGATAGTTATTTGTCGATAGATAAAGATTGATATCCATCCTGCCGACCGCCGGTATATTGCCCGCATTCACCGTGACAACTTCGACCTGTACTTTATCACCCGGCACCAGGGGCTGCGGCAATATCACCTGCCCGAACTGTCCCACCAGGTCTGGCCCGTCCGGTACTGCCATCTCATACGCTCCCATATCGACGCCGCTGCCGATGATCCGCTCACTACCGGCGATATCACTTGCCAGGCCCACAACCTCACTATCATCTCCGATATTGCGGCAGGGCGAATCTTCCCGCAGTCGATAGTCCCCTTCAACCCAGACATCGTCATCCCAGTAACCTTCGCCCACAAACCGCGGTTCTGCCGCGATATTTCTATTTCCCGCCGCCAGCACTGATGCTGCGGTATGGGGATCGAAATGCACCACTCCCTCTTCGATATCGCTGTAGAGTATCTGCGGCTCCGCCGTTTCATCGACCAGTGAGATTTGTGGCCCTACTCCCTCGGCTTCCATCAGCTCGTTGCCCCAGATAACGCAGTTAATCATATTGATATTGGTATCGAGATAGCCTCGCATGCCGCCGCCGTATAACTGCGCCCGGTTGCCCAGGACATCACAGTTCAATAGCGCCAGATTACTGTACGCGCCGTACCCCCCGCCGCCGTAGCTGCCCGCCCAATTGCCGCTGATTATACTGTTGACCGCATTTACTTCGCTGTCGTCGCAGTAGAACCCGCCGCCGAAATAATCGGCGATGTTACCGCTTACCACGGAGCTTTCCAGATTGACGCTGCTGCCGCCTTCGCAGGAAATCCCCCCGCCGATACTGCCCGCCGCGTTCTCGATGATCCGGCAGTTGCGGATAATGGGATTGCTCCCCAGTTGGCAGAATATCCCGCCGCCGTTATGCGTCGCGGCATTACTCTTGATAACGCAATTGCTGATCTTCGGGCCGCTCGCCCAGCAGAATATCCCGCCGCCGTAGTTCGCGTAGCCGCCGGTAATGGTCAGCCCATCCAAAACCGTATTGGCGTCTTCTCCGCTTTGAAATATCACCCCGCAATGTAATTGCCCAGCCGAGCCTTGGGCGTCGATGACGGTGGCCGCGATTACATTAGGATCATTCGGATCGCTGCTGCGAACGGTGATTGACTTGCCCGAAAAATCCACATCGCCCTCATAGATCCCCGGCTCGACAATTACCACATCACCTGCGTCGGACGCGTCAATCGCCTGTTGAATAGTGCTATACTCTCCGTCGGGAACCCGCCGCACCGCCGCCCCCGCGGAGTTTGGATATCCCCATAAAAGGCTCACACCCGCCATCATGCTTGCCGTCAATGCAAGTACTCGTGCAGACTTTTTCTTTAACCTGATCGGCATCTTTCGCCTCAGCCAATATTATTCGATTAACACGACCCCCAAGTTAAATTTCGCAGATTATTTATCGAATCTCGCCCCTTATGATTCATTCTTACTTTCACACCTTCTTATTCTTCTCTTTCACCTGCTCACCTGTTCAACTGTTCTACTGTTCTCACGCAGCGCCGCCTTCCCACTTTCTCACCTTCTGACTTTCTTACTTTCTTACTTTCTCACCTTCTTACCACATTAGAGCCAATGTTGCGCCAGAAAAAAGTACGAAAGCACACCAATACTTTCTTAGCCTATTTATAATAATCGGACAAATCCTGCCGGCAGGATAACAGGCAAAATTTTTTATTTGGACAAGCGGCTCGAAAAATTATAGTTTGGGATCATGGCTGGCATTTTAGCGGACAAAATCGCCTTAATTACCGGCTCATCCCGCGGCCTGGGCCGGTCTATCGCCCTTTCGCTCGCCGGTGCCGGTGCCGGCGTGGTCCTCGCCGCCCGCAGCCAGGACAACCTGGCCCAAGTCGCCTGTGAGATTGAGCAACAAGGTGGCAAAGTTGCCGCCGTCATTCCCACCGACCTGGCCGACGAATCCGCCATCGACCATTTGGTCGATTCCGTAGCCGAAAATTGCCGCCGTCTTGACATCCTCGTGAACAACGCCGCTATCGCCTTCGCCGCTCCCCTGGAAAAAACCTCCACCCGGGACTGGGACCGCTGCCTGGCGATAAACGCCCGTGCCCCTTTTATCTTAATCCGCCGCGCCCTGCCCCTGCTTCGCCGGGCCGATCCCGGCTATGTCATCAACATTTCCTCGGTGGTCGGCGTAAAAGGTTATGCTTATCAATGTGCTTATACCGCCTCCAAGCACGCCCTCCGCGGCTTGTCCATCGCCCTGGCCCATGAATTAAAACCGGAAAATATTCGCGTTCACGTCATTTGTCCCGGCGGCATTGATACCGACATGGTCCGCAGCGTCCGACCCGACATCAAAAAAAGTGACCTCATCGCCCCCGAGGAGATTGCCGAGCTGGTCCTTTACCTCACCACCCACCAGGGCCAAGGCATCATCGACGAAATTCACCTCCGCCGCCTCTCCTCCGAACCCTGGTTCTAAGTAAGTACTTTTAGTACTCTCGCTTTGGTCCAGCCAAAATAACGGTCAAAAAACCTCGCTTTATAGGCCTTTCACCCGCATTTTAATCGCATACAGGGCGGTCCTCGCGGTGATGAACAGCGTATCCTTATCTACCCCGCCGAAGCACAGGTTCGCCGGCTGCTGCGGAACTTCTATCGTTTCGATCTTTTCCCCCCGGCTATTGTAAACGGAAACTGCCTTGCCGGTCAGATACACATTGCCCCGGTTATCGATCGTCATCCCGTCGGAGCCGGCCGCCGCGAACAGTTTTTTATCGCTCAATGTCCCGTCCGGATTAATCTGATAAACGTACGTCTGTTTGCTCGCGTTATCCGCCACGTAAAGCGTTCGGCCGTCCGCCGTCCCAATCAGGCCGTTGGGCCGGACCATATCATCGACCACCCGCGTCAGCTTGCTCCTGTCCGGCGAAAGGTAATACACATGCTCCCCGTCCTGCTCCAGATTATCTCTCTTGCCGTAACGCGGATCGCTGAAATAAATCCCGCCCTTCTTATCCACCCACAGATCGTTGGGACTATTCAGTTTTTTACCGTCGTAGCTATCCGCCAGTACTGTCTCCTTCCCGCTCGGATCGATACATGCTAATCTGCGGCTATTTTTGCCTTCGCACATATACAATATCCCTTCTTTATCGAAATACAACCCGTTCGCCCCGCCGGAATCTTCGCGGAACGTGCTCAGCTTCCCTTCCACCGACCATACATGTATGCGATTATTGGGAATATCGCTGAAATAAACATTGCCTTTACCGTCTCTCGCCGGCCCTTCGGTAAACTGAAATCCCTCCGCCAGCTTTTGCATTTCCGCCCCGCCGGCGATTACGCTTTCCGGTTTCGCCGGTTCGCCCCCGCCGGCATCAGGGCTGGCTATGCAATATAGATTTTTCCCCGTGCGAATAAATAGCCGCCCACCCGCAACCGCGATCGTCGATTTACAGGGTCCTTCGCCCATCTCGATTCTGCTTAATTCTTTGTACTCATCCCCTGCCGCCAGCACCACGACCTGGCCGTTCTCGTTAATGCAGTAAATTTTGCCGTCCGCCCCCGTCGGCGACGCCCGAAACACCGCCGCGCCGCCCAGCTTCTCCTGCCACTTCTGATTGCCGCTCTTCGCGTCCAGGCAGGTGAGCACCTTTTTCACCCCGTTAAGAATATATACATTTCCCTGATAGTAGAGCGGGCTGCACACATCCGCTGTCAGTCCCTCATACTTCCACAAGGCCTCCTGCATATTTCTTGTGCCCTCACCTGCCGCTTTGACGGCCAGCAGCGGTCGGTACCGCGGCAAGTTGGCATAAATCATTTCCCCCGCTATTGCCGGCGTCGCCACCAGCCGACAGTAGTTTTCATGCTCCGGCAGATAATCCAGCCGCCATAGCTCGCTGCCATTTTGCGGATCATGACCGGTAAGCAGATCACCGCCCATCACGATTATCTCTGCCTGCTCTTTACCTTCATATACTATCGGCGTGGTGTATGACTCCCGCGACTCATCTATCGCCTGGCTGGTCCGCGTCTGCTTCCAGATATTTTTCCCTGTCACCTTATCCACCGCCAGCACAAACGCGTCCAGCTCTCCCGCTTCACTGTCTGCTCCCCGGTACGGCTTGGTTCGCCGCAGCACCATCACTACAATTTTATCCTGATAAATCAGCGGACTGCTGCTGTAACCATATTTGACCGCTAAACTGCCGTATTCTTCCGCCAGGTTCCGCTGCCACAATTTACGGCCTTCATAGTCGAAACCGGCGATAGCTCCGTTGCCGTAGAGAAAATACACCCGCTCACCGTCCGTTACCGGCGAAGGTGAAGCCGAATTATTGCTGCCGGGAAATTCCTCTGTCGTACTGGTAATTTCCTTTTGCCATAACACCTCTCCTTTCGCCGCGTCAATGCAGATGCCCAAAAGCGTGTCACTACCCTTTTGGGTGGAGCTGACAAACACCCGCTCACCCCAGACAATCGGCGTAGCCGCACTTACGCCCGGCAGTGGTACTGACCACCGCACATTTTCGGTTTCGCTCCAACTCGTCGGCAGATTTTTCTCTTCGCTGCTGCCGTTCTGGTTTGGCCCGCGCCACTGCGGCCAGTTTCCCGCCTGCACCAGCCCCGCCAGTAAAAGCAAACCCAGCAAAACAATTTTCCATCTGAACTTCATCATTTCATCACCTCAAAAGTATAATCACCTGCGCCTACCTCGCAGATTGCTGCGCCTTCTTCCATCCGCAGAAACTCCACTTCATCTGCCTTCGTTATCGCCCGGCCGCTTTCGGTCACCCCCTTAATATCATCAGCCGGCAGGTAAACCGTAGCGGTGGTATTTACCGGCACGCTTATCCGCAAGGTAAAATTACCGTCTGTCTTTTGCCATTCGCTGCGGATTACGCCGTACATCGAGTTATGACTAGCCTTCACCCACTGCAGCTCGCCCACCGGCTGGGGATGAATAACAATATGTTTAAACGCCGGCTCATCCGGATCGACCTGGATCCCCGCCAGATATTTATAGAACCACCCGCTGATATCGCCGAACATTACATGGTTCAGCGAGCCTTCCGTATCCGTCCAGTCTTCCCACAGATTGGTCGCCCCTTTAGCGATCCAGTCGCCGTAACCGGGAAACGTCTTTTGGGTAGCCAGCCGGTATGCTACTTCATGTTCGCCGTTTTCGCTGAGGGCATTGAAGATATACTTCGCACCCAGGATCCCCACATCCAGATGGTAATCCGTCTGCTTTACCTTCTGGACCAGTTGTTCGACCACTTTTTGTTTCTCTGCCGCCGGCGTCAATCCCTGATACAACGCGCAGCTCAACGCCGTCTGGCTGCCCCCGTCATATACTCCGTCTCCCTTATAGAAGGTCTTATTGAAAGCCTGGCGTATCTCTTCCGCCATTCGGCTATATTTTTCCGCGTCTTCCTTTTTGCCGATTAAACGGGCCGCCTCCGCGACTATCCGGCTGTCCACGTAGAAATACGCCGTCGAGGTTACTGTCCGCGGCGTTCGAGACTTGAAGAACACCCAGTCGCCCAGACCCATATCCAAGATATAATCTTTCGCGTTCGCCGCCAGGTAGTCCACGTATCGTTTCATCCCCTCGTAATGCCTTTCCAGCACCCCCACGTCTCCGCGATACTGATATAAATACCAGGGTATCAGCAGATACGCGCTGCACCAGCCTGGGCCGTTGCCCCAGCTATAACCCCAGCCGCCGGTGGGCACGATTGCCGGCAGTTGCCCATCTGCCTGTTGTGCGTCGTCAAAATCGTTTATCCATTTCGTATAGCCCGCCGCGTTCTCAAAATTGTACATCCCCATCTCCGCCGCGAGCTGCGCGTCGCCCGTCCATCCGTTCTTTTCCCGCTGCGGGCAGTCGGTCGGATACCCGTAATAATTACTCCGATATGACCACAGCGACATCTGCTGTATCTGATTGAGCATCTCGTTGGAGCATTCGAAGCTGCCGGCCCCGCCAAACGCCGTATGCGCCACGCACCCTTCCAGACTATCCCGCGTTGCCCGGCCGGGAAATCCGGTTACCTCCACGTAGCGAAATCCGTGATAGGTAAACCGGGGTTGCCATTCTTCTACGCCCTGCCCTTTGAGGATATAGGTATCCGTTTGGAATGGCCCCTGAAAAACATACCGGTCAATCCGGGACCGTTCGATCATCCCCTCGCTGTCCACTCGTTCGCTGTAACGCATCTGCACCCTGCTGCCCGACGGACCGGATACCTTTAGCCGGCACCACCCCGCGAAGTTCTGACCCATATCGAAAACATACACTCCGGGCTTTGGTTCCGTCAGGGCCGCCGGCTTGATCTTTTGCGTCACCTTGATCGCCGGCATCATCTGGGCACAAAGCTTACCTTTCGCTGCCGCCGCGACCTGCGCCTTTTTCCACCCGGCGTCATCATATCCCGGCCGATCCCATCCTTCCTTCTCGCGCCGGGCGTCATACTCCTCACCGTTGCGGATACCGTCGTAGATTATCGGCCCGGTTGATCCTCGCCAACTGTCGTCGCTGGATATCGTCTCTACGCTGCCATCCACGTATTCCACCCGCAGGTTCAGCAGCATCTTCGGCCGGTCTCGCCAAACCGCCTGATCGAAATCCCACGTCGCCCGAGTATGCATATCATACCACCCGCTGCCCAGCATCACTCCCACCGCGTTTTTACCCACACGCAGATGCTCGGTTACATCATAGCTCACGTACAGCGCCCGCTTGTCATAACGGGTGAACGCCGGGTCCAGCTCATGATCACCCACCTTCCCGCCGTTGAGCCGCAGCTCATAATAGCCCAGACCGCAGATGTAAACGCTGGCATTACGGAACGGTTTCGTTATCGCAAACTCCTTACGCAGCATCGGACTGGAATATTTTTGCCGCCACTGCTCGATATATGGACGGGCCGTATCTTGCCACGGCTCGATATCGGCCCCGCCCAGTACCCGCGCCATGGGCCAATTGGCGTCATCGAACCCCGTCTCAGTCCAGCCTGCTGCCTGCTCGTTATGGCTCCGCCAGACCCCGATACTCCGCCCTCTATCCGTCGAAACTATAATATCACTGCCCTTTGCCAGCGCAATCGCCGCCTGCCCGATTATGCCCGCCGGACCATTCGCCGGATGATTCGCCTCTACTGCTAATACGTTCTTACCCACTTGCAGATACGGCGTAATTTCCACCACCTGCGGCTCTTTCCTGATTTGCTCACCCCCTGGACTTTCCGCCGCCTTTTTACCATTCACGTACAGGACATAATTTCCATCCGCCGCCATCATCACCCCCGCCCATTTAATTGTATCATTTTCTGGTATTTCGAAACTCCGCCGAAAGTACCGCACCCCCGCCGGCGTCTCCATCCGTGAGCCGCCGTCCGGGTGCCAGATCCACTGGCAATGCCTCAAAGTCATCGCCGGTTTATCATCGTCGCGTTTAATCGGCTGGACAAAACCAATCCACTTACCTTGCCATTCATTTGGTCCAAGGATGCCCATCGACCACATCGCCGGCTCGCTCCAGCCGCTCGGCTCGCCCACCTTATCCCAGATTCTCACCTTCCAGTAGCACCGCTGAAACGACTTGAGAGCTTTACCCTGGTAGGCCACTTGAATGGACTGGTCACTATCCACCTTGCCGCTGTCCCACAAATCACCATGGTTTGTTGCCAGCTTTTCCTTATCGCTCGCCACCAGTACCTGGTAACCGCTTTGCCTTTGACCGCGCTGAGCCGATTCCATAACCCAGCTCAGCCGGGGCTGGATCGCGTCGATCCCCAACGGATCAGCCAGATACTCGCACCGCAGACTTTTGACCGTCACTGCACTTTCGCCAACTGCCGTGCACCCGGATAATGCCGCCGCCATCCCCACCGCCCAAATCTTTAACCATTTATTCATCTGCCTTCTCCCTAATCATTCAGTGATTATTATTTACGGCAATCTTTAAAACGTCATTGCGAGGAGCATAGCGACGAAGCAATCTCTTTCCTTTGCGTCTTAGTGTCTTGGCGGGATAAAAAAGTATTTCTTCTCCAACCGGGCGACAGACACCATCACGTACTATCCTTCACCAAGCAATCTAAACTTTTAATTTTTAACTGTAACTTTTAACTTTACCTTTTTAACTTTTAACTTCTTTAGCCACTATAATATCTCCCGGCCAATTATTCAAGCTGATTCTCTCCGCTTCGTTTGACAACTCCGGCTTTAACATCTATTATAAACAGAAATTACGAACGGTTATTTTCGCCGCGGATTAGATTATTCTCCGGGAGCACCATGAACGCCATAAAAGCCGTCGTTTTCGACTGGGGTGGGGTTTTGATTGATGACCCCCTGCCCAGCTTAATCGACTACTGCCGCCGTCGCTTGGCTGTCACTTCTGAGCGATTCGCCCAGGCATTGGACCTTTTCATCCCTGATTTCCAAAAAAACCTCTCGACGGAAGCGGTTTTCTGGCAAAATATCTGCCGTTTCCTGAATGTCCCTTGCCCTGCCGAGCCGTCTTTATGGGGTCAAGCCTTCCGCAGCGTCTATAGGCCCCGCCGGGAAATATTTCAATCAGCCGATTCTCTCCGCCGCCAAGGCTATAAAATTGCTTTGCTGTCCAACACTGAGCTTCCCTCCCTCCAGTTCTTTTACCAGCAGTCTTATTGTACTTTTGACGTTACCGTTTTTTCCTGTGAGCATGGCTGCCGAAAACCGGAAAAGGAAATCTACGATCTCACCGCCCGGAAACTGCGACTGCCCCCGCATGAAATCTTCTTTTTCGACGACCGCGAAGAATACGTCACCGCCGCCATCAATGCCGGCTGGTCCGCCGCCCGCTTTGAAAACTCCGCCCAAATCCACCGCCTTTTCCTTATTAAGTAATAGACAGAAATAGCCATAAAATACAAATTTGGGACACTATGTTTCTATTGACAAGATTGACCGTTGCAGGTTAGATTAATCAAAGGAAAATAAAGTCCAATGTCCCCTTTAATGTTTCATTCAAGGTTCAAGATTAAAAGGAGAACCGCCCTGCAGTGCAGGAGGCTAAATATTTTATGGGGAGAATGATTGGATTTAGGGCGATGGGGACGAATTACGAAACCTGGTTACTGACCCCGGGTTTTATCATTTTATATGATGATGCAGGATCCCAAAAACCAGTAACAATAAAAACAAAAACAAATAGAAGAAAAATATCGATGTAAGCATTTCCATGAAGAATCGGAATGCATCGCCTTTCGCAGGGGGGACGGCGGAGCGGGCCTGGGAAAGCTGTCGCCAGGATTTAACAGAGAAGGCCAGGCCCGCTCGACGGCATTCGAGATAGATAGACATGAAAATAGTATAGATGATGACCAGGGGGACTAAAATCCACAACAGCCAGGGAAAATCGCTCCACAAAAATACCACCGGGCCGATAACCGTAAACGGGATAATATCAAGTAATAATAATCTTCTGGTTTTGTGCTTCATAAAAAGAATTATATCATGAATATGCCAAGCAGTTCAATGATTATCCAAGCGAAGAAAGAGAGCTTGGACATTAGAACAAAATAACTATTTTATCATAACATTATCGATGAGCAAATGATAGATAAGGGGACATGATAGGGAACCGGAAAAGGGGACATTCTGGAATGGCACTTCCTTAAGCAATTACAGGCGAAAACTTCGTTTCAAAAACCTCATTTTTACGCCAAAAATAAGGGTTTGACAAATTGCCCGATCAAGAAACATCCTTAAGGAAGTGCCATTCGGGACATTCTGGTTTTCCGTTGACAAGATTGCCAGTTACAGATTAGATTAGTCATATACTCAGAGGTAGTGTCAAGAATCTTTCGCACATTTGTTTAGGGTAGTCTTTCATCTGGCCTTCTATTCTCTCTTGGCCCCCTTGAGGGGAATATTATGGACAGTAAACTATTTTACCAACCCTGATCTTCAACCTGAAATTTGCAATTTCTTTTTTTTCTTATCTTCGTGTTTCTTCCAGCCTCGCCGAGCGTCAGCTAGGCGGGCGTGACCTTTGTGGTTTATATATATCTACAATTCTTTAATAATAAATCTCTGGGTTCCCGGCTCGACTGCCTTCGGCTCTGAGGCTCAGGCTCGAAGAGAGCTCGCCGAAGTCCGTGTCTCTGTGTGATCAATCTTCTTTTTCTTCTCTTTCACCTGTTCAACCGTTCTCCTGCTCTCGCGTAGTGTCGCCCATCTTGACAGCAGCCGCCGAATCCCCAAAAGAAGCCGGTAATTTCCCCTTATTTTCCTTAAAAAAACCGGGTGATTTTTGCGAAGAAACCGTTTGAAAACCGCGGATTTTCGGTGAAAATTTGATTAAATTATAGTCTGACGGGGGCTTTTCTGCCTAAAAGTGCGCCGTTTTGCGCAAAATTTCGCAGAAATTCACCGCTTTTTACCGGATTTTACCCGAAAAAACGCAAAATATTTGTTGAAAACACCCCCGTTTTTGATTAACAATTGCAGACTTTGAACCTGGTTTTTTATAGTTACTTGTGAGGAGGTTAATAATGGCTGTAAAGATCGATACCGACAAATGCACCGGATGTGGTGCCTGTGTTGAATGTTGTCCCACCGACTCTCTGTCGCTCAGCGACGACAAAGCCGCGGTAAACTCCGATGGCTGCATCGACTGTGGCGTATGTGTTGATGAGTGTCCTGCCGGTGCTTTGGCGATGGAATAGCCGTACGTCAGCCTATTTACTTCCGCCCGCCGGCGTGATCGACCGCGAAAATATCCCGAAACCGGCATGAAAATGAAAAACTTGTGGTGAGTTAACTTTTCAAAGACAGGTAGTGCTGAAGTCTCTGGATACTGAGGATCGCTTTGGCCAAAGGCAGCAGCATTGCGGATAAATCGTCTTTTTCCTTCTCGCTCAGCGGCGGCGGGGTGGGGCGATAGAGCACCAGCACCGCTAAAAACTCGCCCTCCGCCGTTACCGGCAACGCCAAAAACGATAAGCCGGCCAGCAATTCGCGCTGGTCCGCGGTAATCTGCTGCCACTTGCCGCCGTCGGCGATCAGCACCGGCTGACGAGTCTGGATAACCCGCTCGATAATCGTGGCCTCCGCCAGCTCCTCAATCTGGGTGATATCGTATTTGCTATCATACCAGGAGCCGGAGATATGAGCCTCGATCTGGCCGCCGGCAGCCAGGTAAATCAGCGCGCTGGACTGCGGGACCTGCTGCTTGATCCGCCGCAGGGCCTTATGAAGCATATAACTCATATCGAATTCACCCATCAGCTCATCCTGCAGGTCGTACGCCCGGTTCATCCGCTGGAGAGTATGGGTAAGCTGCTGATTGGACCGGACCAGGTCCCGGCAGATGATATCCACCTTATCCCGCAACTGTCGGCGACTGCGATTTATCCGTTGGCATAACTGTCGCATCCTGCCGTAACGGCGGGCGATAATCGTCTTCCGCTTCCGGCGGGCCAGGGCGGTCCGGATAATCTCCTCCAGATGGTCCGCCTGAACCGGCAGGGCGATAATCCCGTCAAAATCCAGCCGGGCGGCGTACACCGCTTCATGAATAGAGCCGTCCGACAGGACCGCGATTAAGGCAGGGGCGGCCTCGGCCGGCGTCGATAAGCTAGATGGACTTTCGCCGGGATACAGAAAATCGTTGCTCTTAACCAGCCGGCGGACCCGCTCGAACTCGCCCAGTTGCAGCAGCAGCACATCCATACCGGCTGCCGTCGATGGGTGATTATTTGCAGTGAAATCCCCCGCCCCGCATATTGGCCCAGTGCTCGCCGGGGCTGGTCCTCGGTGGTAGCGGAAACCGGCCATCTGCCGCAGCATCGGCTGTAACCGGCGGTCAACCTCATCGGCCAGCAGGGATATTATCCGGATTTTATTCTCCGATCCTGACAAATTATTTTCCTCTCTCCCGAAAAACTACTCCGCTGGTACGCTGCCCTTTATTCCTGGGTATGATTAGTCACAACCTCGTTATCGCGGGGATTATTCTCTTCCACCGGCAGAGAAATCCTGGCCTGCGAGCCATGGTCCTCTTTACTATTGAGGTGCACCTTACCCCGGCTGTTTTCGATATACCGGCGGCAACGGCTGAGTCCCAGGCCGCGGCGGCGACCGGCTGGCTTGGCGGAGAAAAACGGGGTAAAGGCCTTGCTCAGCGTCTGGTCATTCATACCGCAGCCTTCGTCGGTGATTTCCAGAATCACCTCATTCGCCAGCTCGTCGAATCGGGTGGTTATTAAGACCCGGCCGCCGGCCTGGTCATAAGCCTCGACGGCATTGGCAATCAGTTCCTTCAGGGCGGCAACAATCTGCGTCTCATCGACAAATACCGGCGGCAGATTATCTTCCAGATGAATCTCGAAGGTGACGCGGGCAGCCTGGGCCTTTTCCCGCAGGGCATCTATTGCGCTATTGATTATCTTTTGTACGTCACTGGCCTGACAATGGGGCACACTGGGCTGGGCGAATTCCAACAGCTCACTGATAATCTGGGTTATCAACTGGCCCTGCCGGGCAATTGTCTGGAGGGTCTTCCGCCGTTCGTCGTCGCCTTCCGAGCCGGCTAAATACTGGGCTCGGCCCACAATCACCGCCAAGGGATTATTAATCTCATGGGCAGCGCCGCAGGCCATCTCACCCACCGCGGCCAAGCTGCGTTTCTCCAGAAGCTGGTGCTGGGCTTTATCCAACAGCCGAGTGCTCTGGGTGAGCTGCTCACACAACTGGGCCTGTTTTTCCTGCTTCTGGGCCTGGGCGATGGCCAAAGCGGCACCGGCGGCAAAGGCCTGTATCTCCTTAAGCTGACTGTGATAGTTGATCCGCTGATCATCCTCCTGCCAGAGAATCGCGCCCATCAGTTTTTCCCCGGTACGCAGGGGCATCATAACGGTGGCGGCATCGTCAAACATAGATGTTACCTGCTCGAAGAACCAGTTATGCTCCCTGCCGATGGGCAAAACAGCAAAGCCCGGCGGAAAATGCTCAGCATATCGAGGGCCGGATATTACGTCCGGGTCTTCCGTCCGGTCCACGAGAAATAAACTGGGCTTGCCCACCTTTTCCGGCTCGACGGCTCGACTGCCTTCGGCTCTGACTTCGGCGAGCTCAGTCGAGTCGAGGCTCAGGCTCGAAGAAAGCTCGCCGAAGTCTGATCTCGCCGAAGTCAGTTTCAGCGCCCCCTCAATCATTAATTCATCGTCCGACAGGGCATAAGTCGCGCAGCGGGTGCAGCCGATATGCTCCTGCCATAACTCGGTAATCAGGCAGCAGACGTCCACCACCGACTGGCCCGCTTTCAGTTCGGAGGCTAATTTGTCGAGCAACTGGAAATATTGACTGCGGAGCTGGAGCTTCTGGTTTTGCCGGCTGAGCTGCTCGTTGAGCTTTGCCAGGACGCTATTGGCCTGGGAAAGTGCCTCATGATACAGCTCCATCGGCTGAATTTCGTCCAGACCCAGGAGCAAGGCCCGCTCGCTGATTGTCTGGGGCAGTTTGCGTGCGATATTTTCGATTACCTCCGGGCGGCAGTGCAATTCCCCGGCCACCTCCACCGCACTTTGCGGAAGATAGTAATTTCCCGAATAGCCGATTCGCTGCTGCCGGGCCAGGACATCGGCCAGATAAACCGTCTGCACAATGCCCGGATGGGCAATCGCACCCGGCAAACCATGCACCCAATGATGGTGCAGCCAGATAACCTCCTGCAGGGACTGGGGCAATTGCCATTTCTCCGCCAGGCGTTTGCCCGCAACGGTATGGTCGATCCCCAGAATATTTTGCTCGTATTCGGCAATATTTCCCAGCGATGACTGAGCCAACTGCACCACGCGTGCAAAACTCCTGGGCAGCGCGGTGTCAAAGGCGATTTTTCCCAAATCATGCAGCAGGCCGCAAACGAAGGCCTCCTCCGGATCAACTTTGGGATCGATATGGCGGATAAGCATCTCCGAGGCACAGGCAACCGCCAGGCAATGTTTCCAGAAACCCACCCGATCGAATCCGATATACTCACCCGCTGACGGCTGGGAGCTTGCAAATGTTTCAAAGACCTTAATACTCAGCACGGCATTGCGGACGGCGTCAAAGCCCAGCAGGACTACCGCTTTACTCAAAGAAGCCGACCTGCGGCTCAGGCCAGTACCGGCCCGAGTAGCCATCGCGATTATTTTGCTGGACAAGGAAGGGTCGGATTCAATGAGTCGGACCACCTCCTGAGCCTGGGTATAGCTGCTGGTAGTCAGTTGAATCAAATGCGCGGCCACCACCGGCAGGGTAGGCAAGCTGCTAAGCTGCTGCAGAACCAGCTCGATCTTTCTGCCTTTGGATCGCGATGCCTGCTGCTCTTGACTAATGCCGCTGGCCATTTAATTTCTCCCCTTAATATAGCGCCGCTGCTGTCATGGTTGTAAGGTTAAATATTAAGCAATTCCGTCATTTTTCCCACTAAGTCATCGATACTAAAGGGTTTCTTCAAAAAAGCGTTCGCGCCGAGCTTTAACAGGTTGTCGATTTCATCCTGATTAATCACGCCGCTGACAATGATAATCTTCATGTGCTCGAAAACGGCATTTTGCCGAATGGTCTTACAAACCACGTTGCCGTTGACGTCGGGGAGCATATAATCAAGGATCATCAGGTCGGGGCGAAACTCCTGGGTGAGAACGCCGGCGTCGTAGCCGCTGGAGGCGGTGCGGACCTCAAATCGTCCGTCACGCTCCAGCACATCCACCATCAACTCCACAATTTCCGGATCGTCATCAACCACCAGCACCTTCCGCCGACCCGAATCCAACAGGTCCAGCGGTATGTCATTTTCCTTCATGAACTTGATCAAACTGTCCCGCGGGATGCGACGGAACTTCGAGCCCGGAACGCGAAAGCCCTGCAGCCGGCCGGAATCAAAACATCGGATAATAGTCTGCTGGCTGACCTTGCAGATCGCAGCCGCTTCACCTGTGGAATATACATTCTTCATAATCACTTCTCCCATTAAGTCTGGACAAAATCCCTTTACGTCCAAAGAAATATTCTCATCTAAGAAAGCATGCTCTGCCCTTCCTCGTTTACCCATGCTTCCCAAGTTAACTATCGGCATCAGTACTTGTCAACTTAAATTACTATTTTCCGTAAGGCCATACCGATTAGTAGGTTAAAACATTTTGTAACGGTCGTAACGTCTGGAGAGGCTCGAAAAGGCATGAAAAGTGGGAAAAGGAAGATGTAAGAAATTGAGAAGGTGAGAAAGTGGGAAGGCGGCGCTGCGCGAGACAGTAGAACAGTAGAGAGTTGAATAAGAGTAAGAAAATCAGAAGGAATCTTAATGGGCGGGAATCGCGTCGGGTTGGCGGCGGATTCACGTCAGATTGGTTTTCGGACCTAGTCGCCGCCGGAAAAATATGCCGGGACTACCACAGTCCGGTATCCGCAGGCACCTCATACAGGCACTAATATCACTACAACCGATATATTTTTATCACCGCCGGGAAAGATATGCCGGTTTTAAGGTCTGGGTATAATCAGCCAGAGAGAAAAACCAGGAAAGTCAGGCAAAAAACTCCTGGCTGATTTGCTCCAGAGCGATTTTCATCTTACATTTATCCCGGTTATTAAATCAACCATAACGCACCCAACCTTAACACGCACTATATGAAAATCGCCAATATAGTTTTAGGCAAACTATACGCCCCTGAAACCCGATACGGTCAATGACCATTAATAGAGGTTGTTGGCCCAATAACTATAATCGTTCGTTCTGGAGCTGGGTAACCTATAAATAAGGAAAGGCAAGGGAAATAATTTGTCGTAGGAAAAATGGTTTATGGGCTGGTTCTTTATAGATGAGATACGTTGTCTCATCGCAAGTGCTCTAACAGAAAAGTAAATCAAAAACAAATCAGCAGACAACGGAGGAAATGGTAATGAAAAAGATTAATTGGAAAAAAGGTTTTACCCTGGTGGAAATTTTGATCGTGGTGATCATCCTGGGTATCCTGGCGGCGATCATCATCCCGCAGTTTACCAACGCGTCCGACGACGCCCGGAAATCCTCGCTGGACAGCAACTTGCAGACGCTGCGTTCGCAGTTTGAGCTGTACAAGGTGCAGCACGTACCGTCCATCTATCCGTGGGATGACGATTCAGGCGGACTGGACACCTCAGACAATATTATCGCCCGCTTAATCAACAGGACCGATGATGACGGCACAGTTAATACGACCACCGGCAAATGGGGACCTTATATGCAGAATGTTCCCTTAAATCCGTTATGCGATCATGCGGCTGATGATACGCCGGTTTTCGGCACGGCTGCTGCGTCTGATGGTTCTGTTGATTGGGTCATCGATGTCAACTCCGGCGCCATCACCGACGGTACCGATGTTTCAACAACTCCATAATAAACTCCCTGCTAACCTTTTCCTTGTTAGTAAATTGTAACCATGGCCCGGCAGCCTATTCCCCCCTGGGATGGTAATTTCGCTGCCGGGCCGGGTTATCCTCTAAGAAGAAGGGTCTTCTTTCGGGAAGCAAATATTATGAAAAACAGGAACCTCGCCTGCAAATTAAATAAACGCATTGAAATTGTCCCCTGTCGCCCCGGATTTACCCTGGTGGAAATCCTGATTGTGGTAATTATCCTGGGCATCCTGGCGGCGATAATCATACCCAAATTTTCCTCCGCAGCACGAGCCTCGCGGGAGAATATGCTGCGAGAGAATCTGCGGGTCATCCGCACGCAAATCGGCATCTATAAGGCGCAGCACCATGACGTGGCACCGGGTTACCCGGCCGGCGATACCAGTCAGGCTCCCTCAGAAGCGGATTTCCTGGCCCAGCTTACTTCGTTTACCGACGAGCGAGGAAATACCAACTCCGTACGAACCAGCGTCTATCGCTATGGGCCCTACTTGACGAAAATGCCCGATAATCCCATCAATAATCTCGCTAGTATCGATGTAATCTCCGACGACGCAGCAGTACCCGCTGATGCCGACGGCAGCGCCGGCTGGATATTAAAACCCGCGGACGCCGCTTTATACGCCAATTGCGCGGGCGAGGATCTCAGCGGGATAGACTACTACTCTTATTAATATGATAAAACAAACGGCCAGAAGGAGTGTATGCCATGACGGTAACCGTTGATCGCTATACCAAAGTAATACTAACCATCATCGCCGTACTATTAACCCTAACAGTGGCAGGTATGTGGTACGAAGCCCCAGCCAGTATCCCGTCGGCCCAGGCGGGAATTCCTGATACCGGAAAACAGCTCGATATGGTCAACCTGAACCTGGAAAAAATTTACGACTCCATCCAGGACCTGCAAACTCTGCTGTGCTCCGGTAAAGTCAAGGTGCAGGTTGCGGAATCCTCTGCCGCTGCTGCCGCACCGGCAACGCCCGCGGCAACCCCGGCTACAACTGCCCCGGCGGCGACTGCCCCGGCAACATCCGCTCAGGATAACGTCTCAACCACTGAAATAACGCCGGTCCAATAAAAGAGTACTTTCGCACTTTTTTAATTTAGCAACATTGGCCCAGATGCGGTGTGAAAAGTGCGAAAAGTATGAAAGGTGTGAAAGTAAGAAGGTAAGAAGGAATCATAATAGGCAAGATGAGATATAATAATCTGCGAAAGTTAACTAAAAGATGATGAATTTTTACCCGACCGAAAATCGACGGGCTGGCTTTACCCTGGCCGAGCTGATGGTGGTGATTGTTATCCTCGGCATCGCCGCCAGCGTCATTATCCCCATGATCGGCGACAGCAGCAGTCTGCAACTGGAGACCGCCGCCCGGCAACTGGCCAGCACGCTGCTGTTCGCCCAGACCAACGCCATCGCCAACCAGAAGAAATACCAGGTGGTATTCGACCCCGTCAATCACAGCTATGCAATCCAAGACGAAAACTCCAACGTAATCAAAGACCCCACCGGAACGAGCAATGCCAAAAATTATTTTTACCAGATTTCCTTTCCCGAAAGCAACCACTTGCGCAAGGTTACCATAACCAACGTCAATTTTGACGGCACCAACAAGGTCTGGTTCGACCGGATGGGAATGCCCTACCGGGGCGAAATAGCGGATACCATCGCCCTGACCAGCGGCAGCGTAACCCTAAAGGCGGCTGACCGAAATATGGTTATCACCGTGGAGCCGGTCACCGGCAGAATAAAAATTAATTAATCGGCTACGAGATTGATATTTTCGGCCTTATCGCTACCACCCATACAGGTATCATAACTTGTTATTGAATCAAACGCCCAAAGCCGGACAAAGCCTTCAGATGATGGAAAGGCTGGACGATATAAAGAATACCCCAAATGTTACTGAGGAGGTAAATAGCCCTTTCGTAAGTTAAGGAGAGAGAGAAAATGAAGAATTGCCTAATTGTTATTGCCGCTAGCATCCTAATCTTAACCGGCCCGGCGCTGCTGCCGATCGTGGTCTGTGCCCAAGAGCAACCTATTGCCTCCGCAGCTCCCGCGGTCCCGACGACTGCTGCCGATGCCCCCGATAAATCGGCGCCGCTAATCGCCGCTCCGGACGCCGAGGGAGTATTCCCCTCGCTGGTCCACCACGGCGATATCACCGAGTTCCTCAAGTTTCTCAGCGTGGCCGGCCATATTAATATCATCCCTTCCTATCAGGTCAAAGGGACCATCGAGGTCAATCTGTTTGATGTCACTCTCAATGAAGTCCTGGAAGCGGTCCTAATGCCTAACGGCTACACCTATGAGAAAAAAGATCGCTTCATCTACGTTTATACGCAGAAGGAATATGAGCAAATTAAAGCAGCGGCCCTGAAAACCGAAACCAAAATTTTCCATCTTAATTACATATCCGCCCAGGATACCAAGGATCTCATCACCCCCCTGCTGAGCCAGTCCGGAAAAATCACTACCACCCCCGAGGCGGCTTACTCCGAGTCGTCCGATGGTCTGGGCGAAAACTGGGCCGGGGGCAGCTATATCGTTGTGGTGGATTATCCCCAGTATCTGGAGAAAATCACCGACCTCATCGAAAAAATCGACCGGCGACCCCCACAGGTGCTGGTGGAAGCGACCATCCTGGTGGTCAGCCTGGACGACCTGGACGAACTGGGCGTGGACCTTAACGTTCTCGGCGGCGTGGATTTCCAGGGCGGTCTCAATCCGGCTACGAATGTGGCCGGCGGATTCCACGCGGCGTTCGATCCGGCGGATGTCCAACTGAGCGGCACTAATACCAGCATGCTGAGCGGCTTCAGCGGAAACGTAACCTCCGGGGGACTGTCCATCGGCATTATCAAAAATAACCTGGGCGTATTCATCAAGGCCCTGGAAAGCATCACCGATGTCTCCACGCTGGGCAATCCCAAGGTGCTGACCGTCAACCGCCAGACCGGCGTGCTCCGGGTGGGCAGAGACGAGGGCTATCTTACCGCGGAATCCACCGCCACCACCACCATCCAGAACGTTAAAATGCTGGAAACCGGCACTATCCTGAAATTCCGGCCCTTCGTGATGGATGACGGTCGAATTCGCATGGAATTGCACCCGGAAGACAGCAGCGGCAAGGTCGTTATCAAAGGCGATTTTGCCCTGCCGGAAAAAACAACCACGGAAGTTACCACCAATGTCCTGGTAAAAGACGGTAATACCATTGTTATCGGAGGTTTATTCCGCGAAAAAACCACTGTCAACCGCAGCCAAATCCCACTACTGGGCGATATCCCCGGATTGGGCGCCTTGTTCCGCAGCACCAGCGACCAAAATACCAAAGAAGAGGTAATCTTCCTGATCACACCGCATATCGTCAACGAACCGGTGGATTACGCCGCGGCTGATGAAGTCAAGGAAAATATCAATGAGCTTCTCCTGGGCGCCAGAGAAACTATGCAGTGGCACAGCCGGGAGACCATCGCCGCCGCTTACTTCAATAAGGCTCAAGAGCTAAAAGAAGCCGGCAAATCCGGTCTGGCCGGCTGGTACACGGATTTAGCCCTGAACGCCAGCCCCATGTTCCTGGACGCTCTGAAACTCCGTGATGAGCTGCGTTCCAAGAGTGTATATACCGGCGAATATGGCAGTATGCGGAATTTCATGAAAAAGCTGCTGGAAAAAACCACACCGGGCGCTTGAGCAAGGTATCGCTCGATAGTCAACCGGTGCACCAGCGTTAATAAAAAGATGCATGGCCCACAGGAGGTAAAAAATGAAACGACAGTTAATCGGCACGGTAATCCTGCTGCTGGCATTAAGCGGCTGCCAAAACCAGCACCTTAAGCAAAAGGAACTGGCCCGGCAGCGCTGGAACCAGGCCCGCAGCGATATGGCCCTTGACCTGGCGAAAAAACAATTTGCCGGCAACGAGCTGAAAAAGGCCGCTCGCACCGTGAGCGATGTCCTGGAATACAATCCGCAGTATGCCCCGGCGCATCTGCTGCTGGGACAGATTTATCTGGAACAGGGTCAGCCGGCCAAGGCCCGCGGCAGTTTTGAGCAATGTCTTAAAATTCAGCCGGACCAGCACCAGGCCCATTATTTTCTCGGGGTTATCTATGAAATATGGGATCAGCAGGACAAAGCCCTCGAACATTATAATGCCGCCTGGCAAGGTCAGCCCGATAATGTTCCCTATCTTTTAGCGGTGGCCCAAACCATGGTCGCCCAGGATAAAGCCCGCGAGGCACTGAAACTCCTGACCGGGCAGATGACTTTTATCGATCGCGACGCCGCGGTTTACCTGGCGGCGGGAAATATTTACTGCCGACTCGGTGATTATAATCAAGCGGTAAAAATGTTCCGCGAAGCTAAAACCATCCTTCCCGACAGCGCCGTCATTACGGAGACGCTGGCCTTCGCCCTCTACCAGGCCGGTATGGTTGAAGAAGCTCTGCCTTTGTTGGAAAAATTATCCCCGGAAAATCGCGCCGGCGGATCGCAGCCGGAAATGGCTTACGATCTGGCCGTGGGTGATTGTCATCTAAAATTACAGCAGTACCATGAGGCCCAGAAATATTTCGAGCGGGTAAGCAAACTCGATCCCGGCAATTGGCAGATCTGGACCCGACTGGCCCAGGTCGGCCTGGGCCGCGGCGATCTCGACCGGGCGGCTGCCTGCGCCGAAAAAGCCCTGGCCCTGGCGCCCGAGCAAAGCGATGCCCTGCTGGTCCGGGGTTATATCGCCCTGCAACAAAAAAACTATCAAACGGCCGACGCCACTTTTCGGCGAATCATCGACGCTGATAACCAAAACGAACCGGCCTATCGGCTGCTGGGCCAAAGCCTGGAACAGCAGGGACACCTTGACCAGGCTAAACAATGTTACGCCACGGCGGAGAAAATTAGTCCCAATTAACCGGAGCCGCTGACCCGGCGGCTTATAAAAAGGAATGGAACAGGACTCTAAAACGAAAATATTTAGCTGACGACATCTTGATCTAAAAAATAATTTTTATCATTACACTACTTTAGCCTCAGGAGGCCTGAAAGTTGGTTCTGGTACGAAAATTAATTCTAATCCTCTTATCATTGTCGATGGGGCTGGGGGTCGCAGCTTATCTTCTCTTCCGGCAAGGCCTGGGTGCTCCCGCGGCATGGCAAAATAATATCGGCTGGCTCTTCTTCATCCTGACCACAGCCCTGAATATCATCCTTATCGCCGTCAATCGCCACAGCATAACTGATTGCCTGAGCCGTATCCGCCGGCAACTGCAGCAATTCGAACAAACCAACCAAATCGGCTTGATTATGGTCAACACCAGAGACGACCTTGTCGAACTGGTCAAGGCCATCAACCATTACCTGACCAGCATTAAATTTCATTTTGATCAAAACCGCCTTAACCACAAGGAGCTCCAAATTCAACTGGGAGTATCCGAAACCGAGCGCCGCCAGACCGAGGCGATCATCCACAGCATTTCCGACGGCGTACTGGTCACGGACAAATACGACGAATTGGTCCTGGCTAATCATACCGCGGAGGAGCTTTTCGATTTCAGCCTGAAACCCTGCTATCGTCAGCCCATCGATGAAATCATCGATGAAAAAAAATTACCGGAGCTTATCCACCAGGCGCGCCGGCGGAAAAGTCGCATACTATCCTGTATGCTGGAAAAAAATCATCCCCAAACCGGCAGAATGCTCGATCTGAAAATCACGGTTGGGGCGGTGCTTGACGAAAACCGGCAGGTAATCGGGGTAGTCACCGTTATCCAGGACATGAGCGCGGAAAAAGAACTGGCCCGCATGAAAGATGATTTCGTCAATGGGGTATCCCACGAGCTGAAAACCCCGCTGGCCAGTATCCGGGCCTATGCCGAAATGCTCGCCGATCACGAAGCGGAAAATCAAAAACATCACGACGAATTCTGCGCCGTCATTCAGGAGCAGGCGGACCGCCTTAATCGCCTAATCGACAATATTCTCAATATCTCGCTGATTGAAGCGGGAGTTTTGTATGCTTCGCCGCAGAAGCTGAACTTGAATGATATTACTGTCGAAGTCATCCAGGCTATGCGACCCCAGGCAGCCGAGAAAAACATCACTCTGGAGAGCAGCTTATCACGTGACTGTCTGGGGATCACCGCCGACCGGGATATGATTCATCAGGCGGTGATGAATCTAATCAGCAACGCCCTGAAATACTCCCTGCCCGGCCAAACGGTATCGATTCGCACTCATGTCAACAATCTATCCGAAGCGGCTCTGCATATCCAGGATCGAGGCATAGGCATCCCGCGCGAATGCCAGGAACATATTTTCGAAAAATTTTATCGCGTGCCAAACCATAATCATCTGACCGCCGGCACCGGCCTGGGTCTTTCCCTGGTCCAGAAAATCATCCGCGACCTGCACCACGGCCGCATCACCTTTGACAGCGTCCCCGGGCAGGGCAGCACCTTCACCATTTATCTGCCGCTCTGCCCAAGCCCGCAGCCGGTAGCAACTTAGCCATGCCAGGGAAAAAACCAGCAAGCTCACCCTGTAAGGAGGAAATATAAAATGAATAGTCTGAAAAAAATACTGGTAGCCGACGATGAGGTCCACATTTTACACGTCGTCTCCTTGAAACTCCGCAACGGCGGTTACCAGGTTATTACCGCCCAGGACGGCCGGGAGGCCCTGGAGCTGGCCCAGGTCGAAAAACCCGACCTGATCATCACCGATTACCAGATGCCATTTTTATCGGGCCTGGAATTGTGCCGCCGGCTTAAGCAGATTCCCGCTACCGCCCAGATCCCCGTGATCATGCTTACCGCCCGAGGCTTCTCCCTCGATAACCAGGTGATGGCTGCCGCGGGTATCTTAACCTGCGTTAATAAACCTTTCAGCCCCCGTGAGATCCTGTTGATGGTCGATGATATTCTCGCCGGCGCCGTCTTGTAAAAAAAGAATAAATATGTTGCACCAAAACGTTAATCTATGAATGAAACGCCAGCACAAACTCGCAGCGACATTAATACCGCTGCCCTGATATCGATACGTCAGCTTTTGCAGGAGCAGGGCATGGCCACCGCGCTGTTCAGCCCGAAGGGCGTCTGCCTGAGCGAACCTTTCGATTTCGCCGACCAGAGCGAGAGCCTGTGCGGCGACTGGCGGCGATGCTTTGCCCAAATCGCGCGTGATGATGGTATAATCAGTACCGACACCGATCCTCCCGAAAGTTACTGTCCCCAGAACCCCAACCGGCCGCGATGCGCCGCGCCCGGCCCAATCATCGTACCCATAATTCAGCGGCGCAAAACCGTCGCCTTGCTTTGCTGCTGTCTTAAGAGCCTGGAATTAAATAATTCCGAGTCCCTGCAAAGATTATGCAGTAAGTTGCAGATAGACAGCACACTTTTGCTCAAGCATGGCCTGGGCGACGCTGTCAATGGTCCGATAACCCGGCAAATCCTGCAAACACTGCTTCAATCGCTAATCGAGAAAACCCAAACCAGCCACGACAACATCGCGGAGATGGAAGCGCTGGGTAATTCCCTCTCCCAAAGCTACGAAGAGCTTACCCTGCTGCATACCATTAGCGACAGTATGAAAGTCAACCAACAGCCGGAAATCTTCTTTAATCAGCTTTGCCAGAACCTCATCGGTGTTATCAAGGCGCAAAAACTCTTGGTGCTCTGCCCGGATAATCAGCAATCCCACGCCGGAGTAAGCGAGGTCGCTTCCGCCGGCCAGCCGCAGCTGGAACCGGCCCTGCTGGAGCTGCTCTGGCGCAGAACCGTGGAATATGCCCAAAAGCACGAGGGTGTCTTAATCGACAGCAATGTTGACAGCCCCTATACCTATAGATGGCCCGCCCCTATCCGCAATATCGTCTGCGTACCGCTGCATCGCGATCAGAATGTCATTGGCGCCCTGATCGCCATCAACAAAACGGGCAAACCCGATTTCGATTCCGTGGATACCAAGCTGCTGATCTCCGTCGCCAACGAATGCGCGGTTTATCTGCAAAACTTCCATTTATATCACGACATGCAGGAACTGCTGCTGGGCTCGCTGCGTGCCCTGACCAGCAGTATCGACGCCAAAGACCCCTATACCTGCGGTCATTCGGAAAGAGTAGCCCTCTTGTCCCGCCGCCTGGCCGAGCAGTTGGACCTCTCCGCTAACGAGATCAACAACATGTACTTCGCCGGCCTATTGCATGACGTGGGCAAGATCGGTGTCAGTGACAAGGTGCTCTGCAAGACCGGCCGACTCAGCCCGGACGAATTTGCCCAGATGCAAAAACACCCGCAGATCGGCTCCGACATCCTCCGCGGCATCAAGCAGATTTCCGAGGTGGGTTTGGCGGTATTAACTCATCATGAGCGTTTTGACGGCGCCGGGTATCCCCGCGGTATAGCCGGCCCGGACATCCCGCTGGCCGGGCGGATCGTACAACTGGCCGATTCTTTCGATGCCATGATCAGTCAGCGGACCTACCGAGCCGCCCTGCCTCTTAACGCCGCCCTCGCGGAGATTATTCGCTTCAGCGGCACCCAATTTGACCCGCATCTGGTGGATCTGTTCCTGCAAAACGACGTCCCGCAATTGCTCCGTGAGATACAAACGGTCCATACGGGTCAACTGCGGGAAAACACCTTCCACGTCTTCGCCAATTAGGATTCCTTCTTGTCTTCTTACTTCCTCACAACTCGCACCCTTTGCATTATTTTCCTTAACTTGTCATTCCCGACAAATTCATTATCCTTGTTGACAACTTGCCCATTTTCGGCCATAGTAGCTCTCATCAGTGCCACATTTTTATAAGTAATTTAGTCCTTTTGAACGTCGAACCTTGAACTTTAACGGTAGCATAGGCAATAAATTGCCTATGCGGTGCTTTAATAATATGCTGACCCTGATAAACACCAATACCATCCAACCGCCCATCGCTCCCGTCGGGGTGGATTACCTCGCCGCCGCTGTCGAAGACGCCGGCTTCGATGTCGAGGTGGTGGACCTGGCTCTCGCCCGCCAGCCCTCCAGCGTCCTGCGGAAATATTTCGACAGCCGCACTCCCGAGCTTATCGGTCTTACCTTTCGTAATACCGACGACTGCTTCTGGCCCAGTGCCCACTGGTTTGTTCCTGAGCTGTGCCGGACCATCGCCTGTATCAAAGAGCTTACCAGCGCCCCTATCGTACTGGGGGGCGTGGGGTTCTCCATGATGACCCTGCCCATTATGAAACTGACCGGCGCCGACTTCGGCATTCGCGGGGACGGCGAGCAGGCGATTTGCCGACTGCTGCGGCAGTTAGCGGCGACGAAAAACTTCGAGCGGGTTCCCGGCCTGATCTGGCGGCAGAACGGCAGTTTATTATACAATCGACCCGCCTGGTCCTCCGGGCTGGCGATCCCTCACCGCCGCGGAAACATCGACAACCTCACTTATTTCCGCCGCGGCGGCCAGATCGGCCTGGAAACCAAGCGCGGCTGCAATCGCAAATGCCTCTACTGCGCCGATGCCCTGGCTAAGGGGCCTCGGCCGCGACTGCGCCGGCCGACTGAGGTCGCCGACGAATTTGAAGCGCTGTTGGCCCAGGGTATTGACCTGCTGCACCTTTGCGATAGTGAGTTCAACATCCCCCGCCGACACGCCGTTGCCGTCTGCCAGGAATTAATTCGCCGCCGGCTGGGCCGAAAGGTACGATGGTACGCCTACATGGCGGTTCTGCCGTTCGACGCTGAACTGGCTCATCTGATGCAAAAAGCCGGCTGTCTCGGCATTAACTTCACCGCTGACGCCGCCTGCCTGGAAATATTGAAAACCTATTGCCAAAAACACCGCTCCGCTGATATCAAGCGCGCGGTACAATTATGCCGCCGCTACGGCATCGCGGTAATGATCGACCTGCTGCTGGGCGGGCCTGGTGAAACCCCCGACACCCTGGCTGAGACCATAAATTTTATGAAATCGCTCGACGCCGACTGCTTCGGCGCCGCTTTGGGCCTGCGGATTTATGAAGGCACCGCCGCCGCCCAGCTTATCCGCGCCCAGGGTCCTCTCGAAACCAATCCCGCCCTTCGCCGCCGGTATGCCGGCCCGGTTGAATTCTGTCAGCCGACATTTTACATCTCCCACCACCTGGGCGAGCAACCTGCCCGGCTCGTCCGCGATCTCATCGGCGGCGACGACCGCTTTTTTGAACCCAGTGAAGATATTCCCAGCTCAGGCCCTGCTCATGCCGACCCTGCCGCCCCCCTCGCCGCCAGCACCGCTGCCCGCCCCGCTTCGGCTCGCGATCATAATTATAACCAAAACCAACAACTGATCGATGCTATTAACGCCGGGGCCCGCGGGGCTTACTGGCATATCCTCCGCCGACTGCGGACCGGCGAGCTTTGATATTTTTGACCCCCGTTATTTTCCACCGCGCTTGGCCAGATATATCATCAAAACCGTAATGTCCGCCGGGTTGATCCCGCTAATCCGGGCTGCCTGGCCCAGGTTAAGGGGAGCGACGGCGCTGAGCTTCTGCTGCGCTTCGCACCGTAACTGCTTGATGTGGTAATAATCGATGTCCCGCGGCAGTTTCATCGCCTCCGCCCGTTGAAACCGCTCGATAAGTTTACGCTGCTTTTCCACGTAGCCTGCATAACGGATGTCATTGACCGCCAGTTGCAGGGCGGTCTGCTCGAAACCTTTCGCCGCCAGCTCCGCGTCATGGGCCAGCAGCCAGTTTTCATCCCTGTCCTGCTGCCGCAGTAATTGGACCAGCCTTTTGCCTGCCAATACCCGATCTTTCAAATAGGACGATATCTGCTCGATCTGCCGCCGGCGGTCCTGAAACCTGTTCCAGCGGGCCTGCCCGACCAGCGACCAGTTCCTGCCCTTCGGCGTCAGCCGCTGATCCGCGTTATCACTGCGGAGCAATAAGCGGTATTCCGCCCGGGAAGTAAACATCCGATAAGGCTCATCCACACCCCTGGTTACCAGATCGTCGATCATCACCCCGATATAGGCTTCATCTCTGCCGAGGGTAACCGGCTCAGCCCCGAGGGCACGCCGGGCGGCATTGATCCCGGCTAATAGGCCCTGACCTGCCGCCTCCTCATAACCACTGGTGCCGTTAATCTGGCCGGCCAGAAAAAGGCCCGGCACCTGTTTGCTCTCCAGGGTCGCCCGCGTCTGCAGCGGTGGGACAAAATCATACTCGATGGCGTACCCGAAGCGTAATATCCGGGCATTTTCCAGACCCCGAATGCTCCTGATCATCTCCTCCTGCACATCGGTGGGCAGGGAGGTGCTGATGCCATTGCAGTAAACCCAATTGCTGTCCCGACCTTCCGGCTCGAGAAATATCTGATGGCGGTCTTTGTCGGCGAAGCGAACCACTTTCGTCTCGATACTCGGGCAATACCGCGGCCCCACGCTTTTTATCTGGCCGGTGTATAGCGGGGCGCGATCCAGGCTCCTGCGGATTATCTCATGGGTCTTTTCGTTGGTGTAAGTAATCCAGCAGGGAATCTGCTGCTGCTCGATGCGGTCATTCATAAAGCTGAAGGGCACCGGCTGATCGTCGCCGGGCTGTTTTTGCAATTGGTCGCAATCGATGCTGTCAGCTGCGACGCGGGCGGGCGTGCCGGTCTTGAGCCGGCTTAGTTCCAGACCCAACTCCTCCAGGCTGGCGGAAATATCCTCCGCGGCCGGCTCGCCGAATCTGCCGCCTTTCCACTGCCGCGTGCCGGTATGCATCACCCCCCGCATAAAGGTACCCGTCGTCAGCACCACCTGGCCGGCGGGGAATTCTCTGCCGGAAAGACAGCCTACACCTTTTATTCCATCACCATCGGTTAGCAGGCGACTTACGGTATCCTCCTCAATTCTAAGATTCGGGCAGTTTTCCAGCATCCGTATAATCACAGCCTGATAAGCGGTTTTATCCGCCTGGGCCCGCGGCGCCCACACCGCCGGGCCTTTGCTGCGGTTGAGCATGCGAAACTGAATACCCGTCTGGTCGATTGCTAAACCCATCAATCCGCCCAGAGCGTCTATTTCCCGCACCAGTTGACCCTTGGCCAGTCCGCCGATGGCTGGGTTGCAGCTCATCTGGGCGATGCTGTCCCGGCTGATGGTTACCAGCAGGGTTTTCGCACCCAGCCGGGCGGCAGCGTGGGCAGCCTCCACTCCGGCGTGCCCGCCGCCCACCACTACAACGTCGTATTCTTCACTCATGCTTTTCATTTTAATATTATTGCCCGAAATTTGCCGCAAAGAATAATTGTTGAAAGGATCAACATGATTTACAGGATTTTAAATCTCAAATTTAAGATCTCAAATAAAACCAGGTGAAGAATCATAGGCAGTGGGGCTTCCGAGCGTTAGTAAAAAATCTATTCGCCGGTGGCGATGACCGAGGCGACGGCCAGGCCCCGGGTATGGGTGATGCTGACGAGGACATGGTTGATTCCCTGTTGGGCGGCCAGGCGGGCGACTTCGCCGCTCAACTTCACCCTCGGTCGTCCCGCTGGGTCGTTGGTCGTCTCAATATCCTTCCAGGTGACGGTGCCGCTCCAGCCGGTGCCCAGCATCTTCATCACCGCTTCCTTGACCGCAAATCGGCCGGCTAGCCGTTCGACCTGTAAATGATACCGCCGGCAGTAATCCTGCTCCGCCGGGGTAAAAACCCGGTCCAAAAACCGCCGGCCGTGCTCGTGCAGGATACGTTCAATTCGCCGGCAGTCCACCAGATCAATACCATGACCGATTATCTTCATCTTGTTTTTTCCCTTTTACAGCACCTTGTCCCAAAACAACCATCCGAACGCGCCCAAAAGCACGGCTAAAATTATCAATAATTTTATCGCCCATAGCTGTCGGCTGAACCGCCGCAGCGCCCCCGGCTGCCGGGCCAGGTAAGTCAAAAAAGATGACCGGCTGGCGATGCTGGAATGCCGCCAGGAACGGCTGGCCATCGAGATGCCGTTGAGGATGGCAATTCGCTGCAGGGCGGAGGCCATGATCGCCGCTCCTCGCCCACCCAGTAGGCTGGTCGCGGCGGCATTATGTGAATCTTTGCTTACTTCTTGATTATTGTCCTCCGCCTGATTCGCCTCTGGACTGTCGTCGCTATCGACCGCTATGGCCCCGTAAACATCCGCCTGGCGCTCGAACCGCCGGGAGATCCAGCCGAAAAGACTCAGCCACGCTGCCGCTATCGCCACAATATATCCGCCCTTCAGCCACCACTGATATTGTTCCAGAATAATATTTTCCTGGGCTAGTCGATTAAAAGCATAATCCAGAATCGCGCTCACCTGGGCTATCAGCATAGTGCTGGCGAAAATAAACATCACCAGGAAAATAATATGATGATGCCGCACATGTCCCGCCTCATGGCCGAAAACCGCTTCGATCTGCTCGTCGCTCATGTTCTCGATCAAGGCGTCGCTGAGCATCACATACCGCATAGGTTTGAACAGTCCCATTACCGCGGCGTTGGCCACCGCGCTATACGTATCCCAGAGCAAAATCTCCCGATGCCGCAAGCGCAGGTGACGGCAGAAATTCTCCAACTGCTCCCGTAAGGGGCCGTCGGGCAGGCGGCGGGTTTTCCAGATCCGCCGCAGCAAAAACGGCGCCAGTAAAAAAATAACGCCCGCTCCCACCGCGATCACCCCGCCGCTGATCGCCATTATCTCTTCGCTAACCTGCTCGCCGCGGCCATACCACCTGGCAACCGCCAGCTCCACCACATCCTTGAGGGCAATTATCAGCAGCAGCGGCGCCAGCACCACCAATAAGCTGTGCCGCAACTGATATAAAAGATACTGGCTCCGCGACCAGACCGGCCGGGCCGACAGGCCGTCCGCCAACTGGCCCGATACCACGTACTGCCGCACCAGGCGGTTTACAGGATAAAAGTGGTACCATTTTATCAGCAGCATTACGATAAACGGCAGCACCAGACACAACTCATCGGCCAATACCACCCGCTGCAATTTCCATTTCGCGCCAACCAGCCCGGCCCAGCCGCCCAGGGTCAATTGCAGCGCGAACGTGCCAATCACCATGATCTGTAACCAGAGATCAATCCGTCCCACCAGACGAAGATCGGACCGGCTGGGCCACTGCGACCGCGTCAGCCGACGGTACAAGAACCGTGTCATTATCCGGATTACCGACCACACCAGCAAAGTCGAGCCGGTCAAAATCGCTGCCACCGTACCCGACGGCAACTCACTAATCCAGGCTGTGGGTCCGGCGGCTGAGGTGGCGCTAGCGCTTTCCGCCGCCCACAAAGCCATCAGTACCGCCAGTATTACCGAAATCTGCAAAACTATTGCCTCAAAATTGCCGGCTCTATCGCATCGGCGGCCGCCTGACATACAAGAACCCACCGGCTCGGCACGGTGGGTTCTTCTTTGCCGCTATTTTTTAATCCTGCCGCTGTATCCCATTACGGCTGCTTCGAGGATATTTCCTGGGTGATAACCTTTATCCGGTCCAGGGCTTCCGTCACATTTTCATAATGGGTCGATTCCAGATTTATCGCCTCCTGATAATACTTCAGGGCTTTCAGCTTGTCATTGAGCTTGTAGTCGTAGATTTTCGCCACGGCGAACCGTGCCGGCAGAGGTGTTTGCGGGTCCCACTGCCATACCCGCTGATAATATAACAGCGCCGCATGGTAATCTTCCAAATAATAATTATCGATGTCCGCGATGTAATAAGCGGCATCGTCGATTTTATCACTGGTGGGGTAATTAGTGATAATTTCATTGAATTTATCCCGCGCCTGGTAGAGCTTTTTCTTATCGACGAAGAATCGGCCCAGCTTACCCCGGCCCTGCTTGTAAAGGTCCATGGCTTCCTCATAGAGCTTATCCGCCGGCGCTATCGATTCGCTGGCTTTTAGATCCGGACCGGCAATCTCCGCCACCACCAGATACGGCCGATGCGGCCCGTGCTGGAGGTGGTCCAATTCCTGGCTGGCCCAACTGGCCTTCAAATGATTACCCTGCTGATCATAAAATTTAATCAGCTCCTCCAGTTTTTTTCGATATTGGTTTCGACTCTGGGCCATCTCTTCTACCAGTTGCACCTCGCTGGCCCGCTGGACATCCGACTGCCGGGAGGAATCCAACCAGTCGGGTACCGGACGAACCTCTGTGGCCGTGGTGTTTTGTCCCGGTGACTGGCAGGCGACGACCGCCGTCAGCACCACCATCACTACCAAGCCGGAAAAATATAGTCTCGCTTTGCTCTTCCATCCCGCCATGATTGCCTCCTTCGGCTAATCGCCGCTCGCCCGGGCACTAAGGGCATGATTATCAATAAATTGCTTTCCCATATACCGCTATCTGTTGCCTTGATAAAGTGAGCCTTGTCGTGCGTAAACTATAAACGATTAATTGTCCAATTGAACCGGTATTAGTCCCGCTTGTCAAGTAAAACTCGCACGCCTTCGGCTATCATCTCCGATCGAGTATTTAGACCGCTAATCCCAGCAGTTTCCGCCGCAGCATATTAACCGTGGTATATACCGCCCGCAGCCGCACTCGCTGCCGGTCGCCGGGGAAAATGCTCCGTCTTACCTGCACTCCGCCGGCGTCGGCCAGAGCGATATAAACCAACCCGACCGGCTTATCCGGACTACCGCCGCCCGGCCCAGCTATCCCGGTTATCCCCAGGGCATAGTCACTCTGAGGCAGTCGCCGGGCACTTTCCGCCAGTGCCTCGGCTACCTGCTCGCTCACTGCTCCATATTTACTAATCAACTGGGCATCTACCTGCAAAAAATCGCTTTTGGCCTGATTACTGTAAACCACCCATCCACCGATAAAATAATCGCTGGCGCCGGCGGTGTCCGTAATATACCGGGCCAGCATCCCGCCGGTGCACGATTCCGCAACCGCCAGTTTCGCCCGCTGCCGTCGCAGCATCTCGCCCACCACGGATGAAAGGGTATCTTCATCCGCGCCAAAAATTAAATCACCCAACTGCTCGCGCAGCCGATCTTCCACCGGCTCGATTAACCGGCGGGCCTGGCTCTCATCCGCCGACCGGGCGTTGATCCGCAGGCTGATTATCCCGTCCGCCGCCGTGCTGTTGACCAGGGGATTGCGCCCGCGGGTCATCATATCTCCCAGCATCTGGGCCACATTCGACTCGCCCGTACCGAAAACATGCAGCGTACGCGTCACCATCAACTGCCCCCCTTGTGTTTGCGCCAGTTTCTTTAATTCGTCTCGTATGCACCGGCGGAACATGTTTTTCATTTCCGCCGGCACACCGGGCAGAAAGTACGCCTTCGCTCTGCCGATATCCGCTACCATCCCCGGTGCCGTCCCCACATCATTATCCAAAACCCGGCAGCCCGGCGGAATCATCGCCTGAATAATATTGGTCTGCGGCATGGGCCGGTTCAATCGGCTATAAAATTGTTGTATCTTTTCCAGGCTGGGTTGATGTATCTGTAATTTGACCCCCATCACCTCCGCCAGGGCATGTCGCGTCAGATCATCATCCGTCGGCCCCAGTCCGCCGGTTACTATCATTAATTCCGCCGCTTCGCTCGCCTGCCGCAACTGGTCCGCGATTGCCTCCCGCTCGTCCCCCACTGTTATGTGCCGGGTGACTGTCGCTGCCAGACCCGCCAGTTCCCGGCTCAGCCACGCCGCGTTGCTGTCCACCGTTTGGCCCAGGATCAATTCGTCGCCGATGCTTAAAATAATTGCCTGCATGATCCCCGCTCTTCCATTTTAAATATAATTTGCCGCCCTTAGACGTTGAAGCGGAAGGTGATAATATCGCCGTCCTGCACGGCGTAGCCCTTGCCCTCCAGGCGGACCTTGCCCGCCGCCTTGGCGGACTTCATATCGCCCGCCGCCTGAAAATCCGTAAAATTTATCGTCTCCGCCCGAATAAAGCCCCGCTGGATATCGCTGTGGATCGCGCCCGCCGCCTCCACCGCCGGACAGTTTGCCGGCACCGGCCAGGCCCGCACCTCATCCTCTCCGATGGTCAGAAAGGTTATCATATTCAGCGATGCCAGACACATCCGGGTCAACTGGGACCGGGCTGTCTGTGTCAATCCAAGCTCGGTCAGAAAAGCCTTGCGTTCCTCCGGGCCCAGCAGCATCAGCTCGGCTTCCAGCTTGGTTGAAAGCGGCAGGTAATCTTCCTTGAAGGGGGCCGGCTTATCGAGCTGGTCTTCGTCGCCGTTTAAAACTATCCGCGTCGGCTTCAATGTCAAGAATCCGAAACTCCGCAGCATCTTTTCCTCGTCCGGGTTCTGGACTGTCTGGCTTAAAGGCTGAAGATTTTCTATCGCCAGGCGGCAGCGGGCCAGCAGAGCTAATTCGCGTTTGTCATGTTCCTGTTCCTTGGTGGGTTTTTTAACCGACTTTTCCAGCTTTTCGATGCGATTTTCCACCTGTTCCAGATCCGCCAGCAGCAGTTCGGTCTTTAGCTCATCCAGGTCTTTTGCCGGATCGACACGATTGCGGTAAGCGGCCACTGCCGGCTCGTGGAATCCCCGCAGCACCAGCACCAGCATATCTGCCTGGCGGGCCTGGGCGACTATCCGCCGGGCCTCATGCCGGCTGGCCTCATCCACAAAGCTCAGTCCCGGCAGATCGAGAAATTCAATGGTTGCGTACGTTGTCTTCTTGGGCTTATAAATCTCGCTTAACTTGTCCAGTCGCGGATCAGGTATTTTGACCATCGCCTTGACTGAATGGTGTGCCAGACTCTGCTCGGAATGACCGTGCCCCTCGGTCAGGGCCGTAAACAGCGCCGTTTTGCCCGATTGCGACAATCCTGTCAACGCCACCTGCATAATATCACCCTCTCGCTATTATTTCCGCTCCCGTCAAACCTTTCATTAGCTCACTAAATTTTTAATGCAAACTGCAACTGCCGATCTGCCGCCCGACCTGATCTAATTGCGACATAAACATTATATTTATTATAAGTACGCCCTCCTTCGCGGTCAACGAATTGTTTGCCTCACTTCAGCTTATTATCTGCCCGAGTCAGCGTGCCTTATCGCGGATTGCACAAGGCTAGGTGCGGAGCTTGCGTGATGCTCGTCGGCGGTCAACGTCTTTGAGGATGCGTTTGCGCAAGCGAATGGAATGCGGGCATACTTCCACCAGCTCGTCGTCCTGGATGTATTCCAGGGCGGCTTCGAGAGTCATTTGGCGTATGGGGCGGATTTTGGCGGCATCATCTTTGCCGGCGGCGCGAATGTTAGTGAGCTGTTTGGCTTTGGCGGCGTTTACGGCTATGTCGTTGTCTTTGCAATGTTCCCCGATAATCTGACCTTCATAGATCTGGTCGCCGGGTTTGACAAAAAAGGAGCCGCGATCGGCAAGGCCGTCCAGAGCATAAGCGGTAACCTGGCCGGTATGCGTGGCGATGATAACACCGTTGAGGCGCTGGGGTATGACACCTCGAATGGGCTCGTATCGCGCGAAGGTGTGATGCAGGATCGCCCGGCCCTGGGTGGCGTTCAGGATGCGACGATGCAGCCCAAAAATTCCACGCGACGGAATGATGAATTCCATACGAATAAAATCGCTGGTGCCGATTTTGGCGTCCACCCGGACCAATTCGCTGCGCCGATCTCCCAACAGGCTCATGACGGCATTTTGGCAGTCAGCGGGACAGTCGATAACGAGCTGCTCAATGGGTTCATGGCGCCGGCCGTTTATTACTTTAATAATCATGTTCGGCTTGCCCACGCATAGCTCAAAACCTTCCCGCCGCATATTCTCCAGGAGAATCCCCAGATGCATCAGGCCTCGGCCGGAGACGATAAACTCTTCCGGCGTTAGCCCCTGTTCGACCCGCAAGGCGACGTTATGCTGTAGTTCCTTTTCCAGCCGTTCCTTAATCTTGCGGCTGGTCACGGACCGCCCGTCGCTGCCGGCGAAGGGACCGTCGTTGACCCGAAAGGTGGTGTGCATCGTGGGTTCGTCAACGGCAATGACCGAAAGTTGGCTGGGCTGGTCGGGGCAGGCGATCGTATTTCCCATGTCCACGGGGTCCAATCCCGCGATAGCGCAGATATCGCCCGCTTCGACGGTATCAGCCGGTATTTTTTCCAGGCCGCGGAACGTGTACAACTGCATGATTTTTTGGGGGGTATGTAGGCCCTGGCGGTCAATCACGGTTACCGGCTGGCCTTGTTGAATCCGGCCGGCAAAAACCCGCCCGATGGCGATTCGCCCAACGTAATCGGAATATTCCAGGGCGGTTACCAGCATCTGGATGGGGGCGTCGCCGGCGGTTTTCGGCGGGGGAATATAATTGATGATCGCATCGAAGACCGGACGCATATCATTTCGGTCGTCTTCGAGACCGGCAACGGCCCAGCCTTCCTTGGCGGAAGCGTAAATTACCGGAAAATCCAGGGCGGCATCATCGGCGTGAAGCTGAACCAGCAGGTCGAAAACCTCGTTTACCACGTCATCAGGACGGGCATCCGGGCGATCAACCTTGTTGACTACCACGACCGGGCGAAGTTTATGCTCCAGGGCTTTGCTCAGCACAAACCGGGTTTGCGGCATGGGACCTTCGAAGGCATCGACCAGCAGCAGGACGCCATCCGCCATCTCCAGGACGCGTTCGACTTCTCCGCCAAAATCGGCATGGCCGGGGGTGTCGATAATATTGATTTTATACCGGCGGCCCTGGGTATCGGTATATTGAATAGCGCAGTTTTTGCTTAAAATAGTTATGCCGCGCTCCCTCTCCAGGGGATTGGAATCCATGATGAGCCAGTGTTCACCGCCGGATAATTTGTCCAGCTCTTCGTTGCGGAACATACCCGACTGATACAAAAGCTGATCAACCAGGGTGGTTTTACCATGGTCAACATGGGCGATAATCGCGACATTGCGGATAGTTTCTATGGCCATAACCTAATTATAGATAAAACAGGTTCGAAAATCAACCAGCCAGCGTCACTTTCGGGCAGCCTGCTGTTTTTGTTCCCGCCGCTGCGTGATAATCTCCTGGGCAATTCGGTTAGGCACCTGGGCGTAGCGGCTCATCTCCATGCTGAAGGTGGCCATGCCCTTGCTGAGACCGCGGACCACCGTGGCGTAGCCGAACATGCCGGCCAAGGGGACCTCCGCCCGTACAACGGTATAATTATCCCGCGTTTCGGTTTCCAGGATAATTCCCCGGCGGGAAGACATATCTCCCACAATGGAACCCTGGAATTCCAGGGGGGTCTCGACTTCCACGGTCATAAGAGGTTCCAGGAGGCAGGGCCGGCTTTTTCTGAAGGCATCGATAAACGCGTCTTTCGCCGCGATCCGAAAAGCCATTTCGCTGGAGTCCACCGAGTGATAGGAGCCGTCATCGAGGCACATTTTGCAACCGGTAATTTCGCATCCCGCCAGCGGCCCTTCTTTCATCGCCGCCTGAAAACCCTTGTTGACCGCCGGGATGTACTCACTGGGGATGCGCCCGCCGGTGATGTTGTCTTCGAACTCATAAGGCACCTGCGATGCCAAGGGCAGCGGTATCAATCGGCCCACCACGTGGGCAAACTGACCCGAGCCTCCGGTTTGTTTTTTATGCCGATAGTTGAACTGGACCTCGGTGGTCGGGGCTTCACGATAGCTGACGTTCGGCACCCCGACGCTGACCTCGGCCTTATACTCGCGACGTATCCGCTCAACGTAAACATCGAGATGCAGCTCTCCCATACCGGCAATAATTGTCTGTCTGCTTTCCGGATCGGTATAGACGCGGAAAGTCGGATCTTCTTTCATAAATCGGCTCAGGGCTTTGCTCATGCGGTCCTGGTCGAGTGAGCTGGCCGGCGTGATCGACAGGCTGATTACCGGCTCGGCTACGAAAATGCTCTCCAGCGAGTAATTTATACCTTCGCCGCAGATCGTATCGCCGCTGGCGCAATCCACCGCCAGTAGGCCGATGATGTCGCCGGGTCCGGCGTCGGGAATATCCTCGCGCTGGTCGGCATGCATGCGGACTATCCTGCCGATGCGGAGCATACGGTTGGTGCGAACGTTGCGATATAACGAGCCCCGGGTAAGTCGGCCCTGATAGACCCTGACATAGCTTAACTGTCCAAAGGATTCATCGGTTAATTTAAAGACCATGGCGGCCAGCGGGGCCTCCGGATCGCTTATCAAGGGGGTTTCTGCCCCTTTGTTGTCATGATCGCGGGCAAACCAGGACCGGTCCAGCGGGCTGGGCAGAAAATCGCATATCGCCTCCAGCAGCGGCTGAACACCTTTGTTTTTCAGTGCCGAGCCCATCATCAACGGTACAATATCCCGATTAATTGTCGCTTCACGGATAGTTCGGCGGATTAATTGTTCATCGATCGGCTCGTCTTCCAGCAGTCGTACGATCATTTCATCATTGAACATGCTCAGGGCATCCAGCATTTCCTGTCGGGCGAGGTTGGCCTTCTCGACAAACTCCGTGGGAATTGCCCCTCTTATTACTGTTTCGCCGTCCTTGCCCGCAAAAGTAACCGCCTTCATGTCAATCAAATCAATTATGCCCTGAAAACTTTCGCCGGCGCCCATGTTAAGCTGAATGGGAACCACGTTAAGGCTGAGTTTTTGCTCCAGGTCACGACGCACTTTTTCCGGGTCGGACCCGATGCGGTCCATCTTATTAACGAAAGCGATACGAGGAACGCGGTAACGATTCATCTGTCGATTTACCGTGATTGACTGGCTCTGCACCCCGCCCACCGAGCACAACACCATGATCGCGCCATCCAGTACCCGCAGCGACCGCTCGACCTCCACCGTGAAATCCACGTGACCGGGGGTATCGATCAGGTTGATGCAATTTTCCTTCCATTCTACCTGGGTGGCCGCCGAGGTTATGGTAATGCCGCGTTCGCGTTCCAGGTCCATATAATCCATGGTCGCCCCGCCTTTACCGTCGTGTACTTCCTGCATGCGATGGATGCGGCCGGTATAGTACAGAATCCGCTCGCTTAGCGTTGTCTTGCCGGAATCAATATGTGCCGAAATACCTATGTTCCTAATCTTGCTGATCTTTTTCATTTTTCCTCAAAACCATCATTTAAATCCGATAAACCAAACAATATCGCCCCTGGCGGGCCTAATACCCGCGGCGGCGAAAACATCTCTTGCATACACATTAATAGGCAATTATCGGTGCTGATCGACCTTTTTGCCCTGGTGTATCATTATGGTGTGGAAGACACACATAATTCCCCCAAATTGAGAGAATCCAGTATGATACTACTATTGTGCCCATAAAAGCAAGAAAATAATTTATTTTTTTAAAATTTATTCCACCAGGATAATATGCGGAATTGGAGGCTCCCTTGGCCTTGTCCGCCCCAACAGGGTTTGATCCCAAAGACCGCCGCGGCCGCCCACGAACCGGACATCTTTATGATTGAAAAAAACTCCATATCGTAGAAACCCCGGCTGCCCGTACCGATACCGCCGACGATAATACAATTGGCGGACAGGCAGGGGAACGAAAACTATCGGCGTTTATAGCAGGGGGCACAAGTCAGATAGGCAAAGCTCAAAATCCGACAGGAACAGATGCGGATTCTCCCCGGAAAATACAGTGAACAATATTTTTCATGACAGCAGACTCTTCGCCGGCAATAGCTTAGAAGAGGTTGCCGAAGAACTGCCAACTGCGGATGCCGACGAAAACAGCGGTAGCGGCCAGCACCAGCAGAGCCAGCCCCAGCAGAGCAGTGTAATAATTATGCTCCCTTATTACCCGTGGGGCCTTGGCGGGGATTTGCGCTTCGGGTGACATTCTTTTTCCTTTATACCAGAGAAATAACAACTCAAGCCGACTGTCGGTCGAATTGAGAATGTAAAAAATCAAACGGCAATCATCGCGATTAATACAAACCTGAAATCACCTTGTCGCCTGCAATGATGGTCTCCTTGAAGGTCTTTATCTGTCCCACCGATTGGGTGGGCTCGACGTAGGTAATTTCCAGATTGCCCAGATACTTTCCGCCGCGAACAGCGTCGAAGGTCATACCTTTGCGTACGCCGGAAGTCTCGCCCACGGAGATGGCCACAATGCCACCGTCTGTCTTGATGACCTGACCCTGGATGGGTACACCGGTGGGGCTGGTCGGCGCCAGGGAGACTTTATCTTCGTCCGGGCGAAATTCGCTGGGGGATACCGTAGCACGGGCCAGTTTTTGGCGAATGTCGGCGTTTTCATTTTCCAGCACGGAGATTTTTTCTTCCGCCTGACGCCATTTCTGCTCCAACTGGGCCGCTTTAACCTGTTCCGTGTTAAGCTGGCGGGTCAGCTCAATAAGCTGCGTCTGGGCGGTCATAGTTTTTTCCCGGTCCTGCTCCAGTGCCTTCTGCAAGTTATTCTGGGTAACGTACAGGTTATCAATGGTCAGGCGGAGGGCGTCGCTAAGCTGGACCGCGGTGTCGGCTCGGCCGGTGGCGCTGGTTCGCGCCTCCTGGGCGACCGCCAGTTGCTGGGCCAGGTCGGCATTCATCTGGCGCAAAACCGAATTATACTGTTCGAGTCTTTCCAGCATAGATTCATAGTTCGCCTTGTTCTCGCTCATGGCCAGGTCAGCGGCGACCGCCTGGGTCTGACTGGCGGCGGCAATCAGCTTCTGCTGATCATAAAGCTGTTTCCAGTTGGCGGTTTTGGTGACAAAACTGACAACTGCCCCGCATAAGAAGATGGCCAGCACGGAAACCAAAATCGCAAATACTTTAGTTAAAGAACTCAAAGCTCTGCTCCTTTATTTAAGGTGTACGGAAAAACCTGCTTTTGCGGTTAAAGCCGCTCGTCGCAACGGCATGAAATAATGACCCTCTGTCCACAACTGGTTAATTTTAAAGTAGTTGATTTATAAGTCAAGCAATTTCCCGCGGGCCAAAAGCGAGTAATCAAGCGCCGCCTTTTGCGGAGCCGACGCGCAAAAACAGCCATTATTGCCTTATATATAAAGACTTATGGTCATTACCACGCAACTTAAACCCGACGACAGTAAATATATCTAAATAGTTTTGATAGATGATATAAATTTGCTTTATGGGGGTGGCTGGTTGTTTAATGGGCCAATTTAGTTAGAATAACCGGCGGAGGGCTGATGCGTTAATCGATGAGCCGGAGGCTGAAAATGCCGGAAAAACCCAAAGCAAGACCGGGATAAAAGCAGAAGATGATTTATAAGATCTATGGCAAGACAGGGAAAAAGGTTTCCGCCGTAGGATTCGGCGGGATGCAGTTCGATACCCGGCAAAGCCAACCGGAAAACGCCCGGCTGCTTTTATATGCGTATGAGCGGGGGATAAATTTCTTTGATACCGCCCCGGATTACTGCCGGGACCAGAGTGAAGACATCTTCGGCCTGGCCCTCGAACAGATGAAGAAGGAGCGGGATAATTTTTACGTTTGCAGCAAGGCCTCGCCGACGGTGGTGACCACCGCCCAGGCCGCCCGGCAGGCAGTGGCTAAGAGCCTTAAGAGACTGCGCACGGAAAAGATTGATTTTTTTTACGTATGGTGCATCCGGACGATGGAGCACTATCAGTTGGCCATGAAGAAGAACGGCCTGTACGAAGGGCTGCGGCAGTGCCGGGACCAGGGGTTGATCGACCATATCGTGATTTCGACGCATCTGCGCGGGCAGGAAATAGAGCAGATTTTAAACGCCGGCCAGTTCGAGGGGGTGCTCCTGGGGGTGAATATATTGAATTTCCCCTATCGTTGGCCGGCGGTCGAGGCAGCCTACCAGATGGGCTACGGGGTTGCCGTGATGAATCCGCTGGCGGGGGGAGCGATAGCGCGGTACGCGGATCGGCTGGGGTTCCTGGCGGATGAAGACCAGACGCCGGTTGAAGCGGCGCTGCGCTTTTGCATCAGCAGTCCGCAGATTACCGTGACTCTCAACGGCTTTACCACCGCGGCGCATATCGATACGGCTGTTCGGGTAGCGGAAAACTGTCGGCCCTTCAACCGCGAGAAACTGACGCTAATCAAAGATAATCTTTTGGAGAAGATGGACTACATTTGCACCGGATGTGGTTATTGTCTGGCCGAATGTCCTCAGAACATCCCCATCGCCAATTATCTGCAGTACTACAATGAAAAGCTGTTGTTCGGCAGGAGCGATGCAGATATGATTAAGGGCCTGGGCCGAGAATACCAGTGGGGGGTACTGGTGGATCAAAAACGCCGGGCGAGCGACTGCACTCAGTGCGGCCAGTGCGAGACGGCCTGCACCCAGCAGTTGAACATCCGCGACCGGCTGATGGAGATGGACCAATGGGAAAAGGCGTTCCGCCAGGGGGATAGTTCTGAGCCGGGGAAAAATAAATAAGTATCCTTGGCGAGATTTATGTTTTTGTTTTAAGGGCAGGTTTCGACAAAAAATCTGCGATAGTTAACCTGGGTGACCAATGGAAGACCAGCAGCGGGGCGACACGGGCCTTGGCATGATCGTTCAAGAGGAAGCGGCAGCGGGAGCATCCTGCCCGGCTAAAAGGATAAGAACAGGGATATTCCTGGCGGTATATCTGCTGGTATTAGGAACCGGGATCGGCCTAAAGATATACAAAACACATGCAGCGGGAATTATCTTCGACGAAGAATACACCTACGCCAACTTCGGCAGGGACGCGAATGCGGCCCTGCATTCCTATCAGAATCCCAATAACAATCATGTGCTCAATTCGCTGCTGATTTGCTGGACAGGCAAATATTTCCGCGGTTATGAGCATTTTGTCCGGCTCCCTTCGCTGATTTTCGGAGTGTTGTTTTCGCTGGCGGCGGGCCTGCTCGTCTGCCAGGTGCTGCGGAGCAGTTTACTGCGGTTACTGATCCTGGCGGCGATTACCCTCAACGCCTCTGTGTTCGATTTATCCTTTTTGGCGCGGGGATATTCTTATGCCCTGGCGGCGGTCTTCGGGGGGATAGTCTTAATCATCCAGCTTTTGCGCCATCCGATAAGATACCGCTATTGCGGGTTAGTTATCGCGGCGATGGTCGTGGTAAATTTCGTGGCCCTGGGCGCCATGATCAGCAGCCTGTGGGTGCTGTTGTGCCTGAACCTGTTATTCGTGCTGACTTTTTCGGGCAGAATCTACCGCAATCCTCCCCGACAGCGATTTAACATTTTGGTCCACGGGCTTTGTATCGCCCTTCTCAGCGGAGCCGCGCTATTCGCCCTCTATCACGGGCTTTATCAGAAGATCATCGCCGCCCGGGGTGACTTTCGGGTTATGCCTTACGGCGTGTGTAGTTATGTGGATTTTGTGGCCCTGCCGTTTCGGATATACATGAAATGGGCGTTGTGGGATAATCTGGTCAATCCGCAAAGCTGGTCGCGAACGATTACCTTTTACGCTCTGTCAGGGCTGATGGGAGCGAGCGTATTATTTTACACCTGGCTAATAGCTCGCAACGCCGCCCGCTCCGGCTGGCTGGCGTTTTTGAAACGCAGCACCGGCACCGCGGGAGGATTGATAGTTCTGGTTACCGTGATTTATGTGCTGCTGCTGTTTATCCATCATAATGTTCTGAGGATGTCGATCGGGCTGCCCCGGAACGCCGTGTTTCTGCTGCCGCTGGTGCTGTTGATAATGGGTATGCTGCTGGAGGGGGTAATGACGGCAGCGGGGAAAGGATGGAAACGGCTGGTGGCCGCGGCGGCAATCGCGGCGGTTTTGGCAATGGTGGTCTGGCAGAATCTGCCTGACAGTACCTCGGTCAATCGGCTGGGCGACTGGGACCTGCAAAGTCTGTCGGGACCGCTGCTGCGACGGCTCAAGGCCATGGACAGCCGCCGAACCTGGCGGATTCGGCTGACTTATGAGATGGGCACTTTTTATGTTGGGACATTGTACTACCAGCGGTACGATTATAACTTTAACTTCGCGGTTGGCCCCGATTACGATGTGGAGATCCGCTATAAAACCGAAGGCATGCCCAAGGGAATTTATTGGGATCGGACTTATTTCGATCGGTTTAATTGCCGCGTGAGAATCAATCCCGTTTTAGCGGAGCAGGGAGTATTCCGGAATGAGCCTTTAATGTTGTTTAACGGCTAGAAGGTTTAACAAAAGCTTCCCTGCGGCTAATCAAGGAATGCGGACAGGATAAATTACGAAGTCGCCCAGTTAAACGATGAAAAAAAACAGGCAAAATAGACCCACACCTGAGCGGGCTGCGGATACAAACCGGCCTGCGGCAGCGCCGGCCCAGTCGAGCAAAGCGGCAAAATGGTGGTGGTTAGGGCTGTTTTTACTGGTGCTGGCCGCGGGAATAGGGCTGAAAATATTCAAGGGGTATGCGTCAGGAATAACCTATGATGAGGCGTTTACCTACGCTAATTTCGGTCAGGACGTGGCTGCCGCCCTGAATTATTACCGTAATCCCAATAATAATCATGTAATCAATTCCCTGCTGATCTGTGTGGTAAACAAGTATTTTCACAATTACGAGCATTTTATCCGGATACCTTCGGTAATCAGCGGGGTGTTATTTTCTCTGGCTTTGGCGGTGATTGTCTGGCAGGTGATCCGGTCCAACATGCTGAAAGTGGTTATCCTGGCGGCAGTGTCGCTGAATGCCTTTGCCTTTGACCTGTCTTTTTTAGCGCGGGGCTATTCGCACGCCCTGGCGGCGATATATTGGGGGATAGCCCTGGTCATCTGGCTGTTAAAGCACCCGACAAGGTATCGCAACTGGCCGATAGTGTTAGTGGCGCTGGCGGCGGTAAACCTTGTGGCATTCGGATCGATGCTGAGTTGTTTTTGGGTATTGGCAGGCTTTAATCTGGTAGTGGTGCTGGTTTATTCCTCGCGGATATATCAGGACGGTCCCCCGCAAAGGTATAATCTTCCTCTGCACGCCCTGGGAATAACCGCCTTGAGCGGGGCGGTGCTATTTGCCCTCTATCATGGCCTATATCGCCAGATATTGGCCGCCAAGGAAAGTTTCGGAAACTACCCGTTCGGCGTTTATATGAAACAGCTTTTGTGGGATAACATGGTCAATCCCCAAAGTTATCTGCGAGTATTTACCTTTTATGGACTTATCGGTTTGATAGCGGTGGGATTAACATTTTATGCCAGGTACAAATTACAACCATTCAAAACTGGAAAGCGAGAATTGGCTGGGTACATCAACAGCGGCGGCGGTTTTATCGTATTAGTGACCGTGGCTTCCTTTTTAGTGATGTTCCTATATCGCGTGGTGCTGAAGTTGTCGATCGGCTTTCCGCGTAACGGGGTGTTTTTATTACCGCTGGTGCTGCTGACCATTGGATTGCTTACCGATCGCGCGGCGCAATCTTCCCTGAACAAGCATTTTCAACGCTGGTTTACGGTTATGGCCGTGATAATTTTCGCCGCGATCTCCTGGCAGAATCTGCCGGATAGTTACGCGGTGCAGCGGGTACACGACTGGCATTTGCAGAGCTTGTCGGGACCGCTGCTGCGGCGGTTAAAGGCCATCGACGACCGGCGGAATTGGAATATCGCCGTGACTTATGAGACGAGAAATTTTCGCATGGGGGCATATTATTACCAGATGTTCGGTTATCACTTTAGTTTCGTCGGCAGGGAAGACTATGATGTGGTGATTTTGCTTAAAACCGAAAAACTGCCGGGCGCCCTATGCCTGGACCGGGATTTTTTCCAGCGTTTTAACTGCCAGGTGATAGTTAATCCCAGGCTGGCTGCTCAGGCAGTGTTTGCCCCGACGCGATTAACGAGAATATAAACATTGAATGACAGCCGGGATGTTCGGCGGGTCAGATCTGGACAAATCCGACCGCGGCAATGGCGGCTGGCGTACGCTCCAACAGGAGTTTGCGGGGCTTGGGATCGAGCTGGCGGGCTTCGATAAAGACGGGCCGGTTATAGCGGCGGAAATATTCGATCAGTTTTTTCCAGTCACGCTGGTCCGCCTTCATAATGTACATGTCGTAGCGTTTAGCCTCGATGTAGAACAGATAGCGATAAGTCATCGCCGGCCAGGTAGTGGCGAGAATGACGCTTTGGGGGGGAAAATCCGCCTGGGACAGCCGCGTGAGGTACTCCTGACGCTGTTTTTCCTCCGGGGTGTTGCGATTGACCAGTTGATAATTACTAACCAGTAAAAAAAGGGGGACAATCAAACAAAATAGACGCAGGGCAAGCAGTTTTTTCGCGGAAAAATGATAGCTTTGCGGCCCGGCTGCGCCCAGGCCAACCAATAGCGACCAGCCGATCAGGCTGGGCACGGTAAAGGTTAGGTTGTCCCAGCGATGATGCCACAGGATGAAAATCAGATTGCCGACTATCAAGATTACTCCCAGCCCCGTCCAGCCGTATTGGCGCCGCCAGAAAACTACGCCCAGCAGCGCGAGGATTACCCCCAGCAAGCTGATGCTGGTGCCGCGGCCCTGGTCGAGATTGCCCCGGACGTTTTCCGGCGGATAGCGCTCGCCGCGGACGCCCAGCCCGCTTAGGAGCCACGCGTATTTATCCACATCGGCGGTAACCTGTCGGGAATCGAGTTTGGCGTCTTTCGTATAGCCCAGCCCCAGGCAGGTCCGGATGATATTCCTCAGATGCGGATAGGATAGTTTTTGCGCGATGGTAAGCGGGTGGACCTCTTCCGGCGGACCTTTCTGGGTGTCGGAGAGTATAGAATCGCGGATGTCGCCTTTACTGTGCAGCAGAGCGGCGTTGTGGCGGATAATGACATAACCGACAGTAAAGAGAAAAGGGAGTATAAAAAACACCATCGCACCCAGCAGCCGAAGCCAGGTTAAACGGAATTTTTTCCGCATGGCCCAGGCCAGCACGACAAAGCCGGGTAGCACGAACAATTCCGACGCCCGGTCCGCCACCGCCACGCCCAGGAAAAGACAAGTTAAGTATAACCAAACGACACGATTGGATTGAATAAACCTCACCGCGGCATAGATACCCAGCAGCAAAAAACAGCCGTAAAAGACATACGCCTCCGCCATCAGGCTGTGCGTCCAGTAGATGCTGCTGAAGGCGAGCGTCAAGGCCCCGGAAACCGCGGCGAGGAAACTGCCGCTAACCCGGCGTAACGCCCCGTACAGGGCGAGCACGCCGACCACCCCCGCCGCCGCCATCATGAAATTAATCCGCCAGGCGACATCGCTGCCGAAGGGCAGGTAACTAAAGAGCTTGCCGAAACACAGTTCAATCTGGTAGCCGGGCGGATGACAGATACCCAATAGCGGCGCTTTATACTGTAGTTCTGCCGAGTCGCCGCTGTCCACGCCGGGCAGCAGCGTCAGCAGATAAATCACCCCCACCAGCAGTCCCAGTCCCAGCGGCGCCAGCCATAAAACCGCTTTGGATGGCGGGTTGCTTGGGTTGGTTACCGTTTCCGCCGGCTTAGTCATCGGGTGCTTGGGTGTTTTACGCTGACGGTTTCGTTTCATAATCTTGTAGTCTCAATTAGATTTATCCACCGTGCCAGCGGCAGGCTCAGCGGGGGCAGTCGGCCGGCGGAGGCGGAAAATATTGATGTAGCGCCTGGGGTATAATTTGCTGTCCGGCCGGACCTGGTCGAGAAATTCGTAAGGACCGACGTCGCGGGTTTGGCCCAGCATGGCGATATTCTTCAGGCCCCAGAGCTGGTAGTAACGATTGTCGGGTGGGGTAAATCCGCCGCGGCTGTCCCAGGCCACGTAGGTAATGTTCTGGCGGTAGCAGTTTTCGATAAACTGCTGCGGGCTGTCACCGCCGATGTTCTGGGTATGCACGAAAACATGCTGCAGCTTGCGGGGTACGTATAACCGGGCGATATGGGACATGCTGGTGACAATCTTTTCGCCCGGCTGAGCGTTAGCGAGGTACCAGTCGGCGAGTTTTTTGAATTCCGCGTCCCGCTGACCGTCGCCGACAATCGCAATGATGCGGAACTGGCTGGACACCACCATTAGGAAGATAAGAGAAACAACCGCCAGATTCCGCAGGATGTTTTGACTGCGGTATGCGTAAAGATAAACCAGGAAAACCAACCCGACCGCCGCCGAGATAACCCAGGGCAATGAAACGGAGCGCGGACTGTAGGGGGAATATTGCGGTATCATACCTGCCAGTTTAACCATCCAGACCAGGGCGAGGACCGCCGCTATCGCCTGTAAAGCGAGAATCAGCGGGCGGGGAATTTTGCCGCCCCCGCCGAGCATTCGCCATAGGCTTTGCAGCCCGAAGATGACCAATAGTAGTACTATCCAGGAAATTGTGGTTGTGAAACGCGGATAAAGAAAACCGTGCCACGCGTGAATGCCCACGTACGGCACCAGGAAAATCAACAGCGCCAGGACAGCCCACCTTTTTTTATACAACCCGTAAACGCAGCCCAGGATAAAGGCCGCGGCCGCAATAATCATGGATAGGTGTGGCAAAAACGGCCCTGGAAGCTGGGTCGTCGCCGCGGTGCTGATGAACAAGGGCGCAAAGCTCGCCTCCCACAGCATTTTCAGGAACGGCCCCAGTAAGAACACCCCCTGCGGTGAGGCGCCCATTTCTTTAAGGTAATAAGAGGCGCTTTGCTGTTTCCAGTTGAGAAACGTGCCGAGCAGCCACAGCGCCAGTGGCAGCGTCGCCGGCACGGCGTACAAAAAAGCGAGTAGCCTGCGTCGGCGGGTTGGTGAGTCTATCATATCTAGGACAAAGGCCGCCAAAATCAGCGCCGCCCCTTCATAGCGGACCATGGTAGTGATCGCGGCGAAAAGATAGGCCCAGGCCGACCTGCGAAAAATAAAATAAAAACTAAGCAGAACAAAAAATGACAACGTGGTCTCCGCTATCGGATCCGCCAGCATCGCCAGATTCCAGGGATTGACGCTCACCAGCAGCGCCAGCCAGACCGCCGCTTCCCCGATAATCCGCCGACCGACTAGCCACACCAGCAGCAGATTGAACGGGTACAGTATCGCGTTTAACAGCCACCCTGCCGTTAGTTCCGGATGCTGCCCCCCTACCAGATAGCTCAGCCCCATCTGCATGATGCCCAGCATCGGCACTCGTTTATAATCTCCCGGCAGGTGGAACGACAGCAGCCTTCGGCCGGTATCGACAAAAGCGGGAAAATCGGAGGTCGGCACCACCTGATGGCCGTAATACAATATCGATTGATAAATCCCCACCGCCAGGATGAGCAGGCTGAAAATCAGCAATTGTTGTTTTTCCCGTCCGGCTGGGCCGGGAGTGTTTATGGCAGCGGAAGCGGCAGTTAGCCCGCCGGCTGGGTGGGCGATTGTCGATGAGGTTTTTTTTCTGTGGGAGCGGGCCATAATCCTTCTAAACTAACAAGTGTCGGCTGGTCAAATACGAGATTAATTTTTTATTAGTTTACCAGGACCACGGGCGTCAGGCAAGGACGGACCTGGTGATAAACTCAGTTGCCGCCGGCAAAAAAACGGCTAGAATAACTGACATGAAAGCCATAACCCAATGGATAATCAGCCGGTGGATAGCGGATTACACCCAGGTCAACAGTATCAAGGTGCGGGCTCGGTACGGGGCGCTGGAGGCGTGGGTGAGTATCATTACCAATACGCTGTTATTTGTGGTCAAGATTATCATGGGACTATTAATCAGCAGCGTAGCGGTAATTGGTGATTCTGTGCATACTCTCTCGGATACGGGGACCTCGATCGTGATCCTGATCGGCTTTCATTTAGCCAAAAAGCCGGGTGACCGGGAGCATCCGTTTGGTCACGAGCGGATGGAATCCATCGCTGCCGTGGTGGTTGCCGTTCTGCTGGCGGTGGCGGGCTTCGAGCTGTTGAAGTCGGCGATATTGCGGATCATCCATCCGGTGATCGAGCAGACGCAGATCAGTTGGACGGTAGGACTAATTCTGGCGGGGACCATTCTGGTCAAAGAGCTGATGGCCCGCTTCGCCCGCAACCTGGCCCGGATAATTCAATCGAAGAGCCTGGAGGCGGACTTCTGGCATCATCGCAGCGACGCCCTCTCGACGGTTCTGGTGCTGGCGGGCCTGCTGCTGGTGCGGCTGGGATATAACTATATCGATGGTGTCGCCGGCGTGGGGGTGGCGGTCATTGTCATCTACAGCGCCTACGCGATCATGCGGGATGCGATTACGCCGCTGCTGGGGGAGAGGCCCAGCCGGGAGCTTTTAGCCGATATCGACCGGATTGCCCTGAGTGTCAAAGGAGTGCAGGGCATCCATGATGTAATTGTTCATCGTTACGGCCAGGTGAACATGATTTCCCTGCATATCGAGGTCCTGGAGGATAAATCGATTAATATTCTTCACGACATCTCGGAAGAGGTCGAGGCCAAACTGGAAAATCAACTGGGCGGCTCAGCCGTGGTGCACATCGACCCCTTCAATAAAGATCATCCCCGCTACCAAGAGATTCACCAGACCATTAAAAAGGTGACCGACGCCGATGAGCGGGTAACTGGTTTTCATGACCTGCGGCTCGTCGGCTACGGCAAGATGGTGAAGGCGATATTCGACGTCAACATTACCGACCAGGTCGCCGGCCGGCAGATTGACCAGCTCAAGCAGGATTTGCGGAGCGAATTGGCTAAAAAATTACCTGATATTCGGCTGGTCATCAAAGTTGAGCCGCCTTACGCCTACAGCGGTCCGGCCGGTTTACCCGGCTGATAATGATTGCCTTTTTATCCGCCCGGCAAGGCCGCTTTCGGGGGGGTATTTTATACCTTTATTTAGCGGGTCGCCACATCTTTTCGATTTCTTCCAGTGATTTCCCCTTGGTTTCCGGCACCCAGCGCCGGACGAACCATACGGTTGCCCCGCACAATATCCCATACAGCACGAAGGGAAAAGCGTGGTGGAACCTGCCGATCAGCCAATCGTTTTGATCCATCATGGGGAAGGTCTGGGATACCACCCAGTTAGCCCCCCACAGGAAAAATGCTGATATCGCCATCGCCCTCCCGCGTATCTTCGTGGGGAATATCTCCGAGAGCACCACCCACACTACCGGACCCATCGCCAGGGCGAAGCAGGCGATATAACCCAAAATAAAAATCAAGACCCAGACCTGGGTCTTTTGGTAATAAGCTGATAATCCGATCGCCCACAGTGAAACGCCCATACCGCCCGCCCCGACCATCAGCAGCAATTTCCGGCCCAGTTTATCCACCGTCCAGATGGCGATAACGGTAAAAGTTAAATTCACCGCCCCCACCACCACCGTCTGCAACAGTGCCGTATCGGTTCCGGTCCCCAGTTTTTTGAAAATTTCGGGGGCGTAGTAAAGGAAGACATTTATTCCAGTAACCTGCTGCAAGACCGCCAGCACCACTCCGATGACCAGCACGATTTTCATCCCCGGCCGAAACAACTGGGCCAGCGACCCGCTCTCCTGGGCGATTGCCTGCTCGATTTCCATCATCTGCACCCGTGCATGTTCCGCGCCGCCCACCCGGCTAAGGATTCCCAGTGCCGTCGGCCGGCGACCCTTCTCCACCAGCCAGCGGGGGCTTTCCGGCACCAGAAACATCAACACCAACAGCATCAGCGCCGGCACCGATTCCGACCCGAACATCCACCGCCAGCCCCACTGAACATTCCAACTATCCAGCGCCCCGTCCGCAATCGCCGGCATCGCCTGTCCATCCAACGCCGCGCCGTATCGGGCAATAAAATAATTGACGAAATAAACCACCAGCATCCCGAAGATAATCGCGAACTGGTTCAGGGAAACCATCCGCCCGCGGATCCGGGCCGGCGAGATTTCCGCGATATACATCGGTGAGGACATGGATGCCGCTCCCACCCCCACCCCGCCGAGGATGCGAAAAATAACAAACTCGGTCAGATTCCTCGGCGCCGCTGTGCCCACCGCCGAGACCAGGAAAAAAACCGCCGATAAAATCAGCACCTTTTTCCGTCCCAGATGGTCGCTGACGGTCCCCGCCAGCCCACAGCCCAGCATACAACCAGCCAGCGCGCAGGATGCCGCCCACCCGGTCATAGCCGGGCTAAGATTAAAGCGCGTTTGCAGATACCCGATCGCCCCGGAAATCACCGCCGTATCATAGCCGAACAACAGACCGCCCAGCGTAGCCACCAGACAGACGTTGACCAGATAAATTTTACTGCCGGCTGGTTCGGGATAACACCATTCAACCTTTTTTTGCATTTATTCTTCTCTTTAACATTTAACGAATACTGTCGCGAATAGCGCCGAACACAGCCAGGACATTTTCTACCGGGATATTAGCCTGAATATTATGGATGGCATTAAAGACAAACCCCGGCGGATCATTAAAAATTTCAATTCGTCGGCTGGTTTGCTTATAAACTTCCCCTGCTGAGCCGAAGGGCAGGGTTTGCTGGGTATCCACGCCGCCGCCCCAGAAGACCAGGTCCCGGCCGAATTCGTTTTTCAGCCTTTGCGGCTCCATCCCCGCCGCGGAGCACTGCACGGGATTTAAAATATCAAACCCCGCCTCGATAAAATCGGGAATCAGTTTATAAATACTGCCGCAGGAATGGATGAATATTTTCCACTTGGAATATTGGTGAATAAAATCGTTGATGATCTTGTGGAAAGGTTTATAAAGCTCTCGGTATGTCTTCACTGAGATGAACAGGCCCGTCTGCATGCCAAAATCGGTGCCGGTAGTGAAAACCGCCTGGATGCGATCACCCAGTTTGTCCATTAACAACTGCAAATTCTGCAAAGCGATTTCACACTGCCGTTCAAAGACCTCATACACATAATCCCGCCGACTTACGGTGGAGATATACCATTCCTCGACGTTACGAATCCCTTTAGTGCGTTTGCGCCACATGGCCGGTACCAGGGCGATATCACCAAACCCGGTACCGGGGGCGCTGAGAATAGTTCCCTTATTTTTCTGCACTGCCTGCTGCGCCTGCGCCAATAGCGGCTCAACATCCTCTTCGCTGAGCAGCTTGAACTCTTCCAGATTGTCCGCCGGGTCCAGCTTCGCTTCATCGATCGGCTCCTGCCGGGCAATCGCGTCGAAATAAAAACCATCCTTGGGCATATGCCCGCTGGGCGCCGCGGCGGTATCTCCTTCCGGATGGATAAACCAGCCGCCGCTGCCGTCCGGCGTCAAATTAAACTTACCCGGCACCAGGACCCTGGTGCCGTCGAATAAAGTGAAAGGTTTCCAGTCGGTATTAGCGAAGCCGAACATGTTTGTAGCCGACAAAACCCCCACCACGTCAATGCCCAGCGCCTCCATCAGCTCATCATCGATCTCGCCCAGCATTTGAAACGGCTCAATTATTTTTACGCGATAATCTTCATCGCCCAGGACAGCCTTTCGCAGCTTGGACAAAGTACTGGCACAGATACCGGTAACATGGGTAGCGCCGAAATCCACACACACTCTATCCCCGGCTTGATGATGAAGCGCTTTTTGCAGTCGCTCTCGGGACGTCAGGCCCGATGTCTTACTCATTACCTATCTCCTGCAATACCCGCCGGCATAGATAACGCCAGTGTAGCTTTGTCCCGCAAGTTCATCAAGGTATTTTAGTTCTGATAGTAATAAGACTGGAAAAGGGAGATTAGCGGATAATTTCCACCAGGCCGCTGTCCAGATCGTAATAAGCGCCGACGATTTTAACCTCTCCTGTCCGAACCAGTTTTTCCAGGCTGGGCTTGGCGCCGGTCAACTGCACCACCGTTCGGCGGACATGGCAGCGCGCGGTCTGTTCAATCAGGTCGCCTGCTTGCGTCGCGGCTTCCGCCGCCGCGGGTTGCAGGGCTTTAATAATAACGCTGATATGGTCCACCGACTCAGCCGAGGCATTAGCTTTGACAGCGACAGCTTTTACAGCCGCCCCGCCCGCTTCTACCGCGGCGGTAACCGCCCCGCAGCGGCTGTGGCCCAGCACCATGACCAGCTTAACCGCCAGATGCTCCACCGCGTACTCGACGCTGCCCAATACCGCCTCGTCGAGAATATTGCCCGCCAGCCGAATAACAAATAAATCCCCCAGCCCGCAGTCAAAGATCAGCTCCGGGGGCACGCGGGAATCGCTGCAGCCGATAATCACCGCCCACGGCCGCTGCCCCGCCGACACCGCGCGGCGACGCTCAGCCGAGCGGTGGGGATGAGAAGATGTTTTAATAAGATACCGCTGATTGCCTTCGATTAATTGCTCAAGTGCTGCTTCGCCCTTTGTCGCCGTCATGGGTGATTTTCCTTTTGTGATTCCTTCGGTTTACTTACTGATAGTGCCTTTTGTTCCAGGATGGCTTTTAGGTTTTTTTGGACCGTGGCGCTGCCGGGTTCGAGACGCAGAGCCTCCTGCAATTGTTGGATCGCCTCATCGAAATACCCCATCTGGGCCAGGGCCGCCGCTAGATTGCTCCGCGCCCCCGCCGCCCGCGGATGCAGCTCCACCGCCCGCCGGAAATACTGGATCGCCTGCGGATATTTTTGCAGCCGGTATAACGCCACCGCCATACCATTGGTAGCATCAAAGTCCCGTGGCTCAACAAGTAATATCTGCTGATAATGTTTTAAAGCCTCTTCGCTTTTGCCCTGCTTGGAAAATAGGTGGGCCAGATTGGCATTAACGACCGTGCTGGCGGGATTCAGACGAGACGCCTCTTCAAAATAATGGAGCGCCTCGTCGCTTTGGCCCTGTTTGTTGAAGATATCACCCAGGTTGTTGTAAACCACCCAGGAATCCGGCCTGATTTTGCGGGCGATCTGGTAATGCTCGATTGCCTCATCGGTTTGGCCTTGCCGGCTGAGAGCCATGGCAATGGCCAGGCGGGTCATGAATTCATCCGGCCGGATTTGCAGAGCCAGGCGATATTGCTCAATTCCCTCCTTGATCTTTTCCTCCCCGACCTTGCCCTTCTCGGCCTCGCCCTCCTTTACCAGCGCCAGGCCCAGCATATGATGGGCCAGATGGTTCCAATGCGTTACCTGCAAAGCCCGGCGGAATATGGCGGTATCGCTGGCCCACAGGCCGACCTCAAAGCCCGTGCCATGGACCAGACCCAGAAAAATCACGCCCGCCGCGGCCCCCAACAGCGCTCGCCCCACCTTCCATCGGCCCAGAAGCTCGTAGCCCAGCCAGCTAAACGCCATAAACAGACCGATTAAGGGGATATAGGTATAACGATTGGCTATCAATTGTCCTCCAACCTGAATCAAGCCGATAACCGGCAGCAATGTGCCCAGATACCACAGCCAGCCGACCAGCAGATACGCTCGACGGCGTGCCTGCCAAATACAGACCGCCGTAACCGCCAGCAGCGCCGCCGCCGCCAGGGCCACCCGCCAGGCGGGTCCGGCTCCCAGGTGGGGGTAAAAAACCGATAAACGCGTCGGCCAGAGCATGTGGCCGATATAGCGCCAGTAGGATTCCGCGGCACTAGCCAGGCGGGTGGTGAAATCGATAGCCTGGCTGGACTGGATGGCCCCCCCCGCCCGCTGAACCTTATATGTTATGATACTCGACGCGGCTGCCAGGGCGAATAGCGGGACCTTTTCCATTAATAACTGACCAAGGGATAACTTCCGACCAGCCTGTACTTTGGAGTTCTTTAAAGACGACGCGGGCCGAGCTGGGGAAAACCGCGACAACGGCCAAAAATCACACAGCAGCAGTAAAAAAGGCAGGGTAACCAGCATGGGTTTAGCCATCAGGCCCAGGACGAAAAACAGGATAATCAGCAAGTATCGCTCCACTGTCGGCCGGCGAACATAAGCTACGTAGCACCAGAGGGTAATCATCATAAAAAAGGTGCTAAGGACGTCCTTGCGTTCCGCGATCCAGACCACCGATTCAACATGCAGGGGATGCAGGGCAAATAAACCGGCGACGAAGAGACTGGGCCAAAAAGCTGCGGTCATCCGCTGCAAAACCAAAAAAAGCAGCAGGGTATTGGCCAAGTGAAAAAACAGGTTAACCACATGAAAAGTACCAGGTTGCAAGCCAAAAAGCTGGACGTCCAGCATCTGCGACAGCCAGGTAAGGGGGTGCCAATTGCTCGCCCGGCGAGCGGTAAATGCCCAGCAAAAATTGCCCCAGCTTAAGCCGGTGTTGACGTGATTATTTTCGTAAACGTATGTGTTATCATCAATAGCGAAAAAACCATAGTGGCGAACAGGCAGATATACCACGGCGGTTATCAGCAGCAGAAAAATCGAGGCGATTAAGATGCGGTATTGCGATAACACTTTATATTTCAATAACATACGTTTGGTAACCGGATCCATAAAAATCATAGCGGAATAATATTTATCGGCAATCGCGCCCGGAAAAAACCCGGTAAAACCCGGTAAAAACTGTGCAAAAGCTGGTTAAAACTGCGCAAAACCTGGCAAAAACGGTGTAATTACAGGCAAAAAGTGGCACTTTTTGGTTAAAAACAAGGTTTCGGGAATGAAAATAAGCCAATTTTTACACCCCTGCAATAAACCCATACTTTTAAGCCCGGAAGTCCTTTTTTTGCAGGAATATTTATAATAATTTTAGCAAAAAAACACCCTGCATGTCCAGCACTTCAAGGGCCGCCTGCGGCGGAGAACAGGAGAACCCGTCTTCGCCCCCGCCTACACTGAAGTTTCGGCGAGGCTGGAAGAAGGCTACGACGAGGCAAGCAGGTGAAAGAGGAAGAATAAGATAGTGGGAAAGCGAAAAAGGAAGAAAGTTGTCACCGATAGTATAATTCGTGGCGGTAATTTCCGAGCCATCGCCGGTAAGCTCCTCAATTATCTGGGCGTAACCGGTGTGGTTGTAACTATTTATCAGGAAGGATGTTGCAGTATTATCGGTGGTCGATCGGATTTCGCTGCCGGACTGGCTGATATCGGTAACTTCCTCCCGCAAATATATCGATTCGACGCGGATGCCATCATCGATGTAATAATACCAGGTGGTTTCGACGATCGCGTCATCTTCCTGCTCATCGGTATCGGTAGTGTCAAGAATCTTTCGCACATTTGTTTAGGGTAGTCTTTCATCTGGTCTGGTTATCCTCTGTTGGCCCCCTT